>Ga0207667_10000249_pt1 | contig 75885 bp, 55 predicted proteins | sample KBSCornC52_FD_184301 | JGI IMG/M metagenome (GOLD analysis project Ga0207667, IMG submission 184301) | Corn rhizosphere microbial communities from Kellogg Biological Station, Michigan, USA - KBS Corn C5-2 (SPAdes) (version 2) | ecosystem: Host-associated > Plants > Roots > Rhizosphere > Soil ... | reverse complement strand
CGCCGTTGACCATGCAGCCGATGGTGCCGTCCATGGTCACGTAGTTGAGGTTGTGCTGCACGGCAGCCGCCTCGGCCGCGTCTTCCTGGCTCAGGTCGCGCATGGCGGCCAGGTCGGCGTGGCGGAATTCGGCGTTGTCGTCGGAGTTGACCTTGCCGTCGAGCGCGGCGAGGTTGCCGTCCTCGAGGATGGCCAGCGGGTTCAGCTCGACCAGGGCCAGGTCCTTCTCGTTGAAGAGCTTGTACAGGCCCAGCATGATCTTGGTCAGCTGGCCGACCTGCTTGGCGTTGAGGTCCATGGCGAAGCCGAGCTGGCGGCACTGGTACGGCTGCAGGCCTTCCACGAAGTCCACCACGATGGTGTGGATGTCTTCCGGGGTGTCCTTGGCGACCTGCTCGATGTCCACGCCGCCGTGCTTGGAGGCGATGAACGAGACGGACTTGGTGTCGCGGTCCGTCAGGATCGACAGGTACAGCTCCTTGGCGATGTTGGTGGCGTCGGTAACCAGCACCAGGTTCACCGGCAGCGCGCGGCCGGCGGACTGGTAGGTCTCCATCGTGGTGCCCAGCATGCCCTTGGCCGCTGCGCGCACATCATCGAGGCTCTTGCAGAACTTCACGCCGCCGGCCTTGCCGCGGCCGCCTGCGTGGATCTGGGCTTTGACCATCCACTGCGAACCACCAAGGTGCTTGGCGGCGTCGACAGCGGCATCGGGAGAGTTGGCGACCTTGCCCGGGGGCACGGCGATGCCGTACTTCGCGAACAGTTCTTTGGCCTGGTACTCGTGGAAATTCATTCGATACCTCGAGCGAACGGGGGAAAACATGACGCCCGTGCGGGGAGGACCGGACGGGCTTGAGGGGGACGGACGGCGACGGCTTCGAGTGCAGGCGCTGCCAGGATGCAGTGCGCCGCCGCCATGCCTCGACATGACGAAGACCGCGCAATACGGCCCGGTATTTTCGCGGAAGCCAGCCGGGATGGCAATGTGAAAGCCCCTCTCCCATCGGGAGAGGAGTTGGGGTGAGGGTTCGGGCGAAGCGCAAGGGTGATGTGCACCGCTCCGCCCGAACCCTCATCCGGCTGCCGCCACCTTCTCCCGGCGGGAGAAGGACTTGAGTGTGGAAACTGAGGATCGACCTTAGTCGCACCTATACTGCGTCGATTGACGACTGCCGAGAGTGCCAGGCCCCCGTGCCCCATACCGCGCCGCCCGCCTTCGCCCCCTCCCGCGCCGCCACCGAGGCCGTGCGCCACGAGCTGTTCTTCCTCAACTACTTCCGGCTGGCGCAGGCGCTGGTCTATGCCGGCCTGGCCTTCAGCCCGCCGGCACTGGGCTGGCCGCACCTGAACGACTCGGGCACCGCCCGCCTGGTGGCGCTGTGCTTCCTCGGCTTCGCCATCGCGGTGGCCGCGCTGACCCGGCGCACCATGCCGTGGACCCGGCTGGTCACCTCCGCCTCGCTGGTGATCGACATCGTCGCCGCGGTGCTGGCCACCGGCGCCATGCAGGACGCGCGCATCGGCATCGCCATGATGCTGGCGGTGAACCTGGCGGCCGGCGCGCTGCTGCTGCCGCTGCGCCTGGCCTTGTTCTTCGCCGCGCTGGCCACCCTGGGCATGCTGGGGCATTCCCTGCTCAACCCCCAGGGCGACGCCAGCGTGGCCGACCGCCAGCTGCTGGAGGCCGGGCTGTTCGGCCTGGCCTATTTCGCCATCACCATGCTGTGCTACGTGCTCAGCCGCCAGCTGCGCGCCAGCGAGGCGCTGGCCGAACAGCGCAGCATCGACCTGGCCAACCTGGCCCAGGTCAACGAGCTGATCATCCGCCGCATGAAGACCGGCGTGATGCTGGTGGACGACGCCAACCACATCCACCAGATCAACGAATCGGCATGGATGCTGCTGGGCAATCCCAGCGCCGACCAGCGCGACCTCGGCCGCGTCGCGCCGGAACTGTCGCGCCGCCTGTACCACTGGACCACCTCGGGCAAGCTCGACGAGACCGCCACCCAGCTCGCCGACGGCGTGCCGGAAGTGATCCCGCGCTTCAGCCGCCTGGCGCCGAACGACGACGCGCTGGTGCTGATTTTTCTGGACGACACCTCGCTGGTCTCGCGCCGCGCGGAAGAACTGACGCTGAGTTCGCTGGGCCGCCTGTCCGCGTCGATCGCGCACGAGATCCGCAACCCGCTGGCGGCGATCCGCTACTCGGCCCAGCTGCTGGCCGAATCGCGCGACCTGCACGGCACCGACCAGCGCATGGTGGAGATCATCAACAACCACTGCGTGCGCCTGAACGACATCATCGAAAACATCCTGCAGCTGTCGCGGCGCGAGCGCTCGCGCCCGGAGACGCTGGACCTGGGCCGCTGGGCCGAGAATTTCGTCGACGAATACCGCCAGGGCAACGACCTGGGCAACGACACCTTGCGCGTGATCAGCAACGGCAGCGAGCCGGTGGCCGCGGTGGCCGATCCGCAGCAGCTGCAGCAAGTGGTGTGGAACCTGGTGCAGAACGCGCTGCGTTACGGGCGCATGCCGGGCGAGCCGGCGCGGGTGATGGTGGTGGCGCGCCATGGCGAGCACGGCGTGCCGATCCTGGAAGTGATCGACCGCGGCCCCGGCATCGCGCCGAAAGTGGCGGCGCAGATATTTGAACCGTTCTACACCACGCACGAATACGGCACCGGCCTGGGCCTGTATCTCGCGCGCCAGATGGCCGAGGCGAACCAGTCCTCGCTGGAATACGTGCGCGTCGCCGGCGGCGGCAGCTGCTTCCGCCTGGTGCTGACCCCGCCGGCGCGGGTGCCGGGCAGCGATGCGGCGGGCGCGGCGCTGGCTTGAGAGCAGCACACAAAACATTCGTCACCCCACATTCGCCACCCTACATTCGTCACCCCAGCGAAAGCTGGGGTCCAGTGCCTTGAAGTCGCTGGATTCCAGCTTTCGCTGGAATGACGAGAGTGAGTGCCTCGATTCGCTGGATGACTCGCTACGCTCGCCCCTTCGGGCGCTCTTCGCGCTGCGCGCTCGTCCGGCTTGACCAGCTTCGCTGTTGCAAAACGCCTCGCCGGAATGACGAGGACGAAGGAATAGCGAGTCGCCACCCGCAACCTGCCGTCACCCCAGCGAGGAGCTTCATAACAGCGAAGCTGGTCAAGCTGGGGTCCAGTGCCTTGAAGGCGCTGGATTCCAGCTTTCGCTGGAATGACGAGATTGAAACTGACAACTCAAGTCGCGCGGACGATCAAGCTCACCGGCAGCACCTCGGACTGCGCCGCCTCGTCGCGGATCATCGCCAGCATCTTGCGCGCCAGCAGGCTGCCGCCTTCCTGCCAGTCCTGGCGCACGGAGCTGAGCGGGGGCTGGAAGCTGGCCGCCAGCGGCATATCGTCGTAGCCCACCACCGACACATCGCGCGGCACGCGCCGGCCCAGTTCCTGCAGCGCGCGCACCGCGCCCATCGCCAATAGATCGCTGCAGGCGAACAGCGCATCGAACGACACGTGGCGCGCGGCCAGCGACTGCACCGCATCCATGCCGGAGGCGAGGGTGAATTCGTCGCGGCGGATCAGCAGCGGCTTGACGCCATGCTCGGCCAGCGCATCCACGAAACCGCTCAGGCGCTCGAAGATTTCCGGATGCCCGGGATTGCCGACGAAGACCGGATTGCGCCGCCCCAGTCCGATGAAATGGTCGGCCACCACGCGGCCGCCCTGGCGGTTGTCGCTGCCCACCACCACGTGGCTGTCCTGCTCGCCCTGGGCGCCCCACACCACCATCGGCAGGCCCAGCTTGTCGAAGCGGCGCACCGCGTCCTGCCGCACGCCCTGGCCGAGCAGGATCATGCCGTCGGCCGCCTGCACCGCCGCGGCGCTGGCGCCCTGGCGGGTGGTCAGCAGCACGCTGTAGCCGGCCGCGGTGAGCTCCTGCGAGATGCCGCCCAGCAGCATCAGCGGATACGGATCGAACATGGTGCGGTCGTTGCTGGGCTTCATCTCCACGATCACCGCCACCGTATGGCTGCGGCGCAGGCGCAGGTTGCGCGCGCTGACGTTGAGCTTGTAGCCCTGCTCGCGCGCCAGGTCCTGGATGCGCTCGCGCGTTTCGCGGTTGACCAGCGGGCTGTCGCTGAGCGCGCGCGACACGGTGATCTTGGATACCCCGGCCAGCTGCGCCAGGTCCGCCATGGTGAGGTTGGCCGGCGTGTTCCGGTCGGGCTTTCGTTTGCGACTCAAGACCGGGCCTCGGCCAGTTCCATTGCTGTGCTCCTGGGGAATGCTCCGCAGCAGCGCGCAGTGTGTCGATTTGCGCCCGATGCGTCCAACCGACCGCCGAGACGCTGCCCTCATCTGCCGGCCTGCCGTGCCGCCGGCGAGCCTGCGGCAGCCCTGCTCAAAGGCGCGTGATTCCGCGCCGCAGCAAATGATATCGATATCTTGATATCGATATCATTTGCTGCGAAGCTCCGCCGTCAATGGCCGTCGGCACCCTGCGCGACCGGCCCAGAACAACCAAAAAAGCTTGCTGGGGACTTCATGCTCGACCGTCTTGCCTCCGCGCCAGCCGCGGCCGCCGATGTTGTGCCCACCACCGGGGCGGGCTCGAGCATGCCCGATCCCTGGACCCTGATCCGCCGCGGCACCGACCCCGCCGGCTTCGCCCAGGACGAAAGCCTGTTCGCCCTCGCCAATGGCGCCCTCGGCGTGCGCGGCGGCCTGGAGGAAGGCGACAGTCCCAGCCAGGCGAGCTTTCTGTCGGCGGCCTGGGAACGCACGCCGATCGACTATCACGAGCGCTTCCCCGGCTTCGCCGCGAATACCGACACGCGCATCCCCGTCGCCGACGCCACCCGCATCCAGCTGCGCCTGGGCGATGTGCCGGTGCGCCTGGCCGAGGGCGAATGGCTGGCGTTCGAGCGCCGGCTCGACCTGCGCGACGGCTGCTACCGCCGCCTGCTGCGCTGGCGCTCGCCGGCCGGCGCAACGCTGGAGATCGAAGCCGAGCGCATCGTCAGCTTCGACGAACCGGGCCTGCTGGCGCTGCGCTACCGCGTGCGCTCGCTGGACTACAGCGGCCCGATCACCCTGGAATCCTCGATCAGCACCGCGCGCGACGCCGCCGAGCAGGGCGACGACCCGCGCATCGGCACGCGCCTGGACGGCGGCCTGCACACCATCGACGCCGCCGCCGACGAAGACGTGGCCTGGGTGCGCCAGCAGACCACCCACAGCGGCATCCGCCTGGCCTGCGCGCAGACGCACCGCTCGCCGGACGGCAGCCTCGACTGCCACTTCGCCAACCTCGCCCAGCACGGCGTGGTGCAGAGCTATACCGGCACGCTGGCGCCGGGCCAGGCGGTGACGCTGGAGAAATACGCCGCCTACGCCTGGACCGAGCCGCATGGCGACGACAGCGACCTGCTCGGCCGCAGCCGCCATAGCCTCGACGCCGCTGCCCATCTTGGCTACGCCAACTTGCTGGAACGCCAGCGCCAGGCGCTGGCCCCGCTATGGGATGCCGCCGACCTCGCCATCGACGGCGATGCCGCCACCGAGCAGGCGCTGCGTTTCAACCTGTTCCATCTGTTCCAGTCGAGCTGCCGCGACGGGCTCGGCAGCGCCGCCGCCAAGGGCCTGACCGGCGAAGGCTACGAAGGCCACTATTTCTGGGATGCCGAGGCTTTCATCCTGCCGGTGCTCGCCATCGTCGCGCCGGAACTGGCGCGCGGCATGCTGCTGTACCGCCACCGCATCCTCGACCGCTCGCGCCTGCATGCGCGCGAACTCAATCATCACCGCGGCGCGCTGTACGCCTGGCGCACCATCAGCGGCGACGAGTGTTCGGCCTACTTTCCCGGCGGCTCGGCGCAATACCACATCAATGCGGCGATCGCCTGGGCGATCAGCCTGTATGTGGACGCCAGCGGCGATACCGATTTCCTGCGCGACCACGGCGCCGAGATCCTGTTCGAGACCGCGCGCGTGTGGCTGGATATCGGCCACTTCAATCCGCGCCGCGGCGACGCGTTCTGCATCCACGAAGTCACCGGGCCGGACGAATACTCCGCCCTGGTCGACAACAACCACTACACCAACCGCATGGCGCAGCGGCATCTGCGCGACGCCTCCGCCACCGCGCTGTGGATGGCCGGCGCCGCACCGATGGAGTACGCCGCGCTGTGCGCGCGCATCGGCCTGGGCGAAGACGAAGTGGCGCAGTGGCGCCGCGCCGCCGAGGCGATGTACCTGCCGGAAGATCCGCGCCTGGGCGTATTTCCGCAGGACGACGCCTTCCTCGACCGCCCGCGCCTGCCCGCCCATCTCGCCGGCAGGCCCCATGAAGGCAGACCCGATGAAGGCAAGCATCCGCTGCTGCTGCGCCTGCATCCGCTGACCATTTATCGCCACCAGGTGTGCAAGCAGGCCGACACCTTGCTGGCGCTGATGCTAGCCGGCGACGACGTGGATCGCGCGGCCAAGCGCCGCAACTTCGATTACTACGAAAGCGTCACCGTGCACGATTCCACCTTGTCGGCCTCGACCTTCGGCGTGCTCGCCGCGGAAGTAGGCCTGGCCGGCAAGGCGTACCGCTATTTCCAGGACAGCCTGCGGGTGGATCTGGACGACTCGCACGGCAATGCCGCGCATGGCGTGCACATGGCGGCGATGGCCGGCAGCTGGCTGGGCCTGGTGTGGGGCTTCGGCGGTTTCCGTCCGGTCGACGGCCAACCCGCGCTGGCGCCGCGCCTGCCCGCCGCGTGGAACGGCTACCGTTTCGGCCTGCGCTGGGGCTGTGCGCAGCTGCGCGTCGAAGTGGATGGCTCCGGCGTGCGCTACACATTGCCGCGCGGCGAGTCGCTGAGGTTCCGCCACGACGGCCGCGAACAGGTGATCCATGCCGGCCAGACGCTGCAGCTCCCGCGCGCCGATGCCAGACCCGCGCGCCATGCGCCGCTGCAGGCGGTGATCTTCGATCTCGACGGCGTGATCGCCGATACCGCCGTGGTGCACGACGCCGCCTGGCGCCGCCTCGCCGAAGAAGCCGGCCTGCCCTTCGACGCCGCCATCGGCGAACGCCTGAAGGGCGTGGACCGCATGGGTTCGCTGGAAATCCTGCTCGAACGCGCCGGCCGCGCGTACAGCGACGCGGAAAAACACGCGCTGGGCGAACGCAAGAACGAGTACTACCGCGAACAGATCCAGCGCTTCGGCCCCGACCAGCTGCTGCCCGGCGCGCGCGAAGCCATCGCCGCGGTGCGCGCGGCGGGCCTCAAGGTCGGCCTCGCCTCGGCCAGCCGCAATGCGCCGCTGCTGCTGGAGCGGCTCGGCGTGGCGCCGCTGTTCGACTACATCGTGGACGCCGCGCAGATCCAGCGCTCCAAGCCCGACCCGGAGATCTTCCTGGCCGCGGCCGCGGGCCTGGGCGTGGCGCCCGCCGCCTGCCTCGGCGTGGAAGACGCCGCCGCGGGCGTGGCCAGCATCCACGCCGCCGGCATGGCCGCCGTCGGCATCGGCCAGCCATCCGCGCTGGCCCAGGCCGAGACCGTGCTGCCCGGCCTGCGCGCGTTCCGCATCGAGGATTTCGTCAGCACTGAAGAAGCGTCGTTCGCCGCGTCAGGGGAAGCGGCCAGCGATATCGCCACATAAAAGCCCGACATCATGGGTGGGGAGGTTTGACCATGCATCGCCAAGGCATCACTCGACAGTTGCTCGCCGCGGCCATCGCCGCGGCGCTTATGCTCGGCACCGCGCAAGCGCAGGACGCGGCGCAGAACAACGCGCCGTCCAATCCGCAGCAGACCCCGGCGCCGCCCGCGCCGCCGGCTCCCGCGGCTCCAGCGCAGACCAAGAAGGACACCACGACGCTGGAACAGGTGGTGGTCACCGGTACGCCGACCATCGGCGGCATCCGCAAGATCGACGCCGCGTATTCGATCACCGCGGCCGACGCCGAAGCGATCAAGCAGGCCAATCCGAAGAGCACCGCGGACCTGCTGAAGATCTCGCCCGGCCTATGGCCCGAATCCACCGGCGGCCAGACCGGCGCCAATATCGAAATCGCCGGCTTCCCGGGCGGCGGCGACGCGCCCTACTTCACCACCCAGATCATGGGCTCGCCGCTGTATGGCATGCCCACGCTGTCCTTCATGGAAACCACCTCGATGTTCCGCCTCGACGACACCGTCGAGCGCGTCGAAATCCTGCAGGGCGGTCCGTCCGTGGTGTTCGGCGACGGCCAGGTCGGCGCCACCGCCAACTTCATGCTCAAGCAGGGCACGGCCAAGCCCTCGGGCAGCATCGGCCTCACCTACGGCAACGAAGGCCTGTGGCGCGCCGACGGCTTCCTCGGCTTCAAGGTGGCCGACGACTGGTTCGGCAGCGTGGGTGGCTTCTGGCGCAAGTCCGATGGCGTGCGCGATCCGCAGTTCGCCGCCGACAAGGGCGGCCAGTTCACCGCCACGCTGTCGCACACCATGGAGAAAGGCTCGCTGGTGCTGTGGACGCGCGTGCTCAACGACCGCAACCAGTTCATCACGCCGATCCCGCTGCTGCAGCACGGCAGCGACAGTTTCTCGGCGTATCCGGGCTTCGATCCGCTCACCGATACCTACAACAGCAAGTACATCCAGCACGTCAACCTGCCGGGCTATCCGGGCGGCGGCACCAGCGCCAACCTGGCCAACGGCCGCGGCGCGAAGATGCGCTTCTTCGGCGGCAACTTCGATTACGACCTGGACGGCGGCTGGAGCATCTCCGACAAGTTCCTGATCGACCAGGGCGACATGGACACCAATGCCCTGTTCTCCGGTTCCAATCCCGACACGCTCAACGGCACGCTGTACACCACCTCCAAGGATCTCGGCGGCCTGCAGATCGCGCCGGGCGCCACCGCCACCTATATCAACGGCGGCGGCGTGGTCGATCCGAACCAGAGCGTGATCCACCAGGGCTGGTGGCACATCCACAAGCGCCTGAAGAACATCAACAACGATTTCCGCCTGAGCAAGGAACTGTTCGAAGGCAATACGCTCACCGCCGGCCTGTACCTGGCGCACTACACCATGAACGACAAGTGGGCGCTGGGTAACCAGATGCTGATGACCAATACACCGAACGCGCGCCCGATCAAGGTCGTCGCCGCCAACGGCGACCAGGTCACCGACTACCAGGGCTTCCTCGACTACGGCGCATACAACATCGCCGAGAACGGCACGTCGACCAACAAGGCGTTCTATCTGTCCGACGTGTGGAAGGTCGACCGCTGGCTGTTCGACGTGTCGGCGCGCCTGGAGAACCAGGACTCCACCGTGCATGTGTGCAACCTGCACAACGTCAACCTGGACGGCAACAACGCCACGCTCTACGACAACGCCGTGCCGGTATGCGACGGCACCTTCGCCACCACCAAGTACGACAAGACCCACACCTCCTGGACGGTCGGCGCGAACTACGAGCTGGCCGACAACATGAGCGTCTACGGCCGCGTCAACAAGGGCGTGCACTTCGGCGATTTCGACAACGCGCTGCGCGGCAACACCACCGGCAATACGCCGCCGCTGCAAAAGGTGCAGAACTTCGAAGCGGGCTTCAAATACCAGTCCAAGCTGCTGTACGCGGACATCAGCGTGTACCACCGCCAGTTCAACGGCCTGCCGTACCAGCCGACCAACGCGGCCGGCGCGCCAGTCGGCACGCCACTGCTGTACGGGTCCGACTCCAAGGGCATCAACCTCAGCGGCGCGGTGATGCCGATCGACAACCTGAAGCTGGCGGTGGTGGCCAATTATCTCGACGGCCATTACTCGCACTATTCGGCTTGCATCGCCTACATCAACCAGGTCACGGGCAATGGTTGCGCCTTCATCAACGGCAAGCAGCTGCAGCGCCAGCCGAAAGTGCGCTACATGTTTACACCCAGCTATCGCTTCCTGTTCCCCTGGGGCGATGTCACCGCCTTCGTGACCTACACCCACGTCGGCGCGCATACCCAGGATCTGTCCGGTCTGCAGCAGCTGGGTTCCTACGACACGCTCGACTTCGGCGTGGTCGCCAACGTGCAGGACCACTGGGAACTGCGCCTGCAGGGCACCAACATCACCAACGAACTGGGCCTGACCGAAAGCAACTCGCGTATCTTCGGCTCGGCGGCCGGCGCGGGCGGCGTGATCCTGGCCCGTCCGCTGGAAGGCCGCGAGGTCAATTTCCAGGTCAAGTACAACTTCTGAGCATGGCTGACGAAATCCGGCCACCTGCCATTCGTCATTCCGGCAAAAGCCGGAATCCAGCGCCTTTAAGGCACTGGACCCCAGCTTGACCAGCTTTGCTGTTATGAAGCTCTTCGCTGGGGTGACGAATACCTGGGTGGCTCGACGACAACCTCGTCATTCCAGCGAAAGCTGGAATCCAGTGCCTTTAAGGCACTGAACCGCAGCGTCCGCTGGGGTGACGAATACCTGGGTGGCTCGACGACAACCTCGTCATTCCAGCGAAAGCTGGAATCCAGTGTCTTTAAGGCACTGAACCGCAGCGTCCGCTGGGGTGACGAATGCTTGGTCGGTGACGAATCCGTCGTCGGCGAAGCTGAGCAGCAAGGCTTTCCCTGAAGGCGGTCCGGGCGCGCAACAGCCCGGACCGCCGCTTTTTGGCGTATGACTCCGACCCGCAAGCGAGCAGCCATGAACCGATTCCGCATGATCGCCGCATTGGCGCTGATCTATATGATCTTCGCGATCCTGCTCAACAGCGTCGGCACGGTGATCCTGCAGACGATCCATACCTTCGCCATCGACAAGCCCCAGGCCAGCATGCTGGAGCTGTTCAAGGACCTGCCGATCGCGGTCACGTCGTTCCTGGTCGCTTCCTTTCTGCCGCTGCTCGGTTATCGCCGCGCCATGATGATCGCGCTGGCCATCGTCGGCTGCGCCTGCGCGCTGATGCCGCTGTATCCCTCCTTCCATACCACCGAGCTGCTGTTCACCTGCGTCGGCGTCGCGTTCGCGCTGACCAAGGTCTCGGTGTATTCCTCGATCGGCCTGCTGACCCGCGACCGCGCGGAGCACGGCCGCCTCACCAACACCATCGAAGGGCTGTTCATGCTGGGCGTGCTGCTCAGCGGCTGGATCTTCAGCGCCTTTATCGACCATGCCGATCCGGCCAATCCGGTGTGGTTCCGCGTGTACTGGCTGCTGGCGGTGATCTGCGTGCTGGTGTTCGTGCTGCTGGCCGGCACCCGGCTGGACGAATCGGCCGCGCACGGCGACGGCGTGCAGTCGCTGGGCGGCTCGGCGGCGGCGATGTTCAAGCTGATGCTGCGGCCGCTGGTGAACGTGTTCCTGATTTCGGCCTTTCTGTACGTGCTGATCGAACAGAGCTTCGGCACCTGGCTGCCGACCTTCAATAACGAGATCCTGCATCTGCCCAATGCGATGAGCATCCAGGTCGCCAGCATCCTGGCCGGCGCCACCGCGCTGGGCCGCATTGCCGCGGGCCAGGTGCTGCGGCGGATGCCCTGGCATACGCTGCTGAATCTGTGCGTGATCGGCATGGGCGTGCTGGTGCTGCTGGTGCTGCCACTGGCGCAGCACACCGTGCCGCGGCCGGACGTCGGCTGGCTCAACGCGCCGCTGGCGGCGTATCTGCTGCCGCTGATCGGGCTGCTGATGGCGCCGATCTATCCGGTGATCAATTCGGTGGCGCTGAGCTCGCTGCCCAAGCCGCTGCATGCATCGATGACCGGCCTGATCGTGATCTTCTCCGCGCTCGGCGGCACGCTGGGCTCGCGCATCACCGCGGTGGTGTTCGCCAGTTTCGGCGGTATCCACGCCTTTTATTTTTCGCTGGTGCCGATGTGCCTGGTGCTGGTGGCGCTGTTCTTCTTCAAGCGCGAAGCGGATCGCGCGGGCATCTTGCCCGCACCGTCCGATCTCGCACCGGAATGACCCCTGCAAGGCATCGATGATGGGAGTAGCCATGAAATACCGCTGTCGCCGTGTGGGCCTTGCCGGCCTGCTGATGCTCGCCCTGGCCGGCCCCGCTGCCGCGCAGCAAGCCAGCAGCGATCCGAGCTTCGTGCTCACCGGCACCTCGGCGGATTTCGACAGCTATTTCCCGGGCTATCTCGCCAACGGCTACTTTTCCAATATGACCTCGCCCCGCGGCACCGAGCCGGCGATGGGCTATATGGTCGCGTTCATGGACTACGCCAAGGACGATATCGCGCGCCCCGCGGCGATACCGGGCTGGAGCGAGATCGACTACAACCCCGGCGGCGGCTGGCTCAATTCCACCCGCCTGGGCAAGGATATCTTCACCGGCTACGCACAGACGCTCGACATGCGCGACGCCACGCTCGCCACGCGCTACCGCTTCGTCTATGCGAACAAGTCCACTGATGTGCAGGTCACCACGTTCGTCAGCCAGGACGCCAATCACGTCGCCGCGACGCGGCTGTCGATCACGCCGCAGTTCGACGGCAGCGTGCAGCTCACCTTCCCGATCCGCCTGTGGTCCGAGCACCAGCCGCGCTTTCCGATCGGCAAGCTCAGCGGCGACCAGATGATCGAGTCGGTGATCGCCAGCGGCCAGAACCTCAACAACAAGCCGGTGCCCACGCCCGACCGCGCAGCCGTGTGGTACCACGGCGTGACGCGCATCGTCGCCAACGACGGCGACACCAGGGACCTGACGCTGTGGCTGGACGGCCGTGCCGAGCAGGGCCTGGACATGGCCGAGGCGATCGCCGTCAGCCTGCCCACGGGGCTGAAGGTCGAGGATGTGCAACTGGAGAAGACGCCATTCCGCATCTCGCTGAATGTCACGGCGCGCGTGCAGAAGGGCCGCACCTACGAATTCACCAAGTACGCCGCGCTGTCGCGCCAGGGCTGGGGCGGCGACGCCAAGGCCACGCTGGCCATGGCAAAGCAGGCGCGCGGTACCGGTTTCGGCAAACTGCTCGCGGCGCATAAAACCGCATGGCACGAACTGTGGAAGTCGGACATCGTGGTCGACGGCGACCCGGCCGTGCAGAAAGCCGTGCATTCCGACCTGTATTACCTGCTGGCCAACTCCACCACCGGCACCGCCTGGCCGATGGGTGCCTGCGCGCTGACGCCAGGCTATGCGGGCCACGCGTTCTGGGACAGCGATTCCTGGGTCTTCCCCGCCCTGCTTCTGCTGCATCCTGAACGCGCCAAGCCGATCGTGATGTTCCGCCACCGCACCATGCAGCCGGCGCGCGAGCGCGCCAGGCAGTACGGCGTGAGCGGCACCATGTATCCGTGGGAAGCAGACCCCGAGACCGGCAAGGACTACACGCCGCATTTCGCCTACGACGTGTACCGCGAGATCCACGTCAACGCCGACGTGGCCATCGCGCAGTGGCAGTACTACCAGGCCACCGGCGACGAGGCCTGGCTGAAGCAGTACGGCTGGCCGGTGATCCGCGAGGTGGCGCAGTTCTGGGTCAGCCGCGTCACTTACGACAAGGCGCATGACCGTTACGAGATCCACCATGTCACCTCGCCCGACGAGGCCTACAACGACGTGCCGAACGACTCGTTCACCAACGCCGCCGCCAGCAAGGCGCTGCGCATCGCGCAGGAGGCGGCCAGGCAGGTAGGCGAGACGGCGGACCCGCAGTGGGGCGAGATCGTCGCCAAGATGTATATCCCGTTCGATGAGGCGAACCAGCGCCATCTCGACTTCGACGCCTCGGTGCCGCACGACAAGATCACCTGGATGGGCTCGTCGCTGATCTGGCTGATGTATCCCAACCTCGACCTGCCGATGACGCCGCAGATCCGCCGCAACAACTTCGACTTCCAGTTGCATGAGCTGAAAGTGCATGGCGACGATCCGAACGAGATGATGATGGTGATGCTGGCGGTGGGCGCGGCCGATCTCGGCGACGGCAAGACCGCCGGCGAATGGATCCAGCGCAATCTCGCCGGCTTTCTCAAGCCGCCGTTCAATGTGCGCACGGAGACGGTGGCGAACAACGCCGGCTATATCCTGTCGACGTCCGCTGGCTTCGTGCAGAGTTTCGTGTTCGGCCTGAGCGGCTTGCGTATTGACGACAACGGCCTGAGCGAGGCGTACGCGCCGGTGCTGCCGCCGGCGTGGAAGTCGCTGAAGCTGCAGGGCGTGCATTACCGCGGCAAGGTGTTCGATATCAGCATCGAGCGCGGGGCGGATGGCAAGGCGAAGTTGAATCGCGCGGCGCGGCCCGATTAGTACGGGGCTCGCTGGTACCTGGCCCCTCTCCCTCCGGGAGAAGGGTTCGGACTTGAGAACTGAGTACATAAAGAATTCCCCGAAGCGAGGACTCGACGATGACCCGCTCTCCCCACCCGCTACGCGCCATCCTGCTCGCAGCAACCTTCGCCACGGCAACCGCATCCGCGGCGACGCCCGACCCCGCCAAGACCCGCGCCTACATCGACCAGGCCTGGACCACGCTGACCCGCTCGCAGGACCAGTGCAATGCGCTGACCGATCCGAAGATCGCCGGCCACCCGGTGCTCTACGTCCCCGCGGAGATGAAAGTGCCGCCAGCGCTGGCTGATATCGGCAAGCGCTGCGGCGTGGATATCCGCCCGCTGCCCCGCGCCATCCAGCAGCTCGGCGATATCGACGCGAACAAGCTGCCCGCGCAGGGCCTGCTCTACCTGCCGCACCCGTACGTGGTGCCAGGTGGCTTTTTCAACGAGATGTACGGCTGGGACAGCTATTTCATCGTGCTGGGCCTGGCCGCCGACCAGCGCGGCAAGCTGGCGCGCGAGATGGTGGACAACGCGCTGTTCGAAGTGGAGCACTACGGCGCCGTGCTCAACGCCAACCGCACCTATTACCTCAGCCGTTCGCAGCCGCCCTTCCTCTCCGCGATGATGGCCACCGTGCTGGACGATCCGGACGCATTCGCCAGCGATACCGAGCGCAAGCAGTGGCTGGCGCAGGCCTACCCGCTGGCGGTGCGCAACCACGATGTGTGGATGCGCGAGGAACACCGCGCCGGCGACACCGGCCTGGCGCGCTACTACGACCTGGGCGCCGGCCCGGTGCTGGAAGCGCAGAACAGCGACGACTTCTACGTGAAAGTGATCAAGTGGCTGCGCGCGCATCCCAAGGACGACCCGGGCTATCTGATCAAGAGCACCGAGCATCCCGACGATGCCGAAGCGGCGAAGCTGCAGAAGGAAGGCTGCGACGTGCGCGCATCCAAGGTCTGCCTGGGCAACTGGTACGACGGCTACCGCCTCAGCGCCGACTACTACCACGGCGATCGCGCCATGCGCGAATCCGGTTACGACACCAACTTCCACTACGGCCCGTTCGGCGGTTCCACCCACCACTACGCCTCGGTCGATCTCAACAGCCTGCTCTATCGCTACGAGCTGGACCTGGCCGCGTTCGCCAGGCGCCTGGGCAAGACCGGCGAGGCGGAACGCTGGTCGGGCACCGCCGCGGCGCGCAAGACCGCGATGGACAAGTATCTGTGGCAGGCCAAGGACGGCATGTACCGCGACTACGACTTCGTCGCCGGCAAGCCCTCGTCCACGCCCTACCTCAACACCTTCTATCCGCTGTGGGCCGGCGCGGCCTCGCCGCAGCAGGCGGCGGCGGTGCGCGGCAAGCTGCCGGTGTTCGAGCGCCGCGGCGGGCTGGCCATGGACAACCAGCCCAGCGGGGTGCAGTGGAACGATCCGTTCGGCTGGGCGCCGACCAACTGGCTGGCGATCAAGGGCCTGGACGACTACGGCTTCCACGACGATGCGCGCCGCCTCGCCGGCAAGTTCACCGCCACGGTGGACCGCGGCCTGGCCGACGACGGCACCATCCGCGAGAAATACAACATGGCCAAGGGCAATGCCGACGTGCGCGTCAGCGCGGGCTACAGCGAGAACGTGATCGGCTTCGGCTGGACCAATGGCGTGTATCTGAAGCTGCAGGAGATGCTGCAGAAAAGCGCCGCCGAGCCGGCCAGGAAGCAACACCCCGCCGAAACCTCGAAATAAGCCCCACCGTCACCCCAGCGAACGCTGGGGTCCAGTGCCTTAGAGGCGCTGGATTCCGGCTTTCGCCGGAATGACGAGTCCGACGCCGACGACGGAGGAGCCATCACCATGCGCACGTCATGCCTCACCTGCATCGTTACCTTGCTGTTGCTGACCACCGGCCCCGCCCACGCCCAATCCGCCACCGGCTACAAGCCCGACGCCAGCATCTTCATCGGCGACGCCAGCGTGCCGTATTCCGTGTTCGCCTCGCCCCAATCGCGGGCGTTCTTCCCGAAGATGCTGGCCGAAGGCGACAAGGCGCCGCCGCTCAGTGCACCCATCGAGCAGAACCGCGCGTTCTACGACCGCATGAACAGCGACCGCGCGGCGCGCATGCGCAAGCTCTATCCGGTGAAGATCGCCGCCGACCGGATCGCCGGCGTCGCGGTGGACGTGGTGCTGCCTGCGGAGGGCCTGGCGCCGGCGAACCAGGCGCGCGTGCTGATCAACCTGCACGGCGGCGCCTTCCTGTGGGGTGCGCACAGCGGCGGCCTGGTCGAGGCGATTCCGATCGCAAGCGTGGGGCGCATCAAGGTGGTGACGGTGGATTACCGTGAAGGCCCCGAGCACGTCTTTCCCGCCGCCACCGACGACGTGGTGGCGGTGTACCGCGAGCTGCTCAAGCACTACAAGCCGGCGAACGTAGGCATCTACGGCTGTTCCGCGGGCGGCATCCTCACTGGCGAGGTCACCGCCCGGCTGATCCACGACAAACTGCCCGTGCCCGGCGCAATCGGCATGTTCTGCGCGGGCGTGACCACGCTGGATGGCGACGAGAGCTATATCGCCTCGCCGCTCAACGGCAAACCGATTCCCCCCAGGGCGCTGAAGCTCAGCGACCTGCCCTATTTCAAGGGCGCCAGCGTCGACGATCCGCTGGTATTCGCGGCCAATTCGCCCGAGCTGCTGGCGAAATTCCCGCCCACGCTGCTGATCTCCGGCACGCGCGACATGGCCATGAGCGCGGTGATCCACACCCAGACGCTGCTGGACCGGGCCGGTGTGGAAGCGGAACTGCACGTGTGGGATGGCATGTGGCACTCCTTCTTCTCCGACCCCGAGCTGCCGGAATCGAAAGATGCATACCGGGTGATCTGGCGCTTTTTCGACCGCCATCTGGGCCGCTGACCGCGCGTGAAGAGGCCAGACTTTGCCCCCCGGGAAGGTGGCGGGTATCCTAGCCCGCATCTGAAGCCCAGCGGGACGACATGAGCCAACAGACCGTCCTCGTCATCGACGACGAGCGCGATATCCGCGAACTGCTGACCATCACCCTGGGTCGCATGGACCTGCAGGTCGATGCGGTGGGTACGGTGGCGGACGCGCGGCGCGCTCTGGAAGAACGCAGCTACGATCTCTGCTTCACCGACATGCGCCTGCCCGACGGCAACGGCCACGAGGTGATCGAGCTGATCGCGGCCAAGCATCCGGACATGCCGGTGGCGATGATCACCGCCTACGGCAACGTCGACGCCGCGGTGAGCGCGCTGAAGGCCGGCGCCTTCGATTTCGTTTCCAAGCCGGTCGATATCCAGATGCTGCGCCAGCTGGTGCGCACCGCGCTGCGCCTGGCCGAGGAAAAGCGCGCCGGCGGCGGCGCCGCGAAAGCGCCCAACGCCGGCGACCGCCTGATCGGCGACTCGCCCGCGATGCAGCAGGTGCGCGCCACCATCGGCAAGCTGGCGCGCAACCAGGCGCCGGTGTACATCGCCGGCGAATCCGGCGTAGGCAAGGAGCTGGTCGCCCGCCTGATCCACGAGCAGGGCCCCCGCGCGGCCGGCCCGTTCGTACCGGTCAACTGCGGCGCGATTCCGTCCGAGCTGATGGAGAGCGAATTCTTCGGCCATCGCAAGGGCAGCTTCACCGGCGCGGTGAGCGACAAGGAAGGCCTGTTCCAGGCCGCCAACGGCGGCACCCTGTTCCTCGACGAAGTGGCCGAGCTGCCGCTGCACATGCAGGTGAAGCTGCTGCGCGCGATCCAGGAAAAGGCCGTGCGCCCGATCGGCGCGCGCGAGGAAATCCCGGTCGACGTGCGCATTCTTTCGGCCACGCACAAGAATCTCGCAGCCCTGGTCGAGCAGGCGCAGTTCCGCCAGGACCTGTTCTACCGCATCAACGTGATCGAACTGCGCGTGCCGCCCCTGCGCGAGCGCCGCGGCGACGTGCCGATGCTGGCCGGCTATATCCTGCGCCAGCTCTCCATCAAGAGCGGCGGCAACCCCGGCCGCCTGCTGCCCGCGGCGCAGCAGGCGCTGGACAGCTACGACTTCCCCGGCAACGTGCGCGAACTGGAAAACATCCTCGAGCGCGCAATGGCGATGTGCGATGGAGAACAGATCGATCTGGCGGACCTGATGCTCCCGCAGCGCACGCCGCGCGCGGCAGAGGCTGCTGTTCCGCCGCCACCCGGGGCCGCCGCGCCAGCTCAGGCGCCGCCGGCTCCAGCGCCGACGGCTGATGGCGGACTGGACGATTACATCAGCAATATCGAGCGCACCGCGATCATCAAGGCGCTGGAAGAGTCCCGCTACAACAAGACCGCGGCGGCCAAGAAACTCGGCATCACCTTCCGCGCGCTCCGCTACAAGCTGAAGAAACTGGGTATCGACTAACCCCAGCCTCACGCTCCGCCCGAACCCTCACCCCGGCCCTCTCCCGGTGGGAGAGGGAGAAGTGCGGTGCGTCGCATGCAGGAGCAAAGAACCAAAGCTGGCCTCAGTTCTTGAACCTCCTCTCGGCGACGGCACCTCGAAGGGCGCGCCACGAAACCGCACGCCCGCTTCGTGTCGACTCTGGTTAATCCGTTTCCACGGCCGTCACTGCTCGTTCTAGTCGCGTCGCGAGCCGTTGGCTCTTGGCTCTGAGGCCATTTCTCTTTGGTTACTTTCTCTTTGGGCCAGCAAAGAGAACGTGACTCGGGCGCCGGCAGGCGTCCGAAATGCCCGCTGCATAAGCGGCCAGGTCGCGGTATCGCGACAACCGAGCGACACAGTCACTGGATGATTCGCTTCGCTCACCCCTTCGGGGCCGCCCTTCGGGCGTTCTTCGCGCTACGCGCTCGTCCTGCCTGCGCAGGAATGACGAGCGAAGAAGCAGGCGTCCGAAATGCCCGCTGCATAAGCGGCCAGGTCGCGGTATCGCGACAACCAGGCGATACCGTCACTGGATGATTCGCTTCGCTCACCCCTTCGGGGCCGCCCTTCGGGCGTTCTTCGCGCTACGCGCTCGTCCTGCCTACGCAGGAATGACGAGCAAGGGAGGCCTACGCCGGGATGACGAGCTAAAAATCACCCCTCCCCATCCAGCGCCTCACGCAACGTCCCCAACAACTTAAACGTCGCCACCGGCTTATCAACAAGATAAAGCCTCTCCACCTCCGGCATCTCCTCCAGATCCGGCGGCGCATCCGGCCGCGTCAGCAACACCACCGCCCGCCGGTACCCATGCTCGATCAACGCCGCCAACGTACGCACACCAGTGAACAGATTCATATCCGCATCCATCACCACCAGATCCGGCACTCCATGCGCCTCGATCCACTGCAACGCCGCCGTACCGCTCTGGCTCGCATGCGCCTGGTAACCCCAGGCATCCAGCGTATCCACCAGCAGCGACAGCTGCGCCGCCTCCTCCACCACCACCAGCACCCGCTCGGCATTGCCCAGCAGATGCTCGTCATCCTCGCTCTCGGGCATATCGTCGAACTGCGCGCCCAGCGGCAGATAGAGATGGAAGCTCGTACCCTGCCCCGGCGCGCTTTCCACGCGCATCGCGCCGCCGTGGCTGGCGACGATGCGCTTGCATGACAGCAGGCCCAAGCCGGTGCCGCCTTCCTTGGTGGTGTAGAACGGCTCGTACAGATGCGCCAGCGTCGCCTCGTCCATGCCGCAACCGGTATCGATCACGCTCAGGCGCAGATAGCGGCCTTCCTCGGCGTTCTCGCCATCCTGGAAGAAATCGCTGCTCAACGCCTGCTGCCCCGCCTCGATGCGCAGCTCGCCGCCGCCGGGCATGGCCTGGATCGCGTTGAGGCTCAGATTGAGCAGGCATTGCTGCAGTTCGGTGTGATTGCCGGAAAAGCTCAGCTCCGGATCGTCCACCGCCAGGGTCAGCAGCACCTGCCGCGGCACACTGCCCTGCAGCAGCAGATTCAGCGCATCGAGCAGCGCGCCGACCCGCACCTGTTCCGCACGGCGCGCACCACGCGCGAACGAAAGCATCGACTGCACCATGTCCAACCCGCGCCGCCCGCAGTCGCGCACCAGCTTGCCCAGGCGCGCGAGGCGCGGATCGTCCTGATAGTCCTGCAGGCTTTCGCCGGCCAGCAGCAGCGGCTGCAGCAGATTGCGCAGGTCGTGGCTCAAGCCGCCGGCCAGCATGGCCAGGCTTTCGAAGCGCTGCGCGCGGATCAGCTCCGCCTCGGCGCGCCGCTGCGCCTTCTGCGCCTCGTGCTCGCGCAGGGCGCGGCGCACCGCGCTGGCCAGTCGCGCGGGATTCTGCTTGAGGATGTAGTCGGTGGCGCCGTTGCGCAGCGCGGCGATCGCCGCTTCCTCGCCCAGCGTGGCGGAGACATAGATAAACGGCAGATCGCGGTCGCGTTCGCGCAGCAGTTCCAGCGCGCGTTCGCCGGAGAAGCCGGGCATGCTCAGGTCCGACAGCACGATATGCGGCTTGAAGTCCTCCATCTCGCGCAGATAGCCGGCCTCGTCGTCGACCAGGCGCACTTCGAAATCGATCGCGTCGGCGTCCAGTTCCGAGATCACCAGCTCGGCGTCGGGCAGGCTGTCCTCGATCTGCAGCACGCGGATGCGCGGAAAGGGCAACGGCAGCGGAATGTTCAACTTCTCTGGCATGGATAGCGATACCTTCGCGGCGCGGCGCCCGGTCAATCCGGCGCCTGGTTCAGCACCGCCCAGAACTGGCCGAGCGTGCGCACCGCTTCGAAAAACTGGTCGACATCGACCGGCTTGATCACATAAGCATTCACGCCCAGGTCCCAGCTGCGCGCCAGATCGCTTTCCTCGCGCGAGGACGACAGCACCACCACCGGGATGCGGCGCAGGCGTTCGTCCGCGCGCATCTCGGTCAGCACTTCCAGGCCGTCCACGCGCGGCATCTTGATATCCAGCAGCACCACCGCAGGGTCCACCGGCGGACGCCCGGCCCAGGCGCCGCGGCCGTGCAGATAATCCAGGCAGTCCACGCCGTCCTCGACGTGCACGATCGGATTGGCCAGGTGCGCGCTGTGCAGCGCCTCCAGCGCCAGCTCGGCATCGGCGGGGCTGTCCTCGGCCAGCAGGATGCTGCGCATGCTGCCGTGCACGGGCGCGTTGCGGGTGACCGTGCCGAGCGTCATTGCCGTTCCTGCGCGAAGGCATCGGCCAGGTCGGAGGCCGGCAGGGTGAAATGGAAACGCGCGCCCTCGCCCGGGCTGCCCTCGGCCCACACCTTGCCGCCGTGGCGCTGCACGATGCGCCGCACATTGGCCAGGCCGATGCCGTTGCCGGGGAATTCGGAAGCACGATGCAGGCGCTGGAACACGCCGAACAATTTGCCCGAGTACTGCATGTCGAAACCGGCGCCATCGTCGCTGACCACGAATTCGTAGTCGCCGTTGTCGCCCCGGCGCATCTCCACGCCGATATTCGCCACCTCGACCTTGCCGGTGTACTTCACCGCGTTGCCGAGCAGGTTCTGCCACACCGTGCGCAGCATGTTCTCGTCGCCGATCACGATCGGCAGCGGCGCGATCGCCCACAGGATGCGCCGGCCATGCACTTCGGATTCGGCCAGCACCCGCGCCTCTTCCGCCAGCGACTGCATGTCCACCGGCTGCAGGCGCAGCGCGCCGCGGCCCAGGCGCGAGAACACCAGCAGGTCGTCGATCAGCTGGGCCATGCGGCGGGCCGCGTCACTGATCACGTCGATGTAATGCCGCGACTTGTCGTCCGCGTCTTCGCCCAGATGCTGTTCCAGCTTGCTGGCGAAACCGGCGATATGGCGCAGCGGCGCGCGCAGGTCGTGCGAGACCGAATAGCTGAAGGCTTCCAGCTCGCGGTTGACGTCGGAAACCTGGGCCACCTTGCCTTCGAGCTGGCGATTGAGCTCCTTCACCTGCTGCTCGACCAGCGCACGCGCGGTGACATCGCTGACGGTGAGCAGCAGCACCGGCTCGCCGCCGTCGTCCTGCTGCAGGCGGCGGGCATTGATCACCACGTGGCGGTCGACGCCGTCGATGGTGCGCTGGAGCAGTTCGTAATCCCACAGCTCGCGGTCCAGCAGCAGCACGTCGTTGAGGCGCTGCTGCAGCGCGCTGTCGCGCCAGGCGCCGTCGCCGATCTCCACCAGCGGCAGCGAATGCCGGTTGGATGGCGGGATGCCGTACAGCTCGCCGAACGCCGCATTGACCAGCAGAGTGCACAGCTTGGCATCCAGCAGCGCGATCGGTTCGCGCACCGCCTGCACGATCAGCTGCGAGCGCTGCACCGCCTGGCCTTCGCGTTCCTCCGCCTGCAGGCGGCGGCTGATCTGCCGCTCGGACACGATCACCACGATCGCCAGCAGCAGCACCTGCGCAGTGGCGGTGATGGTCAGCGCCAGGCTGCTGTTGGACGAAGCCTCGCGCGCCTGGCCGCGGCGGGCTAGCAAGGTGTCGTCCTCGCTTTGCACGATGCCGTCGATCAGGTCGTCCATCTTGAACAGCGTGCCGGAATCGCGCAGCGCCTCGTTGGCCGCGCGCACGTCGCCCTGGCGGTAGCGCAGCATGGCCTGGTCGAGCAGGGCCAGGCGGCCGCTGACCATGCTGCCGAGCGCACCGATGCGTGCCTGCTGGTCGGCGTTGTCGCGGGTCATGTCGCGCAGCTGCGCGAGCAGGCCGGGGATTTCCTTGCTGGCGCGGCCGGCGCGCACCCGCACCTGCGGGTTGTCGTCGCCATCCAGCAGCCGGTACAGCGCCGCCTCGCCGTCGCGGGTCACGTAGGCGATGCGGTAGGTCAGCGATTTGACCTCGGAGGAATGGGTGACGCGGGCGTTCGCCTCCAGCGCATCGCGCGAGCCGCTGCGGGTCACCATGTAAGGCAGCGCCACGATCACCAGCACCGCGAACAGCAGTCCGCCCAGCCGCCAGCGCAGCGCCACGCGATCCCGCATCCGGGGTCGGGTGACCGGCGTAAGTTTCCACGGGGAGTGCGGCATGCGCCGATGGTTACAGAATCATCTGATGCCTGCCAGCGGGGGCGTCACGGCGTGGCGATTTGGCTTGCGGCTGGAGCCCCTCTCCCTCCGGGAGAGGGGTTGGGGTGAGGGTTCGGGCGGAGCGGAACGCCCCACTTCGCCCGTACCCTCATCCGCCTGCCGGCACCTTCCTCGCTCCTCAAAGCCGGGCACATCCCTGTGCCCTCCCCGCGTGCTCCCGGAGGGAGAAGGGTTTCAGCACCAGCGCTTTCACTTCGCGTACTTGCTCATCGACGCCGGCCGCGCCGACGCCGCCTGTCCCCAGTTCCGGTTCGGCTGCGCCTGCATGCGGAAATGCAGCTCGCCGCCGGCCAGGATCTCGCCGTGGCGCAGAAACACGCGGTCCAGCGGCTTGCCGTTGAGGGTCACCTCGCCGACGTAGGGATGGGCGTCGTCCAGCGGTTCGGCGGAGACCGTGAAGGTCTTGCCGCCCTGCAGGTGCAGGGTGGCCTTCTGCACGAAGGGCCGGCCGATGGCGTATTCGTCGCTGCCCGGCGCGACCGGGTAGAAACCCAGCGCGGTGAACACGTACCAGGCCGACATCTGGCCCAGGTCGTCGTTGCCGGCCAGGCCGTCGGGGCGCGGCGCGTACTGGCTGTCCATGATCTGCTTCAGGCGCTGCTGGGTCTGCCAGGGCGCGCCGGCGTAGTCGTACAGATAGGCCAGGTGATGGCTGGGCTCGTTGCCGTGGGCGTACCAGCCGATCAGGCCGGTGATGTCTTCCACATGGGCGAACTGCTTGGGATCGACCTTGGCCTCGAACACGCTGTCCAGCTTGTCGACGAAGGCCTTGTCGCCGCCCATCGCCGCGATCAGCCCGGCCACGTCCTGCGGCACATACCAGGAGTACTGCCAGGCATTGCCCTCGGTGTAGTCGCTGCCGTAGCCGGCGGTGTCCGGATTGAACGGTTCGCGGAACTGGCCGTCGGTCTTGCGCGCGCGCATGAAACCGGTCTTGGCGTCGTAGGCATTGCGCCAGTTGCCGGCGCGCTTGCTGAAGGTCGCGGCGACGTCGTCGCGGCCCATGGCCTTGGCCATGCGCGCGATGGTCCAGTCGTCGTAGGCGTATTCCAGCGTCTTGGAGGCGCCTTCCGGCTCCTTGTCGATCGGCACGTAGCCACGCTTCATGTATTCGCCCAGGCCCCCGTACGGCGCGTAGGTGGCGCTGGCCACCATGGCATCCAGGCCGGCCTTGGCGTCGAAGCCGCGGATGCCCTTCACATAGGCGTCGGCGATCACCGGCACGGCGTGGTAGCCGATCATGCACCACGTCTCCAGGCCCTGGTACGCCCACACGGGCAGGATGCCGAACGGGCTGTCCTCGCGCGCGGCGATCAGCGAGCGCACGAAGTCCACGCTGCGCTGCGGCTGCAACAGCACCATCAGCGGCTGCTGCGCGCGGTACACGTCCCACAGCGACCAGGTGGAATGGAACTCGAAGCCCTGCGCGCGGTGCACGGCGTTGTCGGGGCCGCGGTAGTCGCCATTGACGTCCATGCTCAGCGTGGGCGAGAGCATGGCGTGATACAGCGAGGTGTAGAAGCTGGTGCGCTGTTCCTTCGGCGCGTCGACGTCGACCACCGACAGCGCCTGGTCCCAGGCCGAACGCGCCTCGGCGCGGCGGGCGTCGAAGTCCCAGCCCTTGCCTTCGCTGTCCAGGTTGGCCAGCGCATTGGCTTCGCTCACCGAGGAGATCGACACCTTCACCTGCAGCGGCTGCTTGAGCTGGCCGAAGTCGAACACGCCGACGATGGCGCGGCCCTGCTGCGCGTCCTGGTCTTCCGGCTGGTGGCCCGGGCCCTTGAAGCCCTTGTAGGCCACGTCGGTCTCGCGGTCGTACAGATGGCGCGCGGCCAGCGGCTGCGAGAAGCGCATGGCGAAGCACAGCTCGCGGCCCGGCGCCCAGCCGCGGGTCTGGCGGCAGCCGGTGACGGCGCCGTCCGGATGCACGCGCAGGGAGGACCACAGCATCTTGCCGGCGTAGTCGTAGATGCTCGGGCGCAGATCCAGCAGCAGATGCGCCGGCTTGCCGGCCGGGAAGGTATAGCGGTGCCAGCCGACGCGGCGGCCGGCGGTCAGTTCGGCGCGCACCTGGTAGTCGCTCAGCGTGACGGCGTAATAGCCGGCTTCCACCTTCTCGCTGTCATGGCTGAAGCGCGAACGGTAGCCGCTGCCCGGCTGGGCCGGGTCGCCCGGTTCCAGCTTCGGCTCGCCGGCGATCGGCATGACCAGCACGTCGCCCAGGTCCGAATGGCCGGAGCCGGAGAAATGCGTATGCGAGAAGCCGAGCAGGCTGGTATCGCCGTACTGGTAGCCGGCGGCCCACTTATAGGCGTGCTTGAAATCCGGCATGGCCGTGTCCGGCGAGAGCTGGATCATGCCGAACGGCAGCGTGGCGCCAGGGAAGGTATGGCCGTCGCCGCCGGTGCCGATGCGCGGATCGACGTCCCCGGCATGGCCGGCGTCAGCGGCGTGGCCCGCGCTTGCGGCCAGCGCCAGGACCAGGGCCAGCGCGGCGGGCGCTAAAGCCGGCTTAAACGAAAACTTGACCATCGGCATCTCCCCTGGACGGTGGTTTGACGGCGGGATTCCGGTCGACCGAGGAGCTGCAGCTTGGTCGACCTTCCTGGCCGGCAAGTTTGGATCGTTCCAAACGAAGGAAGCTAACACCCCACCGATGGCCGGTGCATGCTGCACTGCGAGATCACTATCCTTGGCGAATCGACTACTTTTGGATCGTTCTAATGGCTGCGAGAACCATGGAAAGCTCGACCTCGATCCGCCGCAAGATCACCCTGAACGACATCGCCGCCGGCTGCGGCGTGTCGCGCGCCACCGTGTCCCTGGTGCTGCGCGGCAGCCCCCTGGTGAACAAACACACGCGGGCACGCGTAGAGGAAGAACTGCGCAAGCAGGGCTACGTCTACAACCGCGCCGCCGCCAATCTGCGCCGCCGCACTTCGTCGAGCATCGCGCTGGTGCTCAATGAACTGGGCAATCCCTTCTTCGCCGAATTCGCCGCGGGCGTGGACGAAACGCTGGGCCAGGCCGGCTTCGTCACCTTGCTCGGCAGCACCGGCGAATCGGTGGAGCGCGAGCAGGCGGTGTTGAGTTCGCTGATCGAACATGGCCCGGGTGGAATCATTCTCTCGCCCGCCGAAGGCAGCGCCGCCGAGCGCGTGCTTGCCGCGGTGGGCGCGCAGACGCCGGTGCTGCTGTTCAACCGCGAACTCGGCGGCAACCTGCCCGAATACGCGCACTGGGACCGCCTGATGCTGGACAACCAGCACGGCGCGAAACTCGCCACCGAACATCTGATTTCGCAAGGCCACAAGCGCATCGCGTTCTACGGCGGCCACGGCGATTCCAGCTCCTGCCGCCAGCGCCATGCCGGCTATGTGGAAGCGATGAATGCGGCCGGCCTGCCGATCGCCCCGCGCTGGCGGGTGGAAACGCTGCCGACCCGATTGGACGCCGCGCGCGCCTGCGGCGATCTGTTCGCGGCCAAGCCCGCGCCCACCGCGGCGGTCTGCTACAACGACGCGGTCGCGCTGGGCCTGATGCTCGGCCTCAATCAGCGCGGCATCCAGCCGGGCCGCGATTTCGCCCTGACCGGCTTCGACGACGTGGCCGAGGCGGCCTTCAGCATGCCGCCGCTCACCACGCTCGCCACCGATCCGCGCGCCCGCGGCCGCCAGGCCGCGCAACTCCTGCTCGCCCGCCTGCGCAAGCCGCAGGCCGACGCCACTACCACGGTCGCGCCGGTGACGCTGGTGATCCGCGAAAGCAGCGGCGCACCGAGTTCGACCTGACTCCTACCTACGGGAAACCACCCATGGCTTTCGCCTCACCGCCCACCCCGTCGAACACATCGCTCCCCGGGGCGGCCAAGGAGCGCTACACCGATTACCCGCTGGCGCTGGGGGTGGTCACCACGATCTTCTTCATGTGGGGCTTTCTCACCTGCCTGAATGACATTCTGATTCCGCATCTGAAGGCGGTGTTCCAGCTGAACTACGCCGAGGCGATGCTGGTGCAGTTCACCTTCTTCGGGGCGTATTTCCTGATGTCGCTGCCGGCCGGCCGGCTGGTTGCGCACCTGGGCTACAAGAAAGGCATCGTCGCGGGGTTGGCGATCGCAGGTGTCGGCGCAGTTGGCTTCTGGCCTGCCGCGGCGATGCATTCGTATCCGGCGTTTCTCGGCGCGCTGTTCGTGCTGGCCACCGGCATCACGGTGCTGCAGGTGGCGGCGAATGCTTACGTCGCTCTGCTCGGTCCGGAGAAGACCAGCTCCAGCCGACTCACCCTCGCACAGGCGCTCAACTCACTGGGCACCTTCCTGGCGCCGAAGTTCGGCGGCCTGCTGATCCTGTCCGCCACCGTGCTGAGCGCCGAGCAGATCGCCAAGCTCGCTCCGGCCGAACAGCTCGCCTATCGCGCACAGGAAGCACAGACCGTGCAGGGTCCCTACCTGGGCCTGGCCGTGGTGCTGTTCCTGCTGGCGATCTTCGTCTACCTGTTCCGTCTGCCGTCACTGGCCGAAAGCACCGAGCAGGCCGACGAAGGCAACCACACCCTGCTCGATGCGTTGCGCCACCCGCACGTGCTGTTCGGCGTGCTGGCGATCTTCTTCTACGTCGGCGGCGAAGTAGCCATCGGCAGCTTCCTGGTCAACTACCTGTCGATGCCCGACATCGGCAACATGACCGAGCAGGCCGCGGCGGACTGGGTGGCGTATTACTGGCTCGGCGCCATGATCGGCCGCTTCATCGGCTCGGTGCTGCTGGCCAAGCTGTCGCCGCGCAAGCTGCTGGCGATCTTCGCCGCGGTCAACATGCTGCTGGTGGTCACCACCATGTCGACCAAGGGCCACGTCGCGATGTACAGCATCGTGTCGATCGGCCTGTTCAATTCGATCATGTTCCCGACCATCTTCTCGCTCGGCATCGAGCGGATGGGCCCGCTGACCGGCAAAGCTTCCAGCCTGCTGATCATGGCCATCGTCGGCGGCGCGATCGTGCCTTACGTGCAGGGCCTGTTCGCCGATCGCATCGGCGTGCAGCACGCTTTCTTCCTGCCGCTGCTCTGCTACGCCTACATTGTTTTCTACGGCCTCTACGGCTCTCGCATCAAGAGCGACACCCCAGTCGCCGCCACCCACTGAGATCCCTATTCGATGGCACGCAATATCCTGTGCTTCGGTGAAGCACTGATCGACTTCCACGCTGAGGGACGCGACGCGCAAGGCTTCCCGCGCAGCTTTATCCCCTTCGCCGGCGGCGCGCCGGCCAATGTCGCCGTCGCCGTGGCGCGGCTGGGCGGACCGGCCGCGTTCGCCGGCATGCTCGGGCAGGACATGTTCGGCGACTTCCTGCTGGACAGCCTGCACCGCGCCGGCGTCGACACCACCGGCGTCGCGCGCACCGGCGAGGCGAACACGGCGCTCGCCTTCGTCGCGCTGGACAGCCATGGCGAACGCAGCTTCAGCTTCTATCGCCCGCCCTCGGCCGACCTGCTGTTCCGCCCCGCGCATTTCCGCGAAGAGAGCTTCCGCGACGCGGCGGTGTTCCACGTCTGCTCCAACAGCATGACCGAGCCGGCGCTGGCCGAGGCCACGCGCGAAGGCATGCGCCGCGCGCATGCGGCCGGCGCGTGGGTCAGCTTCGATCTCAACCTGCGTCCGGCGCTGTGGCCGGGCCAGAGCGCCTCGCACGACGAGCTGTGGCCCGCGCTGCATCTCGCCGACGTGGTCAAGTTGAGCGCCGAGGAATTCCATTGGCTCGCCGGCGACCAAGACGAAGAAGCCACGCTCGAACGCCTGTGGGCCGGACGCGCGCGCCTGCTGGTGGTGACGGACGGTTCGCGCACGCTGCGCTGGTTCCATCCCGATGCCTCCGGCGAGATGCCGGTCTACGCCGTGCCCACCGTGGACAGCACCGCGGCCGGCGATGCCTTCGTCGGCGGCCTGCTGCATCGCCTGGCCACCGTGGACAAGGGCCCGGACCAGCTCGACCACCTGGTCTGTGAACTGCCGCGCCTGCACGCCATGCTGCGTTTCGCCGCCGCCTGCGGCGCGCTTACCGTTACCCGCCTGGGTTCGTTCGCCGCCATGCCGGACGAAGCCGAGGTGCTCGCCTTCATGGACACCCACGCATGAACTCGCCCGACTTCCGTAGCGAAAGCTTTCTGCGCGAACACATCGCGCACACCATGGCCTTCTATCACCCGCATGCGATCGACCCGGCCGGCGGCTTCTTCCACTACTACAAAGACGACGGCACGATCTACGACCGCAGCCACCGCCATCTGGTGAGCAGCACGCGCTTCGTCTTCAACTACGCCATGGCCGCGCGCGAATTCGCCGATCAGCGCGCCGAATATCTCGACGCAGCACGCCACGGCCTGCGCTACCTGCGCGAAGCGCATCGCGACGCCAACAGCGGCGGCTATGCCTGGACCATCCGCGACGGCAAGCCGGAAGACCGCACCTACCACGCGTATGGCGTGGCCTTCGTGCTGCTGGCTTATTCCACTGCGCTGAAGGCCGGCCTCACCGAAGTGCGCCCATGGATGGACGAGACCTGGGAGTTGCTGGAAAAGCGCTACTGGGACGCCGACGCCGGCCTGTATCGCGACGAGGCGGACGAGCACTGGAACTTCAGCGATTACCGCGGCCAGAACGCCAATATGCATATGTGCGAGGCGATGCTCGCGGCTTACCAGGCCAGCGACGAGCCGCGCTATCTGGAACGCGCGCTCACCCTCGCCGACAACATGACCCGCCGCCAGGCCGCCAAGGCCGAGGGGCTGGTGTGGGAGCACTACGACGTTAACTGGAATATCGACTGGAAGTACAACCTCGATAATCCCAAGCACCTGTTCCGCCCCTGGGGCTTCCAGCCCGGCCATCAGACCGAGTGGGCGAAGCTGCTGCTAATCCTCGAACCGCTGCTGCTGGAGCGCAACCGCGAGGAGAAGTGGCTGGTGCCGACGGCGCAGCATCTGTTCGATACCGCGCTGGAGCGTTCCTGGGACAAGCAATACGGCGGCATGGCGTACGGCTTCGCGCCGGATGGCACGGTGTGCGACGACGACAAGTATTTCTGGGTGCAGGCCGAGTCGCTCGCTGCGGCGGCCTTGCTGCACGCGCGTACGGGCGAGGCGAAGTACGACGAGTGGTATCAGCAGTTGTGGGCGTACTCGTGGGAGCACATGGTCGATCACAAGTACGGTGCGTGGTTCCGCATTCTTACGCGTGACAATCGCAAGTACGACGATGAGAAGAGCCCGGCGGGCAAGGTGGACTACCACACCATGGGCGCGTGCTATGAAGTGATGGAGTTGATCCGCGCTGGTGGCAAACCCTGACCCGGTAAAACCCTTCTCCCTTCGGCCAGCCGAAGGGAGAAGGAGCCCAGGCGGTGAGGGTTACTGGTCCAACACCGCCTGCGGCGTATTGCGAAAACTGATCGCCATCCGGTTATAGGTATTCATCAACCCGATGGCGATAGTGAGATCCACCAGCTCCTTCTCATCGAACACCGCGCGGACGGCTTCATAAGCCGCATCCGGCACACCGGTCTCTGCCACGCGCGTCACCGACTCCGCCCACGCCAGCGCCGCACGCTCGCGCGCGTCGAACAGATCGCCGGCCTCCGGCCACGCCTGCAGCAAGGCCAGCTTCTCGACCTTCACGCCTTTCTTCAGCAGATCGCGCGTATGCATATCCAGGCAATAAGCGCAGTTATTGATCTGCGACACCCGCAGGTAAACCAGGTCGACCAGCACCGGCGCCAAGCTGCTCTGCGTGACATAGCCATACACGCCGCCCAGTGCTTTGACTCCGCCGGGTGCGATCTGGCTGTAATCCAAGCGATGGCTCATTTCGGGTTCCTCAGGTTTCGTCGAATTATCTGAGGCAGTGTCGCGGACGTCGCCGGAAAAACATGTGATCCGTTCCTGCGATCGCATGCAAGAAATCATCCGGCGTTTTTCCTGAGCCACCACGATGCCGCGAAGGTTTGCGGCCGGAGCCGCGAGTACAGGGCGCTGCCCGCGTACCCGACTCGTGGCCTCCGGTCGCAAGCCTTCGCGGCATCGAAGCAACATGGTGCGCCGTACGTGCATAAAGGAGCGATGCGGCGCGGGTGGTTAGGCATATAGATGCCGTAAAAGTTCAGCCTCTCGAATCGCGCAACGGAGATGCCCTTCTCCCTCCGGGAGCACGCGGGGAGGGCACAGGGATGTGCCCGGCTTTGAGGAGCGAGGAAGGTGGCGGCAGCCGGATGAGGATACGGGCGAAGTGGTGCGCTCCACTCCGCCCATACCCTCACCCCGACCCCTCTCTCCCACAGGTACTACCTTCGGGTCGCCGATGAGAGAGGGGCTTTACCGCGCGATCGCAGGGCTGAGCGGCTCCCCCATCGCCTGAAACAACGCCGCCGTATCCACCAAGCGCTGCCCCGTCGCCTGAATCTCCTGCACGCGTGCATTCTGCCAACCCTGCTCGCCCGCCAGCGTCAGCGGATACGAAGCCGCGCCAAGCCGATACCGATTCCGTGCATCTTCGTACGATTGCTTCGCCGCATTCGCCCCGCTCTGCGCCGCCTGCAAGGCCAGCGCATCCTGCTCCAACGCGGTCAACGTATCCGCGACATTCTGGAACGCGCCAAGCACCGTCTGCCGATACTGCGCCAGCGACGCATCGTAAGAAGCGATCGCCGCCTTGCGCTGCGCCCACAAGGCGCCGCCGTGGAAAATCGGCTGGGTCAACGAAGCGGTGGCGCCCCAGATCGTGCTCGCGCCGGTGAACAGCTTGCTGCGGTCGAACGCCGCCGAACCCAGCGACGCCGACAGCGACAGATGCGGAAACAGATTGCCCGTCGCCACGCCCACCTCGGCCGACGCCGCGCGCACCGTCGCTTCCGCGGCCAATACATCCGGACGCTGCTGCAGCAGTTCCGACGGCACCGCTACCGGCACCTCGGAAGGCAGCTTCAGCTCCGCCAGCGGCAGCACGTCCGGCGCCTGATCCGGCGTGCGCCCAAGCAGCACCGCCAAGGCATGGCGTTCGCGCAGAGCCTGCGCACGCAGGCCCGGCAGGCTGGCCTCGATCGAAGCCGCACTGCGCTGCGCCGCCAGCACATCCTCATTCGCGGCCGCACCCAGGTGATACGCCTTGCCGGTCAACTCGACCTGCTCGCGCGCCAACGCCGCCAACCGCTCGGTCGCCTCGACCTGCTCGGCCAACGCCGACGCCGTCACCGTCGCGATCACGATATTCGCCGCCAGCGCGCGCCGCGCCGCATCGAACTGATACGACTGCGCATCCACCTGCGCCGCCGCCTGCTTTACTTCGTTGCGCGACACGCCGAACAGATCGAAGTCGTAGCTCAGCTGCAACTGGCCGGCATACACGTTGTAGATATTGGTCGGCTTGCCCAGATTCGGCAGACCCAGCGCACGCTGCCGGCTCGCCTGCCCGCCCGCGTCGAGCGACGGCCACAAGGCATCGCCCACCACCGCGCGGTACTGCTGCCGCACCGATTCCAAGGTATGCCGCGCCGCCTCCAGCGAAGGGCTGCGCTGCAAGCCCTCCTCGACCAGCGCATCCAACCGCGCCGAGCCATACGCCTTCCACCACTCCGGCACCGCGCGCTGGCCAAGACTGAAGCGCTGCGCCACACCACCCGCCTCAGCGCTCGCCGCCGGTGTCGGCGTTACCGCGTAATGCTCCGGATCGGCCATCTTCGGCGGCTTTGCCGACGGCGCGAATGAACATCCGGCCAGGGCGATCACCACACCCATCGCGGCGATATGTGCCAAACGAACGCGCATCATGGCGTGGCCTCCTTCGCTGCTTGATCCGCCGGCTTTTCATCGAACTTGACGCGATACCACACGGCATACAGCGCCGGCAGATAGAACAAGGTGAGAATGGTGGCCACCGTGATGCCGCCCATCAGCGCCGTCGCCATCGGCCCGAAGAAGTTGCTGCGCAACAGCGGTATCAGCGCCAGCACCGCGGCGGCGGCCGTCAAGGTGATCGGCCGGAAACGCCGCACCGTGGCGCCGACAATGGCCTCCCAGCGCGGATGCCCCTCGCGGATATCCTGCTCGATCTGATCCACCAGGATCACCGAGTTGCGCATGATGATGCCGAACATCGCGATCGTGCCCAGCATCGCCACGAAGCCGAACGGCTGGCGGAACAGCAGCAGCGCCCCGATCACGCCGATCAGCCCCAGCGGCGCCGTCAGCACCACCATGAAGGTGCGGCCGATGCTCTGCAGCTGGATCATCAGCAGCAGCAGCACCGCGATCACCATCAACGGCATCTGGTCGTTGATCGAACCCTGCGCCTTGCCGTTCTGCTCTACCGAGCCACCGACTTCGATGCGATAACCCACCGGCAGCCCCTTGCGCAGTTCGCCGAGCTTGGCGTCGATCGCATTGGTCACGTCCAGGCCCTGCGCACCATTGCGCGTATCGGACTGCACATTGATCGACGGCTGCCGGTCGCGCGCCCAGATCACGCCGTACTCCAACCCGTAATGCACCTTGCCGAGCTGCGCCAGCGGAATCGCCGCGCCACCGGCAGTGGGCAAGGCCAGACGCTCGATCTGATCCGGATGCACACGCTCGTTCTTCGGCGCGCGCAGATCCACGCCGATCAGTTTGTCGCGCTCGCGATACTGCGTAACGGTGGTGCCGGACAGCGACATGGCGAGGAAATCGGCCACGTCCTGCGAACTCACGCCCAACCGGCGCGCGGCGGCCTGATCGATATCGAAGCGCACCGAGCGCTCCGCCGGCTCGTCCCAGTCGAACTGCACGTTGCGGGTGCGCGTGTCGGCACGCATCACCGCGGCGATCTTCTCGGCGATGCCGCGCACGGTGGCGATATCGTCGCCGCTGACACGGAACTGCACCGGAAAACCGACCGGCGGACCGTTCTCCAGCCGGCTGACGCGGGTGCGCACGGCACTGAAGTCGCGGGCCAGCACGCCATCGAGTTCCTTGGCCAGCGCCTCGCGATTCTCGACATCCTTGGCGGTCACCACGAACTGCGCGAAGTTCGGCTGGGCGAGCTGCTGATCCAGTGGCAAATAGAAACGGGGCGCGCCGCTGCCGACGAAGCTGACGTAGTTCGCCACCTCCTTGCGGTCTTTGAGCGCGCGCTCCATGCGCTTGACCTGAGCCAGGGTGGCGTCGAACGACGCGCCTTCCGGCAGACGCAGATCGATCAGCAGTTCCGGACGATCGGAGCTTGGGAAGAACTGCTTCGGCACCAGGCCGAAGCCGGCCATCGACACCACGAACAGCACCACGGTCACCACCAGCACCAGCACACGATGCCTGAGGCAATAGTCGAGAATCCGGCGGAAGCGCTGATAGAACGCGGTGTCGTAGATCTCGATATCGCCGCCATGCTCCGGCCGCGTCTTCGCCTTCATGCGCCGCGCTTCATTCCAGCGTGCCGGCAGGAAACGCGCCCACCATTCGCTGCCCGGCTGCACGCGCGCGTGATGCTCCGGCAGGAAGTGATAGCCCAGCAGCGGAATCACGATCACCGCCGCCAGCCACGACAGCAGCAGCGCGATCGCGGAGACCTCGAAGATCGAACGCGTGTACTCGCCCGTACCCGACTTGGCCAGTGCGATCGGCAGAAAGCCCGACACCGTGACCAGCGTGCCGGTCAGCATCGGAAACGCGGTGCTGGTATAGGCGAAGGCGGCCGCACGCGTGCGGCTCCAGCCTTGCTCCAGCTTCACCGCCATCATCTCCACCGCGATGATCGCATCGTCGACCAGCAGGCCCAATGCCAACACCAGGGTGCCAAGCGAAACCTTGTGCAGGCCGATGCTCATCAGCTCCATGCACAGCGCGGTGGCAGCCAGCACGAACGGAATCGAGATCACCACCACCATGCCGGTGCGCAGGCCCAGGCTGAGCAGGCTGACCAGCAGCACGATCCCCACCGCTTCGGCGACCGATTCGAGGAAGTCATCCACCGAATGTGCCACCGCGTGCGGCATGCTGGTCACTTCCGCCAGCTTCAGCCCTGCGGGCAGGCGCTTCTGCAACCTGCTCGTGGCTTCGTCCAGCGCCTTGCCCAGATGGATCACGTCGCCGCCGGGCTGCATGGTGATGCCGACACCGAGCACCTGCTGCGACATGAAGCGCATCTGCTGTCCGGGCGGATCGTCGTAGCCGCGGCGGATGGTGGCGATATCGCCGAGGCGGAAAGTCTGCCCGCCGGCGCGCAGCAAGGTGTTCTCCAGCGCGCCCACATCGCTGAACTGGCCGCTGGGGCGTACGTAGACGCGATCGTCCGCCGTGCTCATCACGCCGGCCGAAGCCACGGCATTCTGCGCATTGATCGCCTCGGCGATCTGCTGCGGACTGATGCCCAGCTTGGACAGCCGCGCATTCGGCATCTCGATGGTGATGCGCTGGTTCTGGTCGCCGAGGAAATCCACCTTGCCCACGCCGGGCACGCGCAGCAGTTCGGCGCGCAGCTGGTCGGCGTAGTCGTGCAGCTGCGCCGGCGTAAAGCCGTCGCCTTCCAGCGCATAGATATTGGTGTAGACGTCGCCGAACTCGTCGTTGAAGAACGGCCCCTGCACGCCGGGCGGCAGCTGGGCACGGATGTCGCCCACCTTCTTGCGCACCTGGTACCAGGTGTCGGGCACGCTCGATGCGGGCGCGGAATCCTTGATATTGAAAAAGATCAGCGACTCGCCGGGCCGCGAATAGCTGCGCAGGAAGTCGATCGACGGCGTTTCCTGCAGCTTGCGCGAGATGCGGTCGGTAACCTGGTCCTGTACCTGCTTGGCATCCGCGCCGGGCCAGAAGCTCTGGATCACCATCACCTTGAAGGTGAACGGCGGATCTTCCGACTGCGACAAACGGCTGTACGACAGCATGCCGAAGACGGTGATCATCACCATCAGGAAGATCACGAAGGACTGATGGCGCAACGCCCAGGCGGAGAGGTTGAAGCGGCCTTCTTCGTGGCCGCTCTCTGGGGTGGACGGCGGTGTCATAGCGGGCTGTCCTCCGCATGCGGCGGCGCCATCGGCGCGACCTTCTCGCCGGCGCTGACCGCATGCACGCCCTGCATCACCACGCGCTCGCCGGCGGCCAGGCCGGCGCCGATCAGCACGTCGCGTTCGCCATAGCGCAGCACGGTGACGGGGCGCAGTTCGAGCGTCGCATCGGCCGCGCGCACCACCCACACGGCGGGATGCTCGCCCTGATGGAACAGCGCGGTGGCCGGGAGGCGCACCGCCTTTGCCGTGGGCGCGTCGCCCGCCAGCGCGACGTCGGCGGTCATGCCAAGCCGCACGTGCGGATCGGGCGCGTCGAGGCCGAGCTTGACGCGATAGGTGCGCGTCTGCGCATCGGCCGCCGGCGCCACCTCGCGCACATGCGCGACCAGCGGCTGGCCCTGCACGGACAGCAGGCTCACGCTGGCTACCTGCCCCGGCTTGATCTTGGCCACGCGGTCTTCCGGCACATCCACGTACACATCGCGCTCGCCCGACCAGGCGAAGCCGAACACCGCCTGCCCCGCCGCCAGCACCTGGCCCACTTCGGCGTGCTCGCTGGTGATGGCGCCATCGCGGTCGGCAACCAAGGCGTTGTAGCGGCTCTGGTTGCGCGCCAACTCGTACTGCTGCTTGGCCTGCGTCTGCGCAGCCAGCGCAGCGGCGTAGGCGTCGCGCGTCTGGTCGAGCTGCAGCTGGCTGATCAGGTTGGCCTTGGACTGCGCTTCGTCGCGGTCGCGCTGCTGGGTGGCGAAGCTCAGGCGATGCTCCGCTGCGTCCAGTGCGGCGCGCGCGGCGGCTTCGTTCTTGCCGGCGTCGGCGTCGTCCAGCCGGGCCAGCACCTGGCCCTTCTTCACCGTGTCGCCCAGGCGCGCCTCGCGGCTGATCAGCTGGCCGGGCACGCGGAAGGCGAGCGGCATTTCGTAGCGGGCGTGGATTTCGCCGGGGAAGCGCAGGGTCTGCGCGCCATCGGCCGCCGGGGCCGGCAGCGCGATCACCGGCCGCGCTGCCTCGGCCTCCGGGGCCTTGTGGCCGCAGCCGGCCAGCATGGCCAGCGCCGCGGGGACAGCCAGCCACGCCGCGGAGCGACGGGCGCCCGCCGTGGATAGTGGGTAGGTCACGAGCCAACTCCTGCTGAGACGGGGATGGGGGTGCTGGCGCCGCCGGCGCCTTGATACGCCTCCGCACTCTAATACAGTGTTGTATCTGAATTCAAGAAAGCATCCAAATGGTGACTTCCGGCCTACGTGGTAGCATCCGCGCATGCCACGTAAACGACTGACCCGCGACGAAAGCCGAGACCAGACCAACCAGCGTCTGCTCGATGCGGCCGCGCACGTGATCGCCAAGAAGGGCTTTGCCGCGGCCAGTGTCGAGGACATCGCCGCCCAGGCCGGCTACACCCGCGGCGCGTTCTATTCCAACTTCAAGAGCAAGGCGGAGCTCTTCATCGCCCTGCTCAACCAGGACCACCAGTGCGTGCAGCAGGATCTGCAGAAGATCCTCGACGCCCCGCTGTCCATCCAGGACATGCAGGTGCAGATCTCGCAGTACTACGTGCAGGTCTACCGCGACGAGAAGAACTTCATCCTGTGGGCCGAGGCGCGCGTGCTCGCCCTGCGCGACGCCAAGTTCCGCGCGCGGCTCAATGCCTACTGCCTGGAGAAGCGCGACGATATCGCTTCGATCATCGAGCAGTTCTACAAGATGATGGGCACGGAACCGCCGGCACCGCCTAAGGACCTCGCCTTTGGAACCATGGCGCTGATCGACGGGATGCGTTTCTTCAACGAGACGATCCCGAAGGAGCTGACGGATGAGGCGGCAATGCATGTGTTGGGTGTGATGTTCAACGCGACGTTCTTCAAATAGCGCGCGGCCTCGAAGAAGGCGGAACTTTCATGATCATCACCGGCATCGTTCCGCAACTGCGCACCACCGACATGGCGGCGACTGTCGACTTCTACACGCAGAAGCTGGGTTTCGTGGTCGAGTTCAAGTTCGAGGATTTCTATGCTGGTTTGCGCATGGGAAGTTCGCTGATCCACCTCAAGCTGGTGGATGAGAAAGACCCCTCCATCGACTACGTGGAGGACGGTGGCCATCTTCATCTCTACTTCCAGACCGACGGCGTGGCCGAGATCGCTGCGCAGCTGAAAGCGCGTGGCGTGCCGCTGGTCGAGGACGTGCACGAGACGGCGTGGCAGACGCGCGAGGTCGTGATTCAAGACGATCAAGGCCATACCTTGTACTTCGGTGAGCCGCTGTAATGCCGGAGGCGATGCGCGCCGTGGTGGTGATGGGCGTATCCGGCTGCGGCAAATCCACCGTTGGCGCGGCGCTGTGCGAACGTATCGGCGCAAGGATGATCGAAGGCGACGCGTTCCACCCCGCCAGCAATGTGCGCAAGATGAGTGCTGGCATTCCGTTGGATGATGAGGATCGCGCGGGGTGGTTGGCGCGTCTCGGAGAGGAGTTGGCCAAGGCGGTGGCTGGAGGCGAAACGGTGGTACTAGCCTGCTCCGCGCTCAAGCGCCGCTATCGCGATACGCTGCGTGAGGCGGCGCCGGAGCTGGGCTTCGTCTATCTCAAGCTGACCCCGGCGCAAGCCGCCGAACGTGTCACGCATAGACCCGGGCATTTCATGCCTGCGTCGTTGATCGAAAGTCAGTTCCGCGATCTCGAGCCACCAGCTGGCGAACCGCATGTGCTTTCTGTATGTGCTACCGACCCTCTGCCGGAGATCGTCGACAAGATCGCCGTCTGGTGGCGCTGACCTGACACGATGATTCTCCGCTTGCCGCCGACGCCCCTCAGTCTTCAAGAGTGAATCCTTCTCCCTCCGGGAGCACGCGGGGAGCGCACAGGGATGTGCGCGGCTCTGAGGAGCGAGGAAGGTGGCGGCAGCCGGATGAGGGTTCGGGCGGAGTGGTGCGCTCGACTCCGCCCGTACCCTCACCCCAACCCCTCTCCCGACGGGAGAGGGGCTTACGTTTTCTCGACCCTCAGCTCACCACTCCGCCCGTCCCCTCACCCCAGCCCTCTCCCCGGAGGGGAGAGGGCGTCGGAACGGTGTCGCAAGATTGACTACGTAGCGCTTTCGGCGTTCTCGCGTTCTGCTTTTAAGCGCTCTGCTTCGTCACGCACCTGCTGCCACTGCATGCGTAGATGGGCTTGCGTCGCGCAGCGGGTTCCCATATCGATAAACGCGGCAATGCCGTCGAGCATGATCGATAAGCGCCGAGGGTCGGGGTTACCGCGCTCCTGGACCAGTTCGGACAAGAACTGGATCGAGGTATGGGCGTACTTCAACCACTCGGTGGCATCGTTGAGCAGCGCATCGGTTCCCGCATCGGGATCAGAAAAGTAATTCGCGTGACGGCTCATCCACGGTTCGCCATAAACATTCATAAGCAACTCCTTGCTAAAGATGCCGCACCCTCGCCCCGAAAACGGCATGCCGCCAGACAGCACGGCATGCCGCCGACCAGACGGACTCGAAGGTTCACCAGTAGCCCAAATGTTGGGCACCGGGCGGCTTGATTGAGGAAGTAGGGTGCGGCTTTCGCGATGCGCAGGATCACGCGCCGGGTTCAGACGGCTCGGATTAATACCTGCGGAAAACTCCGCCGCGATTCTTCAACCGCGTCCGCGTTGTCGTCGGACGGCCCGGGAAGGCGGGGGGTGTGTCGCCCTGGGAAGAGACGAGCGTACGAGTGACGTATGATCTGGGATAGCCATGATCAACTCTCTGGTGGTTGGTGATGGTTAGCGGGTCAGGGGTGTTGACGCACCCTTGGCTCGCGACTCTCACAGCATTGCTGCCATGGTTACCCGCGAAGCGCGTTCAAAACACAGCGCGGGTAACACCAAGCAACTTATCAGAAGCAACTCCTAGTTGCCGTTAGTCGCAGTCTGATTTATGCGCAGCGCAACCGATAAGACACCGTCACTCCGGCGCAGGCCGGACGAGCGCGCAGCGCGAAGAACGTCCGCAGGACGGCCCCGAAGGGGTGAGCGAAGCGAATCATCCAGTAGCGACAGTGCTGGATTTTCGCGAAGACGGTGACTGGGCTCTTCGCGAGAATCTGGCGTTATCGCTACTGGATTCCGGCCTACGCCGGAATGACGAGCATGGGGCGGTGAGGCTAGCCCCGACCCCTCACCCCAACCCACGTCACGGTGGGATGTCGGCACACATCGCAGCAAGTCGACCTTGAACATCCACCTCTTGATACGTCCTTGATATCGGCGGCCAGAATCCAGCGCCATCTTTAGACGGCCATTCCTAGCATCTCCCGCAGTTTCCACCAGGTGTGCAAGCCCGCTTGCGCACCGCTTCCTGCGGATGATCACGATGAACCACCTTATTCACCTCGCGCTGGCCACACTGCTTGCCGGCGCGACCAGCGATGCCTTCGCACAAGACACTGTTGCACCTTCAGACGATCTCGCCACTCCCGCGGCACCTGCTGCGTCGGGCGATGGATGGCATGCGGCTTTCAACGTCGGCGCGCAAACCGACTACATCTTCCGCGGCATCAGCCAGACCAACGAGCACCCTTCCGGCTTCGCCGGCGTGGATGTCACCTACGGCAGCCAGTTGTATATCGGCGCGTGGACATCGAACGTCGACTTCTCGCCCTCGGGCGACCGCAGCACCAGCCAGGAAATCGATCTTTACGGCGGTTGGCGTCCGACCATCGCCACGATCAACTTCGATCTTGGCTATATCTATTACGGCTATCGCGACCAACCTCATGGACTGCGCGAGTCATATGCGGAAACCTATCTGCGCGCCTCGCGTGCATTCGGTGCGGTTACCGTCGGCGCGGCCTTGTATCACTCGCCCAACTTTCCCGGCATCTCCAGGCATGCCAACTACGGCGAAACCAACCTCAGCTACGCGTTCAATGCCAACTGGAGCGCTTCGGCCGCGTGGGGCCGCCAAACCATCGCACACGCCACCGCGCATGAGGACGGCAGCGCCAGCCGCTTCGCCTATAACACCTGGAACGCGGGCCTGACCTGGGCCATCAACGACCACACCTCGCTGGATCTGCGCTACTGGGATACCAGCTCGCATGGCTCCGGCGACATCTATGGCTCACGCGTGGTGGCGGGCCTCAAGGCGACGTTCTGACAGAGGCATGGCGGGCATCGCGTCCTCGCGACGGATGCCCGCCAGCCGATAACCCACCTGCAGCTCGGTGATCAGATGGCATGGGCGGGCGGAATCCTGTTCCAGCTTCTGGCGCAGATTGTTCATATAGACGCGGACGTAGTGGGGCCGATCGGCATAGCCCGGCCCCCATACCGCAAGCAGGAGTTGGCGATAGGTGAGCACCTTGCCATCGCCGCGGATCAACGCCGCGAGCAGACGGAATTCGATCGGCGTCAGATGCACCGGCACGTCATCGCGTTCCACTTCATGCGTGGCCAGATCCACCTTCACGTCGCCGAAGCGAACCACGGAAGGTTCCGCGCCGGCCTGCCCAAGCAGGCTGGCGCGGCGCAGGTGGGCACGGACGCGGGCGATCAGTTCGGGCACGCCGAAGGGTTTGGCCAGGTAGTCATCGCCACCGGCTTCCAGCGCCGCCACCTTCTCCTGTTCCTGCTCGCGTGCCGACAGCACCAGCACCGGCGCGCTGGACCAGCTGCGCAGATCGAGGATGAAGTCCTTGCCGTCGCCATCGGGCAGGCCGAGGTCAAGAATCACCAGTTGCGGTTGGCGAGTTGCAGCACCGATCCGCGCCTCCCACACATTGCCCGCCTCGAACACCGCCATGCCCTCGCGCTCCAGCGCCAGGCGCACGAAACGGCGGATATCCGCCTCGTCTTCCACCAGCAGGATGCGCGGCCGGGTCACCGGCTGCGTTCCGGTTCGACGGCAGGTGCGCGGCGCAACGGCAAGCGCATTTCGAAGCGGGCACCTGTGGGGATGGACGATACGGCGCGCATCTCGCCGCCGTGGGCTTCCACAATGCGCCGGCATAAGGCCAGGCCCAGACCCGTACCGCCGATGGCGGACTCGCGCACGCCGCGCGTGAAGGCTTGGAACAGCTCTTCGGTTGCTACCCCATGTGGCAAGCCTGGGCCGTCGTCTTGAACGTACATCAGCAACTTGTCACCCACGGCGTGCGCGCCGATCTCGATAGCTGCATCAGGCGGTGTGTACTTGGCAGCATTATCCAGCAGGTTGATCAGCACACGCTCGAACAGACAGGCGTCGAGTTCCACCAAAGGCAAAGCTGCCGGCAGCTCGAGGCGAACCCGACGCTCGCCCAAGGCCGCCACGGCGAGCGCACTCCCAACCACCTCACCTATCGGTTGCCATGCAAGCTGAAGGCGCACGCCATGTTCCTGCATACGCGCCATATCCAGCAGATTACTCACCTGACGATGCAGCGCGTCGGCTTGCAGGCGAATGGCGCGCGCCGCATCGGCACGTTCATCACCGGGCGATTCCAGCGTTTCAGCCAAGCCACGAATAGCCGTAAGCGGCGTCTTCAGATCATGCGATACCGCAGCCAACAAAGCATGACGCAACCGCTCACCCTCCACCCGCAAACGCGCCTCCCGCGCCAACTCCGCACTGCGCCCCGTCACCCACGCCACCACCACGGTCAGCGCAAACGTAAAGAGATATTGCGCATCCGATATATGGAAGGAGTAAACCGGCGGCACAAAGAAGAAATCAAAACTGACCACTCCGACCAGCGCCGCCGCGGCACCGGCCAGCTTGCCCCAGTGCAGCGCCACCAGCACCACGGTGAACAGGAAGATCGCGACCACGTTCGAAAGATCGAACACCTTCAACAGAAGACCCGCGACAACGGTCGCCAGCGCGCAGGCAGCGAGCGCGGGAAACAAGCCGCGCAACGAAGAGCGGGGCGTCGGCGCGGAAATGGGGTACATGGCGCCATTGTGGCGACGGGTTGCATAAAGAAGCGGTATGCGCAGGAGCGTGTCGCGTATAGAAGGCATAAAAATGCCACTCGCAGACCGCTATGGAAACATCCGTTCTAGCGTCATCCCGGCGTAGGCCGGGATCCAGTAGTGGCAACGCCTGGCTGAGGCAGAAAGCTTTAAGGCAACAGCTTTGGACTTCTTTGCTTTAGCGTGGAATATCGCCACTGGATCCCGGCCTGCGCCGGGATGACGAGCGTGCGGTCACGCCATCGCCAAGCGTCCGCGCCGCACCGGCAGCCACAGCACAAACCTTGTGCCGTTCCCCCCTGACATCCATTCCACCCGTCCATCGATCACCTGCGCTCGCCGCTGCTGATTGTGCAAACCACGCCCGCCGCCACGCGACAACGCAGCCGCCACATCGAAGCCCTGCCCGTTGTCTTCGATAATGACTTGCACCCCATCACCCTCCACCGCCGTGGCAACCCGAATGACCGTAGCCCGCGTATGCCGCAGCGTATTAGCCACGCTTTCCTGCACGATGCGCAGGATATTCAGCGCACTCGACGGATCGAGCCAATCCAGCGCAGGCAACTCTTTTACATCCCACACCAAGGCCACATTGGCGCTTTCCATGCGCGGCTCCAGCCGGAAACGCAGCGTCGCCAGTAACAGCAGAAGATCGGCCTCAACAGGCTCCATCGAATCGATCGCCAGTTTCAGATCGTCCATGCAGTCCTTGAGCAGCTGCGATACCTGGGCATCGCCCATGCGCCCCTGCTCCACCGAGCGGATCGCGCTGATCAAGGTGGAACCGAGGCCGTCATGCATGTCCTGCATCAGGCGCTGGCGTTCGTCACTCAGCAGTTGGCGCTGCTCGATTTCGCGCAGCCGCTGGTGGCTCTGTTCCAGCTCGGCCTCGCGCAGGCGCAGGCGCTCGGCAAGGCTGGCGTTCACCCGCTCCACCTCTTCGATGGCGTTGACGTAACGCCTGTACATCAGCAGGCCGAAGAAAATAAAGGTGATGCCATTGGTGTAGGCGCCGAGGAACCAACCCTCCGGACCGACCACGTTGTTATGCATCATCCAATCCGATATCCCCAGCAACAGGCAGATGGCGAGCGCCACGACCACCAGCCGCCCTTCGCGCGACGAGCGCCAGGTGCTGACGCCACCTACCAGGCAAACGACCAGTGCCATCAGCAGCTCCAGCGCATAGATCGTCGCCAGCATGGGCGTGGAGTTCGGCAGCGCCCATGGCAACGGCATGGTCGCCAGGCCGATCACCACCATCGTGGCGACCACGCCGCGGCTGATCCAGCGCAGCGGGCGGCCATGCAGCAAGCGCAGGAAGAAATGCAGGGCTGTCAGCCCCCAGCACAGCGAATTGATCACCAGCCAGCCGAACCAGTCCCTGGCGATCGGCAGATCCACATAGAAATGCAGATGCGCCGCGAAGGCGGTGACGGCCAGGTTGAAGAACAGGAGATAGCTCATGTCCTGGCGGCGCTTGAACCAGACGAACAAGGCGAAGATGCCCACCGCCAGGAACGCCGCGTTCAACATTGCCGGCAATCCTTCCTGCAGCCACTGCCGCACCTGATAGCGGCCCCGCAACGCATCCGCCGGGCCCAGCCACAGCGAGGACACGCCCACCGGGTAAGTCGGACTGTGTTCCAGCCGGATCAGGATTTCCCGCACCGGCGTGTCGCTCACGCCCGGCTCCAATGGCACCCACAGCGGCACAAACAAGCTGTTCCATTGCTGCCCGCGCTGCTGCGCCCGATAGGCCAACTTGCCGTTGACGAAGATCGCGATGGGGCCGTCGGTCTTGAGGCGCGCGCCGTACAAAGCCAGCGATGCGGTGGCGGCGGGCGCGCCGCTGACATCGATCCGCACCCAGGTGATGAGATGCGGGGCTGACGCCGACGCGTCGATGGGTGGATGCATTGCCAAGGGCAAGGCCGCGGCCTGCCACGCCTGCGGCAGGCTGCGGCTGTCCAGCGCAGTCGGCGATGCGCCGGAGGTTGGCGCTACCGTCTCCTGCCAACTGGCTTGAGTCAGATGCAGGCATTCGCCGGAGCGTTCGATACCGCTCACCGCCAGCGAAACAAACACGCCAAGCGCGGCCAGCAAGGCAATGGAAAAAAGCAGCGCCGCCGCCGCGGGAAAGCTTTTCAACGGGCGCGGCTTGTCGTCGCCCGCCGGTGCCTCCATCGAATCAGCCGTCCAGAATCCCCTGATTCCTGGCCTCATAAATCGCTTCCGCCTTGGATGTCACGTTCAACTTGCTGTAGATACGCCGCACGAAACTGCGCACGGTGAAAGGCGATAACGACATCAGCCTGGCGATTTCATTCGCCGTAAAACCCTTGGTGATGAGTTCCAGCACTTCCTTCTCGCGCGCGGACAGCAACTGCGATGTTTCGTCCGGCATGGCTGGCCGGTTGGCGCCCCCTGCCCCGAGCTGGCGGAACCGCGCCAGCACCTGGCGCGCAATGATAGGGCTGATCGGACTGCCGCCGCTGGCCACGCTGCGGATTTCGTCGACGATCCGGGCGGGCGAGCTGTCCTTCAGCAGATAGCCGGAAGCGCCGGCCTCGATCGAACGGATCACGTGGGTCTCGTCGCCGAAGTTGGTGCTGACCACCACGCTGCAGCTGCTCCACAGCTGCACGGCCTGCTTGATCACATCGATACCGGAACCGTCCGGCAGCCCCAGGTCCACCAGCAGCACGTCGGTTGGCGCGCCCTGCAGCAACTGCAAGCCTTCGGCGCGGGTGCCGGCGACACCGGCCAGGCGGATGTCCTGCGTGCGCTCGATCGCCTCGGTCAGGGCGCGCCTGAAACCCAGGTCGTCCTCCACGATGGCGACGTGGATCAGGGGCGGCGTCTGGCCGAGGGCCGGTGAGTCCATGAGTCAGTCCCGGATTCCAAAAGAACGTCATTTTGCACCGCAACGGCGACGGCGTTTGTAGCGTCTTTGTTCTACAGACAGCCCGGCAGGCCATTCCCACGATAACCGACGACAGCCGGGCGCAGCTGGATGCGCCCCTGTTTCGCTATCCACAGGGGGATACGTGCATTGCCGCAGCTATTTTATGCCAGGCCTGCTGAGGCCCTGGGCCACCAGGCCATTACCGAAGGTGTGGCGTCTCGCCGTCGTCTCCGCCGGCGGGGCATGAATATGCCTGCGTTCTGGCTGGATCGGTACGGAAGCGATGGCGCGGAGCAGTTGGCGAACCGCGTCGCCGCTTGGCAGCGGCATAAGCACCACGCAGGGACGGACGCGATGCCGATGGTGCGCGAGAGCTTCAGCGTCGCCGGCATGCCCAGAGAGCGGCAGCTGCTGGCATGGCGGGAGCATCTGTCGGGAATGGTTGACGTGCCGATCGTGGAAGCGCAACTCACGCTTGGCTTCCGCGGCGAACTGGATACGTATGCGCTGCAGGACATCGTCTATCTCGACAGCCGCACCGATCCGACCACGCTGCTGCGCACGGCGCAGCACATCGCCAACGACAACATGCGCGACTACTGCTTCCACGTAGTGATGGAAGGTATTGCGGAAACGGAAACGGGTTTGTCGCAGCGGCGCAGGACGACGCAGTTCGTGCCGGGCATTCTGGCCCTGGACATGGGGCAGACGATGACGATGAAGCGCCCCACCCGGGCGCACGTGTTGGCGTTCTTCCTGCCGCGCGCCGTGGTGGAAATGGCGATTCCGCAGGCCGAATCGCTGCATGGCAAAGCGGTGGGCTATATCTCACCGATGGCTCGCCTGCTGCGCGAGCATCTGCACGGCATGTACAAGGCGCTGCCTGCGATGAGCGATGCGTACGCCAACCAGGCGTTGCACGTCGCCGCAGAACTGATCCTCGCCGCTTTCAGCAAGGAAGCCAGCCAAAGCCATAGCGCACGCGGCGCGGCGCGTGCGGCGATGCTTGGACGCATCAAGCATTACATCGACACGCATCTGCACTCACAGGAATTGGCACCGGACAAGATCCTAGGCTCGTTTCCATTGGCGCGCGCCACGCTGTATCGCCTGTTCGAGCAGGAAGGCGGCCTGCACGCATATATCCGCAACTGCCGTCTGCGCAAGGCCGCGGATGAGCTGGCCTGCTCCCGCTCAGGCGCCATCGCCGAGATCGGCGGGCGCCTGGGTTTCAACTATGCGGCGGACTTTACGCGGGCGTTCCGGCGGGCTTATGGCATGGCGCCGCAGGAGTTCAGGGCGTTGAAACTGCAGTGGCTGGATCAGCAGTACGATCTGAACGCATAAGTCCGGCCCAATCGCTGCAAGCCGTGATAGAAGACCGGTCCAGATCTATCCAAGTATCGATGCCCAGTCGCGAATCCGGCTCATGCATAGCCACCATCGTCGTCTTGTCGCAGCTGGCGATCGCCTGGATGACCCGCCGTGCGGATTGGATATCCAGATTCGCCGTCGGCTCGTCGAACAACAGCACTGGCTTGCTTGAACACAGCGCCCTCGCCACGAACAGCCGCTGCCGCTGTCCAGAGGACATCAGTGGACGCTCTTCAGATATTTGCGTGTCCACGCCCTGAGGTAGCTTCAGCAGAAATTCGCCCAGGCCAAGCTCTTCCAATAAACGCAATGCCTTCGCTCTGTTCTCACCACCTTCTTCCAGCAGCACATTATCGAGAACGGTACCCCGCAGCAGCCGGTCCCCTGCCGCGCTCAGATAGCAAAGGGGACGCAAAGCGGCGAAATCACTGCAGTCCGAACCTCGGTCGACACAGAACACTCCTCGCGCAGCCGGCATGAGCCCTGCAATGATTTTGAGAAAGGTGGTTTTACCCGAACCGGATGTCCCCACGACGCCCACTCTTCCGCGACACTTGATCTCAATATCAAAGCCATTGATGAAACTTGAAACACCCTGCCGAAGGACGAGTTGCTTGACCACGATATCCGTCGATAACTCTGTGTACTTCTGAGAAACCTCATCGGACCGGACGAACCTCGGCGGCTCGCTGACAAGCTCCTGGGCATGCTTATCGATGGCCTTTTCACTGACCGCCTTTCCCAGCGATACGCTGAACCGCGATGCTGCGCTCATGGCGATCATCCTCAGGAATGCGTAAGCCAGAATGGCCCCATAGGAAAGGTCGCCAAGGGAGCGCCCAACCGCGAGAAGCGCAATCAACTCCAGATTCGTGATCAGGCTGATCGTAGCGAAGTGGCTGCTGTCAGATGCCATCAGGGCCGTGGCACTCTTCACTGCCTTAAGGTTCAACGCGGTGAATCGGTTGCTGCGCTGGTTGGCCAACTCGCCCGTTCTTATCGTATGGCTGGCCGCTACGGACTCCAGAACGAACTCGCTCTTCTCGGCGTGGCACTCCTCGACATGTCGAGACAAGCCGGCCCGGCGTCGTGCAAACCCAATGGCCACCAGGCCAAGGACAGCAAAGGCCGCTGCACTGATGCAACCTAAAGGTTTGCTGACGACGAACAACAGCACAAGTGATACGGCGAATAAAGTCGCGGAAACGAATTGTTCAATGCTCGTGACAACATGCTCTCTCAGCACCCTGTCGGCGGCCATGAATCGCTGATGCAAATGTCCAGGCGACCTCAGCTCGAAATAGGCGAGCGGGCGAGCCATGAGATTCTTGAATATCCGCGGCATCTTCCAGATCGCTGCCGAACCTGCAAGGTTCGGCAGCGCGCGGGAAAACCAGAGCTCCGCCAGCCAGGTCGCGATAAAGAGTGCCGCCACCATGCCAAGCGCATTCGTATAGGTGATTCCCCATTTCTCGATATGGCGACCCCATACCATCTGTATCAGCGCCGGCACGGCAAACGCCACGCTCGTCAACACAAGGGCCACGGCAGCAGACGACCGATATGCACGGTTATTGATGGCATCGAAAAGACTGCGCGGACGAGTACTCTCTCGAACCACGCCACGGACAGGACTTGTTTCTGTTTCGCTGATCACCGCGTAACCGTTTGAGCGGAAAATCAGCGTTCGCGCGCGGATAATGGCGCCTCCCGTGGCGGGATTCAGTATGCGAACGAATCTCCCGATTCGCTCAGTCACCAGTACGAAGTGATTGCCTCCGTAATGGACAATCGCCGGCAGCGGCAGCTGCTCCGCCCCACTTTCGTCGAACTTGACCGGTATGACATCCAATCCCATGTCGTCCAGGATCGACACGATATCTTGGAGAGACAGTCCTTTCGGAGAAATCTCATGCCCGTCGCGCAATCGCTCAAGATCGACCTCTTGGCCCCTGAGCCGGGCATACATGGCGATACAGGCTAACCCGCATTCTGGAGCATCGCCCTGAAAGACGACCTCGCGGTAGGGGTTGATGCGCCGAGCGGGATTATTCATATGCAGTTGCCGGATTCATGTAGAACAGCGACCCGCAGTGCCACAGGAGCCAGAATCGCCAATGCTTGCACACCGCCGCTTCAATGATTGACGCCTCGGACGATTCAATCTCGCTGCAATTGAGGTGGCCCAGAATGTCGATGCCAAGACGCCCTTCGGCCTCATGGAGCGCAAAGTAGACAGCAACGGCATTGGATGTCCTTGAAAGCATTTCCACAGCTGTATGCAGACGGCCGTGCCTTCGGAAAATTTCGATCTTCCTGGTCCGCATGGAACGCCCCGCCATGGCGTTGGTAAATTCTGGGAGCGCATCCGGAAAGACGACCAGGTTGACCCTGCCCTCTGTGACTGCTCTGATGTGATGCCTGAGTTCGGCGCCCTTCAGATCAGCAGCCACCAGCCGATCAAGGCGGCCGCCGACAGCAGCCACTATATTCAGCTCATCTTTTCCTGATGTCCCGGCGATATAGGCCGAGACAATCGCTGCGTGCCTGGCCGGTCCAAGCGTGCAAACCACGGCTGCAATCCGGTCCGAAACCGTATGCAAAGGTGCGAAGATCACCGGCCGCCCTGGGCAGACCTCCGCCACGTAGCTGCGCAGCATCTTTCCGCAGTCTCGAATATCAGCGATCAGAGTAGGCTCGCAGTGGTATGCGGATTTCTCCAGACATTGCTTTCGAGCCCAAAGCGCACCGTGATGATGCTTCCGCATTTTTATGCCTAGCAGAAAAGCTGCATTGGCCCGTGCAACTTCGTCAGATACCAAGCTTGCGCCCAGGACGGCGCGTATCGTGGCCAAAGGCCGAAGAGAACCAGCTGCACATCGGTAAGGCACCCGCCGCCAGAACAGCCGGGAAAGCGCTCTTGCCGAACACGCCAAAGCCAGTGCCAGGAAATCCTTGATGCCCCCCAACGTGGCCTTGATTAAAAGATCCGACCGCTCCAACGCATACAGCAACCTCATTTCCGTCCCCCCCTGTCGGAAAACTGGGCCGAAGCAGGTCGCTCCGACCCAGCGCACACAATTAGCCGCGCTTGCGATCGCACTTCCGCTGGCCAAGCACACAGGCGTCGCCGCCCAGGGCCTTGCTCGCCTCTTCCTTCGAAATCTTCTTGATCATTTTGTAAATCCTCTATTCGATTAAGTTAGCTGCGACTTCACCCGAATCCACAGAGTCGCTCCAGCCCAGCGCGCACAATCAGACGGTCTTTGTATTGCACTTCTCGTTGCCAAGCACACAGGGACGGCCGCCGACGGCCTTGCTCGCTTCTTCCTTCGAAATTTTCTTGATCATTTTGTAAATCCTCTATTCGATTAAGTTAGCTGCGACTTCACCCGAATCACCCGATGATCCGGAGTCACTTGAGTGTTTGGGCGAAGAGCAGTCTCAGGCCGGCGCCATGGTTACGCTCAGGACCGGCACGACCAACTCTTATGGATCGAGCAAAAAAAAACCCCGAAAAATTCGGGGTTTTGATTAAAATCGGCTGATAGCGCACTCAAAACGCTTCTTTCTACCTGAGAGCAAGCCTTACCCCAGATGCAGCAAGGCCACAGCCCGGACCTGGCGCCCGAAACCCTACAGCGAGGCCCGGTACCGTCAATTCCTGAGAGTCTTGCCGGGCCGTCCTGCTGGCTGACAACGCGCACATGCACTGACAGGCCAAAAAGGGCCAGGCTCTTTGCTGTTTCAGCAAGCGAACCTCACCGCATTCTCTTTTTGGGAAGGCCTAAGGCGGATTCACGCCGAGCAAATCCTTCAGCGCCACGTCGAGCTGATGTGCCGAAGCGGGCTGCTCTTCGCCGTCCACCGGGACCATGAAGTTCATTCCATTCAGAACGATGCCAGGGCCGCTCCCGAAGACGCCGTGACTCACCGGACCCGTAAGGAAGTCATTGTGTGCGGCAAAGCCGTCCCAGCTCTTGTCGCTCGAAGCAGTCATCTGGAACTTGCTGGCATCCCCGCCCACGGTGTCCAGCGCCGAAAGCATGGCACCCGCTATGACCTTCTGCTTGTCCGCGGCCAATCCATTGAACCAGTCCATGGTTTGTTGCGGATTCTTGCCGTGCAACTGGCCATATTGCATCAGCATGCTGGTCGCCGCAGCGTCATCCTTGCTGTGCCATGCCGCCAGCGCCTGGGCGGCGCTCGGCTGATAACCCAGCGCCTGCAGAAACAGTTCGCGATTGGGTACGGCGGCGTCGTTGGCCTTCTTGCTCTGATAAGCCATCAGGCCCATGGTTCCCAGCGCCATCATGCCCGCACCGATCGGACCGGCCCACATGCCCAGCTCAGCGCTGCCAGCGAGTCCGGGGAGCAAGATGCCTTCACCGGTGGCGACGCCATCACCTGCGGCCCACAAGATCGAACCGGCGCCGGTCATGGTGTTGAGCACGCCTTCGGTAGGGTCGTTATTGACGAAGTCCTCGCCGCCCTGGAACAGCGAGAGACCGCCCGACAGGTAGTTGACGATGTGATTCATCGTTGTCGAGCCGACCTTGCTTATCCATCCGTCACTGCCTGCGATGCCCTTGCCTACCGCGTACTCAGCCGCGCTCTGACTGAAGCCGGCAGCGTTTATCAATCCTGAGGCGACATTGACGGTCTGATCCATCTTGCTCTGGTCGGGTGCGGTCGTCGCGTCGATGGCACTTGCCAGGTTAAGGCCTGCAGCGCCGGCGCCAAACAGGCGGAAAGCATTGCCGACGGGAGTGTTCTGCTCGAAGCCGCTGATGTCATTGAGGGTGCGGTTGGTATCACCAAGACCTTTCTGCAATTGATCATAGAGCTTGGCGGGATTCTTCTCCGTATCGCTCAGCGCATTGAACTCGGCCAGGCTGTTTTTCATTGCTTCGGTGCCGGCTTTGAGGTTAATCACGTTCTTGCCGTCGATACCTAGTACACGCGCAAGCTGCGAGTCATTGCCTAGCTGATCGAGCTCGCCGATGACCCGTGTCCGGCTGGCGACATCATTGCTGGCGATGAGCTGATCGCTGAGGCCGTCCATGCGGTGTATCAGATAGTTGGATCCGAGCTCTTTGATGAACAAGCGACCGCCGTCATCCGCGACCGTGCCCATCTGCGCCGCGAAACTGATCGCGTGCTGGCCCTGCGCTCCCTGCAACGCGTTCGGGTCCATCTGCACGGCCATCTTGATCGCAGCTTGCGCGCCTTTGTCGTTCACCATCGGTGCAAGAGCAGCACGCGCTGCCGCCGCATCCTCCGGATGGCTCTCCAACCACGCCCCCAGGGACGCGTGCTGCGCCAACAGATCATCGCCGTCTTTGACCAGCTGCTGCTGGGACGCCGCTACCTGCTTCTGCCAATCGGCGCCCTTCTTACTCCCGTACGCCGCGATCGCCGCATTCAGCTGATCGGGCGTCATGTGATCGCCTTCGTTCTTGATCAGGCTATTGAGTTCGCCAGTGAGGCCGGCGTAGTCCTGCACATCCGAGTCTACTTTGCCGTTTGAGCTGGCCACTGCCTTGAATATCTGATCACGCGTGTCATTAAACCAGGCGTTGACGTTGACATCTTTGCTGTCGCCGCGGGCGTGATCGATGATGGACAAGGCAAGAATGGGATCATTGGATTGGCTTACGACATCCGAGAGCAGCGAGCTGTTGCCCATCATTCCGGTTTCCGCGAAAACCTTTTGATTGGGCATCTGGCCAGCCAGATCGCTCGCCAGCGATTGGGCGCCAGCCGGATCCTGAAGACCCAGCGTGCCAACCACCGACGAGAGATTCGTCAGCGTGTTGACCACCTGCGGGTTATTGTTCGGCTCGGGATAGAGCAAGCTGAGGTGGGCCAGCTTCTCCAGTTGAGGGCGAGCATCGTTGATCAGGTCCGCGCGCACCTGCGGCGACGTCACCCCCGACAGCAGATCTACATAGTGCGCGGAGGAATCGCTCGCCGCCTTGCTGAGTTGATCGAGTGACTCTCCTTTGTCTGGCCGATCTGTGCCGTTGTATGGCTGAGCTGCCCAGTCCGAAGCGGATTGCACGATCTGTCGATAGCTATCCTGACGTGCCGCAATGGTGCGCACCTGGTCGGAGGATGCCGATTGCATCGCTGCCCCCAGGGCCAGAAATTTGTCTTTTGGTGAGCCGTAGCTCGCCTGGCCGACTCGTTTCAAAAGGGCACTCGCCTCTTGCGTATCCACAGCTTGCTGGATGTCCGCGTCACCGTTGTAGCGAGCGACAATGTCCGCTCGAATCAATGCTTCGTGGTCGGCCTTACTCATGGGAAGTTCCGCATCCAGCGCCTTGCGCTGTTGCGGCGACAACGCTGGCCGCTCGCTGAGTCTCGCCTGGATCTCGGCGTCCACGGCCTGGTTGAGCTTCGTTTGAAGATCGGCGCGATCAACACCCAGATCTTCCGCCTCCGTGCGATTGGCCGGCTTGGCCTGCTCGGCGGCATGCAGGTCGGCAAGCGCCTTATCCACCTGCTGCTGCGGTGTTGCGGCAGGCGCGCTGGCGCCGGACTGAGGAGCGTCATTCCGCGGGGGAATGGTCAGCAGATCGCCCGGCACCACGTTCGTCGAATCGGCGAACTTTGCGGGGTTGGCCTTTACGATGGCATCCGCGCTGACGCCGAATTGCTGGGCAATCGTATCGACGGACGTATCCGTGCGCTGCACGCGATACTGCGTCGTCGCCGATGCGGGCGGCAACGAAGTACCGAGCTGAGCGGGCGGGGCCGCTACGGTGTCGAGGTCGCGAGGGATCATGTCCACCATCTCCATATGCTGGGATCGTGGCTCTATTGGATCATCTGCGCGCCATCAGCCCTACTAGGATTAACCCTAGATTCCTGCATTCGATTTAATGCCTCCAATAAAGCGAAAAAGCTTGCGATATCGGAAGTAATTTCCGCCGATTAAATACTGATAAAAACAAGGCCGGGCTCAATTCTCGTGCAATAAGTGAAGTCCCCCGCTTACAGAGCCGCACCGGAAATACATTGTGAACAAGGAGGATGCGCATGCTGCAACCCTCCACGCTTCGACGTCATTTCTGACGTCAGACCAAAATCATTTCCTTGGAATGGGCTTTACTTCAGACGCGAACTTGATTCTGGATTTTGATGAAGAGCGCGCGTGTCTAGTGCGGCCATAGCAACATTTTCAAACCACTATTTTCCATCATCAAAACTGAGAAAAGAAAAAAGCCCTTGCAGGAGCAAGGGCTTTTCGAATCCAAATCAAACTTTCCGAACAGGTGTTGGCTAGAACGGAATATCGTCATCATCAAAGCTGTTGTTCTCCACCGCCGGCGGAGCCGACTGGCGCGAACCGTAGTCGTTGCCGCCGCGGTTGCCACCGCCGCCACCGCCGCCGCTGGAATCGTTGCCGCCGCCGCGATTGCCGTAGTCGTCGCCACCACCGCCACCGCCGCGGTTGCCGTAGCCGCCACCACCGCCGCCCTGGCGCTGACCGCCACCACCGCCACCCTGCGAACGCTGGTAACCACCACCGCCACCACCACCCGCGCCGCCGCCTTCACCACCGCCAAGCATCTGCATCTCATTGGCGACGATGTCGGTGCTGTAGCGCTCGACGCCGTCCTTGTCGGTGTACTTGTCGGTGCGCAGCGAGCCTTCGATATAGACCTGGCGGCCTTTCTTCAGGTACTCGCCGGCGATCTCGGCCAGCTTGCCGAACAGCTTCACGCGGTGCCACTCGGTGCGCTCCTGGCGCTCGCCGCTCTGCTTGTCGGTCCACTGCTCGGAGGTGGCGATGCGCAGGCTGGTGATCGCGGTGCCGCTGCTGGTGTAGCGGGTTTCGGGGTCGGCGCCCAGGTTGCCGACGATGATGACTTTATTGATGCCACGGGCCATGGAATGGATTTCCTCAATGTGCCGGCCGTAGATAAGGAGGGGTACGGCCGGGGTTGATATGGCCGGTCATCATACCGGCCCACAGGTCTCATGCGCAGAGACCGGCCGGTTTCCGGACGTAGGCCTCAGGCCGCGTGCTGAGTAGGCAGGTGCCCGTCTTCGGCGTCGGCGCCTTCCGGGGGCAGCCGCAGGATGGCGAAGCCGGCTGCTTCCCAGGCGTCCAGGCCGCCCAGCAGCGGGCGGACGCGGTGATATCCCTGCTGCATCAGGTTCTTGGCCGCCACGGCGGCGGAGGCCTCGTTCGGGCAGCTGCAATAGATCACCAGCTCGGCGTCCAGCGGCACGTCGTGCACGGCGCGGTCAATGCCGGCCACGTCGGCCAGCAGGGCGCCGGGGATGACCCGGGTGTCGACCATGCGCGAGGCCGGCGAGCGGACGTCGACCAGCACCGGGCCCAGGCCCTCGTCGATGGCGCGCTTGAGCTCGTCGACGGTGATGCGCGCCATGCGCAGGGTGGCGATCAGGCGATGGCGCTGCCACCACTTCACCACGATATAGAGCGCCAGCACGCTGCCCACCACTTCCAGGGCGATGGTGCCGGCATTGCCCAGGGCGACCAGCACCTGGTCGATCTGCGGCGCCAGCAGGTAGCCCAGGCCCACGGCCAGGCCCAGCCACAGCAGGGAACCCAGGCCGTCCATCAGCACGAACACCGCCGGCCGCAGCCCCAGCGCGCCGACCAGGGGCGGCGCCACGGTGGACAGGCCGGGCACGAACTTAGCCACCAATAGCACCTGTCCGCGCCAGCGCTGGAAGCGCAGTTCGGACTGTTTCACGCAGGAATCCGGGGACAGCGAGATGCGGCACAGGGTGCGCATCACCCCGGAACCGTAGCGGCGCCCGGCCCAATACCAGGCCAGGTCGCTCAGCAGGCAGGCCAGCAGGGCCAGCCCGACCACGCCGGCCAGGGGCAGCTGCCCGTTGGCGGCCAGGGCACCGGCCACCACCAGGGTCGGCACCGCCGGCACCGGGGCGCCGGCCTGCTCGATCAGCACGTTGAAGAACACCAGCAGCAGGCCGTATTCGGTCAGCAGGGCAATGATTTCATGCGCCATCGTCGGCACCCCGGGAAAGCCGGCTCGCAGCCGGTTTGAATGCGCTGATGATTGGGGTGCGGCGGGCGGTTTGCAAACGTTCCGGAAGGGAAACAGCCTGTGTCGCCGGCCGCTACTTGCCGGCGGGCGGCGAAATGGCGCGGCCTCCCCCTATAATCGTTCGCTACGAAGCCGCGACACCGCCATGACCACGATGCCCGCCACCGCCATCCGCCCGACCGATTTCGCCGACGTGCGCGCGCTGGCCGACGACGATATGAAGCGGGTGGACAGCCTGATCCGCCACCGCCTGTCCTCCGACGTGGTGCTGATCAACCAGATCGCGGACCACATCATCGCCGGCGGCGGCAAGCGCCTGCGCCCGATGCTGCACGTGCTGGCCGCCGGCGCCGCCGGCTACCGCGGCGAGCAGCACATCAAGCTGGCGGCGGTGATCGAGTTCATCCACACCTCCACCCTGCTGCACGACGACGTGGTCGACGAATCCGACCTGCGCCGCGGCCGCAAGACCGCCAATGCGCTGTGGGGCAATGCGGCCAGCGTGCTGGTCGGCGACTTCCTGTATTCGCGTTCGTTCCAGCTGATGGTCGAGCTGGACGACATGCGCGTGATGCGCATCCTGGCCGACACCACCAACACCATCGCCGAGGGCGAGGTGCTGCAGCTGCTCAATATCGGCAATGCCGATGTGGACGAGGCGTCCTATCTGGCGGTGATCGAGCGCAAGACCGCCGTGCTGTTCGCCGCCGCCACCGAGCTGGGCGGCGTGCTGGGCGGCCTGCCGGAAGAACAGATCACGGCGCTGCGCCGCTATGGCATGGAACTGGGCTACGCGTTCCAGATCGCCGACGACCTGCTCGACTACGTCAGCGACGCCGACACGCTGGGCAAGAACATCGGCGACGACCTCGCCGAGGGCAAGCCGACGCTGCCGCTGATCTATGCGATGCAGAAGGCGAATCCGGAGCAGGTGCAGTCGCTGCGTCATGCGATCGAGCACGGCGGGCTGGATTCGCTGGAACGCATCATCGCGGCCATCCGCGATTCGGGTGCGCTGGACCGCACGCATGAGCGGGCCGTGCTGCATGCCCACGCGGCGCGCGCCGCGCTGGAAACGCTGCCGCCGTCGACGTATCGCGATGCGCTGGCGACGCTGGCGGATTATTCGGTGCAGCGGAGCTACTGAGGCTCTGCCCCCTCTCCCCTGCGGGGAGAGGGTTGGGGTGAGGGGGGCCTACGGAGCGGCGAAGCGCCCCCCGGAAAAGCGAGCGATGCTTCGTCGATCTTCGGTCGCGAGCACCCGCCCCTCATCTGCCTGCCGGCATCTTCTCCCCGGAGGGGAGAAGAGTTCCCTGGTGCAACTCACGGGGTGTTGGTAAACGCCCCGTGCAACCAGTCGCCCATCATCCGATAGCTGCGCTTCGCCGCGCGCTCGTCATACGCGCAGCCTTCGCGATGCTGGTCCGTCTCGGTAAAGCAATGCACCGCATTGCCCAGCACCACGAACTGCCAGTCGGCCTTGCTGGCGCGCATCTCGTCCATGAACTTGTCGGCGTCGGGCATGGTGCCCTTGTCGTCGGCGCCGTTGAACACCAGCACGCGCGCCTTGATCTGCTTCGCCAGCTCCGGATTGTCGGTAGCCAGGCCGCCGTGGAACGACACCACCGCCGCCACGTCGGCGCCGGCGCGCGCCAGATCCAGCACGGCGGAACCGCCGAAACAGAAACCGATCGCCGCCAGCTTGGACAGATCGATCGGCGCATCCTTGGCCTGCGCCTTGAGCTGATCCAAGGCATAGGACACGCGCTTGCGCATCAACGAGCGATCGCCATACAGCGGCTTCACCGCGGCCTGCGCCTGCGCATCGCTGGTGGGACGCGTGGTCGCGCCATACATGTCGGTGACCAGGATGACGTAGTCCTTGCCGGCGATGCCTTCGGCCTTCTTCAGCGCCATATCGTTGACGCCATACCAGTTCGGCACCATCACCAGGCCGGGGCGCTTGGCGGCCACCGCATCGTCATAAACCAGCACGCTGTGGAACCTGGTTCCGTCCAGCGTCCACTCCACCGGCTTATGCACCATCTTCGCCTGCGCGGCGAAGGCCAGACCGGACAGCAACAGCAGACAACCGAGTCGAGCGATACGCATGATCCACTCCTTGCGGCGTGCTTGTGGGAAAGGCTTGCGGTAACAGCGCCTCAGCGCCCGGCGGCGTGCTCCGCCAGGCGGCGCTTCAGCGGCGACAGTCGATCGACCAGGCGCACGCCCAGGCCGCGCGCGGCGACCAGCGGCGCGGCGCGCCAGCCGTAGATGCGTGCCAGCGCGTCGAAGCCGAGCGCATCCAGCGTGTCGGCGCTGCGGCGGCGGCGCGCGTAGCGGCGCAGCACGTGCGCGGCGGCGATATCGCGGCCGGCGTCGCGCGCGGCCAGCAAGGTGTCGCGCAGTTCGAGCACATCGCGCAGGCCGAGATTGACGCCCTGCCCCGCCAGCGGATGCACCGCGTGCGCGGCGTCGCCGAGCAGTACGAAGCGTTCGGCCTGGTAGGTCTCGGCGAGTTGCAGCTTGAGCGGGAAGGCGGCGCGGGGCGTACTGGCGAGGATGCGGCCGAGGCGGAAATCGCTGGCCACGCCGAGTTCGGCAAGAAAGGCTTGGTCGTCCAGCGCGAGCACGCGCTTCGCCTCATCGTCCGGCAGCGACCACACGATGGAACTGCGCCCGTCGGCCAGCGGCAGCAAGGCCAGCGGACCCTCGGGCAGAAAACGCTGCCACGCCGTGCCCTGGTGCGGCCGCTCGGTGCGCACATGCGCCACCACCGCGCGCTGCGCGTAGTCGCGGCCACGCGTGTCGATGCCGGCGAGCTTGCGCAGCGGTGAGCCGGCGCCGTCGGCGGCGACCAGCAGGCGCGCGGCGATCGACTGGCCGTCGGCCTGATTCGACGAGGCAAGATCGAGCTGGATGCGATCGTCTTGCGCTTCGAATCCCTTCACCTCCGCCGGGCACAGCCGCTGCACGCCGGCGGCGTCCAACGCCAGCCACAGGCGCCACTGCACCAGGCTGTTCTCGACGATATGGCCGAGCAGGTCGCGGCCTTCGTTGGCGGCATCGAAATGGATCGCGGCGCCGCTTTCGGCATCCCACACATGCATGTGCGCGTAGGGGCTCGAACGCGCATCGCGGATCGCGGCCCACACGCCGAGCTCGTCCAGCAGCGCGATCGACGATGGCGCCAGGCCGACCACGCGCAGATCGACCTCTTGTGCGGACGACCACGGCGCCGGCTCGCGCGCCTCGATCAGGGCGGTGGCGAAACCGGCTTTCGCCAAGGCAAGCGCAGCCGCGGCGCCGACCATGCCGCCACCGACCACGGCGACATCCAGCGCCGGACCGCGGCGACGCGCTTCACCGCGCGCAAGCAGCTGATTCATGGCAGACGCTCCAGCACCGCCCGCGGCGGCTCCGCGCGGAAGCCCATGCCCTTGCGCGCCAGCAGGCTGCGCAGCGGCGGCACGCGGTCGCAGGCCAGCAGGGCCAGCGAGCGCAGCGGGCCGAGCAGCGGCTGCGGCAGGCAGGCGAGCTGCACCAGGCCGTGGCTCATCAGCATGGTGCCTTCACGGTCCGGCTGGCGGCGCGCGGCGTACTGCTCCAGCAGCGCCGGGGCGCCGGGGTCCGCGCTGGCGGCGACCAGTTCGGCCAGGGTCAGCGCATCGCGCAGACCAAGATTGAAACCCTGCGCGCCGATCGGATGCACCGTCTGCGCCGCATTGCCCACCAGCACCGCGCGCGGGCCGGTCAGCCGCCCCGCCGCCACGCGCTTGATCGCATAGGGATGGCGCTTGCCGGGCCGCGTCAGGCGGCCGAGGCGCCAGCCGAAGCGCTGCTGGGCGAAGGCGAGGAAGCCGTCTTCGTCCAAAGCCATCACTGCGTCGGCCGCTTCGGTCGGCACGGTGAGGACCAGGCCGCAGCGGCGTTCGGCCAGCGGCAGCAGCGCGACCGGGCCGTTGTCGGCGAAGCGTTCGTAGGCGCGGTTCGCGTGCGGGCGTTCGGGGGTGACGGTGCAGACGAACAAGGTCTGTTGATAGTCGTGCGTCTCGGCGTCGATACCGAGGCGAGCGCGCACTGACGAGGCGGTGCCGTCGGCGCCGACCAGCAGCGCGGCGTCGATCTCCTGCACGCCATCGCCGGTGCTGACCCGCGCGCGCCAGCCTTCGGCCAGCGGCTCCAGCGTTTCCAGCTTGGCGGGGGCGAGGCGGCGCAGGTGCTGGCATTCGTCCAGCCGGCGCAGCAGCGCGTTGCCGAGTTCGCGGGCGGGCAAGGTCCAGCCCAGCGCGTCGACCTGTTCGCGCTCGGCATCGAGGCGCACGCTGCCGAAGTCCCCGCTGCGGCTGACATGGATATGCCGGATCGGCGTCGCCAGCGCGGCGGCATGGCGCCACACCCCAATCGCTTCCAGGCCGTTGACCGTGGCGCGGGACAGCGCGAGGTTGCGTTCGTCGTAGCTGGGCTGCGCATCGGCGCGCGGCGCGGCGGCCTCGACCATGACCGCATCGACGCCGGCCGCGTCCAGCGCGATGGCCAGGCTGGCGCCGACCAGGCCGCCGCCGACGATAAGCACCGGAGGCCGGGCGGAAGGACTCGAGGTCGGCTGGGGCGAGGTCATCGTGGGCGGGGAACCGGGCGACAGGGTCCGGGCATGATACGCGCTCGGCGCGGTCGTCCCAGCAGGCGGCGGCCCATCCGGGACCACCCTTTGCGATAGACTTCGCGCCTGCATTTTCTTAGCGACACTTCTTCTGGAGCAGCTCATGGCTACGACGCAATCCCAGCGCCTCGGCATTTTCGCGGCCCTCGCCCTGGTCATGGCCGTCACGCGCGTGCATATCTCGATCCTGCACCACGACGTCTGGGACGCCTCCTGGGGCGTGTTCTTCCTGGCCGGCTTCTGGCTGCGCGGCTCGGCGCGCTGGGCCTTCCCGCTGCTGATGGCCGGGGCGGTGCTGGCGGATTACTTCGTGATCACCGGCCAGGGCATCAATTTCTGGGAGCACTACTGCGTCTCGGCGGCCTACTGGTTCCTGGTGCCCTCGTATTTCGCGCTGTGGATGGGCGGCAGCTGGCTGGCCGCGCGCAAGCCGGGCCTGAACCTGCGCGGCCTGGGCCTGGCGGTCGGCGCCCTGCTGGTGAGCTGGGCGGCCTGCTACGTGGTTTCCAACGGCAGCTACTACTGGCTGAGCGCCACCGTGCCGCAGCCGCGCAGCGTGGCGGCCTGGTTCGCCAACCTGGGCGACTGGTACCTGTTCTTCCTGGAAACCACCGCGCTGTGGGTGGGCCTGGGCCTGGTGGTGCATGCGCTGGCCACCCAGCTCTCGCGCACGCTCGGCCACGCCGATCATTCCAAGCTGACGCGCTGAACGCCGGCGTGGGCAACCGCCTTTCCAAGATCTACACGCGCACCGGCGACGACGGCAGCACCGGCCTCGGCGACGGTTCGCGCGTGCCGAAGGATTCGCTGCGCGTCGCCGCCTACGGCACCGTGGACGAACTCAACAGCAGCATCGGCATGGTGCTGGCCAGCGACGGCGTCAGCGACGACGTGCGCGAAGCGCTGACCCAGGTGCAGCACGATCTGTTCGATCTCGGCGGCGAGCTGTGCATTCCCGGCATGGCGATGATCGAGGACCGCGATATCGACCGCCTGGAGCAGGTGCTGGACGGTTTCAACGAAGCGCTGCCGCCGCTGAAGGATTTCATCCTGCCCGGCGGCGGCATGGCAGCTTCCTGTTGCCATCTGGCGCGCACCGTATGCCGCCGCGCCGAGCGCGAGGTGATTGCGCTGGCGCGTGTCGAGGACGTGCGGCCGCAGGCGCAGCGTTATCTCAATCGCCTGTCCGATCTGCTGTTCGTGATCTGCCGCGTGCTGGCGCGCGCCGGCGGCCATGGCGAAGTGCTGTGGCAGCACGAGCGCCGCCGCAAGCCCGCCGCATCCTGAGCCGCATGCTGCGGCTCTATACCCATCCGGCCTGCCTGCAGCACGACCCTGGCGAAGGCCATCCCGAATCGCCCTCGCGCCTGCGCGCCGTGCTGCGCGCGCTGGACCACGACCGTTTCGCCGCGCTGGACCGCATCGAAGCGCCGCGCGCCACGCGCGAGCAGCTGCTGCGCGTGCACAGCGCGGAACACGTGGATCGCATCCTCGCCATCGCCCCGGCCGAAGGCACGCTGCGGCTGGACGAGGACACGGTGATGTCTCCCGGCTCCGCCGAAGCCGCGTTGCGCGCCGCCGGCGCGGCGGTGGCGGCGGTGGACATGGCCATGGCCGGCGGCGGGCGCGCGTTCTGCGCGGTGCGTCCGCCGGGGCATCACGCCACGCCGGACCGCGCGATGGGCTTCTGCCTGTTCAACAACGTCGCGGTGGCCGCCGCGCACGCCATCGCCGAGCACGGGCTGAAGCGCGTGGCCATCGCCGATTTCGATGTGCACCACGGCAACGGCACGCAGGACATCTTCGAACGCGACGGCCGCGTGCTGTTCGTCTCCAGCCATCAGTCGCCGCTGTATCCGGAGACGGGAAACGCGGACGAACATGGCGTGGGCAATATCGTCAACGCGCCGCTGTCGGCCGGCGACGGTTCCGAGGAATTCCGTGGATTGTGGGAAGGCGCCCTGCTGCCCAAGCTGTATGCGTTCAAGCCGCAGCTGGTGCTGGTCTCGGCCGGCTTCGACGCCCACCGCGCCGATCCGCTGGCGGGCCTGCGCCTGGACGCCGAAGACTATGCGTGGATCACCGGCCGCCTGGTCGATCTGGCCCACGCGCACGCCGCGGACCGCCTGGTGTCCACGCTGGAGGGCGGCTACGACCTCCAGGCGCTGGCGGCCAGCGTCGGCGCGCACGTCGCCGAGCTGATGGCCTGATTTCTTACGAAGCGGCCGGTTCGAAATCCAAGGCCGCCGAATTGATGCAGTAGCGCAGGCCGGTCGGCTGCGGGCCGTCGGGGAAGACGTGGCCCAGATGCGAATCGCAGTGGGCGCAGCGCACCTCGATGCGGCTCATGCCGTGGCTGTCGTCGGCGTGTTCGGTCACCGTGCCGGGTTCGATCGGCTGGTAGTAGCTGGGCCAGCCGGAGCCGGAGTCGTACTTGGCGTCGGAGCCGAACAGGCGGCTGTGGCAGGCGGCGCAGACGTAGCTGCCGGCTTCCGCGTGGTGGTACCACTTGCCGCTGAACGGACGCTCGGTGGCGGAACAGCGGCAGACCGCGTACTGCTCGGGGGTGAGCTCGGCGCGCCACTCGGCATCGGTCTTGGTCAGCTTGGTCTCGCTCATGCTGAATCCTCGGGCTGGGGAAGGGGGACTTGCCTGCCGTATATGGGGTCTTTCTGCTAGCTTAACGACCTTTCCGAAACCAGCAGACCGCCATCGTGACGCCCAAGCCGACCTCGCGCCACCTGCCCCCGCGCCGCCTGCTGGCAGTCGCCGCGGCCCTCGCCCTGATGGGCGGCCAGGCCGAAGCCCAGTCGACCTCCGACGGGACCCAGGGCGGCGAGAAGCAGACGCCGGACACGCCGTCCTGCCCGCTGGGCTCGTTCCACTGCAAGCCGCGCCCGCTGAACTACACGATGTGCCGCCCGAACGCGCTGCTGGAGTTCTACGACCCGGCGCTGCCCAAGGACACCAGCCTGCGCGACACGGCCAATACCGAGGTTTACGCCGAGCAGGTCGACAGTTCCGACCAGACCGTCTACCACCTGCAGGGCCGGGTGCTGGTCGAGCGCGCCGACCAGAAGCTGCAGGCGGACACCGCCGACTACAACAGCGACAGCACCGACTACGACGCGCGCGGCAACGTGCGCTATCAGGAAGCCGGCCAGCTGTTGAATGCCGAACATATGCGCGGCAATACCGACAGCAGCACGGGCATCGCCGACACCGTGCGCTACCAGATGCTCACCGCGCGCGGCAATGGCGTGGCCCAGCAGGGCCAGATGCTGGACGCGCAGCGCACCCACTACACCCGCGTCAGCTATTCCACCTGCGACGTCGGCCACCATCTGTGGGAAGTGCGCTCGAAGGACCTGCGCATCGACAAGGAAACCGGCGTCGGCACGGCACACGGCGCCACCATGCGCTTCGCCAACGTGCCCTTCATGTACCTGCCCTACTTCACCTTCCCGATCGATGACCGGCGCAAGAGCGGCTTCCTGTATCCGACCTTCAGCACCTCCAACCGCTCCGGCCCCATGCTGGGCATGCCGTATTACCTGAACCTGGCGCCGAACTACGACGCCACGCTGGAACCGCGCATCTACACCGAGCGCGGCTTGATGCTGGCCGGCGAATTCCGCTATCTGAACCTGATCCCCGGCACCACCGGCCAGCTGAACATCGAGTACCTGCGCAACGACCGCGGCGACAACGATCCGGACAGCGTCGAGCAGACCAAGGGCGACGACCGCTACCTGGTGAAGTTCAACAACAGCTCGCACCTGATCGGACCGTGGTCGTTCAACACCAGCATCAACCGCGCCTCGGACCGCAATTACCTGCGCGACTTCGGCAACGACCTGTACACCTCGGCGATCGGCACGCTCAGCTCCAGCGCCTATGTCAACGGCGGCGGCAATTGGTGGAACGCTTCGTTCGGCGCGGACAGCTACCAGAATGTCGACCCGTCCCTTCCCGACTCGTCGGTGCAGTACAAGCGCTGGCCGCGCGCCACCTTCAACGTCAACCTGCCGATCCAGAAATGGCTGGAATTCGGCGCCAATACCGAGGCGGTGGCGTTCCGCAAAGATGACGTGGTCGAAGGCAACCGCCTGGACCTGTACCCCTACCTGGCCGCGGATTTCCGCGGCGCCGCGTGGTTCGTGCGGCCGAAGGTGGCGTACCGCTACACCACGTATGAGCTGAGCGGCGGCTACGACCGCTACGGCTACTACAACCCGCTGAGCACCGGCCAGGCCTCGCCGTTCACCAACCGCTCGCCGAGCCGTTCGGTGCCGATCATGAGCCTGGACAGCGGCCTGGTGTTCGACCGCCTGACCACGCTGTTCGGCCAGGGCTATACGCAGACGCTGGAACCGCGGGTCTATTACCTGTACGTGCCCTACCGCAACCAGAACAATCTGCCGCTGTTCGACACCAATCTGATGTCGTTCGACTACTGGCAGCTGTTCTCGCCGAACCAGTATTCCGGCGCGGACCGCCAGATGAACGCGAACAACGTGACCGCGGCGCTGACCACGCGCCTGCTGGACGACAACGGCGTGGAGCGCCTGTCGGCCAGCGTCGGCCAGATCCGCTACTTGAACCAGCAGCGCGTGCAACTGCCCAACAGCAACAACACCACGGGTGCGCCGACCAACTGGTCCGGCTCCAACTACGTGGCCCAGCTGAACATGCAGCTGAGCGACGACTGGCGCGTGAGCACGCAGTACCAGTGGAACCCGCACAAGCGCCAGCAGGGCGGCGTGGACATCACCGGCGAAGCGTATTACGTCGGCCGCAGCACCGATCTGGCCGCGGTCAGCGTGCAGCGCCGGATCGGCACCGACGGCATCATCAACTTCTCCTACCGCTATCGCCGCGGCCTGCTGGAACAATACGACGCCTCCGCGGTCTACCCCGTCTCCGAACGCTGGCGCCTGGTCGGCCGCTGGACCTATTCGGTGATGGAAAAGCGGACGGTGGAAGCGCTGGCCGGCGTCGAATACGACAGTTGCTGCGTCGCCGTGCGCGTGGTGGGCCGCCACTACGTCAACACCTATAACTTCGCCACCGCCAACGCCCGCGCCAACAACGCCATCATGTTCGAGCTGCAGTTCAAGGGTCTGGGCGCGTTCAACGGCCAGACGGAAGGGGTGCTGCGCCGTGGTATCCTTGGCTATCAATAACTTCCCGGTCGCCGCCTGAGGCGATTGAAGGTCCCAAACGTAATGAAACAGCCTTTCGCGTTGTTCCTGCTCGCGGTCGCCGCCGCGGCCATCGTCCCCGCCCACGCCCAGCTGCTGCCGCAGACCGCGGCCAACCAGCCGCTGGACCGCATCGTGGCGGTGGTGGACGACGGCGTGATCCTGCAGAGCGAGCTCAATGACGCCGTCCGCTCCGTACAGCAGCAGTACGCCAGCCAGCCGGGCCAGCTGCCGCCGATGGACGTGCTGCAGCGCCAGGTGCTGGACCGCCTGGTCCTGATGAAGCTGCAGGTGCAGCGCGCCGACGACCAGGGCATCCGCGTCTCCGACACCGACGTCGACCAGGCCGTGGGCGCCGTGGCCCAGCAGAACAAGATGTCGGCCGAGCAGCTGCGCGCCGCGGTGGAACAGGAAGGCTCCAGCTTCGCCGCGTTCCGCCAGCAGCTGCGCGAGCAGCTGATCGCCCAGCGCCTGCACGAAAGCGTGGTGCGCGATTCGGTCAACGTCACCGACAGCGAGATCAACAACCTGCTGGCCAGCCCCACCTACAAGGCCGGCGAGATCCATCTGGCGCATATCCAGATCGGCGTGCCCTCCGGCGGCGACGCGGCGGCGATCCAGGCCGCGCAGAAGAAGGCCGAGGAAACCATCAACGCGATCCACGGCGGCATGGATTTCAAGGCCGCGGCGATCCGCTTCTCCGATGCCCAGGACGCCCTCGAAGGCGGCGACCTCGGCTGGCGCCGCATGGACGAAGTGCCGCCGGCCTTCGCCGACGCCGTCTCCGGCATGAAGGTGGGCGACGTCAGCGCGGCCCTGCGCGGCCCGACCGGCTTCCACATCATCAAGCTGATCGAGCAGCGCGCGCCGACCCGCCAGGTGGTGCCGGAATTCCACGCCCGCCAGATCCTGATCAAGCCCAGCGAAATCGTGACGCCGGAGCAGGCCCGCCAGAAGGCGGAGGACCTGTACAGCCGCATCGTCAACAAGCACGAGGACTTCGCCAAGCTGGCCAAGGACGAGTCTAAGGACAACACCACCGCCAACAACGGCGGCGACATGGGCTGGTTCCCGCAGCAGGCCTGGGGCACCACGATCGCCCAGCAGATCAACGATCTGAAGGACAACGAGGTGTCCAAGCCGTTCCAGAGCGAAGCGGGCTGGCACATCATGCAGCGCCTGGGCGTGCGCCAGAGCGACCTGACCGACCAGATCGCGCGCGATCAGGCCCGCCAGGCCATCGGCAACCGCAAGGCCGAGCAGGCCTACGAGGACTACCTGCGCGAGATGCGTTCGGCCGCCTACGTCAACGTGCTGGTGCCGGAGCTGCGCGACCCCGCGCCGGCCAAGTCTTCCTGAGGCATGCCTTGAACGCGGCCGCCCTGCCCCGGCTCGCCGTCACCGCCGGCGAACCGGCGGGTATAGGCCCCGAACTGCTGATCCGATTGGCCGCCACTCCGCTGGCGGCCAATTTCATTGCGGTCACCGATCGCGGCCTGCTCGAACGCGCCGCGCGGCGCTGCGGCGGCGCGATCGAACTGATCGACGACGATGGCGCACCGCTGGCCGAGCGCACGCCCGGCAGCTTGCGCGTGCGGCATATCCCGCTGGCCGTGGAGGAACAGCCCGGCCGCCCGGATCCGCGCAACGCCGCCCATGTGCTCACCACCTTGGCCGAAGCGGCCGACGGCTGCATGAGCGGCCGCTACGACGCGGTGGTCACCGCGCCGTTGCAGAAGTCATCGATCAACGATGGCGGCATCCGTTTCAGCGGCCACACCGAATTCTTCGCCGAGCGCAGCCGCAGCGATGTGGTGATGATGCTGGCCAGCCCGGAACTGCGCGTGGCGCTGGCCACCACGCACCTGCCGCTGGCCGCCGTGTCCGCCGCGATCACCGCCGAAAATCTCGCGCGCACGCTGCGCATCGTGCATGCCGAGCTGCGCGACAAGTTCGGTTTCGCCGCGCCGCGCATCGCGGTGCTGGGCTTGAATCCGCATGCCGGCGAAAGCGGGCATCTGGGCCGCGAGGAAATCGACACGATCATTCCCGTGCTGGAATCGCTGCGCGCCGAAGGCCTGCACCTGCTTGGGCCCCTGCCCGCCGACACCGCCTTCGTGCCGGCGCAGCGCGCCGCCTACGATGCCGTGGTGGCGATGTACCACGACCAGGCGCTGCCGGTGCTCAAGAGCGAAGCCTTCGACCGCACCGTCAATCTCACCCTCGGCCTGCCCTTTATCCGCACCTCGGTGGACCATGGCACGGCGCTGGACCTGGCCGGCAGTGGCCGCGCCGATCCGTCCAGCCTGATCGCCGCCGCGCGCATGGCGCTGGAGCTGTCCGCCCGCCGCGCGCCGCACGGCTGAGCCCGCTTTACCGGAATCCCATGAACGCCCGTCCCAAGAAAAGCTTCGGCCAACACTTCCTCCACGAGAAGCGCTATATCGAGCGCATCGTCAGCTCGATCGCGCCCAAGCCCGCGGATGTGGTGGTGGAGATCGGCCCCGGCGAAGGCGCACTGACCCTGCCCCTGCTGGCCGCGGCCGGCAAGCTCACCGCGATCGAACTGGACACCGACCTGATCCCCGGCCTGCAGGCGCGCGCGGATGCGGTGGGCGAGCTGCGCATCGTGCATTCGGATGTGCTGAAAGTGGATTTCACCGCGCTGGCCCGTGAGCTCGGCGCCGAGCGGCTGCGCATCGCCGGCAATCTGCCGTACTACATCTCCAGTCCCATCCTGTTCCACTGCGTGGACCACGCCGCGGCGATCCAGGACATGCACTTCATGCTGCAGAAGGAAGTGGTCGACCGCATGGCGGCCGAACCCGGCAGCAAGGTGTATGGACGTCTATCCGTGATGCTGCAGCTGGCCTGCCGGGTCGAGCCGCTGTTCACCGTGCCGCCGGGCGCGTTCCGTCCGCCGCCGAAAGTCGATTCGGCGGTAGTGCGCCTGGTGCCGCTGCCGCCGGAACAGCGCCACGACGCCGATCCGGATCGCGTCTACGCCATCGTCAAGGCCGCCTTCGCGCAGCGGCGCAAGACCCTGAGCAACGGCCTGCGCCAGCTGATGGACGCGGCCGCGATCGAAGCGGCCGGCATCGACCCCAGGACGCGCGCCGAAACCCTGGCGCCGCTGGACTTCGTGCGCCTGGCCAAGGTGCCAACCGCCGTGTGACAACGGCTGCGGGCATGCGCGGTTCAGCCGCGCGTGCTCAGGCTTGCTCCATGCATGTCGGCAAGCCTTACAATCCCTGCATGACCGAGAAAGCTTCCTACACGATCGACGTGCAGGTCGAAACACGCTTCGTCCCCGATCAATCCAAGCCCGGCGACAACCGCTATGTGTTCGCCTACACCGTCACGCTGCACAACGCCGGCGACGTGCCCGCGCGCCTGATCGCCCGCCACTGGGTGATCACGGACGCCAACGGCAAGGTGGAAGAAGTGCGCGGCGAAGGCGTGGTCGGCGAACAGCCGTGGATGCGCCCGGGCGACGACTACGAATACACCTCCGGCGCCGTGCTGGAGACCGCGGTGGGCATCATGCAGGGCAGCTATCAGATGCTGGCCGATGACGGCACCCATTTCGAGGCTCCGATCGCGCCCTTCACCCTGTCCATTCCGCGTACGCTGCACTGATGGCTACGTATGCAATCGGCGACGTGCAGGGCTGTCTCCCCGAACTCCAACGCCTGCTCGACAAACTGCGCTTCGACCCCGCGGCCGACCGGCTGTGGTTCTGCGGCGACCTGGTCAACCGCGGCGGCCAGTCGCTGGACACGCTGCGCCTGATCCACGGCCTGCGCGAGCAGGTGGTGCTTACGCTGGGCAATCATGACCTGAGCCTGCTGGCCATTGCGCAGCGCCGGCCGGAAGCGCAGTCCAAGGTCAATCCCGAGCTGCGCGAAGTGCTGTTCGCGGACGATGCGCCGGTGCTGTTCGAGTGGATGCGCTCGCAGAAGCTGATGCATCACGACGAGGCGCTGGGCTGGACCATGGTGCATGCGGGCCTGGCGCCGATCTGGACGCTGCGGCAGGCCTTGCGCTGCGCGCAGGAAGTCGAGCGCGAGCTGTCGAGCCCGCGCCACGGGCGCATCCTGAAGAACCTGTTCGGCAACCGGCCGGCGGCATGGTCGAGCCGGCTGCAGGGCATCGAGCGCATGCGCGCGTCGATCAACACGTTCACGCGGATGCGCTATTGCGATATCCAGGGACGCATCGATTTCGAGAGCAAGGACGTGCCGGGCACGCAGAAGCCGGGCATGTATCCGTGGTTCGAGGTGCCGGGCATGAAGCGGCGCGAATCGCGCATCGTGTGCGGGCACTGGTCCGCGCTGGGGCGTTTTGCGGGGCTGGGCATCTATGCCATCGACACCGGTTGCGTGTGGGGCGGCAAGCTCACCGCACTGCGCCTGGACAGCGAAGAGCCGCAGTACATCACCGTGGACGCCGAGCCGCACCGCAAGCGGATACCCGGCGAGGATTGAGCCGCGCGGCTCGATGCGAAAAAAAAGGCGGCCATTGGCCGCCTTTTTCGTTGCATGGCGCCGAACTCAGTTCAGCTGGCCATGGCAGTGCTTGTACTTCTTGCCCGAGCCGCAGGGACAGGGATCGTTGCGGCCGACCTTGGTGCCGTCCTCGCCCGCCGCGGGGGCGGTCAGGCTGCCGGCGGCCACGGCTTCCGGATCGGCGCCCAGCGCGCCGAGCGGCGCGCCACCGCCGGTGGCCTGCATCTGCCGCGACAGGCGCTCGGCCACGCGCTGCTGCTCGGCTTCCATCGCGGCGACTTCCTCCTCGCTGCGGATGCGGATGCGCGCCAGCATCTGGATGACTTCGGCCTTGATGCGGTCGAGCATGTTGGAGAACAGCTCGAAGGACTCGCGCTTGAACTCCTGCTTCGGCTGCTTCTGCGCATAGCCGCGCAGGTAGATGCCCTGGCGCAGGTAATCCATGCTGGCCAGATGCTCCTTCCAGGCGTTGTCCAGCACGCTGAGCATGATGTGCTTTTCGAGCTGGCGCATGGTGTCGGTGCCGATCTGTTCTTCCTTGGACTTGAACAGATTCTCCACCGCCTCGCGCACGTGCTCGAGAATCATCCCGGCGTCGATTTCGTGCTGCTTCTCGACCCAGTGCTTCACGTCGAGCGACAGGCCGAATTCGCTTTCCAGCTCGCGGTCCAGCGCCGGCAGGTCCCACTGGTCGTCGATGCTGTCGGCCGGCACGTGGCGGCGCACCACGCCGGTGACCACGTCGTCGCGGATGTCGGCGACGGTGTCGGCGATGCTGTCGGTTTCCAGCAGCTCGTCGCGCTGCGCGTAGATCACCTTGCGCTGGTCGTTGGCGACGTCGTCGAACTCGAGCAGATGCTTGCGGATGTCGAAGTTGTGCTGCTCGACCTTGCGCTGCGCCTTCTCGATCTGGCGGCTGACCATGCGGTCTTCCAGCGCCTCGTTTTCCTTCATGCCGAACATGCGCATCCAGCGGCCGACCCAGTCGCCGGCGAAGATGCGCAGGAGGTTGTCCTCCAGCGACAGGTAGAAGCGCGAGGAACCCGGGTCGCCCTGGCGGCCCGAACGGCCGCGCAGCTGATTGTCGATGCGGCGCGATTCGTGGCGTTCGGTGCCGACGATATGCAGGCCGCCGGCTTCCAGCACCTGCTCGTGCTTCCTCTTCCACTCGGTCTTGATCTTGCCGCGGTCGGCGTCGGTGGCCGTCTCCGGCAGCGTGGCCACGGCCGCTTCCAGGCTGCCGCCGAGCACGATGTCGGTACCGCGGCCGGCCATGTTGGTGGCGATCGTCACCGAGCCCGGCGCGCCGGCCTGGGCCACGATGTGCGCCTCGCGCTCATGCTGCTTGGCGTTGAGCACTTCGTGCGGGATCTTGGCCTTGTTGAGCAGCTTGGACAGCAGCTCCGACACCTCGATCGAGGTGGTGCCCACCAGCACCGGCTGGCCGCGCTTGTGGCAGTCGGTGATGTCCTCGATCACGGCGTCGTACTTGGCCTGCTGGCCAAGGAAGACCATGTCGGGGTTGTCCTTGCGGATCATCGGCTTGTGGGTGGGGATGACCACCACTTCCAGGCCGTAGATCTGCTGGAACTCGTACGCTTCGGTGTCCGCCGTACCGGTCATGCCGGCCAGCTTCTTGTACATGCGGAACAGGTTCTGGAAGGTGATGGTCGCCAGCGTCTGGTTCTCGCGCTGGATCGGCACGCCTTCCTTCGCTTCCACCGCCTGGTGCAGGCCGTCCGACCAGCGGCGGCCCACCAGGGTGCGGCCGGTGAATTCGTCGACGATCACCACCTCGCCGTCGCGGACGATGTAGTCCACGTCGCGGTGATAGATGGCGTTCGCGCGCAGCGCCGCATTGAGGTGATGCACCACGGCGAGGTTCTTGGAGTCGTACAGGCCGGTTTCGCCGTCGATCACGCTGGCGCGCTGCAGCAGCTCCTCGGCGTGCGACATGCCCTCTTCGGACAGGTGCACCTGCTTCTGCTTTTCGTCGACCCAGTAATCGCCCGCCGAATCTTCCTTCTCCTGGCGGATCATCTTCGGCACGATCTTGTTCACCGCGATGTACAGCTGCGGGGAATCCTCGGCGGGGCCGGAGATGATCAGCGGGGTGCGCGCTTCGTCGATCAGGATCGAGTCCACCTCGTCGACGATGGCGTAGTGCAGGCCGCGCTGGTAGCGCTGCTCCTTGCTCGAAGCCATGTTGTCGCGCAGGTAGTCGAAGCCGAACTCGTTATTGGTGCCGTAGGTGATGTCGGCGGCGTAGGCCTCGCCCTTGTCGGCGTGGTTCATGCCCGGCCACACCACGCCCACGGTCAGGCCGAGGAAGTTGTACAGCTTGCCCATCTGCGCCGAGTCGCGGCGGGCCAGGTAGTCGTTCACGGTGACCACGTGCACGCCCTTGCCTTCGAGCGCATTGAGGTACACCGGCAGGGTGCCGACCAGGGTCTTGCCCTCGCCCGTGCGCATTTCGGCGATGCGGCCCGAATGCAGCACCATGCCGCCGATCATCTGCACGTCGTAGTGGCGCATGCCGAGCGTGCGCTTGGCGGCTTCGCGCACCACGGCGAAGGCTTCGGGCAGCACTTTGTCCAGCGACTCGCCGCCGGCGATGCGCTGCTTGAATTCGTCGGTCTTCGCGCGCAGCTGGGCGTCGCTGAAGTTTTCGAACTCGGGCTCGAGCGCGTTGATACGGGTGACAGACTTGGCAAGCTGCCGCAGCACGCGGTCGTTGCGGCTACCGAAAAGGCTGGTCAGGGCGCGATTGAGCATCGATCTTCCGGATCTGCAGTGTCGTAGACGCCCGCCGCGGTACTAAGGGCGGGACGAAAGGATTGATGATACTAGGGTCGCCCGGCGATCCCAAACGAAAGCCGCGCATACGTCGCCCGGGCCGGGACTTCCCAGCCGGCAGCTCCGAGAGGCCGCAAGCTTTCGCGGCAGACCCCGTCATCCTTCCCGGTGGAGTGTTTGGCGGCTCCGAGCGAGCGTTTCAAGAGGCCCCGGCGCGCGAGGCCTCGCAGCGGCGCCGTTTCAGCGATGGTTGCGCACGTAGGCGAGCGGATTGACCACGTTGCCCTTGTACCAGACCTCGAAATGCACGTGCGAACCGGTGGAACGGCCGGTGGAGCCGGCCTTGGCGATGACGTCGCCCACGTGCACGCGCTGGCCCGGACGCACGATCAGCGAGCTGTTGTGCGCGTAGCGGGTCATGTAGCCGTTGCCGTGGTCGATCTCGATCACGTCGCCATAGCCGCTGCGCAGGCCCGCGAAGGTGACCATGCCTTCGGCCACCGCATGCACCGGCGTGCCGGTGGGGGCGGAGATGTCCAGGCCGGTGTGGTACGCGGCATGCCCGCTGAAAGGATCGGGGCGGCCGCCGAAATACGAGGAAATATAGCCTTCGACCGGCATGCCGGTGGGCTTGAGATTGGATTCGATCTTGGCGTCGAGCAGCAGGCTCTGCAGGGCCGAGAGCTGGGCCTGCTGGCTGTCGAAGCGGGTGGCGAGCTGGCCGATGCCGGTGTCCAGCGCCTGTGGCAGCGCGTAGGCGCTGTCGTTGACGTCTTCGACGCCGCCGACCGGGGGCTGTTCGTCGAAATTGAATTCGGTGCTGTCGAGCTTGCCCATCTGCGCCAGGCGTTCCCCGAGAGCATTCAAACGAGTGGACTGGGCCTGCAGCTGGCCGAGCTTCGCGGCGAGCGCGTCGATATCGCGCTGGGCGTCCTTGCGGACATCGCCGAGCTGGCCGTTCTGCTTTGCCACCTGCTGGTGCAGCTGGGTGATTTCAGCCAATGCCCGATCGCGCGGACTGGCGACCGCCAGGGCCACCGTGGCGCCGAGCGCCGCACAGGCCAGCACCGCCGCGACTGCCGTTGCCAACAGCCGATAGCGCAGGCGCCGGTCGGCCAGATCGAAGGTTTTCGGCACCCGCTTGGTGCGTGACACGAGTATGATTTGCATGTTTTTCCACGTCGAAGATGTCGGCACCCATGCAGCGCGACGCTCCCAACGCTCCCCGCCGCACCGGCTCAGGACCGAAATCCCTTACCGAATGTGGCCCCTTTGCCAAGCTGGCCCGCAAGGCCAGTGAGCTGGAGGCGTTGGATCGTGCGCTGCGCCAGACGCTGCCGTCACCAATCCGCGAGCAGGTGAGATTCGCCAACCTGCGCGACGGCCGTCTTGTATTCCTGGCTCCTTCGCCGGCGGTGGCTTCGAGGCTTCGTCTTATGCAGACGCAAATCCTCGCTGCCGCGCATGCCATCGGCGTGCGCGCCGGATACATCACCGTGAAAGTGGCCCCCCTACCGCCGGCCGAAACCGTGCCGGATCGGTCAAAACCGCTTTCGCCCGCCGCCGCAGACCATTTGAAGGCCGCGGCGATCTCTCAGACAGACACCGAATTGCAGCGTCTGTTCCTCGAGCTGGCGTCCATCGCCGAAACTGCTCATTCCCGGAAACCGGGGGGCTGAGTTCGACCCGCCGCCCCTGTTAAGACAAGTCGTCCTGCCATCGCCAGCGGCCATGACGCCCGCATGCCCGATCGGCAGTAGCGGGTTTATAGCATGGCGCCACGGTCACGGAAGACGTTGACATCCCCAATACGTGAGTCATGGCAGGAACAAGGGGCGAGGTATATCACAAAACAAACGGCCGCGTCCCTGAAGACGCGGCCGTTCAGTTTGTTCAGCTTGACCCGAAACTTAGGAGCTTCAGATCGCCTGGGCGGGATGCGCGTAGGAGATCGGAGCCGTCGCGGGGTCGTCCTGGTAGCTGACTTCTTCCCACGCGGTGGCGTCGGCCATCAGCGTGCGCAGCAGCTTGTTGTTGAGCTCATGGCCGGACTTGTGCGCGTAGTAGGCGCCGATCAGGCTGTGGCCCAGCA
>Ga0207667_10000248_pt1 | contig 76244 bp, 113 predicted proteins | sample KBSCornC52_FD_184301 | JGI IMG/M metagenome (GOLD analysis project Ga0207667, IMG submission 184301) | Corn rhizosphere microbial communities from Kellogg Biological Station, Michigan, USA - KBS Corn C5-2 (SPAdes) (version 2) | ecosystem: Host-associated > Plants > Roots > Rhizosphere > Soil ... | reverse complement strand
GCTGCGAGGGCTGCTGCGTGGGATGCTGCGGGGGCTGCTGCGAGGGCTGCTGCGAGGGCTGCTGCGAGGGAAGTTCAAGAAAAAGAACTGCGCCGTATTTGCGCAAATATTGAACAAGAAGCCAAAGTATGAAATACATCTACGCAATCGCCTTCCTACTTTCTGTAGTATATCTGATGACTATGCCTGTAGAAGAAAGTAAGCCACCAGTAATCAAGCAAGTGAAGAAAGATCCATATAAAGAGGAATGGGACGAGTTGTTTCGTCGCGCTGAGTTCATGACTGGTTTTGGAGTTCGATGATGAAATGGATTTCTGTAGCTACAAAGCGGCCAAAAGTTGGAGTTCCAGTGCTTGGGGCAATATTTTTTGAGTACACAAACGCACCATCAGTATATTCCGTAACTTCTATGTCATTTAATGGTTTAGATTGGAATGGCATGCGAGAGCCTGATTTTTGGATGTATTACCCAAAACCGCCAAAGGATAAGCCATGAAATTCCTCGACCGTTGCCGTGCTGGCGAATTCCGCAATCTTCCTGTCCCAACAGAAGAAGATCGCCAAGCCTATCTACGCACCCATCCTATTTCTTATAATGGGACAATCAAAATTGAATTAACCAAAAGTGAGAAGGAGGAAAGAGAAGCATTGATCGCAGCGGGAATCCTTCCTTTCTGACCAAATTTGTTTTATAGTAGTACTTCGACTTATTGATTTATTGACTTGGGAATTTTAAATATGAGCATTTCAACCATCATCCTTGGCGAATCTGGTACGGGCAAGACAACCAGCTTACGCAACTTCAATCCGGCAGATGTATTGCTGATCCAGGCTGTTAAAAAGCCGCTCCCATTCAAATCTAAAGACTGGATTCCTGCTACCAAGGATAATCCAGATGGGTCTACCTTTGTCAGCGACAACAGTGCGATCATTGTCAAGGCAATGGAGCGGGCAAAGAAGAAGATCATCATCTTGGATGACTTCCAATACACCATGAGCAATGAGTTCATGCGCCGCGTATTGGACAAAGAAACCGGCAATGCCGCGTTCGCAAAGTACAACGAGATTGCCCGCAATGCATGGGACATTCTCAATGCGGCTTCCAATCTGGCTGACGACAAGCGCGTCTATATCCTGTCGCATACGCAGACAGATGAATCCGGCCACACAAAGATTAAAACCATCGGTAAGTTGCTGGATGAAAAAATTACCATTGAAGGCTTGGTGACTATTGTCATGCGTAGTCATCGCATCAATGGGAACTACGTTTTCAGCACAAAGAATGACGGAAACGACACCGTTAAAACACCTCTTGGTATGTTTGATGAAGAACATATCGAGAATGACCTTGCAGCGATTGATTCTGTAATCGTTGATTATTTTGACTTGAAATAGGAGAAAAATTATGGCACTAAGCCTCAATAGCGATTCCGCAAAAGCAGCCGATAATCTCAGCGCAGGCATCCGCGAGACTGGGAAATATGTTGGTCGCTTTACTCGCGCTCAGGAACTAATTTCCAGCAATGGAACGTTGGGCGTTGGCTTTTCTTTCAAAAGCAAAGAAGGCCAAACGGCGGATTATCTGGATCTGTACACAGAAAAGTCAACCGGCGACGAACTGCCAAGTGCAAAAACCGTGAATGCGATTTTGGCGTGCATGCAGCTTCGCAAAGTCGAAGAAGGCGAAATTGAATTTGAAGCATGGGACAAAACGACAAAAACCCGTGAATGGTTTACTGCGAATGGCTATCCAGATTTGATGAAGCATGATATCGGGCTGTTGCTGCAAAAAGAACTGACGACAGATCAAAACGGAATGGACCGTGAACGTATGATCATTGTAGGCGTATTCCAGCCTTCTACAGAACTGACTGCTTCGGAAATTCTGGAGAAGAAAACAAAGCCCGAAAAGTTGGCAAAGATGGTTGAATCTTTGATGGCCCGACCTGTACGAGATTCGCGTAAGAAATCGGCGCAAAGCACGCCTCAATCAGGGGGTGCGCGTGGCCCATCATTCTCGGATATGGACGACGATATCCCATTCAGTTATTTCCCGCGTAAATCTTTGCTTTCCATGTAATGGGGGATGGATGCTATGAAAATTTGTTTCAAATGTAAAGTTGAAAAAGATAGGACAGATTTTTATAAGCATCCAGCTATGAAAGATGGACTTTTAGGGAAATGCAAAGAATGCTCAAAAAAAGATTCTATTCAACATCGCAATGATAATTTGGAAAGTTATAGATCATATGACAGAGAAAGATCAAAACTTCCTCATAGATTAGAACTTGGTGTAAAAATAAATAAAGAATATAGAGCTAAATATCCAGATAGATATAAGGCTAACACTGAAGTTTCAAATGCCGTCCGAGATGGCAGATTAGAAAAATGGCCTTGCATGGTATGCGGCGATGTGAAATCTGTTGGGCATCATCCAGATTATTCTAGGCCATTAGATGTTGTATGGCTTTGCCAAATCCACCACAAAGAAGCGCATGCATTGATTAAGGATGTTGAATGAAAAACCTAGACGATATCTCAACAGAGACATTTATCGCTCGCGGGAAGTATTCAACTCTACACGTTGAACTGAAAGATCGCGTTAAGAAGCTGTCAGGAGCATGTGAAATCATGATGCATGCTAACCAACAGATTCTTAAGCGGTCGCAGGATGATGACGTAGATGAGGCGCTTCCAGGCTTGCTCGGTAACGCTCGAAAGAGTTTGGAGACGATGGAAGCGTTGTCTCAAGAAATAATCGAACTGACTGCTCAAAAGAATGAGTTGAAATCGCTTGCATGGTCTAAATAAATGTCCTAATATAGATTTGTGGCGCTTAGGCTTAGCGGCTGAACATCTGGTATCTACCCTTCACCCAGATCGCGCCATTTTGTATAAACAAGGGTTGGTTTGAAGGAGCCATTAAAATGCAAAAGTTTAATAAAGATGAAATTGGATATGTTCGCGCATATCTGCAACGCTCACCTTCGGATTCGTTGAAGAAGGAAACAGATCAAGTTATCGGCTTTCTGCAAAGCCAAATTGAGTTCTTGAAGCAAGAAAATGAAGAGTTGGTGCGCTCGTCTGATGCGCGAGTCCAATCGCTTGCTGATCAACTTGCAGAAGCACAATCGCGTGCAAACGATCATATGCTGAAAGCAAAGGTCTAATCATGGACATGACACTACAACAAGCAATGAAAGTTGCGGCTGATTTGGAAGAACGTGGTTGCTTGAATGAGCCTGCTAAAGCTGCACGAGTTTTGCTTGCGCACATAAACAGTCTGGCATCGCCGCAAGTAACGGATGAGCGCATGGCATTCGAGGCTGCATGGATTGATATCGGCGGCATGCGCATGGAAGACTACGATTTTAGCCAAGGAGCCAACGGAAACTACTGGGACGATGAGGTGCAAGCAGCATGGGAAATCTGGCAGGCCCGCGCCCTTCTCTCAGCACTGCCAACAGATAAGGAGGCGATCCGCAATGCGGCGCTGGAAGAGGCGGCAACCATTACCGACGGCCTTCGCTGCCGCCCTGAGTTTGAAGAAGAGTTGCAAGATAGATTGTTGCGGCAAGCCGGAGAGAAAATTCGCGCCCTGCAATCCCAACCGCAGCAGGTGACAGATGATTAGCGAAGAACGTTGGATGCCAATCCCAGGATATGAAAATTATAGTGTCTCTGATCTTGGTAGAGTCAAAAACTCAAAAAAGATCATGAAGCAGCCTCTAAGTACACCCGGATATCACTACGTAACACTTTGCAAAAATGCAACAAAAAAGAATTATTTCATTCATGTTCTTGTTTTGACTGTTTTTGATAAGCCGCGTCCAAGCGAAGATTTTGAAGCTTGTCATATAGATGGCAATTGTAAGAACAATGCTTTATCAAATTTAAAATGGGGAACAGCGGCAGAAAATTATGCCGATAAGTTACGCCATGGGCGAGGAATCGCTGGTGAAAATCATGGCTGTAGAAAATTGACTTTGTCTCAAGTAAATGAAATTCGTAGCGCTTACCAAAATCGTGCAAATGGCTTGTATAAAGCAAAGGAATTTCAAGAGAGATTTTGCGTTAGTCGTTCTGCAATACAAAAAGCAGCCAATGGAAAAAATTGGAATTCACCAATTGATCAAATGATCTCAAGGAAAAACCATGAGTGTGGATAAAGATAATGGCAGCGCGGAGCCGGTGGCGATCAGGCAACGTAGATGGCTTGGTGACGAAACATGGCGCGATGTAAGGCCGCAAGACGATGACGAAAACGAAGAAATCAAGGGCTACACGTACCGCACGCTCTACACCGCCCCTCCAGCGCCTGTAAGTGCGGAGCCGGTGAAGTTGGAAGTCTGGTGCGGCTCCATGCCTGAAAGCAACGGCAAGTCGAATTTCACGGCGACTCTGCGTCGCAAGGGCGCAGCGCTGTTTGACTCGAACTGCTTCACCTTCGCTCGCTCGGAATACCCCGATCGGGTGCGCTACGAGGCCGACAGCATGCGCTTCCTGATCGGCGAAATCGACAAGGAGCCTTTCATTCTCGACTATGACGGTGACAAGTACAGCGGATATGTCGCCCCGCCGAAGGACAGCGACCTGAAGGATGCGGAGATCGAGCGCGGCTGGCATGAAACATTCAGCACCAGCAACCCGTATTGCCCTTGCAATCTCAAATCGTTCACCAAGGCGGTACGCTGGACATTGCGGGCTATCGCAGCAAAGGAGGCTAGGAAGCATGGCTGACGACTATTTGAAGTTCAATGAAATTTTGAGATACGAGCCTGATAGCGGCCTTTTGTTTTGGAAAAAGCCTGGCGTCGGAAGATCCTTGAATAGGCCACTTGGGAAAGGTAGCGCAAAGCGATATGTTGCTGTTTCAATCGGCGGCAAAACATATTTAGGGCATAGAGTTGCATGGCTTCTAACATACAAAGTATGGCCCACACATGACATTGATCATATTGACCATAATCGATCCAACAACAGAATTTCAAATCTCAGAGAAGCTACAAATTCTGAGAACTTAAGAAACAGGACATTGCAGTCCAACAATAAATATGGCGTCAATGGAATAAATTACAGCGATGAAATTAATAGATGGTACGCAAGAATTTCCGTGGATAAAAAACGCATTCATCTAGGGTATTTCAGAACAAAAGAAGCCGCTATACAAGCGCGACAATTAGCAAATGAGAAATTTGGATTCCATGAAAATCATGGGAAGGAAAAGTGATGGATAAATTACCTAAGCTGCCAGAGCCAGAAGACGTTGACAACGTTCGCTGGGCCTACACAGCAGACCAAATGCGCGCCTACGCCGAACTCGCCATTGCCAGCGTGAAGCGGGAGCCGCTGAGCGAGTCAGTGATTCAGGATATTGCCGAACAAGATTTTTACCAGCCTGATGCTGGAAGCATGGATATTCGACTACACCTATTCGCCCGCGCCATCGAACGGGCTCACGGCATCACCGCTGCTACTGCCAGCAAAGGGATAGTCAAGTGACAAATAAATATCAGCGACTTGTGCCATCAACAACAATTGATGTTTATGATGTTTTGACAGCATGGAACGTAACAAACCCAGCTATCCAACATGCTATTAAAAAGCTTTTGCAGCCAGGACAGCGCGGGCATAAGACTAAAGCAGAAGATTTGCAAGAGGCGTTAGTTAGTTTGCAGCGTGCAATTCAAATTGAAGAGAGCTATTAAATTGAGCAAGAAACCACGCCGAGACGAACGCCGTAAAGCACGCGATCAGAAGCGCAACCCTAACCGGTAACTATCATGCTAAAACTATTACGCAAACTTATCGTTTCAATGCGCTTGCATGATCGTAGAATGCGTAAGAAGTTTATCGGCCTATGACTAGGTAGTCAGCCTGAGCATTCACTTTGTCAGCGAGTCTTGCAGTTTCTTTTGCCAACTCGCTGTATTTGTCTGAGCATTCTGCAAATAGGTCGATCCCGACTTCTCCTTTGTCGCTAGTTCCGTTGGGACTTGTGGAGGCTTGGGACAATCGACGCTTGTAATCGGCAATTGCGTTGTGCAAGCTGATATTAGAACTGGTAAGAGTAACAACGGCAGATTGCGTGTTCGCTTTTGCTTGGTCATATGCATCATCCTTTTGCTTTGCTTGAGTGCTCCAATCTTGCTCTTTCTTCCTGTATTCCTCTGATACCTTTTCTGCGCGTGCGGTGGCCTCTAGATTGGCTTGGTCAAACCCTTTTGAGTATTGATGGCTACCGTAGAAATAAACGCCTGCAATCGCTATTAAAAGACCTCCGAGGAAGATTGCAATCTTGGTTGGCAGATCAAGCATTTGCACTCCTAATCTCAATCGTAATCGGATTTTTCGCTGATTGCAGTTTAGCAAATAGAGCATCGAATGCAAGACGGCTATTACCTACGAAATCCTTTCCTTGAGATTGGCCCGGAAGAATACAACCATCTGTATCTTTATCCGTGTTACCAGGATGAATACGGATACCTTCATAGTTTGGCACGTCAACTAGAAGAGGAAGGATGCAGCCAAATCGTGGAGATTGCGTAAGGATGACTTTGTAAGTTCCAGCGGGGATAGCCGTCTCACCTTTGATCTTCTCGGGGCGCTCAACATCCTCTAATGTGTAACACTCGAACTTTCCGTCAATGTAGATCGTGCCAAGAGTGGATTTGTCGGAACTTTTTTGGCGCTGCAAGACTAATTTCATACAATGTCCTTCGCGTCTTTGATGACTTCACCAATATCTTTATCTTGTCTATTATGCATCCAGACGGCTATCCCTCGCGTAATAAACCATGCTGGCGCGCCGATGAATGCATAGAAAACACCAGGGAACTCATGTGCTTTCACCATTGGAAGAACGCCATCTACAACTGATACAAACCAATCTCCAAGCCACGTTGAAAAGATAATCGCAGCAGCCATGCGACAGATGAACTCTTTACGGTTAAATGTGCCATCTTTGTTTAAAGGTGGCAAAGCTAAGTAAAGCATAGAAACTCCTATTGCCCCACAAACGGCTTTAAAGCCATAGGCCTTTATCAGGCCTAACACCCCTGCTTCGTAGGACATGTAATCCCCTAATTATTCATAAGTGACGTTGATTGATCCAGCATCAAACGTATCTGTGCCAGTCGATGTTGTAAGCCTGATCCTGTCTAAAATGCCAGATAGCGGCTTACTTCCAGCACATTGATAAAACCGAGTATTTGGAACATCGCCTAATTGAGATGATAGTACCCAAATACCATTTGTTGCATCTAGCAAAGTGAGTATTGCCTGCCCTGTACAAGAAGATGCAGCAGATGATGGACCGGCTATTTCAAAATAACCAGTTGAGGATGCCGCAGTAGCAGACCCTGTTGTATTGGTAATTGTACGTACATTTGAATATGCATTTGTTTGAATTCCGCCAGAAGTCCCCATTTGCAAGGCAAATGTATTCGTTCCATTGGTGGATACGCCATTAAAGTTTATCGTTACTCTTTTTGCCCATGCGCCAATGCCAATAAAATCAATAGAGGTTCCCGAGGTAGTAGGTATTACGGCGCTAAGTTGAATTTGAGTTGCTTTTACGCTAGGTGTCCCGAATAAGCAAACCCAGTTTGTGCCGTCATATTCAAAATCAAAAAAACTGTTATTGGCGAAAATACCAATTGGCGGGTCAATCTTTGTTCCATTACTATCTACCAATTTAATCGCAATCGCGCCTAATGCTGATACATTTAAGGTCGGTGTAGAGGTCGTATTTGCAGCATTAAATTTGACCCGCAATCTTTGATTTGGAGCCAATGCAGTAATAGCGGGAGTTGGCGTCAGCGTGTAAGCTGTAGATGTTCCTGCTGTGGTAAAAGCAGTAAACAACTGAGACTGTATTTGAGAGCCAATCGTTGTGGATGCTTGCTGATAGGCTAGAACCTGCCATCCATCAGACGTACCGGAAACCGTCGATTTAGGGGTAACAATGCAGATATCACCAGGCGCAGTTGTAATGTTTAATGAACCAGGCGTAAGCAGTGTAGTGGAATTATAGGTAAGCGTGAGAATTCCGCTAAATCGCAAATATCGTGGGCCGTTATAATTTGTGCCAAAACTTGTAATACTTGTTGTCCCAGTTACTCGTAGAAAACTGGTGTTTTGTATGCCAATGTCCGTCGTAGCAGCAGATGCAATATCTTGCTCGATACCTTGACTGAACAATTGCTGCCAGCGTAAAGAATCCCCAGAATTCGCACCTGGCGCAAGATTGGTAAGCTTGTTACCATTCATATTGATATTGCCAGTAATTGGCGTTTGTCCATCTGCCGATACACTTTGTGTAAGAGCATTAGCAATATCAACTAATTGAGCGTTAAAATCAGGAGCGGTAGCAAGCGCACCATTGACTTGTGGATTCCATGAATTAACTGGGCTTGTATACGTTCCTGATCCATTACGGGCCATTATTTACTCCAAAGAGGTTATATGTCTGATCAATATGCACGACTGATTGCCGTCGCAATTACAATGGTTGTCGCGCCCTACCTATGGAGACTGGTTTTGCGTTCCTATCGCCAATGGAAGACTACCCGCAATCGCAGGAGCACTAGCACGTAATGCATCAGAAAGTGCTTTGAAGCTTTCCGGACGTTTTGTTAAAACAGCAGCGGTTACCTTTCCACCTGCTTTTGTATAAGGAAGGGTTGCCGCCAATGCGGCCGCTAGCAATTTCGGGTTGATCATTGCTAATCCTCCCGCTGCCCCTGCTCCAACCATTGAACGGCCAGCAGTCCCAGAATCAGGGTATTTACTTCCCAATACGGTTTTTCCTGCTTCGCTGAGATCCTGCATTAATGCATCGCCAGTTGCAAAACGGCCTTTGCCAGCAGACTTATCCATACTGCGTACAGCATTTTGAAGTTGAGCAGGAGTGAAAATACCTTCATCTGCGCCAACCTTGCTCGCAGCATATCGCAGGCGAACAAAGTTCGCATATCCTTGATTGATTTTGCTTAATTGGTCAGCATAATTAGGATTTGACCTAGACAGTGTTTCGCGTGCCGATTTCAATACTTCACCAAGCGCAGCGGCAATATCTTGATCAGCTGGATTCGAGCTACCAGCATATTTCTTAATACTTTGTCCCAAGGCGGATTCCATGTCTTTAAAATTACGGCCATCCATTGCGCCAGATTTACTAATTCTGCTTAGGACATCATTCTGCAAAACTTTGTTGAATTGCTGCGCAACTTGAGGATTAGTTTGGGCATTTTTAACCAAGCTATTCAAGTTTTGTAATTCAGTCGAAAATTGTGTGTCTGCCTTGAATTGCAATTTTGGAAGCAAATCGTCATAAGATTTTGTAAGAGCAGACTTCACGCCCTCAATGCCTTCACGACCAACTTCCTTCGGCACTGCTGCACCAATAGGATCTAACGCCCTTGCATATGCTGCGCGGTTGAAATCTTCTATGCCTCGACGCTGTGCACCTGAAATCATGTCGCCAATCAATGGCAAGCTGGTTAGCTTATCTTCTGTCCTGGCTGCTGCACCACCTAAAATTTGGCCTGGAGTAGGAGTTATGCCTTGTGCCATCAAGGATTTTACTTCCGGCGATGTATTCGGCTTGATTACACTTGCAACTGCATTTGTTACAGGTGCAGCCACAGACCCCAATGCCGCAGATAAAGCCATTTGGCGCGTTTTTTCATCTGCATAGTTACCTTCTGTCACCGGCATTACTGCACTTCCCAGTGTGCCGCTAACAGCGCCAGAAAGCATTCTAGGAAGAAGTGAAGCGCCTTGCGGGATTCCTGCTCCAACTGGTAATGTAGAAAGTACATTACCAGCCATCCGCGCCCAATCAATACCCGGCTTTTCTTTTTGTCCAGTAATGGTGCTTGTAAGCGTATTTGGCATTGCAGCTTGCCTAGCTTCTTGCAACGCTTGTTCACGCTGTTGAATTCCTGCATCAATCTGCGCAGAATTGGCAGGAGTCATTCCTAACGCTTTAGTGATAGGGCCGATAATAGGCGCATCATTTACTGCTTGAGTACCGCGATTTACCGCATTTACCAATCCTTCTGGCAGCATGTGCGTCAATGCTTGCGCACCACCGTGAATAGGATCTGTAAGACCAGTAGCGAACCTATTCCCGAAACTGGCATCGCCCTGTTGCGCCTGAGGCTGTGGCGCTTGCTGAGGCGGCTGCTGTGCCTGCAATGGGCCAAGCGCACCAATGTCAAGAGACGGCCCCATTTCATTAGAGCGCGGAACTTCTTGTTGTTGTGGCTGATTATGGATTTGAGGAAAGTTCTTTTGAATAGCAGATGCAATAGCCTCTTGAGGCATATTGTCTGGGAATTCAAGAACTCCTACGCCAGGAACTTCAACTTGTTGGGCCATTAGCGGAAACTCCCTGTGGCTGGGTCATAAACAAGACGTTTTGCAGGTGCTTGCGGTGCTTGTACAGGCTGTTGTGCTGGCGCGGAATCTTGCATGGCGGGGCCTTGATAAAACGGCGCGATTCCACTCAAGTTAGGATTGTTCTGCATGACCTGCAACTTACGCTGATGTTCTTGATATTGGAATGCTGCTGCACGTTTAGCCGCATTCGCCAATTGCTTGATTTCGTTAGCAGTCAAATCAATATCGCCCGATACCGCGCGTTGAGCAAGTGCGCTTTCGCCTTCTGTGATAGCTCCTTGGCCTCGCATCTGTTGACGGCCTTGCAAAGTCAATTGCGAAAGATTTTGCAATGCAGTCCGAGTGTTGGCAATCTTCTCGGCTGTATCCTTTCCACCAACGCCAAGTGTGTCTGCAATTTGCGCGCCTTTAAGGCGAACATTCGCGCCCGGACCAGTGTAGGCGGGGCCACTCAACGCACCTAAAATCTGGTCTGCTGCCTGTGCTTGTTTTACTGCGCCCTCAGCCGCCAAAGTAGATTCTTTCATCATTGGACCAACTTGTGATGCAAGACTTTCTCCAGTTTTCACATCGGTCTTAACTTGGACATTTGTAGCGCCAGACTTTGCGATATCCTTCTTAACCGCAACCAATGGAGTATTCGCGACCCAATTCCCTTGAGCATCTTGAATAAGAAGGTCTTTAGCGGGGCTTCCTGTATTTTGAATAACTTGCCCAGGCGTCGAAGCATAAGGGTCTACGGCGACGTGACCACCACCAGTATTAAGGAATTCTTGCTTTCTGACAGCCACAAGATCCGCTGGATTTTGGGTTTGAACAAATTTCTGCACACTTTGAGGCGTGTAATCTTTAGGAGCAATTTTATCGAATAAGGATTCTGGGCCCTTTTGCGCCAAGAAAGATTGCATGCCGAACTGTTGCAACTCAGGAACCCCAGAACTGATTAACCCCAATGATGCTCCGCGAGGATTCGGCGCGACTGCTGGCATTGTTCCTTGTGTTGGCTGATTTGGATCTGTGCCGTAAATATTGACATCTTGTTCCGGTGTACCTGTACGCAATTTGTCATAGTTCCCAAGCGCCTCGGCAATTTTTGCCTGTTTATTCTGATTAAAATCTTTTTCTTTATCAGCGGTTGCTTTTGTTGCATAGGCCGATGCCAATGCTTGTCCAATCTTCCCCCAGACTTCACCTTTACCAATTGGTATTGCATAGCCTCCAGGCGGCGTCGGCTGAGACTGCAATGGAGCTTGTGCTTGTTGCGCTAAAGCCTGAGCAAGTTGCTGTTGTCGGGTTAGCTGTGCTTGTTCCGTTGCGATATCACCAGACCCAAAATTTGCGGTATTAGTAGTGAATGCCATTTATTACCTCATCCAATTGGTTTAAGTCTTGTTTAATCGCATCGCGCATGTCGATCAACACTGATTCGACATACTCTTTTTTTTCATTAGGAAGTTTGGAAATTCGCTCAAGATTATCATCTAAATATGCTGTGCAATTCCAGCAATCATGCGATGATTTCTCTTGCGAATAGTACTCAGGAAGTTTTTCACCGAGATATTCTTTAACTTGCGCTGTTGACCAGTTTTCTATAGGGAAAATGTACTCAATACCATTGATAACATCCCCACTTCTCACGGGACTTTTCTTTTCATCCTCAAGACGTTGACCACGGTAAATTACTTCCATCCCCTCACATGCTTTGGCAAGTGGTTGCCAGATATTTGCATTGCAGCAGGATAGATAATCAGTGAATTTACGACCCCCCGTACCATGTACTATATGACCGAAATTCGTATTTCGAATTGTCAAAATATCAGAAGGGAAACCGTAGTTAGCTATGTAATCCGGTTGATTGCTTTTTACTTCCAAGAAGTGCGGGACCAATGATCTCACTTTATCCATGAGTTTGATTGTTTCAGGATAGGCCGAGCCTGTATTTCCCCAAACCACTAGTAACTCATCCCATATTGGCTTTAGCAAATACAAGCATGCCAGGGAGTCTTTCCCACCTGAGAATTGCAATGCCTTCTTTAGCATTTAATCATTCTCCAAATAGCAGGAATTGTCCCATTGAAAACTTCTTCAAATGCATCTCCTAAAACAGATTTTCCATATTCTCCGCAATCTTTTGGCTCAATGTAAAGATCAAGTTTGAATCCATTATCGACTGCGATAGATTCAAATTCACCTCTAGAAAGAACCGTGTATTCAACAGAAGCCATTGATTCATTAGAGCCGCTTACTCTCACCATGTCATATACAAACAAAACGCCACCAACTTTAAGTAATCGGCAGGCTTCTTTCAATGCGGCTTCGTGGTCTTCGTGACCAATGGAGAAGCAAAACATAACTGCATCAAAGACGCCGTTTTTTTCATCAACATTTAGAAAGTCGCCATGAATCCATTTGCAGTTTTTTGGAGAATATCGTAATTGAACCTCGCTTAGGTTAACCAAAGTGAAAAACAAGTCAGGCCGTTTTCTTCCTAGTATCCTGGCAACCTCTCCAGTACCACTACCCATATCAATTACATTCGAATTTAACGGGAAATCTGCCCATCTTTCCAAGCGTCTTACATGCTCAACATCTGATGATGCAAACCGGTGAATTTGTAGCACCCTATGTCCTGCATTAACCATTGCTGGGGTTAAAGCATCAATCAAATCAATGTCCATCAGAACAAAGCCGCCGCGCCGATCGCTGCACCAGCCAAGCCAGCCGTTGCCGAGTTCCCTGCATTTGCGCTACCTACACCAGCGTTGTAAATGCTTTGATCGTAACCGGCCTGTCCTTGTGCAGCCCCAAGATAGTTAGCCCCTGCGGTTTGGCCTTGTTGAGCAACATTAATCTGCGATGGGTTTGTAACCTGCGATCCTGTTCGAATTGCATTCAATTCATTCAATGGATTATTGCGATTAGTCGATTCTTGGCCGTATTGCTGTTGCTGTTGTTGCATTCCAAGGTTGATCGCCTGCAAAGCTGCTTGCGTTTGCGCATCATTACGAGTTTGACCGAACTGATTTTGAGCATTACGCCATGCTTCAGAGCCTAGAGTAATACCTTGATTTGCCAAGCGCTGATCCAATTGTGATTGCTGTTGCTCATACTGAGGATTTAGGCGAGTCATCAGCGATTCATACGCTGTATTGGTTGCCTTAGTCGGATCATATGTCGCTGCATATGGGGCATTCAATGCATCATTGACGCGGCCATATGCGGAGTTTTGTAGACCAGCTAAATTCAAGCTTGTCAGATTTTGCTGGTCAAGTAATTTTTGCTGGGTAGGATCAAGAGTTACGTTAGCATTCCATTGATCAGGATCAGCAGAATTAGGTTGGTTATAAGTAATACTGCCGTAGGGTGTATATGTGTTTACGCGGTTCGCTTTTGCCGCTGCACGAGCTGCCTCAATATTGCCTTGAGCAGTTTGCTCAGCAGCACCTTTATAATCAGGAGCAGGCGCAGGATCTGGCGCATCTTTGTAATATAAGCGACGGCCTGTAGCGTCGTATCCGTCTCGATTAAGCAATCGCATTATTTATCCTTGATCCAAGTACATTCATCATTCAACATGCGCATAACAATTCCGTCTTTTTCGCCATACCAATTCTTCAATGTAGCCTCATAGACAAAACCTAACCGCTTATCAATTTCTTGTGCACGATGATTGTCATCTTCAATAATTGCCGTGATTCTTCGCTTACCGCACGTTATGAACGGATAATGAAATACAGCTCGTAAATACTCTTTAGTCATGAATCTAGGCGTTGAACTTGCAACGCTCAATTCACAATTATGTTCAGAAAACCGTGAAAATGCTGTCACTCCCATTATCTGACAATCTTGTGTTACAGATGCGATAACTTTTGCGTTTTCGGGGGTGAATTTTACTTTTAAAATATGATTAATGAACTCGTAGAAAGCTGGATGCTGTTCTATGACAACCATTAAAGAATCCCGCCCTTCTGATAAAGATAATCAGTAGCCTGCCAATAAACGTCCCCTGCATTACCTTGCACTTTGATGCGTAAAGCAGCAGATTGCGCCCAATCCCCAACCGTTTTCCAACTTGTAAAAGATCGTTGTCCGCCACCCCAAAACATAGACCCCCAAAACATCTGCCCCCATATCATCCCAGATGGTGCTGTATATGAAAATACGCCGGTCACATCTGAAATCATGTAATCAATATTAAGTCCGTAGACAATAGACGGGATACCAGTCGTTGTAAGATATGGCTTTACCATCGTGAAGTATTTACGCTGCGCGCTCGAACCAAAGGTTTGGAACGATGGCAGTGCGTCAGCAACAATCTGAGAACTATTATCCGTTGATCCTACCCACGCCAATTGAACAGAATTTTGATTCCCATAATACAAACCTGCGGATGTATCACGCCAGCTAGTGGCATTCCAGGCTGTGAATTTTGCCCATGCTCCGGTAATCGTATTTTGTACGTATTGGAAATTCTGCCCATTGCCAGCAGGTACATTTAGGATAACCATATTCATATTATTGAACAAAAGTGGTATCCACCCAAAGTTATTCCTGTATTGAGTTACAGCAGCAGAAATGCCATTTTGTATTTTGTCTGTAATAGATGCTCGTTTATCAATTGTTGCCGAAAGGAGACCTTTGCTTAATGGGTATAACCCTTCTTCTGTCATCACTAGGATATCGCCCGCCAATTTAGTGCAGCAACGGCGGCCGATAGGACGGCCAATTGTATAAACACCGACAAGCTGAAATGTCGCGGCTGTTGATGGGTCTGTACCGCTATAAACAGCAAACTCTCCATTTGACGATACAAAAACCAAATGGTCATCTGCGCCGTCGCCTGCATCAATAGTCCATGCTGTAATAGCAACTAAAAAACCACCTTTTCTAAATACCGAACCAAGATCAAATTGGTTTGCTGCACCGCCAATCGAATTGACCGGAAGATACCAAGCACGTAATGCATTTGTTTCCGCCATCCAAAGACGATTTTTAAATAAACAGCCTTGAACAAGAAGTGTAGTAGTAACACCTGTAATTGCAGGCGTGCTTGCTCCATCAATTGCCGTCCAAGTTGTGCCGTTATAAAGCTGTGGCTTATCCACCCCATTAAATAGGTAAAGAAAACTACCTCCTGGCGTTGTAATCGCAGCATCTTGCCAGCGGTTGCTAATCTGCCCTGTTACTACAGGTGCACCAATTGCACCGGAGGATGTTACATCGTAGATATTCCCAGCCGAAGCGGCGAACAGCTTAATATTCCCTGTCGGAGGCGCATAATCCACAACAGTTTCTACGGTGGAAGAAAAACCAGTTGCCCAATTTGTACAGCCTTTTCGGATACCTACTTGGGAAGGATAAGGAAACCAGTTTTCAAGAATAACCGCATCTTGAGGCGGCATATCTTGTAACGAATCCCTATCATTAAGACCTCCTACAGGAGCCGGAAGATTCTTAGATGCTGTTGCCATTAGTTTCCCCAATTACCTGTATAATAATCATATTCAATCAGATTAGGATTTCCCATGGAATATTTCTTTGTCCCTGTTTATGGATATGAAGATCAATATTACGTTTCTAGTACTGGAATCGTAAAATCTATTGCGCGTGTTGATTCTCTTGGAAAATTCCGAAAAGAACGAATTTTAAAGCCCGGTATTACACAAGATGGCTATTTACGAGTTTGCTTCTTTAAAAATGGCAAAGCAACCCATCCTTTAATACATCGAGTAGTGTTCGAATCTTTCAAGCATCCAATACCAGCGGACAAAGAAATCAATCATCTTAATGGTGTCAGGGATGACAATTTTTTAACAAATTTAGAGTGTGTTACCCACTCTGAAAATATAGAGCATAGCGTAAATGTGCTTAAATCAAATTATGCTACATATGGGAATGCTCGAATGACAGAAGAGACTGTGAGGCATATATTTCTTCTTAAAGAATCCCGTCTTACCAACAAAAAAATTGCTGAAATTGTTAAATTCTCTGAAAGCTCTATTGAAAACGTACTTCATCGCAGAACTTGGCCTTCGATAAATATTTATCCTGGGTAATTGCCATCCTGCACGTTAAATTCCGTAAGCAGGATATCTCCATATACGGGAGACAAACTAAGCTTAGGCGCACTCTTATCTTGGGCCATACAAGCTTGAAGCAATGCGCCATATTCAGAAGCATTGAATGAGTAATCTAAGCCCTTCGCTTGCATCCACCGAAGTTTTAGACCGGCAACCATCAACGAATCATCATAGATGCAAGTATCTGTATCGGCGGTGAAATATGGCTTGCCCACATTAGCTGCGCTATATGCCCAATTAGCCGAAATATACTCATAAGCAAAGATCAAGGCATTAGGAGGTGGCGGGCTAATCTGAATTGCATTAGCTTGAATACGGAAGCGCTCGCGTGGTCCTGCATATACGACACCAGATTTATACGATTGCCACTCCTGTGGCGATTTAGGGCCCATCAGAGGCCATCTATTTGTGCGATCCCACTCTGTCTGTGGAATCTGCTTTAACCAGTCACTAGGGAGCGGATAGCCGACCTGAGAAAACTGCAATGTCTGACTTTGCGTCATAGTTGCTGGTTGGTCCATCGTCACTTGCGTAGCAGAATCAATGCTAAGAATTTGAGCAAACGGATTAATGCCCAAACCCGTTACTCCGAAATTAACAGAGAGATTCGCCGTGCTTGGGACCCCTGTAATGATGGCCGATCCTGCAACGGTGTTACCTACAAGATTGTAGGCAACAGTCGTCAGCAAATATTGCTTATCCAATTTCTCCCACTCAAAATTTCGGGTGAGGTCATGACCATGGCGGTTCAGCAATGCAAACAACTGCACCGTTTGCTGATCCTGACTGCCGACTACAAGAGAAGGCGAATCAAGCGCCAACTCTTGGCATGTTTGCTGGATAAGTTGCAGGAGGGTCATGCTCATTTATTCAGCTTTCGGACGGCCTGGGCCGCGTTTGTTGTCGAGTGCAGCAGTATTCAATGCGGCGAGTTGCGACTTCATACTGTCTAGTTCGCGTTGAAGATTTTCTTCACGTAAAGCTCGCGCTTCATTTTCTGCATTCCCAGCAGCGGCAGACAACGCAGCTTTAGCCTTCGTCCGCAATTCCATCATGCCCATACCAATCGTATTGCATGCTTGATCAGAAATTGTAGACAGTTGTTCAACCGTCATTACGTTGTGGTAATTCAGAAGTTTTACCTGAGAAGCCGTAATTACAGGCCATTCTTTCAATGCCCAGCCACTGACGACATTTACAAGACCATCTTTAAATCGCTTGTAATGACTTGCAAATCGGAATTTATGGGTTTCATCAACCTTTGTTTCAATGATGGTTTTGCTGTCCCCCGGTGTGATGATCCGAATCATTTCAACATCATCAAAAACCGGATGCCCTGCCTGCTCACTCTTATAACCACTTTGCAATGCATCTGTATAAAACTCGACATGCAAAGCTGCATCACTTACGCGATCTGCCGACATACTTGCGAAGTTGTCCACTGTATATCTCCAATAAAAAGCCCCCGAAGGGGCATAAAATTAAGCCGATAGGACAGCGTAATAAACGCCGTTACCCTTGGCTACGAAATAAGCTGTCTTGCCAGAAGCGACAGAGACAGCTGTGTTTGTTGCTGCCAAGCCGATAGAGCCACCAGTAGGGGGATATACCGACAAAGCATTTACACCTTGATTAGCGATAAAAAAGCTATCACCACCAACGATGCCAGAAGTAGCAGTAGAGGCCGGGAGAATTGCGCCGGTCGATGCTGCTACAGTTGTAAACTCAGTGAACTCTGTCTGAATCGCATAAGCAGTGCCTTGGGTAGAGCCTGTGGCGGTTGCGCCAGCAGTGCTATACCCATTCAAGGCGATTGCTTGTTGACCAGAAAAGCCACTGCCCATCAATGTTTTGATTAGGCCGGGCATAATGACTCCTTAAACAGATGCTGCGCTGAACCAACCTTGATCGCCAGTGACCATAGCAGTCGCAGGAGAAGTATACGCGCCACCTGTCGCTGTTACTAGGAAGGTCGTAGGGCTGATTGTGCAAACTGCTGTAGAAGCAGAGATAGAGGCATTTGCTTGTGCGTACACATAACGTTTGCCGTCGCTTCCCCAAATCTGATCGCCAAGACGTTGTTGAGGCTTGTCAGCGCCCGAAGCAATGTCTGTCGCCAGAACTGTGACAAGAGTTTTAACCCCCAGTTTGGGGGTAGAGGTAAATGGTGCAGCCATGATTTATCCTTTCTTTCTTAAGCGCCAAGAACGGCTTGGAATTGCGAGCCGGATGTAGTGAGATTACCAGCCCAACCAATCAGCTTGACAATTGCGTCTTGGTTGACCGACTGACGATCACCGCCAATTGGGACCATATTGCGGTCACGGTGAGGACGGAAGAAGATGTAATCGGTGTTCAGGAAGTACATACGGTTTGTTGGAATCGACCCGCCGATACCGCCGTCCAGACGAACCATCATCTTCTTGCCTGCACCGTAGTATGCCAAGCTGGAGAAGCCTGCACCAGCATCTTCCTCGGTAGTCACGCGCTGGATAGCTTGCAACGATTCCAGGAACAGGCGGTAGTAGTTGTTATCCGCAACGCACAGATCAGGGGAGTCTGTACCACGAACAGTTTGCAGGATTGTACGGTTCATGTACGACTGGATGTTCGAAGCATTCGCCGGTGCGCCACCATCAGTGACAGCCGAGAATGCAACGTTCCGCCAGAAAGTCCAAGTAGCACGGTTAATACCACCGTAAGTACCAGTTGTCGGGGTGGTTGAGATTGCAGCAGCAAGACCAGTAATATCTTTGCCGCCGTTACCTGTACCGTCCGAATAAACACCGGCAGAGATTTGATTCATCAACTGCTTTTCGGCGACCATGATGCGGCCTTCCAGCAAGTCGATGATTGCTTCCTTACCCGAGTTCATCAACTGTTCCAGGCCAGAGATAGTGACAGCAGCGGCATATTGCTTGATGTCATATTGTGGCGCGGTCAGCGGGCTATTCGGGGTAATGTCGATCACATCATAACCAGAATACGAACTTGCATTCTGAGTATTTGGATCGTTATACATCAACTCTTGAAGGATCACGTTACCGCCAGAGAATGGCTTAACGTTACCTTTCGAGTTCAGGTATTGAAGCAATGCATTGTTTTTCAATGTGTTGTCGGCGAGCTTGCCGGAACGATTTTGAATCGTGGTAGTGACAATATCTGTCAGATTGGGGAATGCCATTTAAAACTCCTTTAAGATTGTTCGAAAGCAGCCGAGATTTCGTCTCGCAACGAGTTCTTAGGCTGAGAGGCCATACCTGATGCTGGCGAAGAACCTTTAACGCTCACTGCTGCGGATTTCGCACGATGGGCATTAGCTTGTTCCTGTGCCGCACGGGTTTGCTGTTCGAGCAAAGCTTTCCGTGTTTCTGGATTGGCATAAACTGCTTGGTCATAAGCATCCTGCAAATCGTTTGCCTGTCCGCCATCAATCAAGGCTTTCATATGCATACGAACTTTGTCAAAATGTTCATGGCCTGGTGCTTCGGCAAACTTTTGAATCTCGCTGGTTACAGCTTGCATTTCGCGGGTTTGCTGTCCTTCTAAATACTGCTTATTTTGTTGCTCAAGTTCATACATACGTTGCTGCATCTGCGCAACTTCTGGAGCGAATTGCTGATTTAGGTCGATCCCATAATATCGAGCCAATCCCATAAACTTTTCAAACTTTACTGCTGGAGGCGCATTTTTTAGATCGTTATCCATTTTGAATAACTCTCCGATTGCCTGTTCTCCAGTAATCCCGAATTGCTTATAATTTTCCTTGTATTGTTCGGCAATTTGAGTAAAACGAGAACCAGCCTCAGCCAAAGGAGCCATTTGCTTGTATGCAGGGCTTTCCTCAAACTGTTTGCCGTAGCCTTTATGGAAGTCTGTTTCACGGCGATGAATTTCAGCTTGCACATCAGGAGGAAGAGTGGCGAACAATTCCGCTGTCTCTTTCTTCCAGCTAGAAGGAGCGCGGGTAATATCAATCTGCTTTTCTTCTGGCTTTGTTTCTAGTGCTGCTGCTGTTTGTTCAGCCGCTGCATTTTGTACGGAAGGATCTTGGACAGATGCATCTTTCGCTTTGAATCGGCCTGATTCGTCACGCTGGCGCGCTTCTGTCTCAGCTTGTGTTTCTGATGTTGTTTCAACTACTGGCTGTTCAACTTCTTGAGCAGGGGCAGGAGCAGCATCAAAAACGCTTTCCAATTCCCCCCGCAGATCGTCTTGGGTTGCCATTCGGCCTCCTTGGGGTTGATTAAAGACCGTAACCGGCCATAACTTCGTGCAAATCCTTCTTTATATCTCGCGGCTTTTCAGCAGCCTTTTGTTTCGGCGTCTCATTGCCAATTTCGACCAATCCATGATCGCGCAAATGTTCTTTATGCTTGGATCGAGATGTAATCATTTCACCAGTTGCCATACTTTGATAAGGCTGAATATCGGCTACAACGTAAGGCGCGCAAATCTTACGCCGCATCTGTTCTCCGCAGCAGCTAGGCAAATTCTCATCCATTTTAGCTACAGAACGATATAGATCCTGTTCTGCATGGCAGGAGTCACAATGCATAAGATAGATAGGCATTAATCCCTCGCAGCTTCATTAGCAGCTTGGTTTTGCTGCGTTGTCAAAGTGGTCTGCGCAGAGATTTCAGCCGTTGTAATTTGTGTTTCCGCTTGTTTCTCGGCCTTCCATTGCTCCAATTGCATGCGCATTATTTCAATCTGCATTTCAACCTGACCGCGTTGTGCTTCGGCCTGCGCTTCCATTGCTAAACGCTGTTGTTCAAATTGAGCTTCCATCTGCATTCGTGCACGTTCAATCGCCATATCAGCTTGAGCGCGTGCAGCTTCTGTTTGCTGGTCAATCTGCGCTTTTTGTTGAGCAATCTGCATGTCCATCTGCATCTTTTGCTGTGCCTGCTGCTGTTCAGCTTGCATCTTCATTTGCTCAGGGTCTGGCTGTTGTGGCTTGGGTTGACTGAGAGCTTTAACAGTCGATTCGAATGCGGCTTCGATAGGACGGCCAGCTTTGAATCCACGCACACCGAACATCAGCATTTCACCCATCAATGGTGCCAATTCTGGCACTTGTTGAGCAGCCTCTACTGCTTGTTTCAGGAAGCCGCCAGCAGCTTGCAGGAACTCCATCCGAGATTGTTTCTCTTGCTGCTCATCCAACTCGACCATCGAATCAGTAGCTACCTCAATCTGATAATTACGTAGTGGCTCAGACTTAAGCAATTGAATAGCTTGGTCAGCTAACGGCGCATCATCCGTACCCATAATCCCGGAGATATCTTTCAATGCCTGGGAAGAATAGAAATTGCAGATCATGTCTGCTTTTAGACGCAGGATATCTGACGCAAAACGCGCCACATCACCGATTGTTTCTTTCAACCGGAGAGAAGCATAATTGCTCTTGATTTGTTGCGCTGTAGCAGTCTCAGAAGCCACAGAAGAGCCTCGGATAATATCGGATAGACCAGTGATATCGTAGATGACCTGTTTGCAGATATCGCGGGCTTTGTACAACTCATTCAAAGCACCGATAACCATGTCAATCGGCAGAAAATCAGTCGTTCCTTTGATGCCTTTCTCGCCGAACTGCGCCCAGTTATCAACAGGGATCATCACATTATCAACGCCCTCATTCAGAAGACGTTGAATACCAGTCTGACTTGCATCATAGACGCCAACAACCTTGACTGCCTTGACCAGCATCGAAATACGCTGCGTCAGATTGTCTAGTTCATTTGCTTGGTCCTGATACTCGATATAGTCAGCAACAGGGATGAGCGTATCGGTTGTCAGTGTTGCATAGAGAGGCTTAGGGCATGGGAAGAAGCCATCCAATTCGGTTGGATCTTCCTTAGTATCAAGCATCTTGCTGAATTCTTCAGCTACCCAATACGCCGTGAGAGTGGATTTATCCCAAATCTCCCAGACCTTCGCCTTCTTCATCTTCTCGGTCGAGGCGCTCATTGCCAGTTCTTGCTGCAATTCCTCAAGACCTATAGGCACACTTGCTAGTGGCACTTCTTTGAATATCTCGCCAAAACGCTCTACACCTTCTTCACGGCCCATATAGACACGACGAGCTACCCAAGTCACTTCTTCCCATGTACGGGCAGGAGAGCATCGGAAATCTTCCCAGAACACATAATCAGCAGGCGTGCATTCATACTTGTTTGGTACAACGTCTTGCTGTGCATCATCAGTAGTTTGAACTTGTTGATCGTTAGGGACTTGCGCCTCAAATCGAACCCATGCTACGCCACGGCCTGGAAGAAGGCGATCAAGCAAAGCTCCCCGAATAGCAGCGTCAAAATCGCAATAATGATCAATTTCATATTGCAGCACTCGCTCAAGGATTTCGGATGCACAACGAGCCTCGGGAGCGGCATCTTTATAACGCCGCTCGACCTGAGCTTTAGGCTTCTTGCTGTAGATAGCCGGAAACATGGTGCGGACATTCGACCAGAGAATGTTGTATCGCTTCTCTTTGAATGCGCCTTGTCGATCATCTCGGAAACGACGAACGATCTTCTTGCCACGTTCGATCCACTTCTTTTGATCCTTTTCGGCAAGCTTGAGCGCAATCAACCATTGTGAAGCACTCTTAGGCTCATCCTTGTCTACCGAAGTATCGACAGAATCGTCAATCATTACGAGCCTTCACCTACCGACACATTGACGTTAGCTGTACCAGTTGCAGCAATCACGCTTATATTCAGGCGGCTATCAGCAGGAATACTAAACACTACGTCTTGGCCTGCAAGAACAGGGGAACATGTAGCTGCTGCTGTTGTGCTAGGAACTGTAGCGACCTGAGCACCAGTGCCAACAGAGACATATACAGCCGAAGCCCCTTCATTAGCAATCCGCAAACTATTACCAATGGCCGGAAGCTGCACAGATGCGCTAGCTGTAGTAGTAGCCGCGATAACACGGGTCAATGATTGCCCGGAAAATAGATCAATCTTCATATTCTGTCGTCCCTAGTTGGGGTGGATTTCCATAAATCATCAAGTGGCGCTGTTACGATGCGACCGTTCATGCCTTTTGCTGGGAAGACTGGCGGCTTATCAGCAGGCTTAATAATGACTTCCTGCATAGCCTGGCAACCATACGCAAAAGCATCTGACGGATGACTCGCCCAATTGTGAATTGGCTCTTTCGAGAAAACCTCAGTGTCCTTATTAAACTCAAACTCCCACGCTTCCAACCCATCAATTCCTTCTTCGCAAGCATCTTCATTGAACGCGCATCTGGCGATAACTGCTCTAGCTGCGCTAATTTGGTCAAGCTTGCGAGACTGATCAACGATCTTCATATGATCGTGGCCGAATCCCTTTACGAACCGTTCGATACTTGTGTGCTTGCTTTGAAACGTTTTAGCCTTAGCATCATGCGGAAGGAATATCTTGCCTAGCTTGCCTTTTGCTTCTTTAGATGAGAAATCAATCCCTACGATTTCAGTCAACACTTCCTGAATGCGAGGAATCCAGTCATCAGCATCAAACCCCGACTCTCCCTCGTACTTCAATAGGTTGAATCCACCCGGCAGAGGTTGCCAGTACCACCAAGAGGCCGTATCTCTAAATCCCAAGTCACTAGAAACATAGATAGGCGCACCGTTAGGATCATAGGCAATATCGTTTGTTATCCGACCTTCCCTACGTGCTGCTGCTACCCACTTACCAAGGATAGAACCTTGCAAGTTGCCGAATGCGCCTTCCCATACGTGATCGTATGTATCAGGACGTTCTAGCAGATCGCTAACTCTGGTTCGTTCAAGCGTCGCAGGAAACCAAGGATTATCCCGCCAGTTAATCTCAGCGACTTTAATACGTGGATTCTTGCTTAAACGAAACCGCTTGTGAACTGCTGAACTCTTCCGCTCTGGATTCCAAGTTACCCACAGCTCTGCATTCCAGTCGTCGCCCTCTTCCCGCAATGTAGGAATTAGCGTCTTAAATGCGTTCTCTGTAACTGGCTCGCCCTCATCTACCCAGCAAATAAGGATACGTCCCTTAGACTTGATACTGTCGATATTGCGATCTAAGCCAGCAAAGGAAAAGGTTATGCGCCCATCTTTACTCTTGATGTACTTCTCACCTATGTCGTAATAAGCAAGAAGAAAAGGCTCCTCCTCTATTGCTCGTTTACATTCTTCCAGGCTTGAATCTTCAAGAGAGTTCATGAACTGGCGAGCGCAAAGAATTTGGCCTTTGATGCCCTGCTTACCGTATATGTAACCTCTCACTGCTGCCATCTTGGCGAAGGATCTTGTCTTGCCTGATCCTCGACCGCCATGTGCGCCTCTTACATCTGCCTCACCACTAAAGACCGGAACTAGCTTCTTAGGCAGCTTTACTTGAATCGTGGTCATTGCCCGATTAGTTCAATACGGCTCACTGTTTCGATTGCATCACCATCCTTACCAGTGATTTCAGTACGAGCCAACTTAGGCGCAGCAAACTCAGCCAACTTAGCCAGCAAATCAAGCGCCTTGCCCGGATCAGGCTTAACGTCTCCTGAGCCTTCTGCGACCTGTTGCAGCCAAGTTGCTACATTGGTACGGTTGTCATCCAAAAGCGCCTGTACGGTCATTCTGAACTCTTGCGTAGACTTATTGACACATCCCTTTGGGCGTCCTTGACCGGGCCTTTTCTCACCTTTCTTAAAGGTTCCTGGGTTTGTTGACATACTGTTAATCCTTCTCGGTGTTAGACCGATACTGATTAGAAATCAAAAAAGCCGCTACCGTAACTGGTAGCGGCTTAAACTCACGCTGACGCGGAGGAGAGTGAAATTTTGGAGGCAATTCGACTGCCTTCACGCGGAACTATACTACTCGTTTTGTAGGAATGCAATACTTTTGTTTTCAGAATAAATAACTTGTTTTTGGATTTTTCTTGAGCAATCTTTCTAAATCTGTTTTTGCCTCATCGTAAGTTTGAATAAGGTCAATAAAATTGAACTTTATCACCTCTCCTATCCCTAGCGTGCTATAGACTGCCCATTTGTGCCGATGTTTAAGGCTTTCAATGCATGCGTTGGTCGCCGCTCCTATTTCTGCATCATGCGCTAGCTGAGCCTCAAATGGGTCATGGCCGTAACCATCCTCATTGGCTGTCAATCCTCCCATTGGCCTTGCGCTGAGATTTGCTGCTTGAGTGCCTGACATATGGTACCTCCAGCATTCCAGGCAGTAACCAATTGCATCTGAGCGAATGTTTGATTGCGCTTGATACTCTTGTTTCGTTACTCGGCGTAGCATTTTCTCTCCTTACATTTGAATTTCTTGCCCTGCTCGATAAGTAAATGTTGGCGTACCCGTGTTGTTGACTGTACGCAACCTTGCGTAATAACCAGCAGGAACAAATCCGCTCACTACGTTTGTAGTTGGCTGAACACCTTGTAAAGCAATTGCCAATGTGTAAGTTTGCCCATTTCCTGCAATACTTAGGGTTTGAACGTTTGTCGTGAAACCACTGTCACTCGCAATCTCCAAGATTACATCCCCATTCTGTCCACCAGCGATAGAGGCAGTTACCGTAATTTGAACACTATAAACGACGAGAGCAGGACGCGTGGTGCTAATTTGAAACGCCGTATTCAGCGATCGTGTTGCGCTAGATTGGCTAGGAGGCGTGATTGTGGGGATAGTGGGCTTATTCAGGATTTGTGCCACACCGCTAGAGGCATTCCAATCGCTGTTGACTTGAGCAGCCGGGATAGATGGCTTATTGAGGATCTGGCTAAGACCTGTGCTTGAATTCCAATCTGCATTCACCGGCGTTGCGGTTACGTCCAATACGCTACCAGTGAAAGCTAAGCCTGACCCAAGCGTTACCCAGAAAGGCGCATTGTTCGGAATATCGTACCCAATCACCCCAGCACTTGGAGGTGGCCCGATATCCTGAGTGACATTCCCATTGTCATTTGAATTGCGGCTCATCATTCGAGTCGAGTAAGGAGCGGCAAACGAAAGTTGGCTAACTGCCAACACAGTGAGAATGAGGTATTTCATGCGTGAATCCATGTGTTGGCGTCAATCTTTTGGAATGTGAAGCAGTCGCTTGCCGTCAAGGCTGATATGGTATTCATAATGGTTGTTGCACCATTAAGTGTTAAAGCGACAATGTTTTGAGATGTACAGATAGTTACCCGTTGACCGATTCGGCTACTAGCTTCATTCGGCAACGTAACCGTCAAAGTAGCCAATGGGCCAGCAGGCGCAAGGTAAGTTGTCTGGTCAATTGAGTTATTGGCAAAGACGACTGTTTGCCCTGTAGTTGGGACAAGTTTTACTGTCGTGTTCTTTGAAGCGTATAAAGCATCAGCAGTGACTTGCTGCATACCTGAGGAAGATGATCGTAGCATGACGTACTCCGAAGTTAATGTTTATTTTTAATCCTCGGACGGTTGCGCCCTCTTACGTATTTTACTAGAAACTTGGTGGAAGGAGAAGGATTCGAACCTTCACGGACTAGCCGACCTGCGGGTTACAGCCGCGTGCCCTACCGAATAGGCGTCCCTACCATTATTACTTGTGCTTACCTGCGTATTGAATAGGCGATCCAAGATTGATACGCGGGGCCGAGATTCTCAACCACATTTAAGATTGCCCTCTGGTTTGTCCCATAAGCTAATCTTGTTCACCTAATGGGAGGACTCTGCGTGCAACTGCATAGCAAGTAATACAAAGTCCGTACTGCCATGCTCCCATTAAGTGCCTTGTTTCGTAAGGCAACGGATATATATCGTGACGGAATATATATCACCAATAGAAAGCGCGATGATTCCAAATCGCATACTCATCATAGCAAATGTACTGTTAAATACAAGGGTCAATCCCCATTTCTGCGAGGATTTCATCCGAAAGCTTAGCCAACGGATATGATGGGCATTTTAATTCATGCGCATTCATCATATATAAAACATTAGCCAAACATTCGATTTTTGTTTTGTGATTAAATTTTTCTCCACTAGATACATGCGTTGTGTATCCACCGCCTATATCTTCATAGATATAGAAATCTGAATTACCCTCATAGCCAAAACGAACATAGGCCATCATTTTTCCTTTAAATAGTACATATCTTGCTTAAGCATAATTCTGCCATTGTCGCATTGATAATATGGAACTGGGCCACGCCCGGCATATCCTACAACTTGGCAGTTATGATTCGTCATATAAGCCCTAGCGCGATCTTCTCTACCCCAACTCATCTTTGCCGAAGCAACGAACAAAATAATCGCCATAAGACCAACAATCAAAGTAACAACCCACCAAAAGACTTTCCAATACTTATTCATCTCTGGCTCTGTCAAATAATCTTCATAAGAAATTATTGAGATTCCTTGGTATCTTTCATTTGGATGCGGAATCATTATTTCTCTCCTTCATCTGGAACTTCATTGCCAAACTTAAATTTCACAATGCCCAGACAAGTAACGATGAGCAATGTTGGGCCGTATAACCCATGGTGCGATTCCCATTCTCCGATTAGTTTTTGAGCACCAGGACAATACTCTTCCACCAGAGGGCCTCCAATTGACCAATCCTCAGAAGGATTATACAAAACTTCTTTTGGCTCAGGCCTTGGTGCGGATGCAGAAATAAAGCCAGGATACTCAATCATCTCCACGCAGAAATAGCTATCCTCCCTCTGATGCTTGATGATCTTTACATTCTTCCCTAATGCTTTTCCGGTCCAGTAGTCCAGCAAATAGCCGGAGAGTTCAGAAGTCTTCATGTTATTCCTCTATCTCGATAGGAACAGCAATGGCTCCATGATTTTTATGAAATCCATTTTCCGTTAAGTATTTTTGAGCAACTTGATATGCATCTTCACGAGTAGCATAGGATCCAAGATATTTCGTTTGGCACTTAGCAAGCCATCGTTTGTTTTTCTTATGGTAATAGACATTGGGCAAGCCAGATGTATTGGTTACGTACATTTTTCTGTTTTTTGAATTGTCAATTTTTTTAACAAGCCTTAAATTGCAAATTCGATTATCTGCACGGTTATGGTTTAAATGATCAATCTCGCCATCTGGGAACTCACCATGATAAATAAACCATGCTAAACGATGAGCGCCAATAGAAGTTTGTTTAGTCAAGCCAATTCTTATATAACCATGCGTATTAGGACTCCCCGCTATTTTCCCCGCAAACTTTCTGCTTTTACTACCCCAAGTAAAAATTCCAGTATCAGGGTTATATTCAACTCTTTCAGAAGCAAATTTGTACTTTTCTAAACTCCTATCTTTAGTTAATCTCATGTCTTTCCTTCCTTCGCTGCATTAACAGCAGTCAACTTACTTGGAATCCGCTTGCAAAATAGCTCCTTCCGGGCTTCATATGACAACCTAGCTTGCTCTACCTCATACTCGTCGTATGGCTCGATATCATCTTTCATGTGCTTGGTAAAGTAGTCCAACCAGACGCATATGATTACCGTCAACACAATTGTTACTCCAATACCAAGTAACCCGTAATATTGGCTCATGGCCATTCCTTCGTAACGTGAATTTCGACAAAACCTATCAGCCATCCAAATGCAGCAGATACGATGACAAGTAACGAAACGATTCCGATGATTTCTAGAAAGTTCATGCTTTCTCCTAATCCGATGATGAACATGACGAACTACTATCCGAACTTGAACTACTGCTATCAGATGAATAGCTAGAACTAGAGCTAGAATCACACGACGAAGAAGACGATGGACTTGAGCTACTGGACCAATCGGCACTAGCACCAGCACCATCAAATGTCCCACCGCCGCCTACAGGAAATGAACTAGCGTGCGGATGCGGATTGCTAGAATAGCTATTTGGCTGGATAGACTGGCTAAGAATTAAATACGTCAGGAATGGATCAGATGCTCCACTATTTGATTCTACCGTTCGAGAAACTGAGGATGTTGGCGCAATAAACGCCTTAGCAGTGTAGGACCGAAGACGTTCATTAGTCCTCAAAATAGAGTGTTGCAGCTCTTCTTCTGCGATTCTGTCCGACTCTTCCCTTGCTTCCTTAGCAGCTTTCGCCGCAACATAGCTTTTATACGCAGAATAGCTAAGCCATAATACGCCGATAGCAAGTGCTGATATGATAATTAGTTCCATATTCTTCTCCCTAGATTAATCCGTTATTCTTCAAGCTTCGCGAAGCCTCACAAGCGTCCATGTGTTGTTTCAAGTTGTAGATTCCCATGGGTTTAAATTCAACAGTCCGACTCTTCGCAATGCCCTCTTTATCTTCAATTACCAATTGATTGCAATGCCAGAACATCGTTTTCTTCTTCTCTGTCCTCTCAATCAATCGTTGATCAGCTAGAGAATAAAGCGCAGCAGATAGACCGTGTGGACTGATACCGATCTGTTTGGCAATCTCAGATGACTTGAACTTAGTTCCTCGCCATCCTTGGAGAAAATCTAGGATTGATTGCATATTTGGCGTCATGCTGGACATAATTTTTCCTTCTCAAAATACTGTTCACGGATACTGTGGCAATCTGGATGATTCCAATTAACAACAATAGACCGATGCCGATAATGATTGCGGTGAACTGCCTTGTTCTTTTCCAATGCCAGGATATGCGCTCCAGCAGCATTCGTAGCAGAGAAATCAAACTTATCGCAAATAGCCTGACGTGTTGGTGAGCGTCCATCCTTGATTACTGTCTCGCAGATGTAGCCTAGGATTTCTAATTGACGAATGGTTAGTTTACTTATCATCTTTTCTCCCATGATTTTTGTGAAAACCATATTTCAATTCTGCTGACTTTCTTGCACAGATTGATTCGAAATAGTCTTCGAATATACCAATCCATTCCATTTTCCCATCGACCTTAATCTTTGCTTGCCATTTCCCCGTACTCTTATGCCAGCTTATACCTGTAATACCGCTGACATTATTTTTACTCTTTGAACGATTTCGCTGATTTTCTTGATGGGACACGATCCTTAGGTTTTCCAATCTATTGTCATCGCGAATATGGTTTATGTGGTCAATCTGGTCTTTTGGCATTATTCCGTGAGAATATAACCATACAAGCCTATGCTCCAAAAAACTAATACCATTGATAACAATACTCCTATATTTATTTTCTCTAAGATAGCCAGCCATATTTCCAACAGTCACTTTTTGGCGCGCTCCGATCCAAAAGAATCGACCTATTTCAGGATCGTATCGAAGTATAGATTTCAAATAATCTTGGTTGATTTCGTGGATATTATTCTCCTTTAATGTCAAACATTACTTCAATGGCGAATCGGGTTCTTCAACGAAGATAGAAACAATGCACGAGATCCACAGCAATCCAAAAATTGTTCCAGTTACCCCCCACACCCAACCAGATGCATCTAATCGGTCGAGCAACAACCACATCGTGATCGAAAACGAAACTGGCAACGTTGTTGGAATATTTTGACGATTGAAAACGCGTTTCTTCATTTTTACTTCTCCTTTAGTGTCTTACAATATTCTTAACCTGCTTGCGGAATTCCTCATAGCCTGCTCCTGCACGGGCTATAGGCTCTTCATACGTCTTGATAAGGGCCTTGGTCTTCTCTACTAGCCCAGAAGGCGCTGAGGCTTGTTTATCAATCTTAAGCTGCTGTACAGGGAACAGACCAGTCCAGCTACGCTCTATCGACTGATTGATGATCGCCTCTACGTCAGCACCCTCAGACTTCCAGACGGTTAGTTTGTTAATCAGAAGCTTCTGTGCGTACTCTGTCGCTTGATATTTCTGGCCCATTTTTTTGCGCATGGCAATATAGGCTTCCCAAGCTTCCTTTGGTAACCAATCGGGGATCATGATTACTTCTCTGCGAAATCAATTACTTCGGTTGCAATATTGCGCTTAGACTGCGCCGCGATTTGCAGTTGCACTTTCACAGTACGCAAAATCTCTCGCGCTTGGCCTGCAATGGCATCCCCTTGCGCTGGCAACATCGAATCATCTTTGATGTTATTCAAGGTTTCCCAAAGGGCTTGCTTCAAATTAGTTGCGGTTAAGTCTTTCATATTCTCTTCTCCTAGTTTGTGCTTTGTTAAAAGTACCATTTACAATCGAAATTTCATACTTGCTTTGACGCTCTTCCACTTCCTTATCAATCTCTAAAACTGCTAAAAATACTTCCCAAAATTCCCCATATTCTTTTCTTGCCCTATATCCTTGGTCGTATTTCTTTTTCCACTCTTTGTATTCAGGAGTTCGGCAATACTCCACATGCTGCGCCATTTTCTTTTTTCGCTCTAGTGCGGCTTTGATCGGGTCGTAATTTTTTACGAAATAATCATGTTTCTTTGCTTTCAATAATGCGGCATTCTTTTTTCTATATTCTTCGTCATACAGTCTTTTTTCTTCTTTTTTCTGAATTACTGTTTTGCAATTTCTGCGACTAGAACCAAAACAAGTTTTTGAGCAGAATAATAGTGCGCCGACTTTTTTTGCCCTATTTACATGGCTTGTTGATTTCTCAACTTCTGTTTTGCAGTAGGAACATTGCACTATCACTTTTAACCTCTACTTGTTCTTTAGTTTTGTCTTTAAGGTTTAGTAGTTAAGTAGATATCCAAGAGGTTTGAGCAATACTCAGGATAGCCCTATTTAAAGAGATCTATCCTTTATAAGCATCCAGTGAGGAATCGCTTAACTCGTCAGCCTTTTCGCGTACCAGGGTGCTAACTTCGTCGCCCTGTTGTGTGGTTCTTCCTACGCTGCCTACCGGTCCCACTATTCACCACAAGCTGCCGTCGTTCTCATTACCCGGCTTGTAGGTCCAGAACGCAAAAAAGCCATTGAGTCTGGATTCTTATCAGTTGGGCGGGTTCTAGGTAGAGTGATCCCTAAAACGATACTGATAAAAACCCAAGCTCAATGGCTTGCACTCTCTTTTACTATCCCCGCCAAAGGACAACTGAATTATTCAACATCTCCGTCAGACTTGCAAGCGTTTTTCTTACAAATATCGGATAAATCGCACAAAACTATGCCGGTTTTCCTACAAATATTTCCATGCTACGGAAGATTTCCACTTATCGCCTATCTCCTTCATATGTTGATGAAAAGTAAAGTTCTGATACGCCTGCATCGGTGTAGATCCCCAATATCCTCGGAGGAAATGCCTCTCAGTACGATCATGTGTGCACAACCAGTGACCGTCTACGCGGCGTAAATGAGGAAGTTGCTTAGCCATATTAGTCTCCAGCGTCTTCGGCGATTGCTGCGGCTAGGCAGAGAGCCATGACGGCGTGCTCTGAGCACATAAGCGTATTTAACCAACCAGTTTGGTAATAATATCCACGCAAATTATCATTTTTGTAGCCTGTTTCATTGATGGCTTTTAAAAGACCTCTAGGGTCACCTTTAAACTCATACTCAGCCGCCAGCCGCAATATTTCGCTCGACTTAGTCATTCCTTATTCTCCTGATCATCTATGTAACGGCGGATAGCTGCGTTGGCGACACATCGCAAACCTTCATCCCGACTATTTAATTCATGAGCACAATTTGGATCTCGATGGTTCCATGCTCGTAATTCTTCATCCGTCAAACTTGTCTTGGGATATTCACGCTGTGGCTTTATGCGGAATTCACAACTTGTAGCAGTTTGGAGCAAACTAAAAACGCTATTTCCACAATCTTCCCACGTATTGCTAATCGGAGATTTCCACTCAATTTCCTTGCCATCTGCGATTGCGCGAAGGATTTCTGCATGCTTATGTGGCTTACCCATTACTCTTCTCCCTCTTTAATGATTTCAATAGGGTCATAGCTAACAGTCCAAGATCGACCTCCTTTTGGACAAAATCCAAAACCACATTTCAACGGATATCGGATTGGCAAGGATCCAGGCACTTCACATATCGCCATTGTTTTGGTGACACGGGTTACTTTATCAACTCGTTTACCAAAACAATGACTAACTAATATCCCATCTCCAACTTCTAAAAGTTGACCGTCAGATTTTTTTCTATATTTCATACTTTCTCCCTATCTTCCCTGAATTGATCAATCCTACCTTGTGCATTAGCTCCTTGGAGCATGTTTACTACTATCGAGTATTCTACCGAGCCTGGAACTAGGTTAAGCAAGTTAGCAGGATCTTGTGTGGCTAGGTAGTAGTCAGCGTTGAATATCATTTCTTCTCTCCTAAAATTTGCCTTAATGATGCAGTTTCGATTTCATCTAGTTTGTTAATATCGTCTTGCAAGTCAAAAAACTCAATCTTTTGACGGCTACGCTGCAATGTCCATCCTCGCTTTGCCATGAACCAAAGGAAGACATCAATGGTGTACATGTGGGCATCAATCCAAGTTAGCCGTGGCATCACATCATGCTTGGATACAAATGTGTGGATAGCTTTGAAAACGTGCTTCTGGTCGTGAAAGTCTTTTAATGGGGATGGAAGGTAATCCCCATTATCTAAGAATTGTTTTAAATTTTTACTCATTTTCTAGTTCCTTTTTCATCTGTTGAAACTTCTTCTTCATTTCGATAAGCTCAGGGATTGTCCATTTACCGGGAGCAGTGTTCTTTTCAACTGATTCAACACGATCCACTCCGATTCTTGGAATGAGGCCAATTCTATAATCCACCCCCATCCCGCTTCCGTATCGGTTGCACTTTTTGCATTGTCCATGAGCATTATCGAAATGAAACCGTAAGTGGGGCGCACTGCCAACCGATCTATAATGTCCACAGTCAAACCCGCCTCCAATTGCTTCCCGTGCGAGAGTAACACCGCAGGAAATGCATGGCTTATCGCGGTCCCTAGTGCGGATATACGCATTGAAGGCAATCTGTGTCTCCTTGATGTAATCTGAACGTGTCTTTAACTTGTCCAACTTTAGCTTCGTTTCTTTCCGGTCTGCCATCTGTTTCTTTTTTAGCTTTTTGGCGCGCTCTTGTTCGATCCAGGCTAAAGCACAGTCAACATTGCTGCATACTTTGTGCGAGATGCTGCGCTTAATGAACTCTTCTCGGCAGATTTTGCACTTAGTCATTTAGGATTTCCCATGCTGCTGCTGCCACTCGCGGAACTTGTCCGTTTCCAATGGCTTTAAGTCGGTCCATCCCAAAGGCCACATCATGGTTAATTCTGCGAATAAGGGGTTGAGGTAAATCGGATCTGTTTCGCAAGTCCTCAATCCCTCGCACATTTTTGCCCCACGGAAATCTGGAGAACCTAAAAACCTGTCTTTGCTTGAACCCTTCCCTTCGTTCGCCCCTATTGTTGGTAGCTTCAATCCAGATTCGCTCTCGTAAATGAACTCCGCCGGCATCTGCGCATGAAAGCACTCCCCATCTTGCATTGAACCCCATCGAGGCCAAATCTCTAAGGACGACTCCAAGTCCTCGAATAGTGAGTGCTGGGCTGTTTTCCACATAGACCCGTCTTGGCTTAACTTCGCAAATGATTCTTGCAAAATGCTTCCACATCCCGCTTCTTCCCCCTTCGATTCCTGCGCCTTTGCCAGCGACGCTGATGTCCTGGCAGGGGAATCCTCCAGAAACGATGTCAACAATGCCGCGCCATGGTCTTCCGTCAAAAGTCGTAACGTCAGACCAAATTGGGAAAGGCGCGAGAATTCCATCGTTTTGTCGTTGCGCCAGAACTTGTGCGGCGTAGGCATCACGTTCAACTGCGCAAACGGTTCGCCATCCGAGCAGGGTTCCGCCGAGTATGCCTCCGCCAGCGCCTGCGAAAAGAGCCAACTCATTCATATCACCTCAATATTCATTAGGATTAGCGTGGAACTCAACACCAAGCGAGCAACCTAAAACATATACTTGCTCCAGATATTCGCTCATGCCACGCGTTGTTAGCTCGGTAGTGCTACCTACTAGGACACGGTCACCTTTCGGCGTGTAGTCCCATTTAACGTATCCTGGCAGCGTTAGAAGCGGGTCGAACTCTTCTGGCAGGAACTCTTGTTTACAGTATTCGTGCCATGTCTTCTCAGAATACTTTTTCCCATCCGAATAGCCTTGTTCAGCAAGATCCTTTAACGGGCCAGTCCACATCAAAGCATTCTGCGACAGCTTGCGTACTTTTGTCTTTGGCTGAATTACCACCTCATAACTATCGTTACAAGGTAGATTGCGGATGATTGCGATAGCACGGTCTCGGCGAGTAGAATCAACGAGGATGATTTTATGAAGGTTAGTCATGCGCTCTTTCCATCGCTTCGCTAAACTCCACAATACGATTTTCAATTTCATCTTCCAAATCAATGATTCTTTGCTTTGCATCAGAAAGTTCGACCTCCAACTCTTCAACACGCTCTTTCAACTCTTCGCCCCAATTACGCAAAGTGTCATTTGCTTTTCGCAAATCTTCAAGCAAACCATTTTTTCTGTATCCAACGGCGGCATCCAACTCGCTTGCGGCTGTTTGTACATTCTCAATAAGGCGGATCACCTCATCAATATCAGGGCATGTATAGCCGATTGGTCCGGGAGCCATTATGTGTACCTTTCGATAAATCCAACAAGTAAAAGTAACGCTGTAATAGCGAGTAGGTAGTGGTTGGGATAGCTAGTGGTCATGACACTTCGCCCTCAAACAAACAAAACCAAACCAAAGAACTAATAGCCCATCCGACAGCAGGGTAATTTCCGATTAAGATGCAAGATGTAATCCCGATAGCGTGAGCGATATAAATTAAGATTTTTAACGCCTTCATTTGCCTCTCCTCTCACATTGACGACATTTCGTCGAATCATTTTCATATTGCGCGATACTGCGACGTTTTCGGCAACTGATGCAGGTGCGTTGCGTGTGCGAGTAGTGCAGCATGTTGCGGGTGTTATTACGAAAGGCCTGCAATTGGTCAGGGCTACTCATTTCTTGACTCGCTTGAAATAGTTTTCCAATGCGATAATCGTTACCCGGCTACGCTTTGCTTCTGGATCATTAATAATGTTCTTCATCGTTTGAGCGGTAACACCTGTCTTTGCCTCAATGACTGCCAGGTTATCGCGCTCATGCTCAAGTTTATTTGCTAACTGTTGATACATATTTACCTCCATTTGATCGACAACTGAATCGTAGCATATATAAGATAATATTCAAGCAAATGTTTTGTGAATATTTTTAAAATAAAGCTTGCTATCGTATTCTGAGTATTCTATGATTCAGTCATCGCACAGAAACAAACCTGAACGGCGAACACAAGACTAAGGTTAGATATGTGCGTAAAGTTTGGCAAACCTTCCCAAGCTTGCTCGCCAGTCGGTGCACAGCAAGACAGTTGGAATGCCCGTTAAACCTCCGCCGCGTTAGTGCGGAGGGCCAACAGGAAAGAGGGAGCCACAGCAAAACGGACTTCCCGATGCATGCGCAGTACCGAACGCGCTGAGAGGGCATGCAAACAAAGGGTGTAATCCTCTTTTTCCTGTTGGTGGATATCCGTAGCGCGAGCGGATGTGAGTGCGATGTAACGAGGCGGGTAATTTACTCAGGTCGCATATTAGTTGACCGCCCAACCGGAAATGAGCAACCGGCCACCAACTTCAATTTATAGGGAGAGAATAATGAAAACAACTTTGAATGAAATTCGTGAAAATTCGCCATGTCATGAAGGATGGACTAAATTGCTCAAGTCTTTGAATAAGACAAAAGCAGATGATGCGCCAGTTTCAATTACCCAAGTTTTGGACAGCAATGGATTGGATGATGCTTTGTGGTGTCTACGTGCAGTAAAAGGACATGACAAAGAAATCCGCTTGTTTGCTGTATGGTGCGCTCGTCAAGTTGAGCATTTGATGACCGATCAACGCAGTAAAGATGCATTGAATGTCGCAGAGAAATTTGCAAATGGCGATGCGACACAGGAAGAATTGGCTGCTGCGTGGGCTGCTGCGTGGGCTGCTGCGAGGGCTGCTGCGGGGGATGCTGCGGGGGATGCTGCGAGGGATGCTGCGTGGGCTGCTGCGTGGGCTGCTGCGGGGGATGCTGCGTGGGCTGCTGCGAGGGATGCTGCGTGGGCTGCTGCGAGGGATGCTCAAGAAAAAGAACTGCGTCGTATCTGCGCAAAGATTGATCAAGAAGCAGAAGCATGAAATACATTTACGCAATCGCCTTTCTACTTTCTGCTGCCTATCTGATGAAGATGCCAGTGGATGAGGCAAAGCCAGTGTTGGCGAAACAGGTTAAGCAAGATCCATATAAGGCCGAATGGGAAGCTTTGACTAAAGAAGCTGAACGTCTTACGTTTCCAATTGCTGCATATAAATAAACTGATTAAACGGAGAGAAGAATGTCTGAAAAAGGGAAAACACATTACCGTAAAGCTTTTGATTCGCCATATCTGAGTAGCGCTGATATTGTTGAGCCGACGGTTTTGACAGTTAAGCATGTGGTCTTGTCTTCTGATTTGACGAAGAAAACAAAAGACCATTTCAACACGGCACATTTCGTTGAAACTGAGATTCGGCCAGGAGAAAAGCTAAAGCCGATGATTTTAAATGCCTCTAACAGCAAAACTATGAAGGCTCTGACTAGCTCGCCATTCATTGACGATTGGCAGAATGTCCGCATTACTGTGTACGTTGATCCAAATGTACGGTTTGGCAAAGAAATGGTAGAGGGCTTGCGAATCAGTCCACATGCTCCTGAAAAACGTTACTTGACTCCTGATAACGTTAAGGGATGGGACAATGCAAAAACCGCATTTAAGCGTGATGGGAATCTGGTCGCGGTGTTGTCGCGTGTTGATATGTCGCCAGAACATCAAACTCAGCTTATGGAAGAGTGCGAGGAGCCTAAGGAATGATTTTCCATAATGTAGAGCAAAATACAGAGGCTTGGCAAGCGCTGCGAACCGGAAAAGCGACTGCCTCTAACTTCGCCTGTTTCATGGCGAATGAAGGAAAGGCATTTGGAGATCCTGCAAAACGTTATGCATTGCAGATTGCCTTAGAGCGGATCACTGGAAACAAATCTGAGGTGAACTTCACAAATGACCACACCGAACGCGGCCATGAGCAGGAGCCGATTGCGCGCATGCTTTACGAAGAAGAAAACTTTGTGGATGTGCAAAACGGCGGATTCTTTGATTGCGGTCTCTATGGCGATTCGCCAGATGGGCTTATAAACCATGACGGCGTTATTGAGATAAAAAGTGTCATTGCGCCAGTCCATTATGCTACGTTGCGACGCGGTAGTTTTGATCCTGCATACCGCTGGCAGTTTATTGGGCATCTGGATTGTACAGAGCGCGTCTATGTAGATTTCGTCAGCTATTGCTCTGAATTTCCTAAAGATAAGCAATTGATCGTCCATCGGTTAACCAAGGATGATTGCGCAGATGAGCTAACACGACTTGCTAATCGTCGTGATGAATTCTTGAATTTAGTTGAGCAAATTTTCCAGGAGATTAAGTAATGGCCATGACTAGCGACGAAAGATTTTGGAGAAAAGTAGAAAAGAAAGGGAAAACAGAGTGCTGGCTATGGCTTGGCGCGAAAAAGCCATCCGGGTATGGGAACGTTAGGCGCAACAAAATTTACACAACCGCGCACAGAATTTCTTGGGGAATAACATTTGGGCCAATTCCAAATGGCATGCAAGTGCAGCACTCATGTGACAATCCTTCATGTTGCAATCCTAATCATTTAATGCTTGGTACAGTTATATCAAATTTTATTGACATGGTGAAAAAGGGCCGGGCCAACTCAAACCACACTAATAGAAGTTTTGGAGAAAAACATCAAAACCATAAACTTACCAGTAAACAAGTTTATGAAATTAGGGAGAAGTATATTCCTGGAAAAGTGAGGCAAGCAGATCTGGCTAGTCAATATGGAGTTAGTCAGCGCACAGTAAGCATAATCATCAGAAAGGAAGGTCGCATACATGGCTAACGTAAATAAATTCATTGGAATTGGTAATCTTGGACGCGATCCTGAAACTAGATATATGGCAAACGGTGAGGCAGTAACCAATATTACAATCGCATGCACAGAATCATGGAAAGACAAGACAACAGGCGAGAAAAAAGAATTGACAGAGTGGGTGCGCGTAACTTTTTATAGAAAACTTGCCGAAATTGCAGGGCAGTATCTGAAAAAAGGAAGTTCTGTCTACGTCGAAGGAAAGTTACAAACACGTAAATGGACAGACAAAGACGGCGTTGAAAAATACACTACTGAAATCATCGCTGACAGCATGCAAATGCTCGGAGGGCGTTCTGATGGTGGCCAAGCGCCCGCACGTCAAGATCAGCAAGATCGCCAACCTGCTGCCGCCCGCACAGCACCAAACTTTTCTGATATGGACGACGATATTCCATTTTAGTCTTGTAATTTCAATCTTCATCGTCTAAGATGAATTTGTGGCGCTAGAGTTAGCTGCTCGAAAGATAGGTCTCTCCCCTTCTCCCTATCGCGCGCCATGTCAGTATAAACAAGGGTTGGTTTGAAGGAGCCATTAAAATGCAAAATTTCACACATGAAGATATCGGATATGTTCGCGCATATTTACAACGCTCGCCTTCGGATTCGTTAAAGAAAGAGGCGGATCAAGTTATCGGATTTCTGCAAAGCCAAGTTGAGTTTCTGAAACAAGAGAATGAAGAACTGGTTAAGTCTTCGGACAACCGCGTTCAATCGCTTGCTGATCAACTCGCAGAAGCCCAACAAAAGTGCAACGACTACATGCTGAAAGCGAGCATATAATGGACATGACAATCGAACAAGCAATGAAAGTTGCCGCTGAGTTGGAAGAACGTGGTTGCTTGAATGAGCCTGCTAAAGCTGCACGAACTTTGCTCGCGCACATCAACAGCCTGGCATCGCCGCAAGTAACGGATGAGCAGATCGCTTTTGAGCAACATGTCAAGAATATCTTCCCGCACAGTTGGGAACTTGATTTGGCGTCTGATCGAATGACGGGGTATGGAAGTTTGCAAACCATGCTGATGTGGGGAGCATGGCAAGCCCGCAGTCGTCTATCGGCATCTCAAGAATCCGTCCCGCAAGGATGGCTTGATGTAATTGCCAAGGTTCGCAAAGGAATCGACACCTATAGCGAATCCTCTTTTGACAATAGCGGATATCGAAACTATGCCCATGTGATGCTTGATGCTGTCGTTGATGGCTTGGATGACCTCTCAGCACCGCCAGCAGCAGAGACGCCAAAGCCGACTGCGGAAGTTCAGGGCTGGATCGTATTGGATGCCGCCGAAGTGCAAAGTGGCGTTGACCGCGTGCGCTGGGCCGAGGGATTGATTCGTCAGTTACCAGAGACGCATGACGGACGCAATAGCTGGCTGATGAATTACGGCAAAGGCGGTTACACCAAAGCAGCGCCCCAAGAGGCGGAGACGGTAGCAGCTGCAATATCTACAAATTTATCTAATCTTATTGCTGAGATCGAAAAGCAATGGGGGACGAGAGTAAACAACGTTACGACCCTTTATAAAATCACGGCAGATCAACTCGCTCAGCTTACGCTACTGTCGCAGGAACAAGCGCCAGCATCTGTAAGCGCGCTGGATAAGGAAGCCGGGGAATGCCAGCGGATCGTGCGGACTGGCGATCAATCTCTGACACTGACGTTTTCATCCTGCCGTGCCGCCAACGCGTTCGAGAAGGCGCTCCGCGCAACGCCGCCGACATGGGCGCAATCCCAACCGCAGCAGGTGACGAAACCGTGAAGACTTATTACTTCGGCGAACCATCTCGCTCTCTGCTAAAGGCAGCTTTTTGGTTGAGAAACAAAGTCTGGTTCTTGCGGTATCCGATAGCGATAATCCTGGCTCTGTTTTGGATCGTCTTGCTGCCACCGGCTTATTTAATCATCAAATTGTCATCGTTCGCGCATGCCGTTGCTGGATGGTGCGGTTTCGATTCAAGAGATTGGGAGTAGGAAATGAACTTAGACATAGAACGTGAGCGCCGGGAGTTTGAGGCGTGGTACTTTGATTCGGGAGAATCGGGATTTAACGCCAATCGTCGTGATGCGGAAGAAGGCGTACATGCAGCCTTCAAGGACATGTCATTCGCAACATGGCTTGCCGCCAAGCGTGCCGTCGTGGGGAGCGCGGAGCCGGTGGCGTGGCTGTACGACTGCGTTGGAGCTAAGCATCTACAGTTGCATCGTGACGATCATTTTTATTCCTTAGACAACGGGAAAAGCTATGTTGTTGGTCAACCTCTAATTCTCATGAGCGGAGATACTCGAAGAGATCCAGTCATAGCTGTTGTAAAAGATGGAGAAATTACCCACATGCGGGCAAGCGAAGCCATAGCATTCACCGCCCCTCCAGCGCCTGTAAGTGCGGAGCCGGTTGACATGGAAGATACTTGTCGTGCCGAATGGAAAGAGTTGACGCACAACGCCCGCAAAGATATCCACTATCCAGACTTCCGTGCGATCTGGTTACAAGGTCGCGATTTCGGTATCAGCGAAAATTCCCCACCAGCCACAGATGCGAAGGACAGCGAGCGCTGGAAGGAAATAGCCGAATATCAATTGGCGATGCGCGTCTACCCAGAAATGCCTGGTCTCGCCATTGGATCGCTTGACGCCATGTTCAATCACGGTTGGCGCTGGCCAGGTCGGCAAGCCGACATCGACGCAGCTATCGCAGCAAAGGAAAAAGCGCAATGACCGAAGAAGAGAAAGTTGGTCGCGCCTTATTGCGCGCATGCACTGATCTGCCAGAAGGTTGGACGATCAGAATCGACCTCGAAAACGGCGCGGGCGACATTGAAATATGCGATTCAAAGGGCGACATTTTAGCCTTGGATTTATCGGGAGAACCGTTCTCTGATCAAATCAATGTACACATCGACTATGCAATCGAGTTTGAGAAGGAATCTCCATGAGCCACCAGTTACCTGAACTGCCGGACAAGCGTGCATTGCCAGTTATCGGAAGCGGGATCGCTGGACATGGAAAAGGCTACACCGCCGACCAAATGCGCGCCTACGCCGAGCTCGCCATTGCCAGCGTGAAGCGGGAGCCGCTGAGAGATTGCCACACATGTAGCCTGCCGATGTCGAAAAATCCACATCCCGATGCCGGTCTTCCATCAAAGGTGCTGGAGGTGAATGTGCAAAACGTTTGCATTCCGTGCCTGACCCTGAGTCGTCACCAGTGGGCTGAGCGCGCATCCAAGAGTGAGAACGATGCCCGGCGCTGGCGCAAGCTTTGCGTATTGCTCGACGCGGCGGCAGAAGAAAACGGCGAATTCCCTAGCGCCATTCACGAAGCATTTCAGATGGGCGGCGAAGCAACTTGCGAAGCCATCGACGCTGCACCAGTCACCGCTACTACTGCCAGCAAAGGGGATGGGGAATGAAAACTCGTCCAATATTGTTTTCTGGACCAATGGTGCGAGCACTGCTAGCAGGTGAGAAAACGCAGACGCGGCGCATTATTAAGAGCCAGCCGTATAGCAACGGATATCACTTTGATGGACAGGAAATCCTTTGTCATAACGACTATCTTCCTCCGAGCGCGATGCTCATGGATGTGAAGTTCGGTAACTACATCGACACCATATCTAATCTCGAAGGGTGGGAATCTCTATGCCCATATGGCCAGCCTGGCGACAGACTATATGTCCGAGAAACATGGAATTTCAATAAGAACGCAATCGGATCTGCACGTGAAGAAGACGGCCCTTTTGAATACGCTGCTGACGGCCATAAATCACAGACTATCGATGATCGATGGTGGCCGAGTATTCATATGCCACGCTATGCCAGTCGGATCATGCTGGAAATCACTAAAGTGCGCATCGAGCAGCTTCACGATATCACCGATGATGATGCCTACGACGAAGGCGTGCAGACTTGGGCGGCCGAAGTTCAGGAGAACGGCAACAAGTTTTCAAGTATCCGCAGCGCTTGGCAGGCACTATGGGAAGGCATCAACGGCGTGGAAAGCTGGAAGTCGAATCCGTGGGTATGGGTAGTCGAATTCAAACGCGTGACGCCACCAGCACCAGGCACTGAGGGAGAGTGAAGTGAGTAAGAAACCGAAGCGCGATGAGCGTAGACAAGCACGCGAACGCAAGCGTAACCCTAATGACCGATAGCTAGATAATCAGCTTGAGCATTCACTTTGTCAGCAAGTCTTGCAGTTTCTTTTGCCAAATCGCTGTATTTGTCTGAGCATTCTGCAAATAGGTCGATCCCGATTTCTCCTTTGTCGCTAGTTCCGTTGGGATTGGTGGGGGCTTGGGACAATCGACGCTTGTAATCGGCAATTGCGTTGCGCAAGCTGAGATTAGAACTGGTAAGAGTAACAACGGCAGATTGCGTGTTTGCTTTTGCTTGGTCATATGCATCATCCTTTTGCTTTGCTTGGGTTTGCCAATCTTGCTCTTTCTTCCTGTATTCTTCGGATACCTTTTCTGCACGTGCTGCGGCCTCCAGATTGGCTTGGTCAAACCCTTTTGAGTATTGATGGCTACCGTAGAAATAAACGCCTGCAATCGCTATTAAAAGACCTCCGAGGAAGATTGCAATCTTGGTTGGTAGATCAAGCATCCGCGCTCCTAATCTCAATCGTAATCGGATCTTTCGCTGCTTGCAGTTTAGCAAATAGTGCATCGAATGCAAGACGGCTATTGCCTACGAAATTCTTGCCTTGAGACTGGCCTGGAAGAATGCAACCATCCGTGTCCTTATCCGTATTGCCAGGATGAATACGAATACCTTCATAGTTTGGAACGTCTACGAGAAGAGGAAGAATACGACCGAATCTAGGGGACTGTGTGAGGATGATTTTGTATGTGCCAGCCGGAATGGCCGTCTCGCCTTTGATCTTCTCAGGGCGCTCTACATCTTCCAGCGAATAGCATTCAAACTTGCCATCAATGTAGATCGTTCCGAGAGTCGATTTGTCGGAACTTTTTTGCCGCTGTAGAACTAGTTTCATACAATGTCCTTTGCGTCTTTGATGACTTCACCGATATCTTTATCTTCCCGGTTATGCATCCAGACTGCTATGCCACGCGTGATAAACCATGCTGGTGCGCCAATGAATGCATAGAAAACACCCGGGAATTCATGTGCTTTCACCATTGGTAGAACTCCGTCTACAACCGATACAAACCAATCTCCGAGCCACGTTGAGAAGATGATCGCAGCAGCCATGCGGCAGATGAACTCTTTACGGTTAAATGTGCCATCTTTGTTTAAAGGCGGCAAAGCTAAGTAAAGCATAGAAACTCCTATTGCCCCACAAACGGCTTTAAAGCCATAGGCCTTTATAAGACCTAACACCCCTGCTTCGTAGGACATGTAAGTTATCCCCTGTTACGGTTGCATTGATTGAAGCTGTAATGACGCTTCTTCGTATTGAATAATATGACCGCCCGGATAGTTTCGGAATGTCACCTCATTTATCGATGAGAAATGGTCTCTTGCATCGGTTTGATGATGAAACAAAATTTCCGTGTCTTCATCGCTTCCGTTAAGATGCAATTTTACCCCAGAGATAGAACGCGATGCCGGAGAGCGTGCGTAGTACTCATTTGGGTATTGAGTCGGTGTCCCTCCTATACAAGATTCTAGCTCGCCACGATGGTTAGGGTTCTCTGCATACCATTGGGCTAGATCATTAATGAAACACCACAAGCTAGCACCATAAACGACGCCAGGATATGCAGCCATGTACATTAAAGCTACGTAACCACCACCTGATTTTCCGACCATCAATACCCGTTCGATCATGGGGTATTTTTCTTTCGTCACCATGATGACTCGATGAATGCGCTCTAATTGTGCTGGATGGCCTGCGCCTTGAGGTTGATTGTTCAAGCCGCCAAAGTTAGGGCAAATCCATACTGCATTATTCATCCCTGTAAAGGATAATGGGTCAGCTAGACATTCATCTTTTGTGCTAGACCATGCGTGAACTTGAACAATGGCGACTTTCGGCCAGCCTTTTACTCCCTCGTAATAAGGCTCATCCCCTGCATATTGCAAAGTAAGTGGACACTCTGCGCTAGTAGCTGTCAGGTCTCCATATAGGCTTTCAATCTGGATATCCATTATCCGAAAACCTGTGCCTTGGCGATTTGACAAAGTGCGCCACTTCCTTTGCAAACCCATTGGACACCGAGATAAGAACCTGGGGTTTGGAAAATGTCAGTCTTAGTTTCTCCGCCCGTCCAAGTTTTACCTGATTCACTAGCTTGTGTGACCCAATTCACGCCATCAACCGTCGTTTGTACGCCCCATGTACTAGGAGAAAGATCGCCGGTATCAGACCGAGCAGTGATCGAAGCTTGCGAACATTGTTGAGCAGAGGGAAACATGATACGCAATACTTGCGGGGAGGAAGGAGTTGCTTGGCTAGCGGACGACCAAATAGCCGCCCATTGATTAGATACAGTGTTGCGGAAAGCTAGCCATGCACTTGCGTACGCGCCCCCGCTATTGTATTCACTCGTCGCCGATGCGATAAAACCAGACGTATTAGCGCCTGTCATCACCGGAATAATAGGTGTTAAAACGGGAATTGTTTGAACTGGAGTTACCGATACCGTCCCAGAAAGTCGGTATGCAACACCATTAATATTCACAAATACATCGCTCATTTTTATGGGTTCCTTAATCAATTCCAACCACGGTCAAGATAAAAAATTGTGTCCCAATTAGCAGCTGTATAAGCAGTTGAAGACCCAGTAGTTGCATTTGGAATAGTAAAGCCCGCAGTATTTGCAATCACACTTACATATGATCTTGAAACACGAACAGCAATTGCAACAGTTTGCGCGCTAGATGAAAAACTAGTTACGGGAACTTGGTCGCCGACTGCGTATCCTACATCTGCGGATTGGCATTCGAGAACTACATTCCAAGAAAGTGGAACCATTCCTAAAGCATGTGTTTTCTGTAGAACAGTGCTGCTTGGGACGCCCGCATCTCGGATTACCGTTTGACCGCGTAAGGAATACCATGTGATCGCAGTAACAACGCCACCAGCAACAGTAACTTCTCCTACGGGGACTTCGTAAGTTTGTACGGCCAGAGATCCATTGCCAACCTTACCAATCATCTGTTGGATGTTAAAAGTAAACTGCCCATTCGTTACAACATCTGCTCCACCCCAACGAGTATTCGGCGCTAATGTTCGTGTTTGTGTTGTGCAAGTACCATCCGAATTTACAATCAAGTCTAGATACATTGTTCCGTTTACATTAAGTCCTGTCCACGAAGGATTGGTAATTTGCCCTGTACGGTTTAGTAATGCGTTAGCTGCTGTGGCAGTAAGAACGCCAGAGGCGGTCACAACAGTTGAACCAGTCGATCCTCCAAATGCAGAGAATCCGTTTGTATCTACAGGGCCATCCAAAATTGTTTGACGACGAGTTTGTACAATCGCATAGGAGAATGCGGGGCTAAGAACAATGAAATCAGTGCCGTCATAAATAACATCAGAGATGAAATTGGCACTAATAATGGCGGGCTGTTTTACGCCTAACGTGTCGTATTGTTTTAGATTTTTTGCCCCTAGACCAGACACGTTTAGCGTGTTTGAACCTGCTGTTCCTGCGGCATGAAAATTGACATTAAACCGCTGATAGATGGAATAGGCTGTAATCGCAGGAGTCGGCGTAAGAACATACGCCGGAGCGGTTCCAGTGCTTGCAAATGCAGTGTATCGCTGAGCTTGAATGCTAGAAGCTGAAATATACCGAGCTACATACCAACCATCAGGAGTGCCTGTAGTTGCCTTCGGCATAACCACTAGAATATCGCCAGCCGCCGTCAATAAATCTGCGCCATCTGGGCAAATCAATGTTGCGCTATTTGTCAAAGTAAGTGCGCCAGCCATTCGCAGGAATCGTGGGCCATTATAATTTGTCCCGAAACTGGTAATTGTTGTTGTTCCAGTGATCCTCAAAAAGCAAGTATTTTGAACTCCGACATCGGTAGTTGCTGCGGAAGTAACGTCAATTTCGATACCTTGGCTGAACAATTGCTGCCAACGCAAGGAATCACCTGCATTTGATCCTGGCGCTAGATTGGTAAGCTTGTTACCATTCATATTGATATTACCCGCAATCGGGGTTTGTCCATCGGCAGATACACTTTGTGTAAGTGCATTGGCAATATCAACCAATTGAGAGTTAAAATCTGGACCAGTAGCCAGCGCACCGTTAATCTGTGGATTCCACGAATTAACTGGGCTGGAATATGTTCCTGAACCGTTTCTTGGCATGCTTTACTCCAAAGAGGTTATATGTCTGATCAATATGCACGACTTATTGCAGTCGCAATTACAATGGTGGTTGCGCCTTACTTATGGCGACTGGTTTTGCGTTCCTATCGCCAATGGAAGGCTACCCGCAATCGCAGGAGCACTAGCGCGTAATGCATCAGAAATCGCTTTGAAACTTTCCGGGCGTTTAGTCAATGCAGCCGCAGTGATTTTGCCGCCAGTTTTCGTATAAGGAAGTGTTGCAGCTAATGCGGCTGCAAGCAATTTAGGATTAATCATTGCTAGTCCACCTGCTGCCCCTGCCCCTACCATTGATCGTCCAGCAGTGCCAGAATCGGGATACTTGCTACCCAATACGGTCTTGCCTGCTTCGCTAAGATCCTGCATTAAAGCATCGCCAGTTGCAAATCTTCCTTTTCCAGCGGATTTATCCATACTACGAACAGCGTTTTGTAATTGAGCAGGAGTGAAAATACCTTCATCTGCGCCAACCTTGCTCGCGGCATCCCGTAACCGAACAAAGTTTGCATACCCTTGATTAATCTTACTTAGTTGATCTGCATAATTCGGGTTTGACCGAGACAATGTTTCTCGGGCAGACTTTAATACTTCCCCCAAAGCAGCGGCAATATCTTGATCAGCAGGGTTTGAACTGCCGGAATATTTCTTGATGCTTTGTCCCAGAGCAGATTCCATATCTTTAAAGTTACGGCCATCCATTGCTCCAGATTTGCTAATCCTGCTTAGAACATCATTTTGCAAAACTTTGTTGAATTGCTGAGCAACTTGAGGATTGGTTTGGGCATTTTGCACAAGTCCAGTTAGATTTTGTAATTCACTAGAAAACTGCTGATCTGCTTTGAATTGTAGTTTTGGGAGTAGATCATCATAAGACTTTGTAAGCGCCGACTTAACGCCTTCAATACCTTCTCGCCCGACTTCTTTTGGAACAGCTGCTCCAATAGGGTCTAACGCCCTTGCATATGCTGCACGGTTGAAATCTTCTACACCTCGACGCTGCGCACCTGAAATCATGTCGCCAATCAATGGCAAGCTGGTTAGCTTATCTTCTGTCTTGGCTACTGTACCACCTAAAATTTGACCTGGAGTAGGAGTTATGCCTTGCGCCATCAATGCTTTGACTTCTGGCGATGTATTCGGCTTAACCATACTTGCAACTGCGCTTGTAGCAGGTCCAGCAACAGCGCCTAATCCAGCAGAAAGAGCCATTTGGCGCGTTTTCTGATCGCCATAATCTCCCTCAGTGACCGGCATAACCGCACCACCCAACGTTCCGCTTAGAGCGCCAGACAGCATGCGTGGCAATAAAGATGCGCCAGGAGGAATTGCCGCAGCCATAGGAGCCGCTGAAAGTACATTTCCGCCCATGCGCGCCCAATCAATACCTTCTTGACCAGCATCTTTACGTGCAGCTTGCAATGCTTGTTCGCGTTGCTGAATTCCTGCATCAATCTGCGCAGAATTTGCAGGCGTCATGCCAAGTGCTTTAGTAATAGGACCGATAATTGGAGCTTCATTTACGGCTTGAGTGCCACGGTTAACCGCATTCACCAAACCCTCTGGAAGCATGTGCGTCAATGCTTGAGCGCCACCATGAATAGGGTCTGTAAGACCAGTAACAAAGCGATTGCCAAAGCTAGCATCTCCTTGTTGAGGAGGTGGAACTTGCACTTGTTCTGGAGGCTGCTGAGTTTGCAAAGGACCAAGCGCACCAATATCAAGAGATGGCCCCATTTCATTAGAACGTGGCACCTCTTGCTGTTGTGGCTGATTATGAATCTGAGGAAAATTCTTCTGAATCGCAGATGCAATAGCCTCTTGCGGCATATTGTCAGGAAATTCAAGAACTCCTACACCAGGAACTTCAACTTGTTGAGCCATTAGCGGAAACTCCCTGTAGCTGGATCATAAACAAGACGTTTTGCAAGTGCTTGCGGCGCTTGTACAGGCTGTTGTGCTGGTACGGAATCTTGCATAGCTGGACCTTGATAGAACGGCGCAATGCCGCTCAAATTAGGATTATTCTGCATGACCTGCAACTTGCGTTGATGCTCCTGATATTGGAATGCCGCTGCACGTTTAGCCGCATTTGCCAATTGCTTGATTTCGTTAGCAGTCAAATCAATATCGCCAGACACCGCACGTTGAGCAAGTGCGCTTTCGCCTTCTGTAATAGCACCCTGACCGCGCATTTGTTGGCGACCTTGCAAAGTCAATTGCGACAGATTTTGCAATGCTGTGCGAGTATTTGCGATCTTTTCAGCTGTATCCTTACCGCCAACGCCAAGTGTATCGGCGATTTGTGCACCTTTTAGGCGAACATTTGCGCCGGGCCCTGTATAAGCAGGTCCACTCAATGCCCCCAGAATTTGGTCTGCTGCCTGTGCTTGTTTTACCGCACCCTCAGCCGCCAAAGTAGATTCTTTCATCATTGGCCCAACTTGAGATGCTAGGCTTTCACCAGTTTTCACATCTGTCTTAACTTGAACATTTGTAGCTCCAGACTTTGCGATATCCTTCTTAACTGCAACCAATGGAGTATTGGCGACCCAATTACCTTGAGTATCTTGAATAAGAAGGTCTTTTGCTGGGCTTCCTGTATTTTGTATTACTTGCCCAGGCGTCGAAGCATAAGGGTCTACGGCGACGTGACCGCCACCAGTATTAAGGAATTCTTGCTTTCTGACAGCCACAAGATCCGCTGGATTTTGGGTTTGAACAAATTTCTGCACACTTTGAGGCGTGTAATCTTTAGGGGCAATTTTATCGAACAAGGATTCTGGACCCTTTTGCGCCAAGAAAGACTGCATGCCGAATTGCTGCAATTCAGGGACGCCGGAACTAATCAAACCAAGAGATGCGCCGCGAGGGTTAGGCGCTACTGCTGGCATCGCTCCTTGTGTCGGTTGATCTGGCTCTGTGCCATAGATATTTACGTCTTGCGCCGGTGTACCTGTGCGCAATTTGTCATAGTTTCCAAGCGCCTCGGCAATTTTTGCCTGTTTATTCTGATTAAAATCTTTTTCTTTATCAGCGGTTGCTTTTGTTGCATAGGCCGATGCCAATGCCTGACCGATTTTCCCCCAGACTTCGCCTTTACCAATTGGTATTGCATAACCTCCAGGCGGAGTCGGCTGAGACTGCAATGGGGCTTGTGCTTGTTGCGCTAAAGCCTGAGCAAGTTGTTGTTGACGCGTTAGCTGTGCTTGTTCCGTTGCGATATCACCAGACCCAAAACTTGCGGTATTAGTAGTGAATGCCATTTATTACCTCATCCAATTGGTTTAAGTCTTGTTTAATCGCATCGCGCATGTCGATCAACACTGATTCGACATACTCTTTTTTCTCGTTCGGAAGCTTGGAAATGCGCTCCAGATTATCTTCTAAATATGCTGTGCAGCTCCAGCAATCATGGGATGATTTTTCTTGCGAATAATACTCAGGAAGTTTTTCACCGAGATATTTTTTAACCTGTTCCGTTGACCAGTTTTCTATGGGGAAAATGTATTGAATTCCATTGATCACATCTCCGCTTTTTACTGGGCCTTTTTTTTCATCTTCTGACCGCTGACCGCGATAGATTACTTCCATCCCTTCACATGCTTTAGCAAGTGGTTGCCAGATATTCGCATTGCAGCACGATAGATAATCGGTAAATTTTCTGCCTTCTGTACCATGCACTATATGACCGAAATTTGTATTGCGAATTGCCAAAACATCAGAAGGGAAACCGTAGCTTTCAATGTAAGATGGTTGATCGCTTTTCACTTCTTGAAAGTGTGGAACGAGATTTTTAACTTTCTCCATCAACTCAATAGTTTCCTGATAGGCTGCGCCAGTGTTTCCCCAAACCACTAGTAACTCATTCCAAATAGGTTCCAGCAAATAGAGGCATGCAAGAGAGTCTTTCCCGCCTGAGAACTGCAATGCTTTCTTTAGCATTTAATCATTCTCCAAATAGCAGGAATTGTACCGTCAAACACTGAATCATAATCTTCCCCAAGAACTGATTTTCCATATTCACCAGAGTCTTTAGGTTCTATGTAAAGATCTAGTTTAAGTCCGCTTTCAATGGCTATTTGTTCAAGTTCATTCCTGCTTAAAACGGTGTATTCCACTGACTCCATTGATTCATTAGATCCACTTATCCTTACCATGTCATAGATGAAAAGAACGCCTCCAATTCTGAGCAACCTAGCGGCTTCTTTCAATGCTTGCGAATGATCTTCATGGCCGATAGAGAAACAAAACATCGCTCCATCATATAAGCCTGATCTTTCATTAACTTTTAAAAAATCACCATGAATCCATTTGCAGTTTTTAGGTGAGTATCTAAGCTGAACTTCGCTGATGTTTACCAGTGTGAAAAATAAATCAGGGCGTTTTCTTTGCAATATTCTGGCAACTTCGCCTGTTCCACTACCCAAGTCGATCACATTTGAATTAAGGGGAAAATCGGCCCATCTTTCCAAGCGCCTTACATGCTCAACATCTGATTGTGCAAAACGATGGATTTGCAGAACCCTATGTCCTGCATTAACCATTGCTGGAGTTAAAGCATCAATTAAATCAATGTCCATCAGAACAAAGCCGCCGCGCCGATTGCTGCGCCAGCTAGGCCAGCCGTTGCCGAGTTCCCTGCATTTGCGCTACCTACACCAGCGTTGTAAATGCTTTGATCGTATCCTGCTTGACCTTGTGCCGCTCCAAGATAGTTCGCGCCTGCGGTTTGGCCTTGTTGCGCAACATTAATCTGCGATGGGTTTGTAACTTGTGATCCTGTACGAATTGCATTCAATTCATTTAGAGGATTATTACGATTAGTGGATTCTTGGCCGTATTGTTGTTGCTGTTGTTGCATTCCAAGATTAATAGCTTGTAAAGCTGCTTGTGTTTGCGCATCGTTTCTGGTTTGACCAAATTGATTTTGAGCATTTCGCCAAGCCTCCGAACCCAAGGTAATGCCTTGATTTGCCAGGCGCTGGTCCAATTGGGATTGCTGTTGTTCATACTGGGGATTCAGGCGTGTCATCAGCGATTCATACGCTGTATTGGTTGCCTTAGTTGGGTCATATGTCGCTGCATATGGAGCATTCAATGCATCATTAACCCGCCCATATGCCGAGTTTTGCAAGCCAGCCAGATTCAAACTTGTTAGGTTTTGCTGATCGAGCAGTTTTTGCTGTGTAGGGTCAAGCGTGACATTGGCGCTCCATTGGTCAGGATCGCTAGAATTTGGCTGAGCATAAGTGATGCTTCCATATGGAGTATATGTATTTACACGGTTTGCTTTTGCTGCTGCTCGCGCCGCCTCAATATTCCCCTGAGCAGTTTGTTCCGCAGCGCCTTTATAATCTGGAGCAGGGGCGGGATCTGGGGCATCTTTGTAATATAAGCGACGGCCTGTAGCGTCGTATCCGTCTCGATTAAGCAATCGCATTATTTATCCTTGATCCAAGTGCATTCATCATTCAACATGCGCATTACGATTCCATCTTTTTCGCCATACCAATGCTTCAATGTGGCCTCATAGACAAAACCTAGTCGCCTGTCAATTTCTTGAGCCTGATGATTGTCGTCTTCAATAATTGCCGTGATTCTTCGCTTACCGCACGTTATGAACGGATAATGAAATACAGCCCGTAAATACTCTTTAGTCATGAAGCGAGGGGTAGAACTAGCTACACTCAACTCACAATTGTGTTCAGAAAATCGTGAAAATGCTGTTACCCCCATTATCTGACAATCTTGTGTTACAGAAGCGATAACTTTTGCATTTTCAGGAGTAAATTTTACTTTCAAGATATGGTTAATGAATTCGTAGAAAGCTGGATGCTGTTCTATGATAACCATTAAAGAATCCCGCCCTTCTGATAAAGATAATCTGTCGCTTGCCAGTAAACATCCCCTGCATTCCCTTGGACTTTAATTCGCAAAGCTGCTGATTGAGCCCAATCACCAACGGTTTTCCAACTTGTAAAAGACCGTTGACCACCACCCCAAAACATCGAGCCCCAAAACATTTGACCCCAAATCATGCCAGAAGGCGGCGTATAGGTAAAAGCGCCTGTCACATCTGAAATCATGTAATCAATATTGAGACCGTACACAATTGATGGAATGCCAGTAGTTGTTAGATACGGCTTTACCATTGTGAAGTATTTTCGCTGCGCGCTCGAACCGAAAGTTTGGAACGATGGGAGCGCATCAGCAACAATCTGCGAACTATTGTCAGTTGATCCTACCCAAGCTAACTGGACAGAATTTTGATTGCCATAGTACAAACCGGCAGATGTATCGCGCCAACTACTAGCGTTCCATGCCGTGAATTTTGCCCAGGCTCCGGTAATCGTATTTTGTACATATTGGAAATTCTGCCCATTACCTGCTGGTACATTTAGAATCACCATATTCAAGCTGTTGAACAGAAGAGGAACCCATCCGAAATTGTTCTTGTATTGCGTTACAGCGGCAGAAATGCCATTCTGTATTTTGTCTGTAATAGAAACACGCTTATCAATAGATGCTGAGAGAAGACCTTTACTTAAAGGGTATAGCCCCTCTTCTGTCATCACTAGAATATCGCCTGCTAATTTAGTGCAGCAACGGCGACCAATAGGACGGCCAATTGTATAAACACCGACAAGCTGGAATGTAGCTGCTGTTGATGGATCAGTTCCGCTATAAACAGCAAACTCGCCATTTGATGATACAAAAACCAAATGGTCATCTGCACCGTCACCTGCATCAATGGTCCAAGCAGAAATGGCTACTAAATAACCGCCTTTTCTAAATACCGAACCAAGATCAAATTGATTTGCTGCGCCTCCAATCGAATTGACCGGTAGATACCAAGCTCGCAATGCATTGGTTTCTACCATCCAAAGACGATTTTTAAATAAGCAGCCTTGAACTAGAAGTGTAGTAGTGACACCTGTAATCGCTGGCGTGCTCGCTCCATCAATTGCGGTCCATGTTGTGCCGTTATAAAGTTGCGGCTTATCAACTCCATTGAAGAGGTAAAGAAAATTACCTCCTGGCGTTGTAATCGCCGCATCTTGCCAGCGATTGCCAATCTGTCCTGTAACAACAGGTGCACCAATTGCACCAGAGGATGTTACATCGTAGATATTTCCAGCCGAAGCAGCGAACAGCTTAATATTTCCTGTTGGGGGCGCATAATCAACAACCGTTTCGACAGTAGATGAAAAGCCAGTTGCCCAATTTGTACAGCCCTTTCGGATGCCGACTTGAGAAGGATAAGGAAACCAGTTTTCAAGAATAACCGCATCCTGTGGCGGCATATCCTGCAATGAATCTCGGTCATTAAGGCCACCTACCGGAGCGGGGAGATTCTTAGATGCTGTTGCCATTAGTTACCGCCCGGCCAATTTCCATCCTGCACGTTCCATTCTGTCATGAGGATTTCACCAAATACTGGGGATAGGCTAAGCTTAGGTGCGCTCTTGTCTTGGGCCATACACGCTTGAAGCAATGCGCCATATTCAGCAGCATTAAACGAATAATCTAAGCCTTTAGCTTGCATCCATCTAAGTTTTAGACCGGCGACCATAAGAGAGTCATCGTAAATGCAAGTATCAGTATCCGCAGTGAAATAAGGTTTTCCTACATTAGTTGCGCTATATGCCCAATTAGCTGAAATATACTCGTAGGCAAAGATCAAAGCATTAGGAGGTGGCGGGCTAATCTGGATCGCGTTAGCCTGAATACGGAAGCGTTCGCGTGGGCCAGCATATACGACACCAGATTTATAAGATTGCCACTCCTGCGGCGATTTAGGCCCCATCAGAGGCCATCTATTTGTACGATCCCACTCTGTTTGCGGAATTTGCTTTAGCCAGTCACTAGGAAGTGGATAGCCAACCTGAGAAAACTGCAATGTCTGACTCTGAGTCATTGTTGCAGGCTGATCCATCGTTACTTGCGTAGCGGAATCAATACTTAGAATTTGAGCAAATGGGTTAATACCTAAGCCCGTTACTCCAAAATTAACAGAGAGATTCGCCGTGCTTGGAATTCCCGTGATGATGGCCGATCCTGCAACTGTGTTACCTGCAAGATTGTAGGCAACAGTCGTCAGCAAATATTGCTTATCCAATTTCTCCCACTCAAAATTTCGAGTGAGGTCATGACCATGGCGGTTCAGCAATGCAAACAACTGCACGGTTTGCTGGTCCTGACTGCCGACTACAAGAGAAGGCGAATCAAGCGCCAATTCTTGGCATGTCTGCTGGATAAGTTGCAGGAGGGTTATGCTCATTTATTCAGCTTTCGGACGGCCTGGACCGCGTTTGTTATCAAGTGCAGCAGTATTCAAGGCTGCGAGTTGAGCCTTCATACTGTCCAATTCCTCTTGCAGATGTTTTTCGCGCAAAGCACGCGCTTCATTCTCTGCATTCCCGGCAGCAGCCTCAAGAGCTGCCTTAGCCTTTGTGCGCAGTTCATACATGCCCATTCCGAGAGCATGAACAGATGCATCAGAGAGATTCGACAGTTGCTCTACTGTATGAACCTCATGATAGTTAAGCTCTTTCACTTGAGAAGCTGTAACAGCAGGCCATTCCTTCAAGATCCAACCGCGAACTTGTGTGGTCAAACCTTCTTTGAAAGCTTTGTATTGACGAGGGAAGCGGAACTTGTGCGTTTCATCGACTTTCGTGTCAATGACGAGCTTATTGTCTCCTGGGACAAGGATACGCACCATTTCAACGTCCATGAATACTGGACGGCCAGCGGCATCGCTCTCAACACCATTCTTGATGGCATCGGTGTAAAAATGTACGGTCAATACGGAATCGTTCTGACGTTCAGCAGTGAAGTTGTCCACTGATTTCTCCTAGAAAGAATCCCCCATTTAAGGGGGACTTTTGATTAAGCCGACAGGACAGCGTAATAAACGCCGTTACCCTTGGCTACGAAATAAGCAGTCTTGCCGGAAGCGACCGAGACTGCTGTATTTGTTGCTGCCAAGCCGATAGAACCGCCAGTAGGTGGATATACCGACAAAGCATTTGCACCTTGGTTAGCGATAAAGAAGCTATCACCTCCCACAATGCCAGAAGTAGCAGTCGATGCCGGGAGGATTGCCCCGGTCGATGCTGCTACAGTTGTAAATTCAGTGAACTCTGTCTGAATCGCGTAAGCAGTACCTTGGGTAGAGCCTGTGGCGGTTGCGCCAGCAGTGCTATACCCATTCAAGGCGATTGCTTGTTGACCAGAAAAGCCACTGCCCATCAATGTTTTGATTAGGCCGGGCATAGTATCTCCTTAGACAGAAGCAGCGGAGAACCAACCTTGATCACCAGTGACCATAGCAGTCGCAGGAGAAGTATACGCGCCACCTGTAGCAGTTACCAGGAAGGTTGTAGGGCTGATTGTGCAGACCGCTGTAGAAGCAGTGATAGAGGCATTTGCTTGTGCGTACACATAACGTTTGCCATCACTTGCCCAGACTTGATCGCCAAGACGAGCTTGCGGCTTATCAGCGCCCGAAGCCAGATCAGTAGCCAGAACTGTGACAAGAGGTTTAACCCCAAGTTTGGGGGTAGAGGTAAATGGTGCAGCCATGATTTATCCTTTCTTTCTTAAGCGCCAAGAACGGCTTGGAATTGCGAGCCGGATGTGGTGAGATTACCAGCCCAACCGATCAGCTTGACAATCGCATCTTGATTGACCGACTGACGATCGCCGCCAATCGGAACCATGTTGCGGTCACGGTGAGGGCGGAAGAAGATGTAATCGGTATTCAGGAAGTACATACGGTTTGTTGGGATAGAACCACCGATACCGCCATCCAAACGAACCATCATCTTCTTGCCTGCGCCGAAGTATGCCAAGCTGGAGAAGCCTGCACCGGCATCTTCTTCGGTAGTCACTCGCTGGATAGCTTGCAACGATTCCAAGAACAGACGATAGTAGTTGTTGTCCGCAACGCACAGATCAGGAGAATCAGTACCACGAACAGTTTGCAGGATGGTGCGGTTCATGTACGACTGGATATTCGAAGCATTCGCAGGTGCGCCACCATCAGTTACACCCGAGAATGCAACGTTACGCCAGAAAGTCCAAGTCGCACGGTTAATGCCGCCGTAAGTACCAGTTGTCGGGGTGGTAGAGATTGCAGCAGCAAGACCGGTAATATCTTTACCACCGTTGCCTGTGCCATCCGAATAAACACCAGCAGAGATTTGGTTCATCAGTTGCTTTTCGGCGACCATAATGCGGCCTTCCAGCAAGTCAATGATCGCTTCTTTGCCCGAATTCATCAGCTGTTCCAGGCCCGAGATAGTGACGGCAGCAGCGTACTGCTTAATGTCATATTGTGGCGCTGTCAACGGACTATTCGGAGTAATGTCGATCACATCGTAACCAGAATACGAGCTTGCATTCTGGGTATTTGGATCGTTATACATCAACTCTTGCAGGATCACGTTACCGCCAGAGAATGGCTTAACGTTGCCTTTCGAGTTCAGGTATTGAAGCAACGCATTGTTTTTCAATGTGTTGTCGGCGAGCTTGCCGGAACGATTTTGAATCGTAGTAGTGACAATATCTGTCAGATTGGGGGATGCCATTTAAAACTCCTTTAAGATTGTTCGAAAGCAGCCGAGATTTCGTCTCGCAACGAATTCTTAGGCTGAGAGGCCATACCTGATGCTGGCGAAGAACCTTTAACGCCTACCGCTGCGGATTTCGCACGATGTGCATTTGCTTGTTCCTGTGCCGCACGGGTTTGCTGTTCGAGCAAAGCTTTCCGTGTTTCTGGATTGGCATAAACTGCTTGATCATAAGCATCTTGCAAGTCGTTTGCCTGTCCGCCATCAATCAAGGCTTTCATGTGCATACGAACTTTGTCAAAATGTTCATGGCCTGGTGCTTCGGCAAACTTTTGAATCTCGCTGGTTACAGCTTGCATTTCGCGGGTTTGCTGTCCTTCTAAATACTGCTTATTTTGTTGCTCAAGTTCATACATACGTTGCTGCATCTGCGCAACTTCTGGAGCGAATTGCTGATTTAGGTCGATCCCATAATATCGAGCCAATCCCATAAACTTTTCAAACTTTACTGCTGGAGGCGCATTTTTTAGATCGTTATCCATTTTGAATAACTCTCCGATTGCCTGTTCTCCAGTAATCCCGAATTGCTTATAATTTTCCTTGTATTGTTCGGCAATTTGAGTAAAACGAGAACCAGCCTCAGCCAAAGGAGCCATTTGCTTGTATGCAGGGCTTTCCTCAAACTGTTTGCCGTAGCCTTTATGGAAGTCTGTTTCACGGCGATGAATTTCAGCTTGCACATCAGGAGGAAGAGTGGCGAACAATTCCGCTGTCTCTTTCTTCCAGCTAGAAGGAGCGCGGGTAATATCAATCTGCTTTTCTTCTGGCTTTGTTTCTAGTGCTGCTGCTGTTTGTTCAGCCGCTGCATTTTGTACGGAAGGATCTTGGACAGATGCATCTTTCGCTTTGAATCGGCCTGATTCGTCACGCTGGCGCGCTTCTGTCTCAGCTTGTGTTTCTGATGTTGTTTCAACTACTGGCTGTTCAACTTCTTGAGCAGGGGCAGGAGCAGCATCAAAAACGCTTTCCAATTCCCCCCGCAGATCGTCTTGGGTTGCCATTCGGCCTCCTTGGGGTTGATTAAAGACCGTAACCGGCCATAACTTCGTGCAAATCCTTCTTTATGTCTCGCGGCTTCTCAATAGCCTTTTGTTTTGGCGTTTCGTTGCCAATCTCCACTAATCCATGATCACGCAAATGCTGTTTATGCTTGGAGCGAGAGGTAATCATTTCGCCTGTTGCCATGCTTTTATATGGTTGAATATCTGCTACAACGTAAGGCGCGCAAATCTTACGGCGCATCTGTTCACCACAGCAATGAGGCAAGTCTTCGTCCATCTTGGCAACAGAGCGATACAAATCCTGTTCGGCATGGCAGGAATCACAATGCATGAGATAGATTGGCATTAATCCTCCGCAGCTTGGTTGGCGGCGTCATTCTGCTGAGTCGTCAAAGTAGTCTGAGCGGAAATCTCTGCGACAGTAATTTGTGTCTCAGCTTGTTTCATAGCTTTCCATTGCTCAAGCTGCATACGCATTTCTTCTAGTTGCATCTCTACTTGGCCGCGTTGCATGTTAGCTTGCGCTTCCATCGCTAAGCGCTGTTGTTCGAACTGTGCTTCCATTTGCATGCGCGCACGTTCAATAGCCATATCAGCCTGAGCGCGTGCCGCTTCTGTTTGCTGATCAATTTGTGCTTTTTGCTGAGCAATTTGCATATCCATTTGCATCTTTTGCTGTGCTTGCTGCTGTTCGGCTTGCATCTTCATTTGCTCAGGGTCTGGCTTTTTTGGTTGTGGCTTGCTGAGAGCCTTAACAGTCGATTCAAATGCAGCTTCAATTGGACGACCAGCCTTGAATCCACGCACACCGAACATGAGCATTTCACCCATCAATGGGGCCAATTCTGGCACTTGCTGCGCAGCTTCTACAGCTTGCTTCAAGAATCCGCCAGCAGCTTGCAAGAACTCCATGCGAGATTGCTTCTCTTGCTGCTCATCCAACTCAACCATCGAATCAGTGGCAACCTCAATTTGATAGTTACGCAATGGCTCCGACTTGAGCAATGCAATAGCCTGGTCAGCTAAAGGCGCATCATCCGTGCCCATAATCCCCGATATATCTTTCAATGCCTGGGACGAGTAAAAACTACAAATCATGTCCGCTTTGAGACGGAGGATATCCGAAGCAAAACGTGCTACATCGCTGATTGTTTCTTTCAACCGGAGAGATGCATAGTTACTCTTGATTTGCTGTGCTGTGGCGGTCTCAGAGGCTACGGACGAGCCACGTATGATATCGGACAGACCAGTGATATCGTAAATGACCTGTTTGCAGATATCGCGGGCTTTGTACAGCTCATTCAAAGCACCTATAACCATATCAATCGGCAGGAAATCAGTTGTACCCTTGATACCCTTCTCACCGAACTGAGCCCAGTTATCAACAGGGATCATCACATTATCAACACCCTCATTGAGAAGGCGCTGAATGCCAGTTTGGCTTGCATCATAGACGCCAACAACCTTTACCGCTTTGACCAGCATCGAAATGCGCTGCGTCAGGTTATCCAACTCGTTCGCTTGGTCCTGATACTCGATATAGTCAGCAACGGGAATGAGCGTGTCTGTCGTCAGTGTTGCGTACAGCGGCTTAGGGCATGGGAAGAAGCCGTCAACCTCAATCGGGTCAGGCTTCTCATCAAGTTGCTTTGAAAAATCCTCAGCAATCCAATTAGCCGTGAGCGTATTCTTGTCCCAAATCTCCCAAACCTTGGCCTTCTTCATCTTCTCGGTCGAGGAGCTGTTTGCCATCTCTTGCTGCAACTCTTCCAGACCAATAGGCACACTAGCTAATGGGACTTCTTTAAAGATATCGCCGAAACGCTCAATTCCCTCTTCGCGTCCCATGTAGACGCGACGAGCAACCCAAGTTACCTCTTCCCAGGTGCGCGCAGGAGAGCAACGGAAATCTTCCCAAAACACATAATCCGATGGAGTACATTCATACTTGTTCGGAACAACGTCTTGTTGCGCATCGTCAGTAGTTTGAACTTGCTGATCGTTTGGAACCTGAGCCTCAAATCGAACCCATGCTACGCCACGGCCTGGAAGAAGGCGATCAAGCAAAGCTCCCCGAATAGCAGCGTCAAAATCGCAATAATGATCAATTTCATATTGCAGAACTCGCTCAAGGATCTCGGATGCACAACGAGCTTCTGGCGCAGCGTCTTTGTAACGCCGCTCAACCTGCGCTTTCGGCTTCTTGCTGTAGATAGCCGGGAACATGGTTCTGACATTCGACCAAAGAATGTTGTAACGCTTCTCTTTGAATGCGCCTTGTCGATCATCGCGGAAACGACGAACGATCTTCTTGCCGCGTTCAATCCACTTCTTTTGATCCTTTTCGGCAAGCTTGAGTGCGATCAACCATTGTGACGCACTTTTATACTCGTCCTTATCTGCCGAAGTATCTACGGCGTCATCTATCATTAGACACCTTCACCAACGGAGAAATAAATATTGCCTGCCCCAGTCGCAGTAATCACGCTGACCTGCAATTGAACGTTAGGAATACTGAACACTACATCGCCAGGCAGGACTGCCACTACCGATGCTGGAACGCCTGCGGTCGGAGTGATCGCTGTTTGCGCGCCTGTGCCAATCTTGACGTAGATAGTAACAGTGGCCTCATTCACCACGCGAACATTGTTGCCAATAGCAGGCAGATTAAGCGATGCACTGGCGGTCGTTCCGGCCAAGATCGTGAGGGTTTGGCTTTGCGCCGAGAATGCTTCAATCTTCATATTCTGTCGTCCCTAGTTGGGGTGGATTTCCATAAATCATCAAGTGGCGCTGTAATGATGCGTCCATTCATTCCTTTAGCCGGGAAGACTGGCGGCTTGTCAGCAGGCTTAATAATGACTTCCTGCATAGCCTGACAGCCATACGCAAAAGCATCTGATGGATGACTCGCCCAATTGTGGATTGGCTCTTTCGAGAAAACCTCAGTGTCCTTATTAAACTCAAATTCCCACGCTTCCAGCCCATCAATTCCTTCTTCGCAAGCATCTTCATTAAATGCGCATTTGGCGATAACCGCTCTAGCTGCGCTAATCTGATCCAGCTTACGAGACTGGTCAACGATCTTCATGTGATCGTGGCCGAATCCCTTTACAAACCGTTCGATACTTGTGTGCTTGCTTTGAAACGTCTTAGCCTTGGCATCATGCGGAAGGAATATCTTGCCTAGCTTGCCTTTTGCCTCTTTAGATGAGAAATCAATCCCTACGATTTCAGTCAATACTTCCTGAATGCGCGGAATCCAGTCATCAGCATCAAAGCCCGATTCGCCTTCATACTTCAACAGGTTGAATCCACCAGGAAGAGGCTGCCAGTACCACCATGAAGCCGTATCTCTAAAACCTAAGTCACTCGACACATAGATAGGCGCACCATTAGGATCGTAGGCAATGTCGTTTGTTATCCGCCCTTCCCTACGTGCTGCTGCTACCCACTTACCCAGAATAGAACCTTGTAAGTTGCCGAATGCGCCTTCCCAAACGTGATCATATGTGTCAGGACGCTCTAGCAAATCACTAACTCGCGTACGTTCAAGCGTTGCAGGAAACCAAGGATTGTCTCGCCAGTTAATCTCAGCGACCTTGATGCGAGGATTTTTACTTAAACGAAACCGCTTGTGAACTGCCGAACTTTTACGCTCTGGGTTCCAAGTTACCCAAAGCTCAGCATTCCAATCGTCGCCTTCTTCCCGCAATGTAGGGATTAGCGTCTTGAATGCGTTCTCTGTAACCGGCTCACCCTCATCTACCCAGCAAATAAGGATACGGCCCTTAGACTTGATACTGTCGATATTGCGATCTAGTCCAGCAAAGGAAAAGGTTATGCGCCCATCTTTACTCTTGATGTACTTCTCACCTATGTCGTAATAAGCAAGAAGAAAAGGTTCTTCCTCGATTGCTCGCTTACATTCTTCTAGGCTTGAATCTTCAAGAGAGTTCATGAACTGGCGAGCGCAAAGAATTTGGCCTTTGATGCCCTGCTTACCGTATATGTAACCTCTCACAGCGGCCATCTTGGCAAAGGATCTTGTCTTGCCTGATCCTCGACCGCCATGTGCGCCTCTTACATCTGCCTCACCACTAAAGACCGGAACTAGCTTCTTAGGCAGCTTTACCTGAATAGTGGTCATTGCCCAACTAGTTCAATGCGGCTCACTGTTTCGATTGCGTCACCATCCTTACCGGTGATTTCTGTGCGAGCCAGCTTAGGGGCCGCAAACTCAGCCAACTTAGCCAGCAAATCAAGCGCCTTGCCCGGATCAGGCTTAACGTCTCCTGAGCCTTCTGCGACCTGTTGCAGCCAAGTGGCTACATTGGTACGGTTATCATCCAAAAGCGCCTGTACGGTCATTCTGAACTCTTGCGTAGACTTATTTACGCATCCCTTTGGGCGTCCTTGACCGGGCCTTTTTTCACCTTTCTTAAAGGTTCCTGGATTTGTTGACATTTTATTAATCTTTCTCGGTGTTAGACCGATATTGATTAACGCTTCCTATGCCATGTTTGGCTTCACGTATTCGATGAAGTTTGGCAAGTAGGTTTGCGCCTGGTTTAAATTATCAGCTTGTAACGCTGGAACTGTTTGGATAACAGCCGGAGTCTCTCCCCAACTGATATATACCAATGGAAATATAACATCCGGCTGAGGAGTACGTACTACGATGAACGCTTTTCCAGTTACTTGTGCGTCGCAAGTCCCTAGAATCTTTTGGGTTGCCTTGTCTATCACAAGCATGATTTACTCCGTTTGTTGTTCTATCTTCTCTTCGATTGCTGAAATAAAAAAAGCCGCTACCAGTTACGGTGCGGCTTAAACTCACGCTGACGCGGAGGAGAGGGAAATTTTGAAGGCAATTATCCCGCCTTCGGATACAGAGAATACTACTTAGTTTGTAGGAATGCAATAGGTTGTTGTCAGAAAAGATAACCAGTATCAAAGTTCTTTTTAAGCAATCTTTCTAACTCTGCCTTTGCTTCATCGTAAGTGTGGAGCAGGTCGGCAAAGTTGAACTGCATTACTTGGCCCATCCCTAATGTTTTATAGACTGACCATTTGTGGCGAGGCTTGAGACTTTCTATACAGGCATTTGTTGCTGCGCCTATCTTTGCATCCTGAGCTAATTGGGCTTCATGCGGGTCATGCCCGTAACCATCCTCATTTGCTGTCAATCCTCCCATTGGCCTTGCGCTGAGATTTGCTGCTTGAGTGCCTGACATATGGTACCTCCAGCACTCTAGGCAGTAACCAATAGCATCTGGGCGAATGTTTGATTGCGCTTGATACTCTTGTTTCGTTACTCGGCGTAGCATTTTCTCTCCTTACATTTGAATTTCTTGGCCTGCACGATAAGTAAATGTTGGCGTCCCCGAGTTATTGACTGTGCGCAACCTCGCATAGTAATCAGCAGGAACAAACCCACTCACGACATTCGTTGTAGGTTGAATACCTTGCAAAGCAATTGCCAATGTATAAGTCTGCCCGTTTCCTGCAATACTCAATGTCTGCACGTTCGTTGTGAAACCACTATCACTTGCAATCTCTAGGATTACATCGCCATTCTGACCACCAGCAATAGACGCTGTTACGGTGATCTGTACGCTATAGACTACTAGTGTAGGACGTGTCGCACTAATCTTGAACGCTGTATTAAGGGTGCGAGTAGCACTAGATTGGCTTGGTGGGGTGATTGTTGGGATAGTAGGCTTGTTCAGGATCTGAGCTACACCGCTAGATGCATTCCAATCGCTATTGACTTGCGCAGCCGGGATAGATGGCTTATTAAGAATTTGGCTAAGCCCTGTGCTTGAATTCCAATCTGCATTTACTGGCGTTGCCGTTACATCCAATACGCTGCCAGTGAAAGCTAGACCAGACCCAAGCGTTACCCAGAAAGGAGCATTGTTCGGGATATCGTATCCAATCACGCCAGCACTTGGAGGAGGTCCGATATCCTGGGTGACGTTCCCATTGTCCATTGAATTGCGGCTCATCATCCGAGTTGAGAATGGAGCAGCAAACGAAAGTTGGCTAATTGCCAATAAAGAGAGGATTAGGTATTTCATGCGTGAATCCATGTATTGGTGTCGATTTTTTGGAATGTGAAACAATCACTTGAAGTCAGCGAGCTTACCGTGTTCATAATGGTTGATGCGCCATTAAGTGTAAGCAATGTAATGTTTTGAGATGTGCAGAAGGTTACTCGTTGACCTAAACGGCTTGTGGCGTCACTTGGCAATGTCACTGTCAATGTTGCCAGCACGCCTGCCGGGGCAAGATAAATCGTCTGGTCAATTGAGTTATTGGCAAAAGTGACTGTTTGTCCTGTAGTAGGCACAACCTTTTGCGTGGTGTTTTTTGTGGAATATAACGCATCTGCCGTTCCTTGCGTCATTCCTAAGAGAGCTCTTAGCATTGTATTGCTCCGAAGTTAATGTTTATTGTTAATCCTCGGACGGTTGCGCCCTCTTACGTATTTTACTATGCCGTCTTTCCGGCTGTATAGCAATAAAGGTTGATTGGCCTTTACTACTTCCCTGTATGCCTACAAGGCTATACTTGCGCCTGCCAGTATTTATGCTTATCTGCGTATTGAATAGGTGGCCGGTACTGATCTCCGGCATGGGCCGTATCACTGGTTTAATACGGGTCGCGGTTTCCAGTGCTGCTCGCTGCGCATCAGCCTACGCATTCACCTAACGACTGCTGACTTCCTGTGCGGGGGAGGCCGCCCATGTCGTGACATTATTTTATTCAAAGTCAGCATGCGTTAAGTGCCTGTCTTTCCAGGCTATCAAAGAAACCTGCCGAAGCGAAGCACCTTGGATGTGAGAACCTTCATCATAGCAAATGTATGCCGAAATACAAGTATTAATCAGTCACAAGCGACATGTATTTAGCCTTGATAGCACGAGCATCCGATAATGCATTATGCGGAATCTCGCTTTCTGCATCCAAATCACGCCGGATTTCCATCGTCAGCAATGGCGTGCTAATACGGAGCCCCGGACCAATTATCAAAGTTTCGCAAAAGTGCTGAATATCTTCGGGCCAATCTGCAATAAGATGCATATGTTCATATGGCAAAAGAAACTTATACAACTTATCTTGGAGCTCTATAAATCCGATCTGCTTTTTCCCGATTACTGGAATAACGTTTTCCGCCACCCATGGGTCAGGATCAAAGCATCCTAGCGATTCGTAAAACTCGCGGCCATCCTGCGTAACGATAGCCATCGAAATCAACTCACCCTTAAACGAATTGAACTCTGTATCAATCCACATCTTCATTCTTTCTCTCCTTCATCTGGAACTTCATCGCCAATATGAAATTTAATGATAGCCCGACAGTTTGCAATTAGCAAAGTTGTCCCAAAAGTCTCATCTTGCGTTTTCCATTTCTTACCCACTCTTTCAACTTCAATTAGATGCCTCTCTATAAGAGGCCCTCCAATCGACCAATCCTCAGATGGATTCCAAAGCTTCAACGTCGGTCGGCCAATAAATACATCTCCAGGCGCGTACTCTTCCGAACAAAAATAGCTCTCATCTCGCTGATGCTTGAGGATTTGTACGCTTTTACCTAACGCGCGCCCAGTCCAGTAGTCCAGCAGATGGCCGTCGAGTTCAGAGGTCTTCATGTTATTCCTCTATCTCGATAGGAACAGCAATGGCAACATATTCAAAATTTGATAATTTTGCCCATTTCTTCGCTTCCTCTTCGGAATCATATGATATCCATTTACCATAGATATTTTCCAAGAACAAATTAGCAAATTCCTTCTTTGTTTTCATGAAAAGATCTTTACCAGATTTCCCATCTCCGCCAACATAAATACCTTTTTCTGAATACTCAAAAACGACTGACTTACCAGAAATAAGAGCAATAATCCTATTTGTCATAGTACATTCCGGCACATGCGCAATAAACTTCGCATCTCTCCCATCACGGGTGACGAGGGGCTTACCTGCTTTTGCTTCTTCAAGATTGAATGCGCGCATTATTCTTTCCCCATCCTGTGAAAATCACATGCAAAGCAAGCGCATATCACTCCTGACATTAGGAATAATGCACCGCGTCCGGCCTCACCTTTGAAAAATGCATCGTACAAACAAACTGCATTAAAAATTACTCCAAAAATGCAAACAAATTCCCAAATCTTATAACGATTCATGTCTTCTCTCCCTTCACCGCATTGATAGCCGTCAGCCTATTAGCCTTATAGCTGGACTTTCTTGCTTCCCAGGATAATCGAGCCTGCTCTACCTCATACTCGTCGTATGGCTCTGTATCGTCATTCATGTGCTTAGTGAAGTAGTCGAGGTACATGCCTACAAAGACTGTCAGCAAGATGGCTACACCAATACCGATTAATCCGTAATAGTTACTCATATTTCCCTCTAATCCGATGATGAACATGACGAGCTACTATCCGAACTTGAACTACTGCTATCAGATGAATAGCTAGAGCTAGAATCGCACAATGAGCTTGAGCTACTGGGCCAATCGGCACTAGCTCCAGCGCCATCAAATGTCCCTCCGCCACCTACAGGAAATGAACTAGCGTGTGGATACGGATTGCTAGAATAGCCATTTGGCTGAATGGACTGGCTAAGAATAAGATACGTCAGCATGGGGTCATATGAGCCACTATTTGTTTCTACTGGCCTAGCAACTGAGGCAGCTGGGGCAATATTTGATTTAGCTGAATAAGTCCTTTCAGCATGGAATTGGCGGATACGTTCATGAGTCCTAAAAATCGAATCTTGGCGCTTTTCTTCTGCGATTCTGTCCGACTCTTCCCTTTCTTCCTTAGCCATTTTCGCAGCTACATAGCTTTTATACGCGGAATAGCTAAGCCATAATACGCCGATAGCAAGTGCTGATATGATAATTAATTCCATATTCATCTCCTTAGATTAACCCGTTATTCTTCAAGCTACGCGAAGCTTCGCACGCTTCCATGTGTTGTTTCAAGTTGTAGATTCCTAGTGGTTTAAACTCAGCCTGATAACGTCCCGGCAATTCAGGCTCCTTCGCCTTCTCTTCCTCAATGAAGAACTTCGAATCCGTCGCTCCCCTATACCGCTGGATCATGTTGTGATCTACCATTGTGTCTAGTAGCTTGTGCATTTCTGCACACATGACGCGAAACTTAATTGCTAATGCATCTGCTGTGTAACGCTTGCCTATAGTCATCTTTTCGATAACTTGGCTTGGCCTGGGTAATGGCTGGTCTCGTTTGATTGGCATACTCCCTCCTTTTAATTTTGCTATGCTGCTTGCTTAAATGAAATGATTCGAGCATGAACTTGTACAGGCTGTGGCTCATCTCGATCTCGCCTTGCATCTCTAGCGCGAATATCCTTCCGCATCGGACCTTGGATTTTCAATATCTGGTCAAGCATGGACTGGACGCATTGCGGATCGACAATCAACTCCTCTGTTTCTGGCTGTTCAACAAATACTTTTTGAAACCATGGAAGATGACGGACTTTGCAAATTTCATCTGATACAAAAGTAGGAACCGTTTCCACCCTATACAAACTTACACTATCAATATGCGGCATTGTTCGGATCATCTGATCCAGCATCCCAGCATCACTAATATAACAATGTGGAGGGGAATACCGTCCATAATCTCTGGTTATATTTACTGGAGGAAGATTTTTTACCAATCCAAATGCATACATGTTGAATTCTTTATGCTTCATGAAAAGTCGAGCACTCAAATCAAAATGTTGCTGCTCAATAGCAATTTCCCATCCTTCCTGGCCGAGGCGATGCGTGTTGGATCGGAATCCTCCCCACATTACCTCGACAGGTTGATTCTGGATCATAGCCATGATTAGCCTGTAAAAGAACCGTCTTCAATGCTGGCCTGCAAGTCCTTAATTTCTGCCTCGATGTTGCGTGTCACTTGCTTGGACGCTTCCAGTTTACGAAGCGCCTGTACCAAAGCTGTCTTAGCCTTCTTTGTACGTTCTTCGGCAATTTCCTTGTTAGCTTCTTCCATTACTTTTTTGATATCAAACATTTTCACTTCTCCTGTGGTTGGTGCTGCAATTAAACTGTCGCCAATTTCTTGGCTTTAAACTTCTTCTGATCAAAATAGCTCATCAGATTCTTACCGTAGTTACCGCGTCCAATTAGCGGACGAGTACGGCGCTTCTGTTTCAGCAGATTAGCCGCAAAGATATCCGGGTCTGTGATCTTTACGCGTGGGCAATAAGCACCCAATGCAACCACCAGACGCAATGCCAAATTCATTTCTTCCATTTTTACCTCTCCTTAGTGACGAACAATATTCTTAACCTGCTTGCGGAATTCCTCATAGCCTGCTCCTGCACGGGCTATAGGCTCTTCATACGTCTTGATGAGGGCCTTGGTCTTCTCCACTAGCCCGGAAGGCGCTGAGGCTTGTTTATCAACCTTAAGCTGTTGCACAGGGAACAGGCCAGTCCAGCTACGCTCGATAGACTGGTTGATGATTGCCTCTACGTCAGCCCCCTCAGCCTTCCAGACGGTTAGTTTGTTAATCAGAAGCTTCTGTGCGTACTCTGTTGCTTGATGCTTCTTACCCATTTGTTTTCGCATGGAAATATAAGCCTCCCACGCATCAATTGGCATCCAGTCGGGGATCATTTCCATCCTCCTTGCGTTGAATCAAGAAAAGATATCAATTTGTCAAATGCAGGCCATTTATTCTGCCCCAGCTTCCTCTTGCCAAGTTTGGCAATAACATCCTCGTTCCAATCCTTAATTTCATCGCAAAGAAGACTACTATGTTCATGCAAGCGGCGATTAACACTTCTTGCATTGTCATACCTCCTGAGCAACTCCCGAAGATCATAGATTCTTACTTTTACAAACCCATGCATCCCATCTTCTTGCGCGGCCCAACGGAGGCGATCAACATTGTTCATGTTCTTCTCCGTCTGCGAGTCGACTATACAAAGCATCAATTCGTGACTTTACAAATGAGCCGCACGTTTTCTGCGTATTGTTGTTGTCGCATTCATTGCCGATACGATTTTTCAGAGATTTCAGAGCATGGCGAAGCAGATCACGCTCAATATCTGACAAGAAATATTGTTTTCTTGCTGGTTGTTTCATTTCAATCCTTATTTATAGAAAAAAGCATTGGACAGCAAGCAAGACAAGATGTTGACCTATCAACAATCCCAGCCATGCTTGTAATGATTACTACAAACACTACTGCCACTAAGTGAAGCATTCTATTTCCAAGGCCCCTTAACGCGGGTAACGCTACAGTCAACAATTTGCCTTGTTCCTGGGGTAGCTGCTCAACTCCCTCGCGCCGTCTTGCTAGTAAGCGCAGACCTTTTCTGAGTACCGGCAGTCCTTACCGTATTACTTGTCGTAGCTCTGACGAACTGCGAGTCGTTTTATTGGTGGCGGCCGGAAGTATGTTGACCCGGCTTAACTGGACTCAAACCAGCCTACGTTTAACGGCTTAACAACGTCAATTCGTGAGCATCAAATGGGTCTGACCGTTTTGCCGTCTCCGGCAAATTATGCTTTCGCATACGGTCCCTGAACTACATCAGGGGTTCTTTCCCACACGTGAACCCGTCACTCCGGGTATTCACCACCAATAAAACGACTCTAAAGGCAACAGACGAAAAAAAGCCCGAATATGCTTTAGGAGGCTGGCGCTGGCGGCGCGGGCAAGATTCCTTGCTTGGGAGATGGGTCCCAGAAACCTTACCGTTGCAGCCTCCTAAAAAACATTCGGGCTATAACTACTACCCCATCTTATTCGCATTATCTGTTGCCACACAGATGACTCTATTATTATCAATGTCCGTCAGACTTGCAAGCGTTTTTCTTACAAATATCGGATAAATCGCACAAAACTATGCCGGTTTTCCTACAAGCTTAGCCACAAAAAAAAGGCATATAGCCCGGGCCAACTGAATGGATAGCGATATCCCAACTTTGTTTGACAGCCTCCATATTCTGTCTATGCATGAAATAGTAAAACGCCTGGCATGGAGTATCGCCAAGAGTACCGCGAAGGATATGGCGCTCAGTGCGGTCAATTGTGCAAAGCCAATGACCGTCTACGCGGCGTAAGTGTGGGATTTGCTTAGTCATATTAGTCTCCAGCGTCTTCGGCGATTGCTGCGGCTACGTAGCGCGTCAATTTAGATTTCAACCAAGAAATAGGATGGATGAGCCAATATGGATTATCTTTCTCATCCCCATAAATCTCATCTAATGTGACTAGCTGATCAAGCCAATTTTTTTCAGTCATACCATCCCTTTATAAATGTTTTGAGGGAGGATTCCACGATTTACACAAAACTGCCACGCTTCATCCCATGACCGCCATTGCCCTTCCATGCCTTTTACTTTCCAGGCCCAAGCTCTTTTAGTCATTCCTTATTCTCCTGATCATCTAGAAAACGTGCAATGGCTGCATTAGCGACACATCGCAACCCCTCATCTCTGTTGTTTAAATCATAATTCCTGCTAGGGTCTCTGTGGTGATATGCTCGCAATTCTTCATCCGTCAAACTTGTCTTAGGATATTCACGCGCTGGCTTGATGCGATATTCGCTCTCGTCCCAATAAGGGTGAGTAAGTTTTAATGGAATCCATTTATCCGAATATTTAACCTCAATGTCTTCACCATTAGCCCAAGCAATAATTTCCTTTTGAAATTTATGCGGTTTACCCATTACTTTTCTCCTTTTCATATCCAATCTTGTCCCAAAGCTGCATAAACCGGCGATCTAACTCTTCAATGAGTAACTGAGCACCGGATTGTGTAAGCAGCTCTAAGGGCGTGTTTAGCAGGTCTATGACGCCAGGCTTAGTCATATCCCAATATGCTTGGCGAGATCGAAGATATTTAGCTGTCAATTTTCTTCTCCCTATCTTCCCTGAATTGATCAATCCTACCTTGTGCATTAGCTCCTTGGAGCATTTTTACTACTATCGAGTATTCTATGGAACCTGGAACTAGGTTAAGCAAGTTAGCAGGATCTTGCGTGGCTAGGTAGTGGTCAGCGTTGAAGTTGGTCATTTCATCTCCTTTCCAATTTCAGCAGCGGCGCGGACGATAGCGCGGCGAGTAGCAGCAAATGGATCACCGTCTATTTTCTCCCATTCTCCATAAATGGAATCCATACCAGAAGCAACAACTCGTGCATCCTGCACGCCAAAGCTAATTCCTATGCCCAGTTTTATAGCTAAGTCTAGTGCGTTACCAGAATTGTTTAATGGGTTCCATGGAATCCAATTAGCGAAGTTATATTTCAATGCATCAAACCCATCGAAGCTGATAGCATCAGTTTTCTCATTGTAGAAACCGTTGATAGATTTCGCTGCCAATTCCAGTAATTCTCGGTCAGTCTGCATTTTCCAACTCCTTTTTCATCTGTTGAAACTTCTTCTTCATTTCGATAAGCTCAGGGATTGTCCATTTCATGGCAACATTATTTCGCTCCAATTCTTCCACTCGAGCGAGACCGATTCTTTCGATGAGTCCCATTCGGTAATCAACAGCCCTCCCTGCCCCATATCTATTGCATCTCTTAGTTTGTCCATGTGCGTTGTCAACATTGAATCTAAGATGCGGAGCGCTTCCAACTGATCGGTAGTGTCCGCAATCGAAGTTTCCGCCAACGGACGTAAACGAAAGCGGTTCTCCGCAACAGATGCAAGGACATCCTTTATCGCGGGAACGAATGTAGGCATTGAAGGCAATCTGTGTCTCCTTGATGTAATCTGATCGTGTCTTTAACTTGGCAAGTGCTAGCTTTGTTTCTTTCCTATCGGCTATCTGCTTCTTATGTAGCTTCTTAGCATTTTGGATTGATACCCAGGCTAAGGCGCAATCAGTCGAGCAGGTTTTGTGCGTCATCGAACGCCTGGTGAACTCGGTTCTACAAACCTTACAACGCGCCATATTTTTCTTTCCGAATATGAACAGGCTTGTATTCCATATCCATGTATTCAAACCATTTGCAACGTGTTTCAGATGCCTTATTACACCCCTCTATTTGATCGCCAATAGATAAGCGAAAATGGCAATACGAGGCATGCGTGCACATTAAGTATTCTTTATCAGTTTCACGATTGCCGCATGACTTACAATGAAAACGACGGCGGATGTAATCAGGAAATGTCCGGGTTTCAGTGACGAACATATCGCCATTACATTCTGAACACTTGCGAAGGTTTAAAGCAATGTATGCCATTATGATCTTTCATTAGCACTAAACATCACGCCAAGACCAACGCCAAACGCTTCTACAGCCTCCACATACTCTGCAAAGCACTTCTTGCTTAGTAGGCTAGTCGAAATAACCGTAGCGCTTCCTGATGGTGTTTCAAGCCATTTCCATACTACTTCACCAGTTTTCAAAGTAACCATGCCAGGCAAGATCGTCTGACGGCAATGTTCGTGGAAGACCTCTTTGCTATACTTTTTTCCATCAACGTGCGCTTGCTCAGCTATCTCGGTAAGGCGCAACCAATATAGGGCATTAGCATCTACCCCACGCGCCTTAGTCTTCGGCTGAATCACTACTTCATAACTATCGTCACAAGGTAGATTGCGGATAATTGCGATGGCACGGTCTCGGCGAGTTTGGTCAACGAGGATAATTTTCTGGCGGTCAGTCATTTTTTAGCTTCTCTATTATTTTCTGAGCATGTTCAATAGAGGCCGATCTTCCTAAAGGATGATGTTGCATAAATATAATTTCTTTTAGCGCTGTAAAAAGCTCAGGCGCAGCGGCTATTAATTTGGCGTTTGCTTCTTGAATCACAACTCTTTCACCAGAACATGTTTCACAAATCAGCGTCGCAACATCTGAATAATCTGGCGTATATTCCGCGCCTTCTTGTTGTGCAATATAAAAACGTGTATCGCCCCACCGTTCATTTTTGCTGTAAGTCCAAGGGCCGGGAGTGTACTTAAGTGTCATGGCATATTCTCAATATAGGTAGTAATCAACAATAAAGCTGCTATTGCTAGGAGGTAGATATAGGGATGATTTGCGTTCATTCGCTAAACTCCTGCAAGAATTCCCACCACAATCCTTCATTCGAATTAGGAAGAGATAGCGGATATTGCTCTGGATTTTCCAAATGCCGCGCATGATAATCAAGAATAAACGCTTGTAGATTGCGTTTAACTTCAATCTCAAATTCTTCTAAAGTCATTTACATCTCCTTCGGCATTGGTTACAAGTTTCCGACCCTTCCGCATATTGCCCCATGCTTCTCCGCTTACGACAAACTAGGCACGTCTTTTGCGTGTGGGAGTAATGCAGCATGTTGCGGGTATTATTGCGGAAGGCTGCGAGTTGGTCAGGGCTGCTCATTTCGGGCCGCCAAAAAATGCGTAGAGTTTATCCACCGTAGCCTGGTGCGCCTTGTTACCGTTCATGATGTTAGTCAACGTGCGACGGCTTAGGCTAGATAGATAAGCCACCTTCTCCAGCGGCTCACCTTTGTCTTTAATAGTCCGCAGCTTCTTTGCGATGTACTTATGTTTGTCCATATTGGCTCCTGTTGTTTACAGGCTTAATTATGGCAGATAAAATAAATTATGCAAGCACAAAATAATACTTGCACATTACATTTTTATTGATTACTATGGAATCACTTTGAAGCACAAACCAAACGCAAAGCACCGCGCAACTAGATAGATGGAGATGGAAATGAATGCGAATCCCGCTCAAATCAAAGCAACCGCCCTCTGGGCCTCGTTGGCAAATACTGTTCAAGCACTCAAGACTGCTGCAATGCAGCTTGAGGGCGATGCGCAAAAATCAGCTTTGTACGCAGTAACACAGGCCGAAGAAAAATTGCTCAAGCACGAGCGCATTGCCTAACCCAACCTGATAGATGGAGAGCGAGATGAATACAACTAATCGTACTCAATTTGTGGTGCAAGCACGCCCGATTTACTTGAATGGCGAGCGCGGCGAATGGCGTCGCGTCGAAGGAATCATGCCCTCCAGCGACTCCCAGTATTTGCGGAATGCGGTTTCGCACTACGACCAGAAGAACACGGAATATCGCCACGTAGCGGCATAGAACACTGGCCTAGCCCGAGAGGGTCGAAGCGCAAGCCGGAATCAGTGTCCGGCACCTTTGGCAGACCTTCCCAAGCTTGCTCGCCAGTCGGTGCACAGCAAGACAGTTGGAATGCCAAGTAGCACCAGCGGAGTACGTAATGGAAACGTAGCCTGAGTGAAAGTCTCAGGGCCAACATAGAAGCGGCGGCGTGGAAGGACACGCGGTGAATGCGCGCAGCCGGATGGCCCTAGCGATGTAGTTAGGAGGCTTTCCTAGCAGGTATCAAGCCCTGTCCGTTTCTATGTTGGCAGCTAATCAGTAAAAATCGCATTAGCCAGAAACTGCTGCGTAGGCTTAGTTAGTTTGCCAACTTCAATTTATAGGGAGAGAAGGAATGAAAACAACTTTGAATGAAATTCGTGAACATTCACCATGTCATGAAGGCTGGTCTAAATTACTCAAGTCTTTGAATAAGACAAAAGCAGATGATGCGCCAGTTTCGATTATCCAAGTTTTGGACAGCAATGGGCTGGATGATGCTTTGTGGTGTCTGCGTGCAGTTAAAGGACATGATAAAGAAATCCGTCTGTTTGCTGTATGGTGCGCTCGTCAAGTTGAAAATTTGATGACTGATCAACGTAGCAAGGATGCATTGAATATCGCTGAGAAATTTGCAAATGGCGATGCGACACAGGAAGAATTAGATGCTGCGGGGGCTGCTGCGCGGGCTGCTGCGGGGGCTGCTGCGTGGGATGCTGCGGGGGCTGCTGCGGGGGATGCTGCGGGGGCTGCTGCGGGGGATGCTGCG
>Ga0207667_10000244_pt1 | contig 76441 bp, 70 predicted proteins | sample KBSCornC52_FD_184301 | JGI IMG/M metagenome (GOLD analysis project Ga0207667, IMG submission 184301) | Corn rhizosphere microbial communities from Kellogg Biological Station, Michigan, USA - KBS Corn C5-2 (SPAdes) (version 2) | ecosystem: Host-associated > Plants > Roots > Rhizosphere > Soil ... | reverse complement strand
CCGGCAGCAAGATGGACGAGGTGATCTACGAGGAGTTCAAGGGCACCGGCAACATGGAAGTGCACCTGAACCGCCGCATCTCCGAGAAGCGCGTGTATCCGGCCATCGACATCAACCGCTCCGGCACCCGCCGCGAAGACCTGCTGATCGATCCGGACATGCTTTCCAAGATCTGGATCCTGCGCAAGCTGCTGCATCCGATGGACGAGCTGGCGGCGATGGAGTTCATGCTGGACAAGATGAAGAACACCAAGACCAACGATGAGTTCTTCAACTCGATGAAGCGCTGAGACATCTCGGCGCCGCATTGATCAAGGCCGGCTTTATGCCGGCCTTTTTTTTGCGCCATGAAAATCGGCGGCATAGAACGCCAATTGAAAATTGGGAGTTTTCTCTAGTCCGTCGTGGCAACTTCAACACCCATGCGGTGTCGCGCGTGCGGAATACACCACGACGGCGCGATGCCAACCTCAGATTGGGAGTTCGCCGCATTTATTAGTGTTTCTGGCTGAGTGTATTGAAGCTTCTCCTTAACGCGAGAGGCATTCGCTCATGCTGCAAACGAAGACGAAGCAACGAGGTCTTGCACGCCATCTGCCTCTGTTGCTGCTGGCGTTCGCGCCCTGCGGTCTTGCACAGGACCGCAAGCTGCCGGAAGCCAATTACACCGGCACGCTGATCACCTCCAATCCCAATACCGTGCCCAAGGGCGCGCTTATTCTCACGCCCAACCTGATTTACCTGTACGCCAACGAGCGGTACGACTCGGACGGACAGCGCAGGTCTCTGCGGCATTCCTATTCGCAAAGGCAGTTGCTGCTGCCCATCGCCTACGGCATTACGCCGCGCCTGACCGGCAAGCTGAACCTGGGCGCGGCCCATTCTTCCGAAAACGGCAGGCACACGCCGGCCATGCGCGCCACCGATGCGGCGGTGCGCCTGCAATACCTGCTGCAGGCGACCAACGAAGACGGCACCCGGCCCGCCATCTCGGTGTTCCTGCAGCACAACCTCATCACCGCCGCCTACGATGCCTTGCGCGACCACGCCCTGCAGGGCATGGGCAGCGGCGCGCGGCGGACCACCTTGTCGCTGCTGGCGCAGCGGACCTTCTGGATGCCCACGGGCCGGCCGCTGCGCGTGCGCGGCCAGCTTTCCTGGAGTCCGGAGCCGCCGGCCGTGCGCCTTCGCGACGTCAGCGTGTACGGCACGCCGCGGGGTTTCCGCGGCCGCTATCAACCCGGCAACCAGCTCAACCTCAGCCTCGGCGGCGAATACAGCCTGGATCCGCGCTGGGCGCTGGCCCTGGATATCACCGCCAGCCGCCAGGGGCGCGCATGGCTGGATGGAGGCGTGCACCGGAAAGACGGCAAGCCGTCGGCACTGCAGCGCACCGATCACTACAGCGTCGTCTACAGCGTGACGCCCGGCATCGAATACACCTTCAGCAGCCAGTACAGCCTGATCGTAGGCGCGCAGGTCAGCGTGGCCGGCCACAATACGCGCGCCTTCGTCAGCCCGCGTGCCGCCCTCAACATGGTGTATTGATTCATCGGCACGACGTCCCGGCCGGCGCAGCGCCGGCCGGGACTGGCTGCTCAGCGGGGCCGTCGGTTCTCTATGACACGCAAGCCTTCTTCGCCAGCGCGGCGTATACGGCCTCGGCGCGCGGAATGGCGGCGAGGGCGCCATAGCCGGTGGTCGACAGTGCCGCGGCCACATTGGCGTAGCGCGCCGCGACCAGCGGGTTGTCTCCTGCCATCAGGCGCGCGACGAAGGCGCCGCCGAAGCAGTCCCCCGCGCCGGTGGCGTCGACCGCGTCGACGACGTGGGGCATCACCAGGTTGCGATCCGTCGGCGTGGCGACATAGCAGCCGTTGGCGCCACGCTTCAGTATCACCAGCTTGCTGCCCCAGGCCAGCAGCTTGTCGACGACGGCATCGGGCTCGCGGCAGTCCAGCAGCGCGGTGATGTCGTCCCAGCTCGGCAGGCACAGATCGCACATCTGCAAGGCCTCGCGCATGATCGCGCGGGCCCGCGCCAGCGGCCACAGCCGCAGGCGCAGGTTGGTGTCGAGCGACACCATCACGCCCACCGCGCGCGCCTCGGCCATCGCGGCGAGGCCGGCGTCGCAGGCACGCTCGCTGATCGCCAGGCTGATGCCCGACAGATGCAGCACGCGCGCCGAAGCGATCGCCCGGCGCGGCAGCCGCGTCGCCGAATAGCGGCTGGCGGCGGAGCCGGCGCGCAGGTAATCGAAGTGATGGCCGGAAGCATCGTGCGATACGAAGTACATGCCGGTCGGCGCCTGCGCATCCGTCAGCACGTGGCTGTGGTCGACACCTTCCTTCTGCCACAGGCTGCGCAGGTCGTCGCCGAAACGATCGGCGCCCACTGCGCTGATATATCCGACGCTCGCTCCCTGCCGCGCCGCCGCGATGCAGAAATTGGAAGTGTCGCCGCCGTAGCCGAGCCGCCATTCGGCATTGCCCGGCCGGGTCTGATTGAATTCGGCCAGCGGTTCGCCGAAGGCCAGGATCTGCGCCATGCTCATGCTTCGCCGCCTCAGAAATAAGTCTGCACGATGTCGACCACCGTGCCCGCATCGTCGATCACGGGAAGCTGCCGCCACTTGTCGAAGGTGAGGCAGGGATGGGAGATATCGAAAGCGAGCATGTCGCCGACGCGAAGATCGTCGCCGGCGGCGATCTTCAGATAGGCGTGCTGGTCCATCATGCCGGTGATCGCCCAATGCGCTGGCGCCACCGCAGGCGCCGGCCCGCCGGGACGATAATGCGCGGCGGGCAGCGGGAATCCCGCATCGAACGCGGCATCGCGCTTGCCCAGCGCGACGATGGCCAGCTCCGGCTCCGGCACGGATTGCACGTAGGCCCACACCTGCAAGGCCGGCAGCAGGCTCGAGCGCATGCGCTGCGCGATCGGATTGCTGCCCTGGATGCGCTCCTGCGCAAGCCGATACGCACCCACGTCGTGGGTGAGATAGCAACCGGGACGCAGCACCACGTCGAGCGGCATGCCGATATCGGCCTTGGCGAACTCCTCCGCCACCACGTCATACCAGGCCGAACCCGCGCCGGTCAGCACCGCCGGCGTGCGCTGCAGGCGGCCATCCCGGGCCAGGCCATGCACGGCTTCGACCGCGCGCCGCAGCAAGGCGCGGATCGCAGCCTCGTCCTTCAGCACGCCTTCGTACACTTCCACGCCGGCCAGCCTGACCACGCCCTGCGTCTGCGCCAGCGCATCGAGCACGGCGTGGAACTGCGCATCGTCGCGCACGCCGGTGCGCCCGCCCGGCGCGCCGAGTTCGATCAGCACCTGGATATTGCGTCCGGCGGCGCCGAAGAACGCCGCCAGCTGGCGGACCAGTTCCGCGCTGTCGACCAGACAGAAGAATTCGAACGACGGGTCGGCCAGCAGCTCGGCCACCATGGCCATATTGCGCCGCCCCACCAGCTGGTTGGCCATCAGCACGCGCCGCACGCCGTGCGCGTGCGCCACGCGCGTCTGCTGCGCCGTCGCCAGCGTGATGCCCCAGGCGCCGGCTTCGAGCTGGCGCGCGAACAGGCGCGGCGCCATGGTGGTCTTGCCGTGCGGGGCGAGCTTGGCGCCGTATTCGGCGGCGAAGCGCTGCATCCAGGCGAGGTTGTGATCGAGCCAGGTCTGCGACAGCACGGCCGCGGGCAGGCTGAGATCTTCGTTGAGCAGATTCCAGCCGAGCAGGACGACATCTTCGGGTGCGCGGGGCGCATCCAGTGCGCCGATGCCCTTATCGAGCGGACGGACGAAGGAGGCCATCACGTCGCTTTGCGACTTTCGATCAAGCATAGGGAATTGTCCTAAATGCGAGGGGATGTCACGGAAAAAATTGATCATAGGCGATCAGTGATCGATCTTGAACGCAGGCAAACGCCGACTCCATAGCGCGAATCGAAATTTCAGAATTAGCCGTCGGATCTTTCTATCGCGCGAACTCCTAATCTATCGTCGACCGCGCAGACAGCACGCAGCAGCGCCGGCAGCAGCCGGCGCACAGCGGCCCATGCACTACGCAGGCGACACGCCTCCCGCCACCGCCGAACGAGGATCGCCATGCAGTATTTCGCCACCGTCATCCACCGCGCCCGCATCGTCGACGGCAGCGGCGCGCAAGCCGATGAGAGCCGCTTCGACATCGCCGTGCACGATGGCCGCATCGCCGGCATCGCCCCTGCGGGCAAAGCAGGCTGGAACGGCGAGCAGGAGTTCGACGGCGACGGCCATGTGCTCGCGCCGGGCTTTATCGATGTGCACACCCACGACGACCTGCAGCTGATCCGCGCGCCGGACATGCTGCCCAAGCTGTCGCAGGGCGTGACCACGGTGGTGGTCGGCAACTGCGGCATCAGCGCGGCGCCGGTCACCCTGCACGGCGAGCCGCCGGATCCGATGACCCTGCTCGGCCCGGCCGCCGCCTTCGCCTATCCGACTTTCGCCGCCTATGTCGAAGCGATCGCGCGCGCGAAGCCGGCCGTCAACGTCGCGGCCCTGGTGGGACACACGGCGCTGCGCCAGAACCATATGGACCGGCTCGATCGCTGCGCGACGGCGACGGAAATCGAGGCGATGCGCAAGCAGCTGCGCGAAGCGCTGGAGCATGGCGCGCTGGGCCTGTCCACCGGACTGGCCTATGGCAACGCGATCGCCGCCACCACCGAGGAAGTGCAGGCGCTGGCCGAGCCGCTGGCCGCAGCGGGCGCCATGTATGCCACGCATCTGCGCACCGAGTTCGCCGGCATTCTCGATGCCGTCGACGAAGCCTGCCGCATCGGCCGGCACGCGCACGCGCCGGTGGTGATCTCGCATCTGAAATGCGCGGGCGCCGCCAACTGGGGACGTGCCGGCGAGGTGCTCGCCGCCCTCGATGCCGCACAGAACCAGCAGACGGTCGGCTGCGATGCGTATCCGTACATCGCCAGTTCGTCCACGCTCGATCTGAAGCAGGTCACCGACGAGTTCGAGATCGACATCACCGCGTCCACGCCGCATCCGGATATGGCCGGACGCACGCTCAGGCAGATCGCCGAATACTGGGGTGTGGGACTGCTGGACGCGGCGCGGCGCCTGCAGCCGGCCAATGCGGTCTATCACAATATGTCCGACGCCGATGTCGCGAAGATCCTGTCCCATCCCGCCACCACCATCGGCTCCGATGGCCTGCCGCACGACGCGCACCCGCATCCGCGGCTATGGGGCGCGTTTCCGCGCGTGCTGGGCTACTACAGCCGCGAACGCGGCCTGTTCGATCTGGCCACCGCCGTGCGCAAGATGACCGGGCAGTCGGCGGAGCGCTTCGGCCTGGCCGAACGGGGCCTGGTGCGCGAGGGTTACTGGGCGGACCTGGTGCTGTTCGATCCCGACACCGTGCGCGACATGGCCACCTTCGATCAACCCCGGCAGCGCGCCACGGGCATCGCCGCCGTGTGGGTCAATGGCATGCTGTCTTATCACCAAGGCAGTGCGCAGCCGGGACGTGCCGGGCGCTATCTTCCGCGGCAAGCGGCGACCCGGCAGGATGCAGTCATCGCTTGATCTTTTTAATCCACATCCGAGGCATGCTCCATGACTGATCCTATTGTTCGATTCGGCGTCGAAGGCGGCTCCGGCACCGGCGGCCAGCATCTTCCCTTCGCCCGCGCCGCGGGCGCCGACGGCTGGCTGTTCGTGTCCGGACAGACACCGATGGTGGATGGCGAAGTCATCCACGGCGGCATCATCGAGCAATCGCACCAGACCATCCGCAATCTGCTGGCGATCCTGGCCGAGGCCGGCTACGGCGCCGAGCATGTCGTGCGCTGCGGCGTGTGGCTGGACGATCCGCGCGACTTTCCCTCGTTCAACCGCGTGTTCAAGGAATACTTCGGCGCGCATCCGCCGGCGCGCGCCTGCGTGGTGTCCAGCATGGTGGTCGACTGCAAGGTGGAGGTCGACTGCGTGGCCTATAAGAAACCCTAGGCGTCGACCTCGCCGCGGTCGCCGCGAGGCCATGCGCTGCTGACGAAGCATCCGGCCATCGCAGGCGCCGCAGCAGGAAGCTTTCCCTACATATTTTCCTAGCCCCGTAGGACTGCGCTGAAAACACTGCGCGCAGCGGCCATCGCCAACTGTCGCGAGCCTTTTGTAAGGCATGTTGAGCCGGTGTCCCGTATCCCACGCACACCGGTGAGGCAATGAACCCGATACAAACCAACTTCCTGTTGCAAGGCGACGCCTTGTTGTTCGCGGCGGCTATCGCAGTCGTCGTCCTGATCTATCTGATCGCCGCGCTGAAGCTCAATCCCTTCGTCGCCCTGCTGACCGTCTCGCTCGGTCTGGGCGTGGCGGTCGGCATGCCGATGAAGGGCATCGTCAAGGCCTTCGAGACCGGCGCCGGCGGCACGCTCGGCCATATCGCGCTGCTGATCGCGCTGGGCACCATGCTCGGCAAGATGATGGCCGAATCGGGCGGCACCGAACGCATCGCGCATACGCTGATCGCCGCGTTCGGCGAGCGGCGCGCGCACTGGGCCATGCTGTTCGTCGCTTTCATCGTCGGCCTGCCGGTGTTCTTCGACGTCGGCTTCGTGCTGCTGGTGCCGGTGGCCTTCCATATCGCCAAGCGTGCCGGCATGCCGCTGCTGCTGATCGGCCTGTCCATGTCGGCCGGCTTGTCGGTGGTGCATGGACTGGTGCCGCCGCATCCGGCGGCCCTGCTGGCGGTGACCGCGTATCAGGCGGATATCGGCAAGACCATTCTGTACGCGATCCTGATCGGCCTGCCCACCGCGATCATCGCCGGCCCGCTGTTCGCACGCTGGGTCACGCGCTACGTGGTCGTCGCCGCGGACAATCCGCTGGAGAAGGAATTCGTCGATATCGACGAGAACCGCGAGCTGCCCAGCTTCGGCATCGCCCTGTTCACGCTGCTGCTGCCGGTGCTGCTGATGCTGGTCGGCACCTGGGCCGATCAGTTGTCGACACCGGGCACCCGCATCAATGCCACGCTCGCCTTCCTCGGCAATCCGGTGGTGGCCCTGCTCGCCGCGGTGCTGGTCAGCTTCTACACCTTCGGCAAGCGGCGCGGCTTCAGCCGCGAGACCATACTCGGCTTCACCAACGACTGCCTCGCGCCGACGGCGACGGTAATCCTGGTGGTGGGCGCCGGCGGCGGCTTCGGCCGCATCCTGCTCGACTCGGGCGTATCCCACGCCATCATCGCCGCGACGCAGTCCTCGCAGATTTCGCCGCTGCTGCTGGGCTGGCTGATCGCCGCCCTGCTGCGCGTCGCCACCGGTTCGGCCACGGTAGCCATGGGCACCGCCTGCGGCATCGTCGCGCCGATCGCCGCCGCGGCGAGCAAGGCTGTGCATCCGGAGCTGATGGTGCTGGCCACCGGTGCGGGGTCGCTGATCCTGTCTCATGTGAACGATGGCGGTTTCTGGATCGTGAAGCAGTACTTCAATATGACGGTGCCGCAGACGCTGAAGACCTGGACCGTGCTGGAGACCTTGATCTCTATCATCGCCCTGCTGCTGACCCTGGGCCTGGCGGCGGTCATCGGTTGATAGCCTCGTTGATAGTGTCGGTTGCCGACATTGCGCCGTTGATCCATCTGGGAGCTCGGTGCTCCCAGATGGACTGCTTACTCAGGACAGGGGCCGCTCGTTGCGTCTGGAGCAGCCATCCTCCCCGAACATCGAGGCAATCGCGGCCTCAATCCAGGCGATGCACCCGGCGCGGCGGCTCGGCCCCCAGCGCCATGGAGAACTGGAAGATCTTGCCCGGGTCGTACTTGTTCTTGATCGCCACCAGCTCGTCATAGCGGCTGCCGTAGTAAAGCTCTCCCCACCGATAGCCGGCCGCACCCGGCTGCTTGCCGCTCAACATGTCGATGTCCGGATAACCGATGTAGCACCCCTCGTAACGCGAGTTCGGCTTGGCGTCGGAATCGGGATAGGGCGTGCCGTTATACCCATCGGCCTGATGCACCGCGTAGTAGAACTCGCGCAGCCATTGCACATGCTTCTGGTCCTGGGACCGATCCGTCCAGTAGGTCTGGTACTGCAGCTTCATCACCGAACTGCGCTGGAACACCGCGGTCTGGTTCGCCGCCGGATCGAAGCCGTTATTGCCCTCGAAGACGTGATTGATGGCGCCGCCGTAGGAATCGACCTGGACCAGCGACTGCGAGAAATCGCTGTCCGTCGGATTGACCTCGACCAGATAGTGGAAGAGCGCATCGAGCTCGCTGTCGGTGAAGTTGTCCTTCATATAGGAGGACTTGTACTTGCCGCGCTGGTTATTGCCCGAGCCATTGACCGTCTGCGTCGCATACAGCCAGTCGTACACCACCGTGCCCACCGGCAGATCGCCGCCAACCACGCGACGCGACGTGTGCTGCCCGAACGGATGCGGCCCGGTGCCGGGCACGTAAGCGGTATGCGGCGCGCTTTCCGCCACCGACTCCAGCGCGCCGACCAGGTCGAGCAGCGGCTGGATATTGTCCAGCTTGCCGTTGCGATCGGTGTACTGGATCACGAGCACGATATTTCCGGCGCTGATATGCGTCAGCTTGAACAGGGTGAACAGGCCATAGGTCTCCGGATCGGCATCGGCCTGCTTCATATACTCGCCATAAGCCTTCACGAAGCGCTTGAAGCGCTCCTTGTCCTTGGCGAACTGCGACCACGCGTACTGCTTGACCAGCAGCGCCACCTGCGCCGGCGCGCGCGGCAGCGGATCGAAGTGATAGCTGGTGATGATGCCGACATTGCCGCCGCCACCGCCGCGGCACAGCATGAACAGCTCAGGATCGTTGGCGGCGTTGACCAGCCGCTGCTCGACCTGCCCGCTCGCATCCACCGTGAGCAGCTCCACCGCCTGCAGCCAATCCACCGTCAAGCCATGCATGCGCGACATCAGGCCGTAGCCGCCCGCGACGACATGACCGCCCACGCCCACCGAATAGCAGGAACCGCCCGGCGGCAGGCAGCCCTTCAGCTTGAACAGATTGACGTAGCCATCCCAGTTCTGCACGCCGGCGCCGACACGATAGGTGCTGTCGTCGACGCTCAGCTCCGTCAGCTGGCCGATGTCGATGATGACGCCGCCGGGATTGTTCGATACGAAGCCTTCATAGCAATGCCCGCCGCTGCGGATGGTCGGGCGCAGTCCCGACGAGACCGCTTGCTGCAGCGCCTGCCGGGCGTCGTCGACGCTGCGGCAGACGTAGATCGCGCTGGCTTCGGTGCCGGCGGAAGGCCAGCGCTGGTTGAAACCCTTCTTCAGGGTTTCGTAGCGGGAATCAGTCTTCCCGATAGAAATATATGTCATGGCAAACCCTCGCCTGGTTGATTGATCCAAGGTGTCTCGAACACGAAGCTGATTGATCATGGCGTCGCGGCCGCGATGCCGAAACAGCTCCGTGGCAATCATTCTGCGGCGGCCATGAAGGCTCGGTATGGGTCCGGCGGGCATATTCAGAGCGCACCCCAGATAATCCGAATGTCTGTCCGAATCTCGATTTTTTCTCGCATTCCATAGTGCAAATCACCTTTGCCTACGAAAATGCGTGATAGGCAAAACGCCTATGCATGGCACGGCCGCGGCGATGCGGACCCGCGCCAAGACCAGGGTGAGGCTTACCTTAGTTTTTTCTTATCCCGCACCCGCTGTTTCCCGCGGGCGCCGGCCTGTTAGCATGCCCAGCAATCCTTTAACCGTGCCCTTTATGCGCATACTGCTAGTCGAAGACGATCCGCTGGTGGCCGATGGCATCGTCCGTGGCCTCACCGGCGAGGGCTATGTGGTCGACCACGTCGGCAACGCCGAGCCCGTCTCGGGAATGATGGACAGCTCCCACTACGACCTGGCCATCATCGACCTGGGCCTGCCCGGCGAGGACGGCCTGAGCCTGGTGCGCCGCCTGCGCCGCTCCGGCCAGGGCCTGCCGCTGCTGATCGTCACCGCGCGCGACGGCCTGGACGACCGCGTCAGCACGCTGGATCTGGGCGCCGACGATTACCTGGTCAAGCCGTTCGCCCTGCCGGAACTGGCCGCGCGCTGCCGCGCCCTGATCCGCCGCGCCAGCGCCGCCAGCGCGAACGAGCTCACCGTCGGCGGCCTGCGCATCGACCTGGCCGGCCGCCGCGCCATCAATGCCGCGGGCGAGCCGCTGGAACTGACCCGGCGCGAATGGTCGATCCTGGAATGCCTGGCCCACCACAGCGGCAAGGTGGTGAGCAAGGAGCGCCTGACCCAGGCCATCGCCGGCTGGAGCGAGGACATTTCCGGCAACGCCATCGAGGTGCATGTCTCGCGCCTGCGCAGCAAGCTGGGCGAATCGGCCTCGATCCGCGGCATCCGCGGCCTCGGCTACCGGCTCGAGGACGGCTGACATCAAGCCGCGGCGTCCCAGCGTCCGACGCCGTCTGCTGGGCTATCTGCTGGCCCCGCTGACGGCGATGCTGGTGATCGGCGTGGTGGTCGACCATCACTCCATCGTCACGCCGATCTACGCCTCGTTCGACCGCTCGCTGTCGCGCGCCGTGCTGGCGATCGCTGCGCAGATCCACCGCCAGCCCGGCGGCCAGTTCGACATCATGCTGCCCGACCATCCGCCGCCGCCGCTGCGCGCGCTGCCGGAAGAGCGCTTCTTCTACCGCGTCAGCAGCGAGCAGGGCTCGACCTATGCCGGCTCCGAAGACCTGCCGATCGTGCCGGCGGAGGCGAGCGATGAATTCGCCTATGCGGACGCCACCTATCAAGGCCTGCGGCTGCGCCTGCTGAGCTACCGCGTGGTGGAAGGCGGCGAGCCGCTGGTGATCACCGTCGGCGAAACGCCGCACCGCCGCGACCAGGCGGTGCAGCGCATGGACCTGTCCTTCGGCGTCAACGACAGCATCCAGATGCTGCTGGTGTTCGGCATCGCCCTGTTCGGCATCAGCGTGGCGCTGCGCCCGCTGCAGCGCCTGCGCGACCAGCTGGCCAAGCGTCCTTCGCACAACCTCACCGCGCTGCCCACCGACAACGTGCCCGGCGAAGTGCTGCCGCTGGTCGAGTCGCTCAATGCGCTGCTGGCGACGGTGCGCGATTCCGCGCTGTCGCAGCAGCACTTCCTGGCCAACGCCGCGCACCAGCTGCGCACGCCGCTGACCGGCGTAAAGGCGCAGCTCGAAGTGCTGGCGCGCGATACCGCCGGCACGCCGCTGCACGAGCGCATCGCGCTGCTGCACGGCGGCGTCGACCGCCTGGCGCATACCGCCAACCAGCTATTGGCGCTGGCGCGTTCCGAGCCCTCGGCGCACGGTTCCAGCCGCTTCCTGCCGGTGGATCTCGGCAAGCTGATCGCCCAGGTGATCAGCGCCTCGCTGGACCGCGCCCTGGCCCACGACATCGACCTGGGCGCCGACTGCCAGCCGGCCCGCGTCGCCGGCGTGTACTGGGTGCTGCACGAGCTGCTGATGAACCTGGTCGACAACGCCATCCGCCACACGCCGGCCGGCGGCCACATCACCCTGCGCTGCGGGGTGGAGGACGGGCGGCCGTTCCTGGAAGTGGACGACACCGGCAGCGGCATCCCGCCCGCCGAACGCGAGAGGGTGAAGGAACGCTTCTACCGCGGCCCCAGCAGCGACGGCGACAGCTGCGGCCTGGGCCTGGCCATCGTCGAGGAATCGGCCCGCGCCCACGGCGCCAGCTTCAGCATCCTGGACGGCCGCTGCGCGCGCGGCGCGCGCATGCGCATCGACTTCCCCGCCCGCGCTCCGGATGCCGGGCGGCCGTCGCCGGGCGGCTGAGCGCGTTTCCCCCGGGCGGGCGGCGCTGTCATCAAGGCGCGATGCGGCACTTTGAAAATCGCCCGCGCGCCCCCACAGTGCTGCGATTCCCGTTAAGGAGCCGACCGTGTCCATACCCAGTGCCGTCAAGAGCACGCCCATAGCCGACCGCCAGCAGCTGGTCGACTACCTCGCCGCCGGCGAGAAGCCGCGCGAAGCCTGGCGCATCGGCACCGAGCACGAGAAATTCGGTTTCCTCACCGACGCCCCCGGATCGAGTCCGGGGCAGGCTCTGCGCCCGCCGACCTTCGAGGGCGAGCGCGGCATCCGCGTCCTGCTCGAGCGCCTGGCCGAGCGCTACGGCTGGGAGATCGCGCGCGAAGGCGACACGCCGGTGGCGCTGTCGCGCGACAAGGCCTCGGTGACGCTGGAGCCGGCCGGCCAGCTGGAACTGTCCGGCGCGCCGCTGGAGAACATCCACGAGACCTGCCGCGAGGTGAACTCGCATCTGAAGGAAGTGCGCTCGATCGCCGACGACCTCGGCATCGGCTTCCTCGGCATGGGCTTCCAGCCGAAGTGGCGCCGCGACGAAATGCCATGGATGCCCAAGGGCCGCTACAAGATCATGCGCGAGTACATGCCCAAGGTCGGCTCGCTCGGCCTGGACATGATGACGCGCACCTGCACGGTGCAGGTCAACCTGGATTTCGAGTCCGAGGCGGACATGGTGCGCAAGTTCCGCACCAGCCTCGCGCTGCAGCCGATCGCCACCGCGCTGTTCGCCGATTCGCCGTTTACCGATGGCCGTCCGAACGGTTATCTGTCCTACCGCTCGCAGGTGTGGACCGACACCGATCCGAACCGCACCGGCATGCTGGACTTCGTGTTCGAAGACGGCTTCGGCTACGAGCGCTACGTCGACTACATCCTCGATGTGCCGATGTACTTCAGCTACCAGGACGGCCGCTATATCGACCTGGCCGGCCAGGACTTCAAGCGTTTCCTGCGCGGCGAGCTGCCGGCCCTGCCCGGCACGCACGCGACCATGAAGGACTGGGCCGACCATCTCACCACCGCCTTCCCGGAAGTGCGCCTGAAGCAATACCTGGAAATGCGCGGCGCCGACGGCGGCCCGTGGAATCGCCTGTGCGCGCTGCCGGCGCTGTGGGTGGGCCTGCTGTATGACGACGAGGCGCTGACTGCGGCCTGGGACCTGGTCAAGGATTTCAGCCGCGAAGAACGCCACGCGCTGCGCGACGGCGTGCCGAAGCAGGCGCTGAAGCTGCCGTTCCGCGGCCACTCGGTGCGCGAGCTGGCGGCGGAAACGCTCAAGATCGCCGCGCACGGCCTGAAGCGCCGCGCCCGCCTCAACCAGCACGGCGCCGACGAAAGTATTTTCCTCGAGCCGCTGCTGGAGATCGTCGAAGCCGGCCAGACCCCCGCCGAGCGCAAGCTCGAACTGTTCCACGGGGCGTGGAACGGCAGCGTGGATCCGGTGTTCCGCGAGTTCGCCTACTGAAAGCAGGCCATGACGAGGCGCGGCATCCACCGCGCCTCGTGCGCGTTCAGTCCCGCGTGCGGATGCCGAGCCAGCGCGCGACCAGCGTATCCAGGCTGACCTTGCCGGGGCCGGCGATCACCAGCCAGAACAAGATCAGGATGTAGGTGAGCTCGGAGCTTTCGACATATTCGTCGAGGCCGGAAATATCCCGCGATACCACCAGCGCCAGCGCCACGATCATATTGATCAGCATCGGCACGCTGATCAGGCGCGTGAACAGGCCCAGCATCAGCAAGGCGCCGCCGACCAGGTCGGTCCAGGCGGAAAGCGTGGCGCTGAACAGCGGAAACGGAATGTTCCAGGCGGCGAAGCGCTCGGCAAAACCTTGCACGTGCTGCACCTTGGCGATGCCGGTTTCCAGCCAGAAGTAGCCGAAGCCCAGGCGCATCACCAGCGGCCCCAGCCAGCGGTTGGCATAAAGCAGGTCGAGCAGGCGCGAGGCCTTGGCGGCAGCATTCAAGATTGGCATCGCGATGATCCGTTCGGGGAAAGTGGCGGCATGTTGTGCCGCGCCCGCGGACGCCGCCATGCCCCTGCGTCCACGCTTTCTTGCCCGCGGTCCGGCATCGCGCCGGCGCCGCCGGACCGGACGATCGGGCATGAACCACGGATACCGGGTCACAGTCGCCGATCCCCCGCGCCGCGCAGAATGCCCGGCGTCGAGACCGCGGCGCGCCACTGGCGCACGGGCTGGACACATCCCAACTTTCGAGGACATAGCCATGAAGAAGACTTTGCAGAGCAGCGCGATGGCGGCAATGGTCGCAGGCCTGTTCGCCATGACCGCGGCTTCCGCCGCGATGGCCGACAACGCCAAGGGCGACAAGGCGCAGGGCGCGACCGCGTCGGTGAAGTGCATGAACTCCTCGGCCTGCAAGGGCCATGGCGCGTGCAAGCAGGCGAGCAATGCCTGTAAGGGCCAGAACGCGTGCAAGGGCCAGGGCTTCACCATGCAGAAGAACCAGGCGGACTGCGACAAGGCGCAGGCTGAAAACAAGGCTTGATCGAAGTTGTAGCCCCTCTCCCGTCGGGAGAGGGGTTGGGGTGAGGGTACGGACGGAGTCGTGTGCACCACTCCGCCCGTACCCTCATCCGCCTGCCGGCACCTTCTCTCCCACGGGGACTACCTTCGGGTCGCCGAAGGGAGAAGGGTTGTGAATCGGAGACTGAGGACGAGTGATGAACGCAATCGACTCGCACCGCGAACAACTCCCCTACCTCGGCTACGGCCTCGGCCTGCGCGTGGAGCATTACCAGGCCCTGCTCGACCACCCTCACGGCGTCGACTGGCTGGAAATCATCTCCGAGAACTACATGGTCCCCGGCGGCCTGCCGCTGGTGTGGCTGGAGCGTTTCCGCGCGCGCTTTCCGCTGGCGATGCATGGCGTGTCGCTTTCCATCGGCGGCACCGATCCGCTCGACGAAGGCTATCTCGCGCGCCTCGATGCATTGGCCCGGCGGATCGAGCCGGCGTGGGTGTCCGATCACCTGTGCTGGACCGGCGTGCAGGGCGTGAACCTGCACGATCTGATGCCGCTGCCGTATACCGAGGAAGCGCTGGACCACGTCGTGGCGCGAGTGCGCCAGGTGCAGGACCGGCTGCAGCGGCGCATCCTGCTGGAGAACGTGTCCAGTTATCTGCGTTTCGCCGAGGCGCAACTGGAGGAATGGGAATTCCTCGCCGAAGTGGCGCGGCGCGCGGACTGCCTGATCCTGCTCGACATCAACAACATCTACGTCAGCGCGCGCAACCACGGCTTCGATGCGCAGCGCTATCTCGAAGGCGTGCCGGTGGAACGCGTGCAGCAGTTCCATCTGGCCGGGCACGAACACGGCGCGGCGCTGCTGGTGGATACGCACGATGCGCCGGTACCGCCGCCGGTATGGACCTTGTACGAAGCCGCGGTACGCCGCTTCGGCGCCGTCTCGACCATGATCGAGCGCGACGACCATATCCCGCCGCTGGACGAACTGCTGGCCGAACTGGACGACGCGCGCCGGCTGGCCGCGCCTTTGCTGAGGGCGGCGGCATGAGCGAGCTGCAGGCCTTGCAGCTGCGCCTGCAGCGGGCGGTGATGGCGTCCGCCTCGATGGCGCTGCCGGAACTGGTCGGCGACGACATCGCCGATGCGAAAGCGCGCCTGGCGATCTATCGCCATGGCTACCGCGCACGCCTGCGCGAAGCGCTGACCAACGAATTCCCCACCGTCGCCATGCTCGCCGGGCAACGCTTCCAGGCGCTGCTCGACCGCTATATCGACGCCTGCCCGTCGGAGCACTACAACCTGCGCTGGCACGGCGCCGGCCTCGCCGCCTTCCTGCGCTATGCGCTGCCCTGGCGCGACCGGCCGGCCTATGCGGAAGCGGCCGAGCTGGACTGGGCGATCTCCACCTGCTTCGACGCCGCCGATGAAACGGCCATCGGCGCGGATGCGCTGGCCGCCATCGCGCCGGAAGACTGGGCCGGACTGCGCCTGCAGCCGCTGCAGCAGCTGCAATGGCTGAGCCTGGTCACCAATATCGATGCGTTCCGCACCGCCGCGGACGCCGGCGCGCCGCGCCCGCATCTGCGCCGGCGCGCCCGGCCGCGCCGGCTGCTGGTCTGGCGCCAGGCGCTGACCGTCCGCTACCGGGCGGTCGAGACGGCGGAAGGCATCCTGCTGGCCGCCGCCGCGCGCGAGGAGCCGTTCGCCGCCCTGTGCGAGCTGGCGGCCACCCAGGCGCCGCCGGGGCAGGCGGTCGCCCGCCTCGCCGTCCTGCTGCGCAACTGGGTCGACGCCGGCCTGATCCGGGCACTGGACAGCGGGGCGAGGTAACCGGCGGCCGGGCTGGACCGAAGCTTTGGGCGAACCGTTGCGAAAGGAACGCCCATGTCCGCCCTGCCCAGCTCCGTCCCGGGCCAGCCCTGCGCGGTCTCGCCCGCGCTGGAAGCCCTGCTGCTCCAGTCGAACCTGCGCGTCGATATCGTGGCCGAGCTGCAGTACTGCGGCTCCTGGTTCCTGGAGGAACCGCGCTACCACTGCGGCCTGTTCCATCTGGTCGGCGCCGGCGCCTGCCGCGTCGAGAGCAAGTCCATCGGCCTGCGCATGGAGCTGGCCGCGGGCGACCTGGTGGTGCTGCCGCACGGCGACCCGCACCGGCTGCGCGCCGAGGCGCATGAAGACGCCGCCACCAGCCTGATCTGCGGCGAGCTGCATTTCCCCGCGCATGCGCGGCATCCGCTGAGCCACGCCCTGCCGCCCTGCTTCGCCGTGCGCTCCAGCGAAGCCGGCGATATGTTCCGCCAGCTCGCGTCCATGATGGTGCAGGTCTCGCAGTCGCGGCAGGCCGGACGCCAGGTGCTGCTCAACAAGCTGGCCGATGCGCTGTTCGCGCTGGCCGTGTGCGACTACGCCAGCCGCAGCGCCGAACGCCAGGGGCTGTTCGCCGCGCTGGCCGATACGCGCATCTGCAAGGTGCTGCACGCGGTGCACGAGAAGCCCGGCGAGGCGTGGACGATGCCGGCGATGGCCGCCTTGGCCTGCATGTCGCGCTCGGCCTTCGCCGAACGCTTCACCCAGCTGATGCATATGCCGCCGATGCAATACGTCACGCAGTGGCGCGTCAGCGTGGCGGAGAAGCTGCTGCGCGAACGCCAGCTCTCGGTCGCGGCGATCGGCGAACGCCTGGGCTATGCCAGCGAAGCCGCGTTCCGCCGCCTGTTCAAGCGGGTCAGCGGCACCAGCCCCGGCGCGGTGCGCGCGGACGCGCTGGCCGCATGAAAAAGGCCGGCAATGCGCCGGCCTTTTCGGTTCAAAACACCAGCGGGCTTATATGCCGCCGGGCGTGCCGTTGCAGATCGCGCCGGACGAGGCATCGCCGATATAGGCGCCGGTCGCATCAAGCACTGTCACCTTCATGATGATGTGGTCGTTGTACGGCTGCAGGCACTGGAAGCTGCACTGCGCCTTGTGGCCCAGCAGCCCGCTGTTGTTGCAGTGGAACGGCGCGGCCAGATGCGCGGTGCCGGTAAACGACCAGTCGTAGACGAAGGGCGTCGGCGAGCCCGGACTGGTGGCGGTGGCGTTGCAGACATTCACGTCGCAGGACAACGCCACGCCGGTGGATTGCGCGTGGACTGCGGGCGCGAGGGTCGACAAGCCGAACGCGGCGGCCGACAGAACGATGGATGCAAGCATGGACGGCAGTTTTTGCATGACCTTCTCCTTAAGTGAATGCGAAAACGTTCTTTCCGTACAACCAGTGCTGCACTGCGCGTCCCGTCTTCCGGCGGAACGCAGTCCGGCTTATCGGCGCGTCGTCCGACGCACCGACAAGCCGCGACATCCGGTTACTTCTTCGAAGCCGGCTCCGCCTTCAGGCCGCGATCGAGCAGCATCGGCTCCACGCTCGGATCCTTGCCGCGCCAGTCGCGATACAGCTTGCCCAGCTCCACCGTATTGCCGCGCGATAGGATCATGGCGCGGAAGCGGTCGCCGTTCTCGCGGGTCAGCCCGCCGTGTTCCTTGAACCATTCGAAGCCGTCGTCGGCCAGCATCTGGGTCCACAGATAGGCGTAGTAGCCGGCGGCGTAGCCATTGCCCCAGATGTGCTGGAAATAGCTGGAGCGGTAGCGCGGCGGCACATAGCTGAGGTCGATCTTGTCCTTCTTCAGCGCATCGGCCTCGAACTTGTCCGCGTCCTGCTTCGGCGCATCGGCGCCCAAACTGTGCCAGTTCATGTCGAGCAGCGCCGCGGCGACCAGCTCGGTCATGTCGTAGCCCTTGTTGAAGGTGCCGGCCTTCTTGATCTTGTCGACCAGGGCCTGCGGCATCGGCTCGCCGGTCTGATAGTGCTTGGCGTAGTGGGCGAAGATCTTCGGATCGGTGCCCCAGTGCTCGTTGAACTGCGAGGGGAATTCCACGAAGTCGCGCGCGGTGTTGGCGCCGGACAAGGTCGGGTACTGCGAGTCGGCGAACATGCCGTGCAGTGCGTGGCCGAACTCGTGGAACATGGTGGTGACGTCGTCGAACGACAGCAGGGCCGGCTGGCCCGGCGCGGGCTTGGTGAAGTTGGCGACGTTGTAGACCACCGGCTTGGCGCCCAGCAGCTTGGACTGGTCGACGAAGTTGCTCATCCAGGCGCCGCCGCCCTTGTTGTCGCGCTTGAAGTAGTCGCAGTAGAACAGCGCCATCGAGGTGCCGTCCTTGTCGAACACTTCGAACACGCGCACATCCGGCTGGTAGGTCGGGATGTCCTTGCGTTCCTTGAAAGTCAGGCCGTAGAGCTGGTTGGCGGCGTAGAACACGCCGTTCTGCAGCACGTTGTCCAGCTCGAAGTACGGCTTGATCTGGCTCTCGTCCAGGTCGTACTTGGCCTTGCGCACCTGCTCGGCGTAGTGGCTCCAGTCCCAGGCTTCGAGCTTGAAGCCGCCCTTCTGCTGGTCGATCACCGTCTGGATGTCCTTGGCCTCGGCCTGCGCGCGCGCAGTGGCCGGCTGCACCAGGTTGTGCATGAAGTTCAGCGCCGCATCCGGCGTCTTGGCCATCTGGTCTTCCAGCTGCCACGCGGCATAGTTCGGGAAGCCCAGCAGCTTGGCCTGTTCGGCGCGCAGCTGCGCGATGCGCTCGATCAGGCCGCGGGTGTCGTTGTCGTCGCCGTGCTCGGCGCGGTCCCACGAAGCCTTGAACAGCGCCTCGCGCGTGGCGCGGTCGCCGAGGCTCTGCAGCTGCGGCTGCTGCGTGGTGTTCTGCAGCGGCAGCACCCACTTGCCGTCGAGCTTGCGCTCCTTGGCGGCTTGTTCCGCCGCGGCGATATCGCCGTCGGACAGGCCGGCGAGCTTGGCCTTGTCGTCCACCACCAGCGCGCCGGCCTTGGTGGCGGCGAGCAGCTTGTTGGTGAACTGCGTGCTGAGCGTGGATTCCTCTTTGTTGAGTTCCTTCAGCTTGGCCTTGTCCGCCTCGGACAGCTTGGCGCCGTGGTGCACGAAATTCTTGTAGACCACCTCGACCAGGCGCAGCGATTCGGCATCGAGCTTGAGCGAATCGCGCTGCTGGTAGACCGCCTCGACGCGCTTGAACAGCTTGTCGTTGAGGTACATGGCGTCCTGGTGCGCGGCCAGCTTCGGCGCTTCCTCTTCCTGCACCTTCTGCAGCGCGTCGGTGGTGTTGGCGCCGGTGACGGCGTCGAAGGCGTGGTTGACGCGGCTGAGCATGGCGCCGGATTTCTCCATCGCCACGTAGGTGTTGTCGAACGTCGGCGCCTCGGGGTTGTCGGCGATCTTCTCGAGCTCGGCGAGGTGCTGCTTCATGCCCTCTTCGATCGCCGGCTGGTAGTCGCTTTCCTTGATCTTGTCGAACGGCGGCGCCTGGAACGGCAGCGCGCTGGCGGCGAAGAACGGATTGGCCGACGGCGCTTCGGCGGTAGCCGGCGCGCTGGCGGCGGCAGCGGGATGATCGGCGGACTTGGCAGCGTCGCTGGACGGCTGCGAGCAGGCGGCGAGGGCGAGCGAGGTGGCGATCGCCAGAGCGCGGAGAGGCGGCATGCGGGGGTTCTCTATGTTGCGTGAAGACCCCCGACTGTAACCACAGCCTGCGCGCACGTCCAAGAGCCGGAAGTCAGCGCTGCGCCGCCGCAGATCTACGCGGCGCTCATATCGCGCAGCTTCCAGCTTGGCCCGATCAGCAGATTCAGGCGATGCCGCACGATGCTCATCGGCAGGTCGGTGATCAGATCCACTTCGATGTGCAGATCGGCCACGCGCGCATTAACTTGCGCCGCCGGATCGGTCTTGCCGAGCGTGGGATCGACTTCGTCCGGTTCCGGCTGCATCGCGCGCCAGCGCTCGAACAGCCCCGGCTCGCGCAGCGCCTGCTGCAGCGCGGCAGCAAAATCGCCGGGGCCGGCGCCTTCGTAGCTCAGGCTGGGTTCGGGCCCGCGGGCATGGGCGAGATCGTCGATGGAGAGATAGAAGTGGCTGCGGCTGGCCATGGCAGAGCTCCTTGTGGGTGGCTTGGGGCGAGCATGCCCCAGCCTGCGTCAAGCCGTGATCGACGGAGCGACAATCGATTTCACATCGAGATGGCGCGCCGCCAGCGCGGGTTCGACCTCGCCATGCGGCAGCACGCCCAGGCAAGGCGCCGGCAGCAGCGCGCGCAAGGTCGCCAGGTTTTCGTCCGCGGCGTCCATCGCCGGGTCGATGCGGTTGGCGATCCAGCCGAGCAAGCGGCAACCATCGGCGGCGATCGCGCGCGCGGTCAGCAGCGCATGGCTGAGACAACCCAGGCGCAGACCAACTACCAGGATCACCGGCAGCTCCCATGTCCGCGCGATATCCGAAGCGAGCAGTCCCGGCGCCAGCGGCACCATCCAGCCGCCGACGCCTTCCACCACCACGCGATCGTGGCTGGCCTGCAATGCATCGAAGGCTTCGCGCAGCGGCGGCAAGGCGATAGTGACGCCTTCGTGCGCGGCAGCGAGGTGCGGCGACAGCGGTTCGCGCAGCGCGATCGGATTCACCAGCTCGTACGGCAGCGGCACGCTGCCCGCGGCGAGCAGGGCCATCGCGTCTTCGTTGCGGCGCCCGTCCGGCGTGTCCATGCAGCCGCTCGCCACCGGCTTCATGCCGCAGGCCGATTCGCCGGCCTGGCGCAACGCATGCAGCAGCGCGCACGCCGCGTGGGTCTTGCCGATGCCGGTGTCAGTGCCGGCGATAAACACGGCGGGGACGCTCATGCGGCGCTCCTCAAGGGAAGTGGGCGCATAATACGGACTTTGTCGCCGGAACCACCGCCATGTTCGAAGTCGCCACCGCCACTTATGCCAGCAAGCGCGAACACTACGCGGAGCTGTGCGAGCAGATGCGCGGCATGCTGGCCGGCGAACCGGACCTGATCGCCAACGCGGCGAATTTCTCCGCCCTGGTGTTCCACAGCCTGCCGGACTTCAACTGGGCCGGCTTTTATCTGTATGACGGCAACGAGCTGGTGGTCGGTCCGTTCCAGGGCAAGCCGGCCTGCATCCGCATCGCCATCGGCCGCGGCGTCTGCGGCACCGCGGCGCAGACGCGCCAGACCCAGCTGGTGCGCGACGTGCACGAGTTCGCCGGGCATATCGCCTGCGATGCCGCCTCCAATTCCGAGGTCGTAGTGCCCCTGGTGCGCAAGGACGGCAGCCTGCTCGGCGTATGGGATGTCGACAGCCCGCTGGTCGCGCGCTTCGACGAGGACGACCGCGCTGGGATGGAGGCGCTGTGCGCTGTCTTCATGGAAGCGGTGGAAAGCACGGAGCGCTGAGGCGCTTAGAGCCACTAATAAAAAACCTGCGTCACCCCAGCGAAAGCTGGGGTCCAGAGCCTTAGAGGCACTGGATGACTCGCTTTGCTCGCCCCTGCGGGGCCGCCCTTCGGGCGTTCTTCGCGCTACGCGCTCGTCCAGCTTCCGCTGGAATGACGAGAATGAAGATATGCACGCCGTGTTCCGGAAGCCGTGGAAAGTGCTGAGTGCCAAGTTGATTGGAATCACGCACAAAACCTCCGTCACCCCAGCGAAAGCTGGGGTCCAGGGCCTTTAAGGCACTGGATTCCAGCTTCCGCTGGAATGACGAGAATGAAGATCTGCGCGCCGTATTCCAGCTTTCGCTGGAATGACGAGAGCGAAAAGTGACGGGGTTTTGCCGGAAGCCCTCAGCCGCGCTCGCGCTGCATCAAGTCCACCACGGCCGCGCGCGCTTCATCCACACCCGTGCCCTCTGAGGAGGAAAACACCTGGGCCGTGGCCAGCAGGCCTTCCGCCGCGAACTGCTTGCGCATCGCCGCCAGCGCCTGCGCGGACTGGTTGCGCGAGAGCTTGTCGGCCTTGGTCAGCAGCACGTGGCATGGCAGGGCGGTGTCCTGGCAGAACGCCAGCATCATGCGGTCGAACTCTTTCAGCGGATGGCGGATGTCGACGATCAGCACCACGCCGCGCAGGCTGCGGCGCTGGTGCAGATACGCGTCGATCTCGCGCTTCCAGTGCTCGCGCAGCGGCTCGGGCACCTTGGCGTAGCCATAGCCCGGCAGGTCGATCAGGCGCGTGTCGAGCGGCTTCTCTCCTTCGCCTTGCAGCCGTGGCGGCAGCGCAAACGCCACCATCTGCTGGGTGCGGCCCGGCGTCTTGGAGGTGCGGGCCAGGCCGTGGTGGCCGGTGAGCTTGTTCAGCGCGCTGGATTTGCCGGCATTGGAGCGGCCGGCGAACGCAACCTCGGCGCCGCTGTCTGCAGGTAATTGGTCGATACGGTGAGCGGCCAGCACGAAGCTGGCGCCCTGGAGCGGATTGGGGGCCATGTACTTGATGATTCTGATGGTTTGACCGACCCCGGTGGGCCAGGGATAATTCCAAGGTTTCTGCCAGTTACGGGTGCGATTCCATGCGCGCCGTGCAGCCATAGCAGTTCTTCTGGAGACAAGTGTATGAGTTTTCGGCCCGCTGGTTCCTGGCCCGCTGTAGTCGGATATGCCGTAGCCCTCGTCTTCGCGCTGTCCGCCGGCACGGCTGCGGCACAGGACGCCAAGCCCGCCGCCGCGGCGTCGGCCAAGCCGGCCGCCGCGGCCTCCGCCGCTCCGGCGGCTGCCGAGAAGCCCGCGGCGCCCGCCGCCGAAGCCGCCCACAGCGGCGTGAAGCTCGGCGATGCGGCCGCCGGCCAGGGCAAGGCCGCCGCCTGCGGCGCCTGCCACGGCATGGACGGCAACTCCAGCGACCCGCAGTACCCCAAGCTGGCCGGCCAGAGCGAGCAGTACATCGCCCAGCAGCTCGGCAACTTCAAGTCCGGCAAGCGCCAGAACCCGATCATGATGGGCATGGCCGCTGCGCTGTCCGAGCAGGACATGCACGACATCGGCGCCTATTTCGCCAGCAAGAGCGCGCTGCCGGGCGTGGCCGACCAGGCCCTGGTCGAGCGCGGCGAGCAGCTCTATCGCCAGGGCGACGCCGCCAAGGGCGTGCCGGCCTGCATGGCCTGCCACAGCATCGACGGCCGCGGCAATCCGGGCGCGATGTATCCGCAGCTCACCAGCCAGCATGCGCAGTACATCCAGGCCACGCTGAAGGCCATGCACGACGGCACCAGCTGGGGCGACGACGCGCACGCCAAGATCATGCCGAGCATCGCGCAGAAGCTCGACGAGAAGGACATCGCCGCGCTGGCCAGCTACGTCGAAGGCCTGCATGCCGCCGAGGGCGCTGCGCCCAAGCCCGCCACGCCCTGATCGACCGACGACGCCGGCCACTGGCCGGCGTCGCTCTCTCCACTCCCCGATACCGAGGTTCACATGCTGAAGCGCCTGCCGTTCCTGTTCGTTTCGATGCTGGCGATCGCCGCCTGCAGCCAGGGCAGCGACAACGGCACAGCCGCCCAGCAGCCCGCTCCGGCCGCCACGCCCGCGCCGGCCGCCAGCGCCCCGGCGCAGCAGCCTGCGGCGCCGGCCACGGCCGCCGCGCCGGCCGCCGCCAGCACCGCCGCCGACAGCGCGAAGCCCGCAACGCCCGCCCCCACCGAAGCGCCCGCGCCGGCCGGCAAGACCGAGCCCTTCGTCGACAACGGCAAGTGGGTCGAAGGCAAGAACTACTACCGCATCGAGCCGGCGCAGCCGAAGGTCACCGACACCGACAAGATCGAAGTGACCGAAGTGTTCTCCTACGGCTGCCCCGCCTGCAACCAGTTCCGCCCGACCATGGTGCAGCTGGTGAAGGAACTGCCCGCCGGCACCCAGGTGGCTTACCTGCCGGTGTCGTTCAATCCGGCCGAGAACTTCCCGATGTTCCAGCGCGCCTACTACGCCGCGCAGGCGCTGGGCGTGGCCGAGAAGACCCACGAGGCGATCTTCGACGCCGTGTGGAACAGCCGCGAGCTGACCTCGTACAACGCCAGCGGCAGCGGCCTGCGTCCGAGCAGCGAGCTGCCGACCATCGACGATGCCGCCAAGGTCTACGCCAAGTACGGCGCCGATCCCAAGGAATTCGCCGCAGTGGCCAACTCCTTCAGCATCAACACCAAGATCAAGCGCGCCGATGAACTGGTGCGCACCTATGGCGTCGAATCCACGCCGACCCTGGTGATCGACGGCAAGTACCGCTTCACCGCGCAGAGCGCCGGCGGCTATGCGCAGACCATCGAGCTGGCCAAGTGGCTGGTGGCGAAGGAAGCGGCAGGAAAGTAAGCGCGTCCAAGTAAGCCCGTCACAAAAGCCCGGTACAAAGTCCCGCTATAACGGTTCGTCCCGGCGGCAGCGGCCGCCGGTTCCGCGGAGAGAATCCATGTTCAAGCGTTTTGCCCGTCTGCGCGTCGCCGCCCTGCTCACCGGCCTGGTCCTGACCAGCGCCTGCACGGCGTCCAATTCAAATGCGGCCGCGCCGTACACCGAGGGCAAGGAATACGTCGCCCTGCCCGCCCCGGCCCAGCGCTACAGCGCGGACGGCAAGGTGGAAGTGGTCGAGGTGTTCTCCTACGGCTGCGTCCACTGCGCGCATTTCGCGCCGAAGGCCGAGGAACTGCGCAAGCAGTTGCCGCCCGGCGTGAAGTTCAAGCTGCTGCCGGCCGCCTTCAGCGACGCGTGGCTGCCCTACGCCCGCGCCTACTACGCGGCGGAAAAGCTCGGCCTGGTCGACAAGACCCACCTCGACCTGTTCGCCAAGAAGTTCGACCAGCACTACCCGATCTCCACCCTGGACGAGCTGGCCGACTACTACGCCACCCAGGGCGCGGACCGCGCCAGGTTCCTCGCGATCGCCACCTCGCCCGAGGTGACCCAGCAGATCAAGAAGGACCTGGAGCTGATCCAGAAGTGGGGCGTCGACGGCACGCCGACCATCGTGGTCGACGGCAAGTACCGCAGCAACGAGGTCAAGACGCTGGACCAGCTCTCGGCCCTGGCCCAATGGCTGGCCAAGCGCGAGCTGACCGGCAAGTGATGCGCCGCGCGGTGCCGCCTGGCGGCACCGCGTTCACGTCCGGGCGGTCATGCTGGCCGGGTTTCCCCGATCCGCCGCTTGTGCTTCGTCCACGATGACTTCCGCGCCCGCCCCTGCCGTCGCCGAACGCCGCCTCCGGCTGCTGAGCTGCAACATCCTTGCCGGCGCCAGCGTGCAGCGCTACAGCGAGTACTTCACGCGCAGCCTCAACGCCGTGCTGCCCGGCCGCAGCAAGCTGGACAATCTCGACCGCCTCGCCGAGGTGCTGCCGCAGTTCGACGTGATCGGCCTGCAGGAAGCCGACGCCGGCAGCCTGCGTTCGGGCTTTCTCAACCAGACACGCTATCTCGCCGAAACCTCCGGCATGCCGTTCTGGAGCCACCAGCCCAACCGCCCGATGGCGCGGCTGGCGCATACCGCCAATGGCCTGATCAGCCGGCTGGAGCCGCACAGCGTGCTGGACTACCAGCTGCCCAGCCGCATCCCCGGCCGCGGCGCGCTGCTGGCGCGCTTCGGCGAAGGCCAGGATGCGCTGGCGGTGATGATCGCCCACCTGTCGCTGAGCGCCACGGCGCGCGCGCGCCAGCTGGGTTTTATCGCCGAGGTGCTGCAGGACTTTCCGCATGCCGTGCTGATGGGCGATCTCAATACCGATGCCCACAGCGCCGAGATGCGGCATCTGTTCGCCAAGTGCAGCCTGGTGCCGCCGGCGCAGGCGACGCCGACTTTTCCGAGCTGGCGGCCGCGCAAGGCGCTGGACCATATCCTCACCTCCGAAGCGCTGCGCCTGGAAAAGCTGTGGGCATTGCCGCAGGCCTTTTCGGATCATTTACCGGTTGCGGCTGAGATACGGCTCCCCCAGCATGTCGCGCCGCGCCCCCACCGACTCCGCCGATGACTGCTCTGCTCCGCAACTCCCTGCCCTGGCTGCTGCTGGCCCTGGTCGCTGCTCTCGCAGCGTGGATCCGCTACGGCCTGATCGAACCGGCCGCCATCGGGCATCTGTGCGAAACGGCCACGGCGCCGGCATGGTGCCAGTGGCGGCTGCGGCTGGTGCTTGCGTTCCTCAACTACGGCTACGGCTGGGCCGCACTTGCTTTCGCCGCGCTCGCCCTGGTGTGGAAGCATCCGCTCAGCGCCTGGCTGGCCGCGGCCAGCGGCGTGCTGGCGCTGCAGTTGTATTGCTTTGAAGCAGGCGCGTTCGCGCTGCTGGTCGGCTGCCTACGCCTGATTCGTCTGCAGGCGGATGCGGCGCCAGGCGACAAGGACCGGAACGGCGATCGCCAGGTTCAGCCCCAGCCATAGCCAGGTCACCGGATTGAGGCCGATGTCCTGCGCCACCACCGCGGCCGCCAGCAGCGGCACCACGATGGCGAGGCAGCGTTCTTCCATGCGCAGGCCGGCGCTCTGCGCCCAGCCGCTCAGCCAGCCCGCCAGCGCGTAGCCGACGCACGGCAGCACGGCCAGACCGAGCGGGAAGTCGCGATAGCGGCCGTCGAACACCAGCAGCAGGCCTTCCAGCGCCAGCAGGAACAGCCAGGCGAAGCGCAGCCACGCACCCGGCAACACCGCGGATGCAACGCCGCCGATGCGCGCGGCCAGCCAGTGCGCCAGCACGATCGCCGTCACCAGGCCGCCCGCGCAGGCCGCCCAGGACAAGCCCCATTCGAGCAGGTCGCGGCAGGCGTACAGCATCTGCCGGTATTGCCAGGCCAGCGCGGTGCCGGTGGCGAAACCCGCGAGTACCAACACGCCCCAGCCCGCCATGCCGCGCCAGCTTCGGCGCACCGCGCCAGCGATCACGAACAGCAGCACGCCCGCGGCGCCGGCCAGCCAGCCCAGCCACCAGCGCGGTTCTTCGATCACCGGCCCCTGCATGGAGAATTTCGGCCGCGCGTGGACGTCGTAGATGCCCCAGTAGCCGCCGGTGGTGCCTTCCTGCGCGCGCTTCCACGGCTGGTCGAACGCTTCGATCACGTTGTACGGCATCGACACGCTGCCGGCGTAGTCGAGGAATTCGCGCAGATAGCGCGCCTCGTTCACCACGCTGGCGCGCGCCGCGCGGCGCGGCTTGCCGGCGCTGGGCCAGCCGGTCTCGCCGATCATCACTTCGCGGCCGGGGAAGGCCTGCTTCATGCGCTGGTAGACCTCGGCGACGTGGCGCACCGCGTGTTCCGGCGGCACCGGCTCGTCTTCCCAGTACGGCAGGATATGGATGGTCAGGTAGTCCACCGACTTGGCCATTTCCGGATAGCGCAGCCAGAACTCCCACACGTCCGCATAGGTCACCGGCACCGAGGCGGGAATCGCCGCGCGCACCTGCCGCGCATATTCGGCCAGCGCCTTGGGCGACTGCTCGCCGCGCAGCAGCACCTCGTTGCCGACCACCACGCCGCGCAGCACCTGCGGATGCGCCTTGGCCTCGGCGATGCCCAGCTCGATCTGTTTTGCATTGGCGACGGGATCGCGGCCCAGCCAGATGCCCATGATCACCTTCATGCCGTAGCGCCCGGCGATCTCCGGCACCGCGCTCAGGCCCTGGCCCTGCGAATAAGTGCGCACGCAGTCGAAGCGCTGCGACAGCGCGCGCAGATCGGCGTCGATGCGCTCGGGGCTGATAAAGGCCTTGAGGTCGTACGGCGTCTCGCCCGGTTCGCGGAACGGCGCATACGACACGCAGGCGATGCGCGCGGACGGCGCATCGGGCAGCGCCACCGGCCGGCCGAGCAGCCACCACCACAGCGCGCCGGCGGCGGCGCAGAGCGCCAGTACCAGCCAGAGCAAGAGACGCGCGCGGGGCAAAAGCGACGGCGTGGACGACATGCGCAACCTGTGGATTCGCGCCGGCCGTGGCGCCTCAGAAGCCCGCAAGTCTAACAGCGGCATCCGTGAGGCCGGCGGCGTGAAGAAAGCTTTTAACGTAGGACTCAGCCTAGATTTGACACTCTGCCGGGCTAATCACATGCCGCGGCTGGGATTCGTCCGGCCTACACTGCGTTTTGATCGGCCGCGCCCACTGAGATGGGCCAATGCATCCGGGCCGCAGCACAAGGAGTTTCCATGCCTCTTCACGCAGCGCCGCGGCGTCTCGCCCACTCGCTCCTCGCCTTGGCCGCCAGCCTGCTGCTGGCCGGCGCCGCGCACGCCGCGGAACCCACCGATGCGCAGCGTGCGGCCTTCAAGCAGGCCTACGCCGCCGCGCAGCAGGGCGGCGATGGCTGGCGTGCATTGGCGCAGAACCTGTCGGGCTATCCGCTGTATCCGTATCTCGAAGCCGCGGCGCTCACTCACGATCTGCGCCAGCTCGACCGCGCGCCCGTCGACGCCTATCTCAAGCGCTATCCGGAGCTGCTTCCGGCCAGCGATCTGCGCCGCGACTATCTGCTCGAACTGGCGCGCCGCAAGGACTGGACCACGTTCCAGTCGCTGTATCAGCCCGGCCTCGGCGACGCGCTCAGCTGCGACGCGCTGCAGGCGCGGCTGGCGCAGACGCAGCCCGCTCCCGCGCAATCGAGCCAGGCCGCGGCAGGCGCGAAGCTGGATTTCCAGCGCGACCTCGCCACGCTGTGGACCAAGCCGAACCTGCCCAATGCCTGCGATCCGGTGATCGCCGCCGCGCACGATCAGGGCCTGCTCACCGCGCAGCGCCTGTGGGAGCGCATCGATCGCGCCGCCGACGCCAACCAGCCCGGCACCGTGGCCGCACTCGCCGCGTGGCTGCCGGGCGAAGAGGCGCAGACCGGCCAGCGCATCGCGCTGGCGCTGCGCGATCCCGGCGGCGCGGCGGCGAAGGCCGGCACCTGGCCGGATACGCCGCGCAACCGGCAGGCGGCGATGCTGGCGCTGGAGCGCCTGGCGCGGCGCCAGTCCGGCATGGCCGACAGCTACTGGGAACAGCTGCGCGGGCATTTCAAGTTCACCCAGGAACAGCAACGCCGCATCCTCTCCTCGCTCGCGCTGTTCCATGCCACCGACTTCAACGACGACGCCCTGCAGCGCCTCGCCTCGCTGCCGCCGCAGGCGCAGACCGAGGCCACGCGCGAGTGGCGCGTGCGCGTCGCGCTGGAGCAGCAGAACTGGCGGGCCGCGCTGGATGCCATCGACGCCATGCCGGCCGAGCAGAAACAGGACGGCGAATGGCGCTGGTTCCGCGCCCGCGCGCTCAGCGCGCTGGGCCGCGACGGCGAGGCGCGCAAGCTGCTGGCGCCGCTGTCGGAAGAACCGACCTTCTTCGGCTTCCTCGCCGCCGACAAGCTCGACGCGCCCTACTCGATCTGCCCGCTGACCTTGCCGCCGGACCAACCGCGCGAGCAGGCGCTGCTGGCCAATGCCGGCCTGCAGCGCGCGTTCGAGCTGTATGCCGTGGGCATGCCGCGGCAGGCGCGGCGCGAATGGGTGCAGGCGCTGGATGGCGCCGATCCGGCCACGCAGAAACTCGCCGCGGACCTGGCCTATCGCCGCGGCTGGTACGACCGCTCGGTGTACGCCTTCAACAAGGGCGAGGCGCTGCGCTACTACGAGCAGCGCTTCCCGCTGGCCAGCCAGGACGGGCTGGTGCCGCAGGCCGAAGAAGCCGGCATCGATCCATCCTGGGCCTACGCCATCCTGCGCGCGGAAAGCGCGTGGATGAGCGATGCGCGCTCCGGCGCCAATGCGCGCGGGCTGATGCAGCTGGTGCCGGATACGGCGGCGGAAATCGCGCGGCGCAACGGGCTGAACTGGAACGGCGCCGAATCGCTGTACGACCCGATCGTCAATATCACCCTGGGCACGCGCTATCTCGCCCAGCTCGCCGCGCGCTTCAACGGCTCGCCATGGCTGGCCAGCGCCGCCTACAACGCCGGCCCCGGCCGCATGAACCAGTGGCTGGCCGCGCGCGGCACGCTGCCGCCGGATCTGTTCGTAGCCAGCATGCCGTTCAAGGAAACCCGCGAATACGTGGCGCGCGTGATGTCCTTCGCGGTGATCTACGACTGGCGCCTCAACGGCACGGCCGCACCGCTGGCCACGCGCCTGACCGCGATCGGCCAGCCCTACGAGCTGCCCGGCCGCAACACGCCGCGCCGCGCCGTTGCCTGCCCCGCCGCCAGCGTGGCGACGGTGCCGGCCGAAGCCGCCACGGTCGCCGCGCCGCCGGCCGGCGACGCGCCGAACAGCCCTTCCCAGTGAGGCATGCCGTCATGAGTCCCAAACGTCTGGTCATTCTGGGTGGCACCGGTTTCGTCGGCAGTTATCTGGTGCCGCGGCTGGCCATGGACGGGCACCGCATCGTGCTGCTGTCGCGCAACCGCGAGCGGCGCCGTGCGCTGGCGGTGGTGCCCGGCGTGGAGATCCACAGCACCGACGTCTACGACGGCAATGCGCTGCGCCGGCAGTTCGAAGGCGCCGATGCGGTGATCCATATGATCGGCTCGCTGCACCCGAGCGGCGGGCGTTCGCTGCAGGAAATCCATGTGGAACTGGCGCGCCGCGTGACCGCGGCCTGCCAAGGGGCCGGTGTCGGCCGGCTGCATCTGATGAGCGCGCTGAAGGCCGGCCAGGGCCTGTCGCGTTATCTGAAGACGCGTGGCGAGGCCGAGGCGGCGGTGCGCCAGTCCGGGCTGGACTGGACGATCTATCAGTCCAGCGTGATGTTCGGCGCCGACGACGGCCTGGTTTCACGCTTCGCCGCGCTGCTGCGGATGATGCCGGTGCTGCCGCTGGCGCGCGCGGGCTCGCGGCTGGCGCCGACCTATGCGGGCGATGTGGCCGAAGCCATCGCGCGCTGCGTGGCGGACGACAAGCTCAGCATCGACCGCACGTTCGAGCTGTACGGGCCACAGGTGCTGACGCTGGGCGAGATCGTGCGCGGCATCCGCGACACGCTGGGCCTTCGCACCAAGATCCTGCCCCTGCCCGACGCGCTGGGCCGCATCCAGGCGCGCTGCGCCGAACTACTGCCGGGCAAGCCGTTCTCGTACGACAACTTCCTGACCCTGCGCACCGATTCGGTCGGCAAGCAGGACGGCTATGCCGCACTCGGCATCCGCCCCGAGCCGCTGACGCCATGGCTGCCGGTGCTGCTGCAGGGCTCGCTGCGGCAGCGTCGCCTGGACCGCTTCCGCGCCATGCGCTGAGGCCGGCGGCCGCGCATGGCAGAATCGCCGCCATGCGTACCTATCTTGTCGGCGGCGCCGTCCGCGATCGACTGCTGCAACGTCCCGTCAGCGACCACGACCACGTGGTGGTCGGCGCGACGCCGGACGACCTGCTCGCGCTGGGCTACAAGCCGGTGGGCAAGGACTTTCCCGTATTCCTGCATCCGGACACCGCCGAGGAGTACGCGCTGGCGCGCACCGAGCGCAAGACCGGCCCCGGCTATCACGGCTTCGCCGTGCATGCCGATCCCACGGTGACGCTGGAGCAGGATCTGGAACGGCGCGACCTCACCATCAATGCGATCGCGATGGATGAGGCCGGCGGCCTGGTCGATCCGTTCGGCGGCGCGCGCGACCTGCAGCAGCGCGTGCTGCGCCATGTCTCGCCCGCCTTCGTCGAAGACCCGGTGCGCCTGCTGCGCGTGGCGCGCTTCGCCGCGCGCTTCGCGCCGCTGGGTTTCACCGTCGCCGACGAAACCATGGCGCTGATGCGGCGCATGGTGCGCGAGGGCGAAGTCGATCATCTGGTGCCTGAGCGCGTATGGCAGGAAACCCGCCGCGCGCTGGGCGAGGCGCGTCCTTCCGCGTTTCTGCAGGTGCTGCGCGCGAGCGGTGCGCTGGCCGTGCTGTTTCCGGAAATCGACGCGCTGTACGGCGTGCCGCAGCGCCCCGAATTCCATCCCGAGGTCGACACCGGCATCCATCTGGAAATGGTGCTCGACATGGCTGCGCGCATCGCGCCCGGCAACGATCTGGTCGGCTTCTGCGCGCTCACCCACGACCTGGGCAAGGCGCTGACGCCGGCGCACGTGCTGCCGCGGCATATCGGCCACGAGCAGGCCGGCGTCGAGCCGCTGCGCCGGCTGGCGGCGCGCCTGCGTGTGCCGACCGAATATGCGGCGCTGGCCGAGCAGGTCTGCCGCGAGCATCTGAACGCCCATCGCGCCTTCGAGCTGAAGCCGGCGACCGTGCTGCGCCTGCTCGCCGCGCTGGATGCGCTGCGCCGCCCGGAGCGGCTGGACGTGTTCCTCGCCGCCTGCGAGGCCGACAAGCGCGGGCGCCTGGGCCAGGAACACGCGGACTACCCGCAGGCCGCCTATCTGCGCGCCGCGCGCGCCGCCGCGGCGGCGATCGGCGCCGGCGCCTTCGTCGCGCAGGGGCTGCAGGGCCCGGCTGTGGGTGCGGCGATGGAAAAAGCGCGGATCGCGGCGATCGCCGACGTGCGCGGAAGCTCCAGCTAAGCCATTCCGTTGTATAACGCGGGGGATGCCTGTCACCGTTCTGCAACGGCGGGCGTTTCATCCGTTTTTCGCCTGGAGCCGCCCCTTGTCAGCCGCCGATTCCTCCGCCTCGCCCCTGCGCCAGCGTTTCCGCCCCCTGTGGTGGCTGGCCTTCGCCTATGTGGCAATCGGCGCGATCACTCGCGTGGCCTTGCTGGTGATGTCGGGCCAGGGCGTGCCGCACAACCCGCTGTACTGGGCCTACGCCTTCGGCGTGGGCCTGCTGTACGACCTGATCACCTACATCTACATCGCCTGGCCGCTGGTGCTGTTCCTGTGGCTGATGCCGCGGCGCGCCTATGTGTCGCGCGCGGGCCAGTGGGCGCTGTATCTGCTGGCAGCGGTGCTGCTGTACTGGCTGATGTTCGTGGGCGCGTCGGAGCTGGTGTTCTGGAACGAGTTCGGCACGCGCTTCAACTTCATCGCGGTGGATTACCTGGTCTACACCACCGAGGTGATCGGCAATATCCGCGAGTCGTATCCGCTGGGCCGCTGGCTGGGCCTGCTGGCGCTGACCGTGCTGATCGCGCTGCTGGTGAGCCGCCGCGGCCTGCGCACGCGCGACGGCGGCACGCGCTTCTGGCAGCGCGCCAAGGTGGTGCTGGTGTGGCTGGTGCTGACCGTGGTTACCGTGGCCGCGTTCAAGGGCACGCTGAAGGACCGCACCGACAATAATTTCGTCAACGAGCTGTCCGGCAACGGCATCTACGAGTTCTTCGCCGCCTTCCGCAGCAGCCATCTGGAGTACTCGCGCTTCTACACCACGCTGCCGGAAGAACAGGCCTTCCGCGATGTGCGCACGATGCTGAAGACGCCGGAGGCGACCTACGTCAGCAACGATCCGCGCGACCTTACCCGCGAGATCCGCCACGAAGGTCCGGAAAAGCATCTCAACGTGGTGCTGATCAGCATCGAGAGCTTCTCCGCCGACTTCATGCAGACCTTCGGCGACGACCGCGGCATGACGCCGAACCTCGACGCGCTGGTGGACAAGAGCCTGTTCTTCGACAACCTCTACGCCAACGGCACGCGCACGGTGCGCGGCCTGGAGGCGTTGTCGCTGGCCATTCCGCCGACGCCGGGCGATTCGCTGGTCAAGGCGCACGACAACGAGGATCTGTTCTCGGTGGCCAACGTGTTCAATGCGCGCGGCTACCAGTCGGACTTCGTCTACGGCGGCTACGGCTACTTCGACAATATGAATTACTTCTTCAACCACAACGGCTATCGCGCGGTGGACCGCAACGATATCTCGAAGGCCGACCCGATCCATCACGAGAACGTGTGGGGCGTGGCGGACGAAGATCTGTTCACCTTGTCGATGCGGCAGATGGACAGCATCCATGCGCAGGGCAAGCCGTTCTTCCTGCATATCATGACCACCTCCAACCACCGGCCCTTCACCGTGCCGGCCGGCCGCGTGAAGGAAAAGAACGGCACGCGCGAAGCAGCCGTGGCCTATACCGACTGGTCGATCGCGGACTTCCTCAAGCGCGCCGCCAGCAAGCCGTATTTCGACGACACCATCTTCGTGATCACCGCGGACCACTGCGCCTCCAGCGCCGGCCGCACCAGCGTGCCGATCAACCGCTATCACATCCCGCTGTGGATCTATGCGCCCAAGCACGTGCAGCCGCAGCGCGTGCACCGGCTGATGGCGCAGATCGACATCATGCCCACCGTGCTGGGCATGCTGAATTTCAGCTACCGCAGCCGCTTCTTCGGCTACGACCTGTTCCAGCTCGAGCCGGGGCGCGAGCGCGCCTTCCCGGCCACCTATGAAAAGCTCGGCTATCTGCGCGACGACGTGCTGACCGTGCTGGAGCCGCAGCGCAAGCTGGAGCAGATGCGTCCGGACTACGAGACCGGCGACGGCGTGCCGTTGCAGCCGGTGGACCGCACCAAGGTGGACGAGGCGACGGCCTACTACCAGGTGGCGGCGGATCTCTACAAGAAGCGCCAGCTCGGCAAGCGGCCGGACGACAACACGCCGGTCAAGCCGCTGCAGGCCGAACAGGCGCCGAGCGCGGCGCCGGTCCAGCATTGATGCCTTGCCGTCGCCAGTGATGGCGACGGCGTTGCGTCAGAGCCGATCGCCCTGATCGGCTTCGAGCATGTCGGCGGGCAGCGGCACCATGTCCATGCCGCGCGCCAGCACCATGGCCTGGAAGCGTTCGCCCATCTGGTCCGGCAAGGTGAGTTTCTTCACCTGCTGGGCCAGGCGGTAGCGCGAGGCTTCGTCCGGCGCGTTCGCATAAGCGTCTTCGAATACCTGCTGCAGGCCGGCGGCGATCAGGAACTGCGCCTGCGGCAGATAAGCCGCGACACCGAAGCCGGCCTGGTTGCCGGCCTCGGCCAGGGCGGTGAAATCCACCGAGGCGGTGAGGTCGTTGAGGCCGGGCAGGAACAGCGGATCGGCATGCGCGTGGTGGCGGTAATGCGCCATCAGGGTGCCGTCGCTGCGGCCGGGCTGGTAGTACTCGCGGCGCACATAGCCGTAGTCGACGAACAGCATCACGCCGGCACTGAGCGAGCCGGCGATGGCCTGCATCCAGTACGGCAGCTGCGGCAGCACTTCGGAGCGGTAGTCGTCGGCGAAGGACGTTTCCAGATCGCGTTCGAGATGGCGCACGGCGCCTGAAACCAGCGCATCCGCCGGACGATCGACGCGGCGCAGGCGGCCTTCGCCGTCCAGTGCGACGTATTCCTCGTAGACCTCGCCGGCGCGCAGGGTGAAGCGCGTGGTGGGCAGCGCGTCGATCACTTCGTTGGCGAACAGCACGCCGCGCCATGCTTCTTCCGGCGGGCGGTCCAGCCATTCCACGCGGGCGAACAGTTCCGCCGGCAGTGCAGCCGCCAGGCGTTCGCGCTGGCGTTCGCGCAGGTCGGCGCTGGGTTCCAGGATCAGATAGCGGCGCGGGACTTGTCCGTTGGCGTGGAACGCCAGCAAGGCGGCTTCGGCGAAGGCGCCGCTGCCGCCGCCGAGTTCGAGCATGTCGGCTTCGTCGCCCAGCAGTTCCAGTACCGGCCCGAGCATCTTCGCCACGCAGCGCGCGAACAGGTCGCCCAGTTCCGGTGCGGTGATGAAATCGCCGGCTTCGCCGAACTTGGTCGCGCCGGCGCTGTAGTAGCCCAGGCCGGGCTCGTACAGGCAGCGGCCCATGTAGTCGGAGAACGGCATCGGCCCGTGCGCGGCGATGTGTTCGCGCAGCCGCGCCAGCAGATGGTCGGAATGGGCGCGCTCGTCGGCGCCGGGCTCGGGAAGGCGGGAAAAACTGGATTTCATCGCGCAAGGATAGCCGATGCTCCCCTTGCCGCCGCGGGAACGCCCGTGCGGGCGTTCCCGCTTATTCCGCTCAGAAGTCCTTCTGCACCGTGGCGTACAGCCCGCGGCGCGGACCGAACTGCGGCGCGCCCACGCCGATGCCGGTGCCGTCGCGCAACTCATACGTGCGATCCAGGGCATTGATCACGGCGAGCTGGGTGTGCAGCTTGCCGGTGCTCTGGAACTCGAAGTCGTGCGACAGGCTGAGGTTAAGCTGGAAGTAGGCCGGCATCGCGGCGCCGTTCGGCACCGCTCCGTCGCGGCGCAGGCCGCTGCCGAACAGATAGTTGGCGCCGACGCGGGTGGCCGGGTCGATCGCGTAGCTGACGCCGCCGGAGGAAGCGATCTTCTGGTCGTGATCGAGGTGGATGTAATGGTCGGCGACATAGGCCAGATCATCCGCCGCGAAGTTGTACTGGCTGGTGATCACGCGCTCGCCCATCGCCTGCGACAGCGCGACGTTGAAATATGCCGACCACGGACCGTTGTCGTAGTCCGCGGTGAATTCCACGCCGCGGATGCGGCCCTTGGCATAGTTGAACGTGGAATACACCAGCGCGGCGCCGAACTGGCCTTCGTCCTGCAGGCGGCGCACCTTGCGGTAGTACGCATCCAGGCCCAGCGTCAGCGAGGAACCGAAGCGCTGCTGGATGCCGGCGTCGAAATAATCGCTGCGCTCGGCCAGCGGCGTATTGCTGCCGTTGTCGGGCAGCGCATTGGTGGTGCCGTCGAACTTCTGGATATTGGTGGTGGTGATCGCTTCGGTCGCCGGCGGCGTGAAGTAGCGCGAGTAGCCGGCGTGCAAGGTGGTGTCGTCAGCGGCCTGATACACCAGGCCAAGGCGCGGGCTGAGCTGGCTTTCGGTGCGGAAGGACTTGTACACGTCGCCGCGCAGGCCGTAGTTCACCGTGAGCTTCTCGCCGATGCTCCACTCGTCCTGCACGTAGCCGGACCAGGTCTTCGCGGTGAGGCGGTTGCCGTCGAGAATATTGATCGGCGTGGTGCTGGACTGGTTGCCGTCGGCATCGACCGGGAACACCCAGGCATTGGTGCCGCTCGGCGCGCGCTCGAAGCTGCCGTAGACGCCGTAGCGCAGCGTGTGCGCATCGCCCAGCGGCGTGGCGAAATCGGCCTGCAGCGTGCTGGAGCGGTTGCTGCGGTTGATGCTCGAAGCGACGCCGTTGAACATCAGGTCGCCGATCAGATCCGGGCTGAAGGTCAGGCTGGAATAGCGCTGGCCGAGCGAGACCTGGTAATCGGTGCTGCCAAGCTTGCCCTGCAGGGCGAGCACGCCGAAGCGGGTGTTTTCGCGCTGGCGTTCGTTGAGGTCGGCGGAGCTGAAATCGGTCTGATCGAGATAGCCGAAGGTGGGCGTCTGGCCCGGGTTGTTCGGAATCTGGAAGCGGCTGTTGGCCATGCCGAACAAGAAGCTCAGGCGGGTGTTGTTGTCGATCAGGTAGGAAATGTCGCCGAACGCCTTCACCTGGTTGGTGTGGTCGTGGATCGGCTTGCGGCTGGGCGTGGGGTTTTCGATGCCGACATCGCTTTCCAGATAGTTGGCGGTGAGGAAGTAGCTCCAGCGATCGTCGCTGCCCCACAGCGAAGCATTCGGATTGAGCGTGCCGAACGAACCGCCGGTGATGCCGACGCTGCCGCCATTGCCCAGCTCGTGGCCATTCTTGGTGGTGATGTCGACGACGGCCGCGGTGCGCAGGCCGTACTGCGCGGGCAGCGCGCCGTCGAGCAGGGTGACGTTCTTGATGGTGCGCGCGTCGAGCGTCTGGCCGAAGCCGGAGATCGATTCGGGGATGATCACGCCATTGATGCGGTATTGCAGGTTGGCGTGGTCGCCGCGCACGTGGAGGCCGCCGTAGGAGTCCTGGACCACGCCCGGCGCCTGCAGCAGCACCTGGTTCACCGGCGTGCTGTCGCCCAGCGGCAGCTGCGCGATGGCTTTCTGGTCGATCACGTACTGGCTGCTGCCGGTGTCCGGGGACAGCGCGTTGCGCGACTGATCGAGCGCGGCCACTACGTCGATCGCGCCGAGCTGCTTCACATTGGCCGGCGGCTTGTTGCGCGTGGCGCCGTTGGTATTGGTATCCGTGCCAGTGGTGTCGGTGTCGGCGGCCTGGGCGGAAGCGGCGAACAGCGCCGCGGCAAGGCTGATGGCGAGCAGGGTGTGCTTCATCGGGTTACTCGGATGGAGGTATGGGGACGGCGGGGCGTTTCGATACGTTATAACGTTGCCATCGCTACCTTTCATTTACCTGCCCCGAAAGTCATGCTCCGCGTCGCAATATTTTGCGATAACAATCGCTTACAGGAGATTCAAGGCACCGCGGCCGCGCACGTTCGCAACAACTTCATCGACGACGCCTAGACTCCACCCGCGACCAGGCACCCCTGCCACGAGGCCCGCATGAGCGACGATCGCAAGCAACTCCCCGCCGTGATCACGTCGGAAGACCACAGCCGCGTCACCAAGGCGATCCTGGATTTCGTCAGCGATATCCCGGGCAGCAAGGTCGGCGCCAGCGGCGAACCGGAAACCGAAGCGCGCCGCATCGCCAATCGCGCCGCGCAGCGGGCCGCGCTCACCGCTGGCTCGCTGGCGCTGCCGCCCGGACCGCTGGGCTGGCTGACCGTGCTGCCCGAGCTGATCGCGATCTGGAAGATCCAGGCGCAGATGGTCAGCGATATCGCCGCCGCCTACGGCCGCCACGCGGAGCTGGGCCGCGAGCAGATGCTGTGGTGCCTGTTCCGCCACACCGCCGCGCAGGCGTTTCGCGACCTGGTGATACGCATGGGCGACCGCCTGCTGTTCCGGCGCATGTCCTACGCGGTGGCCGAACGCGTGGCCAAGCGCGTCGGCGTGAAGATCACCCAGCGCACGGTCGGCAAAGGCCTGTCGCGCTGGCTGCCGGTGGTGGGCGCGCTCGGCGTCGGCGCCTATGCCTATTACGACACCGGACAGGTGGCGAGTACGGCGATCACCATGTTCGGCGGCGATTTCGATATCGAAGGCGGCGACGAAGCGCGTTCGAACATCGAACGCCAACCCGGCGCCGTGCGCCGCGCACGCAATGCGGTGGTGGAAAAAACCGCCACCGGCGCGGCACGCGTGATGGCGCGCGTCGCTCGCACGCGCGGCGAAAAACAGCAGCCGCCGAAGTAAATCCAGCGCGCCGCGGGATGACCTCCCGCGCGCTTTCCGGCAAGCTGCCGGCTGTTTGATCCGCAGGAGCCGCGCATGCCGCCTCGCCAGGAACGTCCGGTCGCCCTGATCACCGGCGGCGCCAAGCGTGTGGGCGCGGAAATCGCGCGCACGCTGCATGCCGCTGGCTACGACCTGACCCTGCATTGCCGCCGCTCCGTCGACGAAGCGAATGCGCTTGCAGCCGAACTCGAAACGCTTCGCCCCGGCAGCACGCTTATCCTGCAAGCGGAACTGGCGGATCTGGACGCCCTGCCCGCACTTATCGATGCCACCCTCGCGCGCTACGGCCGCCTCGACGCCCTGATCAACAACGCCTCCGCGTTCTATCCCACGCCCACAGGCAGCGCGACCGTCGCGCAATGGAACGAGCTGTTCGCCTCCAACGCGCAGGCACCGTTCTTCCTCGCCCAGGCCGCCGTGCCGGCGCTGCGCGAAAGCCGCGGCGCCATCGTCAACCTGGTTGATATCTACGCCGAGCGCCCGCTAGCCAATCACCCGATCTACTGCATGGCCAAAGCCGCGCTCGCCGCGATGACGCGCTCGTTGGCGCTCGATCTCGGCCCGCAGATCCGCGTCAACGGCATCGCCCCCGGCGCGGTGATGTGGCCCAGCGACGGCAAGCCCTACGACGACCAGCAGGCCATGCTCGCGCGCACCCCGCTGCAGCGCGCCGGCTCGCCGCAGGATGTCGCCGGCACCGTGCTGTGGCTGCTGCGCGACGCGCTCTTCGTCACCGGCCAGATCATCCGCATCGACGGCGGCCGCTCGCTGTCCGTCTGAAACGAAAAGGGCGGCATCGCTGCCGCCCTTTCCTGCACACCGTGCGTGCGCATCAGCTCTTGGCGCGGAACGCCTGCTCCAGCAGCTTCTGATCGAAACCGCCGCCCACCTCGCCATCTTCGGCGTACCGGTACAGCGCCGCCGAATAGATGCCCTGCAGCGAGGCCTGCACCAGCGCCAGCACCGTCAGCCCGATCACCGACACCGCGATGGCGGTGACGATCAACGGCAGCGATTCGGTGGTGAACGCACCGACCACCAGCGCGCCGGCGATCAGGATCGCCACGAAGGTCAGCACCCCGAACACCACGCCGATCCCGGCATTGCCGATCAGGTTCTCGCCCCAGGTGCGCTTGAGCAGCTCGACGCTGCGCTTCACCGCTTCCATCGGCCCGATGTTCTCGCTGGCCAGCACCGGCACCACCAGGAAGGTGGCCACCGTCCAGGCCAGGCCGAGCAGGCCCGCCACGATGCGGCCGACGAAGCCCAGCCGCTCCTGCAGCGCGCGCAGGAACAGGCCCACCGTCGCGGCGATCAGCGCATAGCCGAAGATCGCGCCGACGCGCGACCTGGCGATGGCGAAACCGGCCGACAGGCTGGTCTCCTCGCCGCGCAGCCGCTGCAGCGCCGCGCCGGCCAGCGCGGTGTTGAAGAAGATGATCACGAAGTACTGCACCAGATAGAACGCGAACGTCGCCACGTACCAGCCGATCGGCACGTGCTCGCGGCTCACATGCTCCATGCCCGCCGCCGCGAGGGCGATCGGGATGATGAAGCTCGCCGCCACCAGCAGGCAGCACAGTCCCGACAGCAGCGGGAACATCATCAATGCCTTGTCCGAACGCAGCACCGCCGCGCTCGCCTTCATCAGATTCCAACTACGCGCAAACTTGCCTGCCATGTCCCCTACCTCGTTCCTTGGTGAATGTTGCGCCGCGATTTCTAGCATCTGCGCCAGGCGCGCGACAGTGCGCTTTTACAGCGGCTCGACGCTCAACAGCTCGCTCGCGACCGGAAACGCCGCCCACAGCTCGGCCATGCTTCGCCCGTCGACAGGGTGGCGCAAGGCTGGCGCAATGTCGGCGATGGGCCGCAGCACGAAGGCGTGCTTCAGCTCCTTGCGCGGGATCTCCAGGTGCCCTTCGCCCCGCCGCACCAGGTCGTCGTACAGCACGATGTCCACGTCCAGCGTGCGGTCGGAATAGCGCGGCACATCGCGGCGGCGCCCGTGGCGGTCTTCCAGCGCGTGCAGCCAGTCGTTCAGCGCTTCCGGCGCCAGTTCCGTATCCATGCCCACGGCGAGGTTGACGAAGTCCGGGCCGTCGAAGCCCACCGACTTGCTGCGATAGGCCGGCGACACCGCGATCTCGCCGAAACGCGCGCGCAGTTCGTCCAATGCCGCGCGCAGATAGCGGCCCGGTTCGACATTGGAGCCGAGGCTCAGATAAACCCTTGCCATGGCGCCCCGCTCAGTCCGGCCGCACGCCGCGCTCGATGCGCACGCCCACCGAGCGGGCGCCGCGCACCGCGCCGGGCTTGGACAGCTTCAGCCGCACCCAGGCCACGCCGAATTCCTCGCGCACGATCGCCGCGCAGCGCTCGGCCAGGGTCTCGACCAGGCCGAAGCTGGACGCTTCGACGTATTCGATCAGGCGCTTGGACACGTCCTTGTAGTTGAGCGTATGGGCGATGTCGTCGCTGGCCGCGGGCCGGGTGTTGTCGAAGGCCATTTCCAGGTCAAACGACAGCGTCTGCCGCACGCGGCGCTCCCAGTCGTAGATACCGATGACGGTATCGATGCGCAGGTCTTCGATAAAAACGATGTCCATGGCCGTGCCGAACGCTGGAAAGATGACAAGCCTAACGCGTCGTCACACCGCCGGCAGGGTTTCCAGATCCCAGCGCGGAAAGACCTGCACGCTTTCGTCCTGATGCTGCCCGGCGGCGAGGCGGATCGCGCCGGCCAGGGCGATCATCGCGCCGTTGTCGGTGCAGAAGGCCAGGCGCGGGAAATACACGCGGAAGCCTTCCTTGGCGCCGGCCTCGGCCAGCTCCGCGCGCAGGCGGCGGTTGGCGCCCACGCCGCCGGCGATCACCAGCCGCGTGGCGCCGGCAGCCTGCAGGGCGCGGCGGCATTTGATCGCCAGGGTGTCGACGATGGCTTCCTCAAAGGCGCGGGCGATATCGGCGCGGGTCTGCTCGGACTGGTCCGACTGCCGCCACGCCAGCAGCACCTGGGTCTTCAGGCCGGAAAAGCTGAAATCCAGGCCCGGCCGGTCGGTCATCGGCCGGGAAAAGCGGAACGCGCCCGCCCGTCCCTGCTCGGCCAGCGCCGCCAGCGCCGGACCGCCGGGATACGGCAGACCCATCAGCTTGGCGGTCTTGTCGAAGGCTTCGCCGGCGGCGTCGTCCAGGGTGTCGCCCAGGATGCGGTAGCGGCCGATGCCCTGCACCTCGACCAGCATGGAATGCCCGCCGGAGACCAGCAGGGCCACGAAGGGCGGCTCCGGCGGGTCGTCCTCCAGCAGCGGCGCCAGCAGGTGGCCTTCCATATGGTGCACGCCGATCGCCGGCACCCCGAGCGCCCAGGCCATGGCCCGGGCCGCCGAGGCGCCCACCAGCAGGGCGCCGACCAGCCCTGGGCCGGCGGTATAGGCCACGCCGCCCAGGTCCGCGGGGGTCAGACCGGCCTCGGCCAGGGCCTCGCGCACCAGCGGCAGCAGCTTGCGCACGTGGTCGCGGCTGGCCAGTTCGGGCACCACCCCGCCGTAGTCGGCATGCAGCTTGATCTGGCTGTACAGGGCGTGCGACAGCAGGCCGCGGCCCGGCGCGGCGGGCTCCCAGCGCAGCAGGGCCACCCCGGTCTCGTCGCAGGAGGTCTCGATGCCCAGTACGGGCTTTGAAAATTGCTTCGTGTCCACGCTATACTTCGCGGCTCGCCCGATCAGACGGGCAAGTTTATCACTCGGAGTTTCCATGCCCAGCGTAAAAGTCCGCGAGAACGAGCCGTTCGAGCTTGCCCTGCGTCGCTTCAAGCGTACCTGCGAAAAGGCCGGCGTCCTGGCCGAGACCCGCAAGCGCGAGTTCTACGAAAAGCCGACCCAGGAGCGCAAGCGCAAGCGTGCCGCCGCGGTGAAGCGCCACCTGCGCCGCCTCTCGCGCGACACCTCGCGTCGCACCCGCCTGTACTGAGCCCGGCGTCCGCCATCGGCGGACGGTCCAGGCCCGGTCCGGAGGCAGCAGCCAGGCGCCCTTGGCGCCGCTCGCCTTCATGGCCATGGCAGCCGGCGCGATCATCCGCAGCCGTTGCCTTATCGCTCCAGCATCGGCCGGCGTTGCCCCAGGCAACGCCGGCTTTATGCGTTTCCTTCACGCCAACACCCTTCCCCGGAGAGTGACATGTCCCTGAAGCAGCAGCTCACCGAAGACATGAAGACCGCCATGCGCGGCGGCGACAAGGCGCGCCTGGCGGTGATCCGCCTGGTGCTGGCCGCGGTCAAGCAGCGCGAAGTGGACGAGCGCATCGAACTGGACGACGTGCAGACCCTGGCCGTGCTGGAAAAGATGCTCAAGCAGCGCCGCGACTCCATCACCCAGTACGACGCCGCCAAGCGCCAGGACCTGGCCGACGCCGAGCGCGCCGAAGTGGTGGTGATCGAGGCCTACCTGCCGGCCAAGCTCAGCGAGGCGGAGATCGACGAACTGGTCGCCGCCGCCATCGCCAGCACCGGCGCCAGTTCGGCGCGCGACATGGGCAAGGTCGTGGCCGCCGTGAAGGAACAGGCCGCCGGCCGCGCCGACATGGCCGTGGTCTCGGCCCGGGTCAAGGCCCGCCTCGCCGGCTAAGGCCGCAGATGGCCGCCGCCCGCGGCGCGCAGCCAGAACAGCAGCACTACCAGCGCGATCACCGCCACCACCATCACCCATGCGTGGTGGCGGCGCTGGCTGCTCATCTGCTCCCAGCGCGCCCGGTCCAGGAAATAGCGCCCCTCGCCCGGGCAGCGCAGCACCCCGCGCTCCACCAGCTGATACCAGGCGATGCCCGGCGTCAGCTTCAGCTCCTCGGCGCCGCGCGCCGATTCCGCACTCGTTGCGTCCGCTTCCTCGAAGCGCCGCACGATCGCGCGCTGCGCGCGCAACATCATCGCCGTCAACATGGCGTATCTCCGCATTCGGCAGTTCAAACGCAGCTTGAAAGCCGCGGCGCAGCATGACGCCGCCCACCCATTATCCAGCCAACTCCTTCACGCCGGCACGCCCAACCTCGTGGACGCCGCGATCGCGGCCTGTGAGAAGGAGAGACGCATGCTCAAGTGGGCCATCATCTTTGCCATCGTTTCGCTGGTCACCGGCTGGCTGGGTTTCTACTCGGTGGCCGGCGTCACGGGCACCATCGCGAAGGTTCTGTTCGCCATCTTCCTGATCCTGTTCCTGATCGCCGTGCTGGCCGTGGTCGGCATCTTTCATATCGTCTAGCCCCCATCCCGTCACCCCAGCGAAAGCTGGGGTCCAGCGACTTCAAGGCACTGGACCCCAGCTTTCGCTGGGGTGACGAGGATCTGCTCTCAAGACTCCCACCGCTCCATGCGCCGATGCGCGGGCACGTGGCCCCGCGCATCGGCCAGGGTGGAGGGCCGCTCCCCGGTCACCGCGAAGCCGCAGCGCTCGTACAGCGCCTGCGCGCGCGGATTGCTCGCCGCCACATCCAGCGCCAGCCGCACGCGCCCCAGCGCGGCGGCCTGGGCGGCGAGATGGTCGATCAAGGCGGCGCCGATACCCCGCCCGCGCAGGGCCGGATCGACACCGAGATGAGCCAGGTAATGCATGTCGCCGGACGGCGGCGCGATCACCCGCTCCACCCGCAAGCCGCGCGCAATCACTCCCGGCGCATGCCGCCAGCCGAAAAACCCCAGGATCTGCCGCGCCGCCGCCAGGGTGTGCGCCCAGTGCATATCCGCCCCATAGCCGGCCCCCGCCGCCACCACCCGCCCGTCCAGCTCGCCCACGCAGTGGTTGCGCCAGCCGAATTCGCCGGCGCCGTCGGCGAAGGCATGGCGCAGGAACGCCTGCGCATCGCTGCGCCCCGGCACCGCGAACACGTATTCGAACGCCGCCGGCCCGGAACTGTGGATCAGCGGCACCGCCGCCAGCACATCCACCGCCGTCGCCGGCCGGAACCGCACCTGTGCACTTGCCGCCATGCCCGCTCCCCTCGACCATGAGCCCCCAGCATAAGCCGGGGCCCTGCCCCTTGACCGCCCCCGTACACTAGAGAGCTTATGCGCGGCCGTATCCCCGACAGCTTCATCGACGAACTGCTCTCCCGCGTCGACATCGTCGACGTGATCGAGCGGCGCGTGCCGTTGAAGAAGGCCGGGCGCGAATGGACCGCCTGCTGCCCGTTCCACAACGAGCGCTCGCCCTCGTTCTACGTCAGCCCGGCCAAGCAGTTCTTCCATTGCTTCGGCTGCGGCGCGCACGGCAGCGCGATCAAGTTCCTGATGGACTACGACCGCCTCGAATTCCCCGACGCGGTGGAGGAGCTAGCGCAATCGGTCGGCATGAAGGTGCCCTACGAAGGCGGCCGCGACAACGCCCCGCGCGAAGACAAGACCGACCTCTACAGCCTGCTCGACAGCGCCGCCCGCTGGTACGAAGGCCAGCTCCCCGGCAACCCGGACGCGCAGGCCTATTGCAAGAAGCGCGGCCTCGACGCCGACACCATCGCGCGTTTCCGCATCGGCTGGGCGCCGGCCGGCTTCGACGGCGTGCTGAAGGCGCTGGGCACCGATGCCAAACGCATGCAGCTGCTCAACGACGCCGGCATGGTCGCCAGCAACGAGCGCGGCAACAAATACGACCGTTTCCGCGAACGCCTGATGTTCCCCATCCTCGACCGCCGCGGCCGCGTGATCGCCTTCGGCGGCCGCGTGCTGCAGTCGGAACAGGGCCCGAAATACCTCAACTCGCCCGAGACGGCGCTGTTCCACAAGGGCCGCGAGCTGTTCGCGCTGTGGCAGGTGAAGCAGGCCAACAGCAGCCTTGCGCGCATCGTGGTGGTCGAGGGCTATATGGATGTGATCGCCATGCACCAGGCCGGGCTGCCGATCGCGGTGGCCACGCTGGGCACGGCCACCACGCCGGACCATACCGAAGTGCTGTTCCGCGCCGCGCCCGACGTGGTGTTCTGCTTCGATGGCGACCGCGCCGGCCGCGCCGCGGCGTGGAAGGCGCTGGAAGCGGCGCTGCCGCGGCTGCGCGACGGCCGCCAGGCGTATTTCCTGTTCCTGCCCGACGGCGAGGATCCGGACACCCTGATCCGCAAGGAAGGCAAGCAGGGCTTCGAGCAGCGGCTGAAGAACGCCACGCCGCTGTCGGAATATTTCTTCGGCGAGCTGGCGCACGAAGTCGACGTCGGCAGCCTCGACGGCCGCGCCCGCCTGGCCGAACGCGCCCGTCCGCTGATCGCCCGGCTGCCCGACGGCGCCTTCCGCGACCTGATGGCGCAGGAACTGGAGCGCAAGACCGGCGCACGCGCCGTGCTGCAGCCGGACAGCGCCCCGCGCCGTCCCGCGCAGCGCCCCGTGGCGGTGCAGCGCAGCCTGGTGCGCAGCGCGATCGCGCTGCTGCTGACCCAGCCCGGCATGGCCGACGAGGTGGAACGCCCGTATGGCTTCCTGCGCCTGGACAAGCCGGGCATCGAGCTGCTCGCCGAACTGATCGATCTGGCGCGCTCGCGGCCCGGCATCAATCCGGTAGTGCTGGTGGAACACTTTGCCGAGCGCCCGGAATATCCCGCATTGCAAAAACTCATGGCGGCCACCGCGGTCGGCGAGCCGGAGCAGCAGCGCACCGAGTTCTTCGATGCATTGCGGCGCATGGAGCAGGAAGCCATCGCGCAACGCCGCGAGCTGCTGCTCGCCAAGCAACGCCAAGGCCCGCTCGACAGCGCGGAGAAAGCCGAGCTGCGCGACCTGCTGGCCAACAAGCCCCCCTCCTTCGCGGGTTGAGCGCACATGCGGTTATCCTCCCCCGCTTCACCCCTGCCGGCCGGCGCCCATGGAATGGCTCGCCTGTGGGATCATCGCCCTTCGCTTTCCGCCGGGGCTCGACCAGGCAAGGACGTCGATGGATCTGCTTGAACGACTCGTCACGCTGTTCGCCGAGAACGGCTACGCCGCCGTCTTCATCGCACTGCTGCTGTGCGGTGCCGGCGCGCCGCTGCCGGAAGACATCACCCTGGTCGCCGGCGGCGTCATCACGGGCCTGGGCTACGGCAACGTGCACATCATGTTCGCGGTGTCGATGGTCGGCGTGCTGCTGGGCGATGCCGGCATGTTCCTGCTCGGCCACCACTACGGCGCGCGCATCCTGCAATGGCGCGTGGTCGCGCGCGTGCTCACGCCGGAGCGCTACGCCAAGGTGCAGGAGAAATTCGAGCGCTACGGCAACCGCCTGATGTTCATCGCGCGCTTCCTGCCCGGCATGCGCACCGCGGTGTACATCACCGCCGGCACCACGCATCGGGTGTCGTTCCTGCGCTTCTTCCTGCTGGATGGCTTCGCCGCGCTGATCAGCGTGCCGATCTGGGTGTACCTGGGCTATTTCGGCGCCAACAACCACGAATGGCTGGTGATGTGGATCCGCCGCGGCCAGAGCAGCCTGTGGGCGCTGGGCGGCATCGTGCTGCTGGTGGTGCTGGTGCTGTGGTGGCGGCACCGGCGGCGGGTGGCGCGCGAAAGCGGCGGCGCGGCGGCCACGCACAAGGGCACCGAGTCCTGAGGCGATGACCGGCGATCCGTTCGGGCAGCGCGATTACAGCGGACAGCAGTTCCGCGATCTGCAGCTCGCCGGCGCCCAGCTGCAGGGCCTGCGCTTCGAGGACTGCCGCTTCGAGCATTGCGATTTCAGCGCAGCGACGCTGCGCGACTGCCGCATCCGCGACTGCAGCTTCGCCGACTGCAACCTGAGCCTGGTCCGCTTCGCCGGCAGCCAGGTCGATGCGCGCTTCGCCGACAGCAAGCTGGTCGGCGTCGACTGGACCCAGGCTTACTGGCCCACCGTACGCCTCGGCGGCACGCTCGCCTTCGAGCGCTGCGCGCTCAACGACAGCAGCTTCTTCGGCCTGTCGCTGCGCGAGCTGCAGGTGCTCGAATGCCGCGCGCACGAAGTGGATTTCACCGAAGCGGACCTGGAAGACGCCGACTTCCGCCACAGCGACCTGCGCGGCGCGATCTTCCGCCGCAGCCGGCTGGCGCGCGTGGATTTCCGCGAGGCGGTGAACTACCGCATCGACGTCTTCCTCAACGACATCAAGCACGCCAGGTTCGCCCTGCCCGAGGCGGTCGCCCTGCTGGACAGCCTCGATATCGAGCTGAGCGAATAAGGATCCGCCGTGTCCGCACCCGTCGTCGTCCGCCCCGTCCGCAGCGAAGACCATGCCGCCTGGCTGCCGCTGTGGGACGGCTACAACGCGTTCTACGGCCGCTCCGGCCCCACCGCGCTGCCGCAGGAGATCACCCGCACCACCTGGGCGCGCTTCTTCGACGCCGGCGAGCCCGTGCATGCGCTGGTGGCCGAAAGCGGCGGCGAGCTGCTGGGGCTGGCGCATTACCTGTTCCACCGCAGCACCACGGCGATCGGCCTGAACTGCTATCTGCAGGACGTGTTCACTGTCGAAGCCGCGCGCGGCCGCGGCGTGGGCCGGGCGCTGATCGAGGCGGTCTATGAGCAGGCGCGCGAGGCCGGCTCGCCGCGCGTGTACTGGCAGACCCACCACACCAACGCCACCGCCATGCGCCTGTATGACCAGGTGGCCGAGCACTCCGGCTTCGTGGTCTACCGCAAGCTGTTCTGAGCGGCCGCGGCCCGCAATATCCTGCGCCGGCCAGCCCGGCGGAGCCCGCGAATGCGCTCCACCTCACTTTTTTTGCTGCGCCGCACCGAAAATCACCCCATCCGCACGGCGGCCCCGGCTAAAATACCCGGCCCAGGAGCCCGCTTGCTTCAGGATGAACAGGGAACCCATGCATCTTCACACTACGCCACCGGCCCGCAGAGGCCGCCGTGCGGGCCATGCGCTGGCCCGTACCACCGCCTGCGCGCTTGCCGCTGCGCTCAGCCTCGCTGCCGGCCTGCCCGCGCAGGCCTTGCCGCGCACCGCCGCGCCTGCACCGACCACGCTGGGACGCGCGCTGGAAGAACTGCAGCCGAAGTCGGTGCTGCCGGGCTATTGCGTGGCGGTGGTCGACCGCGCCGGCGTGCGCTTCGCCAAGGGCTACGGCTACGCGGACCTCGCCAGCAAGCGGCCGTATACGCCGGACACGGTGCAGCCGGTCGCCTCGATCGCCAAGCCCGTACTGGCCGTGGCGCTGATGCAGCAGGTGCAGATCGGCGCGCTGTCGCTGGATACGGACGTCAGCCGCCAGCTGCCGTTCGACCTGCACAACCCGCACTATCCGCGCGACGCGATCACCCTGCGCCAGCTCGCCACGCACAGCTCCGGCATCGTCGACCGCGAGCCGTTCTACACGCAGAGCTACGGCAAGGGCGCGCCGTCCTCGTTCGACACGCGCAGCCTGCTCAAGGCCTATCTCGAGCTGCAGGGCGCCAGCTACAACGAAGCCAACTTCGCCAAGACCAGCCCCGGCAGCACCTACCGCTACAGCAACCTGGCCTCGGCCGTGGTCGCGCTGGCGGTGGAATACAAGGCGGGCAGCCCGTACCGCATGGTCACGCGCGAACGCATCTTCCAGAAGCTCGGCATGAACGACACCGGCTGGACGCCGTCCGACACGCAGGGCCCGCAGGCCACGCTGTACGACAAGGCCAAGAAGCCGATCGCGCCGTACAGCTTCCCCTCCTATGCGGTCAGCGGCCTGTATTCCAGCTGCAACGACATGGGCAAGTTCCTGGCCGAGATGATCAGCGGCTACGGCGGCCGCGCCGGCCTGCTGTCGGGGCCTTCGTACAAGACCATGTTCGGCCCGGCCTGGCCCAAGGGCCAGCAGCCCAAGGGCGCGCGCGTGGGCGACGGCGTGGACCAGGGCCTGTTCTGGCAGCGCACCGCCAACGGCGAGCTGGGCCATAACGGCGGCGATGCCGGCGTCACCGCGCAGATGTCGTTCAATCCCACCACCGGCACCGGCCGCGTGCTGATCACCAATATCAGCGACGGCGACCGTCCGGACGTGGCGCGCGAACTGGCCAATCTGTGGCAGGTGCTCGGCAAGTTCGAGCAGAACCCGGAACCCTGAGGCTCGCCTCGCCGGCACGGAAGGGTTACAACGGACGTCCCCGTCGTTCGGACGTCCAAACGGAAACCCGCCGTGCCAGCCTTCCGCGCCTTCCTGCTCACGCTCGCCCTGCTCGCACCCGTCGCCTCGGCCCAGGACCATCCGCCCGAGGCGATCGATCCGCTGTATACCGCGGCGCCCTCCTCGCTCGCCCCCGACGACATCGCCTCGCTGCAGCAGCGCCTCGCCGACTGGCCGCAGCTCTCGCGCTATCGCGAAGACAATGCGCATCTGGGCGCACCCAAGGCCGGCGAGCGCCGCGTGGTGTTCTACGGCGATTCGATCACCGACAACTGGGGCCGCCAGCAGGACACCACGTTCTTTCCCGGCAAGCCCTATGTAAACCGCGGCATCGCCGGCCAGACTACCGCGCAGATGCTGCTGCGCTTCCGCCAGGACGTGCTGGACTTGAAACCCGCCGCGGTGCTGATCCTCGCCGGCACCAACGACATCGCCGGCAACAGCGGCGTGGCCACGCCCGAGATGATCGAAGACAACCTGCGCTCGATGGTGGAGCTGGCGCATGCCCACCGTATCCGCGTGATCCTCGCCTCGATCCTGCCGGTCAGCGACTACCCCTGGCGCCGCGGCCTGCAGCCGGCGGACAAGGTGCGCGCGCTCAATGCATGGATCAAGCAATACGCCGCCGCCAGCAACGCCGTCTATCTCGATTACTACGACACGATGGCCAACCAGGACGGCGGCCTCGACGCCGAGCTGGCCGGCGACGGCGTGCATCCCACGCCCGCCGGCTATGCGCGCATGGCGCCGCTGGCGCAGCAGGCGATCGAGCACGCGCTGGCGCACTGACGCGCGCTTCACGTGACCAAAGGCATCCCGACAAGCGCGGCGGCGATCCGCTAGCATCGCCGCTCCGGGGCGCACAGCGCGCTCCTTCAGCGTACGTGCGGGGGCTTCCATGGCAGGCAAGGTCTGGTTTATCACCGGCGCATCCAGCGGCTTCGGCGATGCGTTCGCGCGCTATGCGCTGTCCCGCGGCGACAGCGTGGTAGCCACCGCGCGCGACACCGCGCGCCTGGCCCCGCTGGTCAAGCTGGCGCCGGACCGCGTGCTGGCGCAGCGCCTGGACGTGGCGCAGCTGAGCGAAGCCGACCCCGCGGTGATGGCCGGCGTGGAGCGTTTCGGCCGCCTGGATATCGTGATCAACAACGCCGGCTACAGCGTGGTCGGCGCGGTGGAGGAAACCCCCGACGCCGAACTGCGCGCCTTGATGGACACCAATTTCTTCGGCGCCGCCAGCGTGATCCGCGCCGCGCTGCCGCTGCTGCGCGCGCAGCGCAGCGGCGCCATCGTCAATATCACCAGCCTGGGCGGACAGTTGTCGTTCGCCGGCTTCAGCGCCTACTCGGCCAGCAAGTTCGCGCTGGAAGGCTTGTCCGAAGCGCTGGCCGGCGAAGTCGCGCCGTTCGGCATCAAGGTGCTGATCGTTGAGCCCGGGCAATTCCGCACCAACCTCGCCGGCGGCGGCATGCGCCATATGCCGGAGCTGCCGGCCTATGCCGATACCGTGGGCGCCACGCGCCAGTTCGCGCACGACATGCACCAGACCCAGGAAGGCGATCCGCTCAAGGCCGCCGCTGCGATCGCCAAGGTGCTGGAAGCCGAAGAAACACCGCTGCGCCTGGCCCTGGGCCGCGATGCGGTGGATGCGATCCGCGGGCATGCACAGCGCATGCTGGTCGATCTGGAGACCTGGGAAGCGGTGTCGGTCGATACGCGTATCGACTGACAGCAACCAACAAGGCTCACCGCACGATCGCCTCATGCGTCACCCCGTCACCCCAGCGAAAGCTGGGGTCCAGCGCCTCAAAGGCACTGGATGACTCGCTTCGCTCGCCCCTTCGGGGGCCGCCCTGCGGGCGTTCTTCGCGCTACGCGCTCGTCCAGCTTGACCAGCTTCGCTGTTGTGAAGCGCCTCGCTGGAATGACGAGAACGAGACGTGACGGCTTTTTAAGTGGCTCTACGCCAGCGCTGCGTCCACGTTTGCAGTAATGCGAAACCTATCCATAGCGCTGACTGCCGCCGCTGGCTAGGCTGCGCCTTGCTCCGCGTACGAGAAAGCCCGCATGTCCGCCAACGATCCACTCGATACCAGCGCCGGCGCCGCCGTGTACTCGCCGTTCGTGCTCAAGCTCTACGACGCCTGGGTGCTCGGCTTTTCCAACAGCTGCGCCTGGCGCTGCCCGACGCGCGGCGTGCTGCTGCCTTTCTATCGCGAGCATCTGCGTCAACGCCACCTGGATGTCGGCGTCGGCACCGGCTATTACCTCGCCCATGCCGGCTTCAGCGCTGAGCAGCGGATCGCGCTGCTCGATCTCAACGAGACCAGCCTGCGCACCGCGGCGCAGCGCATGGGTCGCCCGCCGCAGGCGCTTTACGCCACCGACGTGATGCAGCCGCTGACGCTGCCCGATGCGCCGGTCTTCGATTCCATCGCGCTGTTCTATCTGCTGCATTGCCTGCCCGGCAGCATGGACGAGAAGGCGCGCGTATTCGCCCACCTCAAGCCTTATCTCGCTCCCGATGGCGTGCTGTACGGCGCCACCATCCTCGGCGACGCCGCGGGCCACAACCCGCTAGGCCGCCGCCTGATGGAGGTCTACAACCGCCGCGGCATCTTCGGCAATGCGGGCGATACGCTGCAGCAGCTGGAGGCTTCGCTGCGGCAGCATTTCGCGCAGGTGAGCGTGCGCCAGCATGGCGTGGTCGCGCTGTTCAGTGCCGGCCAGCCGCTTGCCTGATCCTTTCCCCACCCCGGAATTCCCCATGCAAAAACAGACCGTCCGCATCGGCGACGCCCCCATCGCCGCCACCCTGCATCTCCCCGAGCAGGCCGGCCCGCATGCCACCGTGCTGCTGTGCCATGGCTTCTGCGGCACCCAGCCGCTGCTGTTGCCCGCGTTCGCGGAGGCTTTCGCGCGCGCCGGCTATCTCGCCGTCACCTTCGACTACCGCGGCTTCGGCGAGAGCGGCGGCGAGCGTGGGCGGCTGGTGCCGTCGATGCAGATCGACGACATCCTTGCGGTGCTCGCCTGGCTGAAGGAGCACGAGTCCGTGGACGCGCAGCGCATCGGCTTGTGGGGCACGTCGCTCGGTGGCGGCCACGTGCTCGGCGCGGCGGCGCGCGATGGCGATGTGCGTTGCGTGGTCAGCCAGCTCGCCTTCGCCGACGGCGAGCAGATCATCGCCGGCGCGATGACGGCCGAAGAAAAAGCAGGCTTCCTCGCCACCCTGGCGAAAATGGAAGAGCGCAAGCAGGCCGGCAAGGAGATGTTCGTGCCGGTGACGCGCGTGCTGGGCGACCCGCAATCCAAGGCCTTCTTCGAGAAGCACAAGGACAGCTATCCGGACCTGAGCATCAAGATCCCGATGCTGACGGTGAAGGAGATGTTCCACTACAAGCCCGCAACCGCGGCGGCGCAGGTCAGTTGCCCCACCCTGGTCGTGGTGGCCGGCGACGATGGCGTCAATCCGCCTGCGCAAGGCACCGCGCTGTTCGATGCGGTGGGTGCTGCGACCAAGCACCTGCATGTGCAGGAAGGTGCCAGACATTACGACGCCTACGAAGGCGCGCACTTCGAACAGGTCGTGCAGCGCCAGCTCGCCTGGTACGGCCAGCACCTCTGAAAGAAACCGTCATCCCGGCGCAGGCCGGGATCCAGTAGCGGTATCGCCCGATCGTCGCGCAGCGTCAAAAGGCTGCGAGCCTTCGACACCGGCACCACCATCGGCGTGGTCGTCACTGGATCCCGGCCTGCGCCGGGATGACGAGCTACGAGCTTACTGCGCCTTCACACTCACATCGTCGATCACGAACGAGGTCTGCTTGGTGCTGTCCTCGACGCCGTAGAAGTTGATCTGGATGGTCTGGCCGATATACGCCGACAGATCCACCGCATGCTCCTGGTAACCCGTGGCGGCATTCATGTTCGACCAGCTCGCCAGCGTCACGTACTTGCCGGCCGAGGTGATCACCTGCACGCTCAGCGTGTCGTAGGCGGTGGTGGTGGGCTCGGCCGTGTCGATATGCAGGAAGAAATCGAGCGTGGCCTTGCTCGCCGTGGCGGGGATGGTGATCGACTGGCGCACGTAATCCGTATGCGCGGAGCCGTAGCCATTCAACCAGGCCTTGTAGCTGCCCGCATGCGCCGCTTCGCCGCTGTCGTTGTTGATCACGCCGGAGGTCTGCGTCCATGAAGTGGCGCCGCTTTCGAAGCCGCCGTTCTTCACCAGTTCGGTGGCGGTGCCGCCGCTGTTGGACACGCTGAAGCTGACGGTCGAACTGCTGCCGACATTGCCGGCCGCGTCATACGCCTTCGCCACCAGGCTGTGCGAGCCGTTGCTCAGCGTGGTCGAGTCGAGCGCCGCGGTATACGGCGAGGCCGTGTCGGTGGCCTTGAGCGTGCCGTCGACATAGAACTCCACCTTGCTGACGCCGACGTTGTCGCTCGCGGTCGCCGACAGCGTGATGCTTCCCGAGCTGCCGCTTTCCGACGCGCTCACCGTCGGCGGCGTGGTATCGCCACCCGTGCTGTTGGACACGCTGAAGCTCACCGTCGAACTGGTGCCGACATTGCCGGCCGCGTCATACGCCTTCGCCACCAGGCTGTGGCTGCCGTTGGCCAGCGTGGTCGAGTCGACCGTGGCGGTGTACGGCGAGGCGGTGTCGGTGGCCTTGAGCGTACCGTCGATATAGAACTCCACCTTGCTCACGCCAACGTTGTCCGACGCGGTGGCCGACAGCGTGATGCTGCCCGACGTACCGCTTTCCGAGGCGCTCACCGTCGGCGGCGTCGTATCGCCGCTGCCCGCACCCTGCGTCACCCACATCGGCGCCGACCACAGCTGCTTGCCGTCTTCCTGGGTGATCTTGGCGTAGTAGAAATGATCGCCATTGGCCGGCGTGATGGTGGTGGTGGCGGTGCTGGAGGTGGTCGCCACCGTGCCGTTGCTGCCCGGCACGCCTTCGAACACCTGCACGCGCTGCACGGTATGGCCGGCGCTGCTGGCGTAGTTCACGGTCAGGGTCAGCGCGCCGCTGTTGCTGAAGCGCTCGCCCATCAGATGGCCGTTCGCGGTCAGCACGATCTGGCCCGTCTTGTCCTCGGTGGCGAACACGTGGCGGGCGCGCAGCGCATCGAGGAAGGCGTTGAGGCTCAGCGCCGTGCCATTGGGAATCAGCACGCCGGTGCGGTTGGTGTAGCTCGCGCCCCAGTTGGCGCAGTGGTTGTCCTGATCGGAGCTGGGCGCCACGTGGTAGCCGCGCTCCAGGAAAATATTGAACGCGCTTTCGTAGCTGGTGCGGCTGGTCTCGGTCTCGGTGGTGTTATGCGAGAAGGCCGAGCTGTTCAGCACTTCGGCCAGCACCATCACCTGGTCGCCATCGGCGGTATAGCCCAGGTCCTGGCCGCCGGCATTGAACTGGCCGCTGGTGGCCGGATGGTTGAACTGGCCGATCCAGCCGTTGGTCTTCATCAACGTGTACAGCGAGGCGTAGTCGCTCTTGGCGGTGAACACGTCGCCGATCAGCTGGTTGGAGCTGTTGTATTCCCACTCCAGCAGGCTGGGCGAGTTGAAGATGTTCAGATGGCCGCCGTTGCTGATCACGCCCCATTCCAGGCCATAGATGGCGAGGAAGTTCGCGTGCGCGGCGTTGAAGGTATTGGCCGCCTGCAGGCCGGACTGATACAGATTGTGCGCGGTGGTCGGGTTCGCCGAGGCATTGGTGCCGGTCGAGCCGTCGTACATATGGTTGTGCTCGGACGTCATCAGGATGTCCAGCCCATCGTTGAGCGCGTACTGGTAGGCATCGGCCGGGCCGTACGGCGCGCTCTGCGGATTCTGCGCATCCACGCAGGTGGAGACATCGCCGCCGCCGTCGCTGTGGTTGGTCTGGCTATGCAGGTCGCCGTAGTAGATGGTGTACGGCAGGCTGGCGGTGGCGCCCACCGACTGCGGCTGCGCGGTGGCGGCGCTCATCGTCGCCACCCCGCCGCTGCGCGTGACATGGCGCAGCGCGGTGAAGGCCGGCATCTGCGGCGCGGCCAGGCTGCCCACCTGCACGTCGTAGCGCTGCTCCTCGATCAGCTGCGGCGCCTTCGCGCTCGCCGCGGCCAGCGCGCTCGCCGGCAGGCCGGTGCCGATGCGCTGCACGGCGTCGTTGTCCAGCGCGATCGCGCGCAGGCGCATGGTGTAGAAGCCCGCGCTGAGCGTGGCGCCGGAAGCGCCGCGGCCATCCCACGTCACGTTCGCCTGCGTGCCGCCCTTACGCAGCGCGCTCTCGCCCTGCCAGCTGCGCAGCACGCGGCCTTGCGCATCGAGCAGATCCACCGTCCATGCCACCGGCGTGCCCTGGGTCGCGCCGGGATAAGAGAAGTGCAACAGCGCCGTGCGCGCACCCGTGCCCTGGAACGGCACATGCAGGCCGGCTTCGAATTCTTCGTGATCCGGCAAGCTGCCGGCCATCACAGGCAACGCCATCACCATGCCGGCAGTCATCAGACTGCCGGTGAGCAATTTCTTCAACTCCATGTCTACCCACCCCTCGATGGTTGTGCTTCGTGAGAATTCCCCCGGTGCTGATCATCCACACCTAGCTTGCAAGGGTATGACTCATGGCACATTCGCACGTGATCCCGCGCGCAAAACGGCTTACGTCGCGTGCGAAAGTTTCTGCGACAGCGTGACGTAAGCGAACAGCACGGCGCGCATCGCGAAGATGCGCGCCGTGCAACTCAACGCGCGTTCGCCTGCACGTCGTCGCGATGCCACCAGCCGCCGCCGACGGCCTGGAACAGCGCCACCGTATCGCTGTAGCGCGCGGCTCTTGCCTGCAGCAGTGCGATGCTCGCCTGTCGCCAGGTGAGCTGTGCATTGAGTAGCGTGCTTTCGCTGATATCGCCGAGTGCTAGCTGATGGCGCGCGATCTCGAGGCTCCGCGCTGCAGCTTGCTCCGCACGCTGTGCAGCCACCAGCGTTTCGGCGTCGGCCTGCACCGCATGCAGAACGTCCGCCATGTTCTGCAGAGCGGCCAGCACCGTGCCTCGATATTCCGCCGCCGCCTGCCGATAACCCGCTTCCGCCGCACGCTGCTTGTGCTTGAGCGCGCCGCCATCGAACAGCGGCTGCGCCAGTGTGGCACCGAGATTCCAGAAGCCGTTGTTGGCGCCGAACAGATCACCGGCATGCTCGGACGCGCGCCCGAAGCTGGCATTGATCTGCAGATTCGGCAGCCTCGCGGCGATGGCGACACCGACCGCGGCGCTTGCAGCGTGCAGCTGTTCTTCGGCGGCGCGCACATCGGGACGCTGCTCCACCAGCTGCGCTGGCAGGCTCAATGGCAGTTCGGTAGGCAGTTGCAGTTCGTCCAGGCTGAAGCGTGCCGCGAGCACTTCGTCGGGCGAGCGGCCGCTGAGTACCGCGAGCAGATCGCGCTGCTGGGCGAGCTGCTTTTCCAGCGGCGGGAGGCTGGCGCGGTTCTGCTCAAGCACGGCCACCTGCGCCGCCACCGCGGCTTCCGAGACATCACCAAGCGCCTGCTGCCGCTGCACGACAGCGAGGATCTTCGCCTGCGCCTCGACGATGTCGCGCGTGGCCTCGATCTGCGCGCGCAGCGAAGCCTCCCCGATCGCCGCATTGACCAGATTGCTGGTCAAAGTCAGATAGGTCGCTTCGAGCTGAAAGCGCTGCGCATTCGCGCTCGCCACCAGCGACTCGACCTGCCGCCGCGTACCGCCCCACAGATCCGGCGCATACGACACGCTGACCTGCGCAGTGGTGAGGCTGTACAGGCTGGCGCCGGATTGCGCCGAACTGGCCACGTCTTTCGCCACATCCTGCCGCGCGGGGTTGTAGCTGGCGCTCATCTGCGGGAAATACGCGCCACGCTGCGCACGGACGTTTTCCCACGCCACTTCGAGCGCCGCATGCGCCGCTTCGATATCCGCATTGCGATGCAAGGCGTCCTCGATCAAAGCATCCAGCGGCGCCGAGCGGAACAGCGTCCACCACTGCCCCGGAATATCCATCCCGGCCAGCAACCGCTGCGTTTCGCCGCCACGCACCGGCAAGGTCGCGGTTGCGTCCGGCGCCGGATCAGGCGTGTAGCCCGTGGCCTTCGGCGCGTCGGGCCGACGGAAATCCGGCCCCACCGCGCAGGCGGCGAGCAGCAGGGTCAGGCATGCGGCCAGCACGGCACGCAGGCGCTTTGCATTATCGATACGCATGATTAGAGCTCCTTCGCCGGATGCGCATGCCGGCGCTGGAGGCGCTCGACGTAGCGCTCGAGCGCGTCATAGAACGCGGGCAGGATGAACAAGGTCAGCAGAGTCGCGATGACCAGGCCGCCGACCACCACCGTGGCCAGGCCACGCTGCACGTCGGTGCCGATACCCGTGGCCAGCGCCGCCGGCAGCATGCCCACGCTGGCCACCGTTGCGGTCATCAGCACCGGACGGAAGCGCTCGGTTGCGCCCAGCAGCACCGCGTCGCGCACGCCATGGCCTTCGCGCCGCATGCGGTTGAAATTGGCCACCATGATGATGCCGTTCTGCACCGCCACGCCGAACAGCGCGATAAAGCCCACCGCCGTGGCGATGTTCAATGTCTCGCCCTTGGCATGCAGCGAGATCAGCCCGCCCAGCGTAGCCAGCGGCACCACCGCCAGCACCAGCAGCGCCTGGCGCAGATTGCCGAACTCGGCGAACAGCAGCACCGCCATCACCGCCAGCACCAGGCCCAGCACCACCACCAGGCGTGCCTGCGCGCGCTGCTGGTTCTCGAACTGGCCGGCCCATTCCAGGCGGTACTTCTGCGCATCGAAATGCACCGACTGGCCGATCCGCTGCTGCGCCTCGGCCAGATACTCCGACAATGCCTGCCCGCTGTTGGTGATGCGAACGGTGAGCTGGCGCTGCCCGCCTTCGTGGGCGATGGTGCTTTCGCCGGTCTGCAAGGTGATCCGCGTGACCATCGCCAGCGGCACGCGCGCACCCGACGGCGCGGTCAGCACCAGCTGGCCCAGCGCCTCGGGATTGGCGGCGACCTGGTGCGGCACGCGCGCGGTGACGTTGTAGACGCGATCGTCCACATAGGCCTGGGTGATCGGCGCGCCGCCGACGCCGGTCTGGATCAGCGTATTGATGTCCGCCACGTTGATGCCGTAGCGCGCCGCGGCATCGCGATCCACCTTGACGGTGAGCTGCGGAATCGGCGGCTCCTGGAACAGCGAGGCATCCGCCGTGCCCGGCATCGCCCTGAGCACGTCCACGATTTCGCCGCCGATCCGCCGCAGCTCCTTGAAATCCTCGCCGTATACGCGCAGCACCAGCGGGCTATGGGCGCCGCCGACCATATCGTTCTCGCCGTCGATGATGGGCTGGCTGATGCCGACGCTGATGCCCGGGATCTGCTGCAGCCGTGCATTGAGCCGCCGCACGAACGCCGCCTTGTTCTCGCCCGCCGGCCACTCGCTGTACGGCCGCAGGCCCACGCCGGATTCGATATGCGAAGGCGTCCACGGATCGCTGCCGGTGTCGTTGCGGCCGAGCTGGGTCACGACATAACTCACCTCGGGAAACTCGCCCACCACGCGGCGGTATTCGCTCGCCATCGCGCTGGCCTGCTCCAGCGACAAGCCGCTGGGCAATTGCACCTGCACCCACAGCGAGCCTTCGTCCAGCTCGGGCAGGAACTCGCGGCCGATGCTGATGCCCAGCGTAATCACCGCAACGAGTGCCGCACCGGCAATGCCATAGGTGATGCGCGGGTGGCGCAGCAGCTTCTCCAGCGCTTTTCGATAACCCGCCTGCAGACGCTCCAGCGGCTTGTTGTGGAACATCTTGCGCGGCTTGCGCAGCGCCAGCAAGGCCAGCGCCGGCACCAGGGTCACCGCGCACAGCAGCGCACCCAGCAGCGCATAGCCGACCGTATGCGCCATCGGCGAGAACAGCTTGCCCTCCGCGTGCTCGAACGCGAGCAGCGGCGCATATGCGGTGATGATGATCAGCGTGGCGAAGAAGATCGGCCGCGCTACCTGCCTGGTCGCGGCCAGCACGTCCGTCTCATGAAGATAGGCCTCAGGCTGCGCTTCGCGCTTACGGAGAATCGCTTCAGTCACCACGATGGCGCCGTCCACGATCACGCCGAAATCGATCGCCCCCAGCGAGAACAGATTCGCCGGCATGCGGGTGAAGTGCATCACGATAAACACGGTGACCAGCGCGAACGGAATCGTCACCGCCGCCACCATCGCGCTGCGCGGACTACCCAGGAACAGGATCAGCACGAAGCACACCAGCACCACGCCCTCGATCACGGTATGCCCGACCTTGCTCACCGTGGCCTTGACCAGATCGTCGCGATCGATGAACGGCACGATGCGCACGCCCTGCGCGTCCAGCAGGCGATTGAGCTCGTCGACCTTGGCGTGGATACCCTCCAGCACCTTGGACGGGTTCTCGTACTTGAGCAGGTTGACGATGCCTTCGATGCTGTCCGGGTTGCGGTCCTTGCCCAGGATGCCCTCGCGGATCTGATGGCCGTACTGCAGCTTGCCCAGGTCCATGATGCGGATCGGATTGCCGCCGTGCTGGGTCACCACCACGTCGCCCATATCCTTGAGCGTGCGCATCAGGCCCTCGCCGCGGATCACGTACGACTGCTCGCCGCGCGTGACGCGTCCACCGCCGGCATTGGTGTTGTTGGCGCTCAGCGCGGCAATCACGTCGTTCATGCCGACGCCGTACTGCAGCAGCTTCTGCGGATCGACTTCGAGCTGGAACTCCTTGGTGTAGCCGCCGAAGTTGTCGACATTGGCCACGCCTGGCACCTGCTGCAGCGCCGGTATCACTTTCCAGCGCTGCAGTTCCGACAGTTCCATCAGGTTGCGGCTGTCGGACTCCAGCGTATAGCGATAGATCTCTCCCGCAGGACCGGACACCGGATCGAGCGAGGGCGTCACCCCCGCCGGCAAGGTCACGCCGGCGATGCGCTCCATCACGCGCTGGCGCGACCAGTAATCCTCAGCGCCGTCGCGGAATACCAGGGTGATCAGCGACAGGCCGAACGTGCTGCTCGAACGCATGGTGGTCACGCCGGGCGCGCCGGCCAGCGCGCGTTCCAGCGGAATGGTGATCTGCTGTTCGATTTCCTCGGCGGCCAGACCGGGCACCTGGGTGGTGACCTGGGCGGTGACGTCGCTGAGCTCCGGATACGCCTCCACCGCGAGCTGGGTCCACGCGTAGTGGCCATACAGCATCACCAGCACCGCGATGCCGAACACCAGGGAGCGCCTGTGCAGGCACCAGGCGATGAGCTTGTCAATCATTGATCAGCACTCCGCCGGCCACCACCACGCGCTCGCCGGCAGCGAGCCCCTTCACGATGCGCGCATCGCTACCTTCGTCCAGGCCCAGTTCCACCGAGCGGCGCTGGAACGTCCACGGCGCCACTTCGACGAAGACGGTGACGCTGTCGTTGTTCATCAGCAGCGCCGACTGCGGCATCAGCAGCGCTTTCGGCTGCGGCACTTCGAACTGCGCGGTGGCGAACATGTTCGGCTTCAGCGCGCCATCGGCCGTGGGCACCACGATGCGCGCCTTGACGCGGCGCGAGTCGGCGTCGAGCACATCGCTGACCGATTGCACGGTGCCGCGGAAGTGCTGTCCCGGCAGCGCGGGAAGCGTTACGTCGGCCGGCAGCCCGGGATGGATCGACGCTGATTCGTTCTCCGCGATATTCGCGGTGACCCACACATGGCCCAGGTCGGTCACCGTCATCAGGCTTGCGTTGGCGTCGTTGGCAAACGCACCGGCTGCGGTCGCCAGCGCGGTGATGCTGCCGTCCACGGGCGAGAGCACCGCCATGCGCTGCGCATCGCCGTGGCCGCCCAGCGCGGCAAGCCGCGTGCGTGCGCGCTCGTCTTCGTCACGCGCCTGATGGAATGCGCTGCGCGCCGCTTCGAGATCCTTCTGCGCGGCACCGCCGGCCTGGCTGACGCCTTCGGCGCGCTCCAGCGCCTGCCTGGACAGGGCCAGCGCATCGGCCGCCTTGCGGCTGTCGGCGAACGCCTGCGCGTAATCGCCCGAGGCGATCACCGCCAGCACCTGGCCGCGCTTCACGCGATCGCCCAGCCCGACCTTGAGTTCGGCCACGCGGCCGGTCAGCGGTGCGAGCACGTTCACCGTATGCGCGGGATCGGCTTCGACCAGCGCCGGCGCGGACAGCGCATGCGGCAGTTCACGCAGCTCTACGGCTTGCACCTTGAGCCGCGCGCGCAGCGGCGAGTGTTCGGGAATACGCAGCACGCCGTGCTCGGCGATGACGGCCGGCGCGGGTTCATTTGAAGGAGCCGTGCGCGAGCACGAGGCCAGCGCAACAGCAAACAGGGTGATCGACAGAAAACGGAACAGCATGAGGTTTCCCCTGGACGCAAGGGCGTGCGCCACCCTGTCCGGCGCGGACAAGGCGACTGGCAAGCGGCGGGGAAACGCGCGACGCGGAAGGCGTCGCCGGTGACCCGGCCACGGCGGAATCTCACATCCGCCGGGCCCGGGTCGCGCTCGAACGAGCGCTAGGGGAGAACGGCGTCAGTGCGACGGATGGAGTCGGATAAAGGGACTAGGGTCTATGTCCAAGGTCGGAGGTTCTCCCATCGGTTTCAGATCGCGGTGCGCGAGGCGGGCGCCTCGCGTACCAGCCGGTCCTGCAGCATTCCGGCACGCTCCAGCGGCAGGTACGCCAGCGCGGCCAGATGCGAATGGATGCGCTTGAGATCGCGCAGGATGCGCAGATACACATCCCCGCCGCCACCACCGTCGCGCCGCTCGCGCAAGGCGCGGATATGCCGCTCGGAGGCTTCGTTCTCCAGCCGCCACAGCGCTTCCTTGCGCGCCACCAGCTGCTGCGCGGCGCGCAGGTCGCCGCGCATGAACACCGCCAGCCCCAGGCGCAGGCTTTCCATCACATGCGTATGCATGGCGGCCAGGTCCTGGATATCGTCGGCGCTGAAGTCCTGCCCGCGCTCGGCTTTCTTGGCGGCGAATTCCATCAGGTTGTTGGCGGTGATATCGCCGATATGCTCGATATTGATGACGAAGGCGAGGATTTCCTGGCTGCGTTCGCCGTCCTCTTCGTTGAGCGCTTCGGCGCCGAGGTCGGTGAGGTATTCGCGGATCGCCATGCCCAGCCGGTCCAGCCACGGGTCCATGCGGCTGACCGCGGCGGCGCGCACGCGATCGTCCTTGCCGAACACTTCGACCAGGCCCTTCAACATGCCCTCGACCATATCGGCCATGCGCATCGACTCGCGCGCGGCATTGGCCAGCGCCACGTTGGCCGAATCCAGCGCGCCCTCGTCCAGATACTGCGGCACGCCCGGATCGTCCGGCCGCGGCGGATCCGGCAGCAGCCGCACCAGCAGCTGCGCCATGCGTTCCACCGGCAGAATGAACAACACCGCCAGCGCCAGATTGAACGCGGTATGGAAGTTCACCGCGACACGCGCCGGCGTGTCGCCCAGCGGCAGCAGCCAAGCCGCCAGCGGATGCAGCAGCGGCAGGCACACCACGCAGCCGAACGCGCGCACCAGCAGATTGCCCAGCGGCAGGCGGCGCGCCACCGGCGTGTGCGCTTCCAGCAGCGCCGGCAGGGTGCCGCCCAGGTTGGCGCCCAGCACCAGGGCCAGCGCGCCCGGCGCATCGACCACGCCCGCGTTGGCCAGCGAAGCCACCAGCAGCACCATCGCCACACTGGAATGGAACAGCCAGGTCATCAGCGCGGCCACCAGCACCGCCAGCACCGGCTCGCTGGCCAGGCTCTGCAGCACGGCGCGCAGCGCCTGCGCGTTCTCCACCGGCGCCAGCGACACCACCAGCAGATGCAGCGCCAACAGCATCAGCCCCAGGCCGATGCATACGCGGCCCAGGTTTTCGTAGCGCGCATCGTCGCTGCGGCGATGGATCACGAAGCCGGCCAGCACCAGCACCGGCGCGATCACCGAGATGTCGAACGACATCACCTGCACGATCAGCGTGGTGCCCACATTGGCGCCGAGCATCACCGCCAGCCCCGGCGCAAGGCCGAGAAAACCGCTGGCCGCGAACGAGGTGGCCATCAGGCCGGCCGCGGTACTGCTCTGCAGCAGCGCGGTGATGCAGATACCGAACGCGAACGCGGTGGGGCGATGGCCGAGATAACGGCCCAGCCAGCGCCGCAGCGCGCTGCCATAGCCGCGCAGCACGCCGCTGGTGACCATGTGCGTACCCCACAGCAGCAGGGCGACATAGCCGGCGATATCGAGCAGAGCGAAGGTGCCTTTCATGGCGGGCTCCTCCTTAAATGAAAAAGTGGAAAAAGAGCGCGCGAAAACCCACGCCGGACCAATCTGAAGCCGCTAACAAAACCCGCAGCACCTCACCACCGTCATTCCAGCGAAAGCTGGAATCCAGCGCCTCAGCTCACATCGAAGGCACTGGATCTCTGCTTTCGCAGGGATGACGGCAAAGATGCCACCAGCCAAACCCACAGCACCTCACCCCCGTCATTCCAGCGAAAGCTGGAATCCAGCGCCTCAGCTCACATCGAAGGCACTGGATCCCTGCTTACGCAGGGATGACGGCAAAGATGCCACCAGCAAAACCCGCAGCACCTCACCACCGTCATTCCAGCGAAAGCTGGAATCCAGCGCCTCGGCTCACATCGAAGTCACTGGATCCCTGCTTTCTCAGGGATGACGGCAGAGATGCCCGCGGCTCTCAGAGCCAGCGCCCGTAGCGCCGGATATACAGCAGCTTCACGGCTTGCGTCAGCACGCAATACGTCAGCACCGTCAGCGCGATCCAGGCGAAGTACACCGGCGGCAGCGGCACCATGCCGATCTTCGCGCCCAGGCCGGTATACGGCACCAGCAGGCCGATCGCGATGATCGCCGTGGTCAGGCCCAGCACCGGCGCGGCGGCCACGCTCTGCAGGAACGGGATGCGCTTGGTGCGGATCATGTGCACGATCAGCGTCTGCGTCAGCAGGCTCTCCACGAACCAGCCGGACTGGAAGAACGACTGGTGCGCATTGCTGTTGGCGCCGAACACGTACCACAGCAGCAAAAAGGTGGTGATGTCGAAGATCGAGCTGACCGGCCCGATCCACACCATGAAGCGGCCGATATCGCTGGCGTCCCACTTGCGCGGCTTGCGCAGGTAGTCGTCGTCCATGCGGTCGAACGGGATCGACAGCTGCGAGATGTCGTACAGCAGGTTCAGCACCAGGATCTGCAGCGGCAGCATCGGCAGGAACGGCAGGAATGCGCTCGCCACCAGCACCGAGAACATGTTGCCGAAGTTGGAGCTGGCGGTCATCTTGATGTACTTGATGATATTGCCGAAGGTGATGCGTCCTTCGATGACGCCCTCCTCCAGCACCATCAGGTTCTTTTCCAGCAGGATGATGTCGGCCGACTCCTTGGCGATATCGGTGGCGGTATCCACCGAAATGCCCACGTCCGCCTCGCGCAGCGCCGGCGCATCGTTGATGCCGTCGCCGAGGAAGCCCACGGTATGGCCCTGGCGCTGCAGCGACTTCACCACGCGCGCCTTCTGCAGCGGCGACATCTTGGCGAACACGGTGGTGCGCTTGACCAGCGCGTCCAGCTCTTCGTCGTTGAGCGGCTCGATATGCTTGCCCTGCGCCGAGTGCTGCACGTCCAGGCCCACCTCGCGGCAGATCTTGCGCGTCACCGCCTCGTTGTCGCCGGTAATCACCTTCACTTCCACGCCGTGGTGATGCAGCGCGGCGATGGCGGTGGCGGCCGAATCCTTCGGCGGATCCAGGAAGGCCAGGCAGCCGACCGCGGTCAGGCTGGACTCGTCGGCCACGCCATAGGCGCGGCCCGCCGGCGGCTGGTGCTTCACCGCCACCACCAGCACGCGCAGGCCGTCCTCGTTGAGGCCGCGGGTCATCGCCTTGATGTCCGCGCGCATCTCGTCGGTCATCGGCAGGATTTCTTCGCCGGCCTTGGCGTAGGCGCAGATCGAGAGCATTTCCTCCACCGCGCCCTTGCACACCAGCAGCTCTTCGCCTTCGCCGTGGCGCACCACCACCGACATGCGGCGGCGCTGGAAGTCGAACGGGATCTCGTCGACGATGCGGTACTGCTGCGCCACCGTCTCCAGGTCGCGGTGCTCCAGCACCGCCTTGTCCATCAGGTTCTTCAGGCCGGTCTGGAAGCGGCTGTTGAGATAGCCGTATTCCAGCGCTTCGTCCGACTCCTCGCCGTACAGATCCAGGTGCCGCTCCAGCACGATCTTGTCCAGCGTCAGCGTGCCGGTCTTGTCGGTGCACAGCACGTCCATCGCGCCGAAGTTCTGGATCGCGTTCAGGCGCTTCACCACCACCTTGCGCTTGGACATCGCCATCGCGCCCTTGCCCAGGTTGGCGGTGACGATCAGCGGCAGCATTTCCGGCGTCAGGCCCACCGCCACCGACAGCGCGAACAGGAAGGCCTGCAGCCAGTCGTGCTTGTCCAGCCCGTTGATCAGGAAAACGATCGGCACCATCACCGCCATGAAGCGGATCAGCAGCCAGCTCACGCTGTTCACGCCGCGGTCGAAGCTGGTGCGCACGCGCTGGCCGACGATGGTGTGCGCGAGCGAGCCCAGATAGGTGCGCGCACCCGTCGCAACGACGACCGCGCTGGCGCTGCCGCTGACCACGTTGGTGCCCATGTAGCAGACGGTGGGCAGGTCCAGCGGATTGTCGAGCGCGCCATGCGAGCCGTCTTCGGAAACCTGCGCCGGGGTCGGCGCGGACTTCTCCACCGGCAGCGATTCGCCGGTGAGGATGGCCTGGCTGATAAACAGGTCCTTGGCGCTGAACAGGCGCAGGTCCGCCGGCACCATGTCGCCCGCGGCCAGATGCACGATATCGCCCGCGACCAGCTCGCCCACCGGCACTTCGATGCGCTCGCTGTGGCCGTCCTCGGCGCGCCGCGTCACGGTGGCCGTATTGCGCACCATCGCCTTGAGCTTCTCGGCCGCCTTGGACGAGCGGAATTCCTGGGTGAAGCTCAGCAGCACGCTGATGCCCACCATCACCGCGATGATGATCGGGCCGGCCAGGTCGTCGCCGTCGGTGGCGAGCTGCACGATGGCCAGCACCAGCAGCACGATGATGAACGGGTTCTTGAACGCGCGCAGCAGCTGGTGCGACCAGTGCGGCGGCTTCTCGTGCGAGACCTCGTTGACGCCATCGCGGTCCAGGCGCTCGGCGATCTGCTCGGCATCCAGGCCGGCAGCGTTCGTATCCAGCGCGGCGAACAGCGCTTCGTTATGGCGGAACGCTTCCAGCGCGACGGCGACGCGCACCGGCGCACCAGCGCCCTTGCCGGGCGCCTTGCCGGCGACGGTTTGGGTGGAATGCTTGATCATGACTCGCTTCCGGAAAGATGCTTGAAATCAGGGCGGATCAGCGAGTCGGCGGGCGCACGCCCGCATGGCACTGATGCCCGCGCTAGGGCCGCGGATGCGGCCAGCGCCCGCCGCCTGGCGGAGGCCAGCCTTTGCGGTGCATGGTGCGCTTCATAGCCTCAACCCTCAGCGCTGAGATACCAGCTGAAGATGACCGAGTGCTTTCGGCACGCGGCGCGCAGCCGGAACGGCGCGGGCGGTTTCGGCTTTGCGGTGCATGGCGACGGTGACCGGTTCGCGCACGGCGACGGCCTGCGGCGCGGGCACGGTGACGGTCCAGGTACGGCGAACGGCGCGGCGGCCCAGCAGGGAACGGCCCGCGGCGGGCAGACGGAAGAAATCGCGAAGGAGCTTCATAGCCCATCTCCTCGTTACGGCCTGGGGCGGCCGTCAGGAGTGGGCCGGTCTTCCCTAGTCGAGGAAAGCGCCGGCCGACCGCAGGCGGTCGCCGCAGATCATCAGCTTGTTATGCGACGCCGGCACCCGATGCTCGCGGATGTCGACGTTGCGACTAGGGTAAACGTCCATATGCCTTGGTTGGTCGGACAGGGGTGCCGCCGGGCGCAGCGCGCCGTGGGGCGCGCGCATTGTCTTGCTGCGGTGCGGGAGTGTCAACCTTAAATGGCTGACCGGCGTACGAAAGTTTTTGCGGACTGCTATGCGGCGCGCTGCAGCACGAAGCCCGGCCCCTGCTGCAGCAGCGGATCGACCAGCCAGTGGTCGGCCAGCAGGAAGGCGAACAGCGCCATCAGGTACACGATGGAGTAGTTGAACACCTTCATCGCAAAGAACTCATCCGGCGGATTGAGCAGGCGCACGGCGTAATAGAGGAAGCCCGCGCCCAGCACCACCGCGCCGCCCAGATAGATCAGCCCGCTGTAGCCGGTCAGCGACGGCAGCAGGGTCACCAGGAACAGCAGCACCGTGTAGAACAGCACGTGCCAGCGCGTGTACACCACGCCGTGGGTCACCGGCAGCATCGGCACCTGGGCGCGCGAATAGTCGTCGCGGCGGAAGATCGCCAGCGCCCAGAAATGCGGCGGCGTCCATACGAAGATGATCAGGCACAGCTGCAGTGCGAACGCATGCAGCTCGCCGGTGACCGCGGTCCAGCCCAGCACCGGCGGAATCGCGCCGGCGAGGCCGCCGATCACGATGTTCTGCGGCGTGGCGCGCTTCAGATACGCCGTATAGACCACCGCGTAGCCGATCAGCCCGCCAAAGGTGAGCAGCGCGGTCAGCGGATTGACCAGCAGCAGCAGGATCAGCATCGACAGCACGCCCAGCGCCAGCGCAAACACCGTCACCTGGCGCGGCGTGAGATGGCCGGTGGCCAGCGGGCGATGCGCGGTGCGCGCCATCAGCTTGTCGATGCGCTGGTCGATCAGATGATTGAACGCCGCCGCCGACGCCGAAGCCAGCCAGATGCCCAGCGTGCCGAACACCAGCGCGCGCCACGGCGGAATGCCGGGCACCGCGAGGAACATGCCGATCACAGCGCAGAACACCAGGAGCGCGACGACGCGCGGCTTGGTCAATTCCATATATTCGTTGATGCGGCTCATGCTTAACCCAGCCCCTTGAACATCGATCGCGGGAACATCGCATCGTCGTGCCGGCGCTGCGTGCGCGCCAGTGTCGCCAGCAGCACGAACAGCAGCAGCGCGGCCACGCCGTTATGCAGGGTGGCCACCGGCAGCGGCAGCCCGAAATGCACATTGCTGATGCCCAGCAGCACCTGCGCCACCAGCACCAGCGCGATCGCCAGGCCGTTGCCGCGCAGGCCGCGGCGGGTGGCGCGCAGCGCCAGCCAGGCCAGATAGCAGAACACCACCAGCGCACCCAGGCGGTGGGCGATCTGGATCGCGCTGCGCGCGGCCATGTCCAGCACGCCGCCCTCGTAGTTCACGCCGACCCCGCGCCACAGCACGAAGCCCTGCTCGAAATCGGTGGGCGGCGCCCACTGCCCCAGGCATTTGGGGAAATCCGTGCCGCAGGCCAGCGCCGCGTAGTTGGCGGACGTCCAGCCGCCCAGCGCGATCTGCGCCAGCAGCAGCACGATGCCGATCACTACCAGCCGGCGCAGCGGGGCGTAGCTGTTGTCGCGCGCGCCCACGCCGGCGAAACGCAGCGCGGCATAGGCCAGCAGCGCAAAGGTAGCGATGCCGCCGAGCAGATGGCCCATCACCACGACGGGTTTCAGCAGCAGGGTCACCGTCCACATGCCCAGCATGGCCTGGAAGATGATCACGCCGAAGGCGAGCACGCTGATGCGCCATGCGCCGGGCCGGTCCAGGCCCATCGCCGCGAGCAGCGGCAGGCCGATGGCGAAGGCGGACACGATCGAAGAGATGCTGTGCTCGCCGCGCATATACATGGTGACGCCCACCGCGGCGAGGATCGCCGACAGGATCACCGCATAGCGCGCCCACGGCCGGCGCCAGCTCGCGATCAGCGCCAGCGCCAACACCAGCATGCCCAGCGTGCCGGCCAGGAAGCGATGCACCTGCTCGCGCCAGGCCTTGTGCGTTTCGTAGGGGCGATCCGGGAAGGCCTGGTTCGCCTGCGCGATCTCATGCTGGTGTTCCGGCCACGTCGCCTTGCCATAGCAGGTCGGCCAGTCCGGACAGGACAGGCCCGCATTGGACAGGCGCACGAAGGCGCCGAACATCACCACGCCGAAAGCGAACACCGCGGCCAGCAAGGCCAGCCCGCGCAGGATTTTCACGGAACGCGACGACATCAGCGAACCACCTTCTGCAGATCCTTGCGCAGGCCGCTAGGGTCGAAGCCTTCCGGATACTGCGCCAGCGCGGTGCCATTGGATTCGACCAGCAGCACGGCGACCGTGCCCGGCGTCTTCGCGCGCCACTGCGCCAACTTGCCGTCCGCATCACTGCCGAGCTGCCAGCGGAAATCGGTATTGGCGCCCGGCTCCCAGATGCCGTTGTCGACCTTGCCCACCGCCGGCGCCGCCGACAGCAGCAGCAGGCGCAGGCGCGGCGCATTGCGGTTCAAGGTGACGCGCGCGGCGGCGATCTTGGTGAGCGTGTCGATGCAGGCGGTGGCGCAGTCGGCGGCCGGCAGCGCCACCAGGGTGAGCTTGGGCTCATCGGCGCGCCATGCCCAGTTCTTACCGTCCGGCAACTGCACGCGCAGCGCCTCCTGGGCGAAGTTGCGCTGCGGTGCGATCGGCAGGCCGTTGCCCTTGCCGCTGGGCTGGTAGCCGCCGACGGTGAGCAGAGCGGCGGCAATGATCGGCGCGGCGAAGATCGCCATCACCAGCAGGAGTTTCAGGCGGCCGGCACGCTGTGCCGGCGACGGTGCGGGCGAATTCATCGCAAGTCCCCTCGTTTTGCTGTGCGCTTGCGGTGCAGGAACAGGAACATCACCACCGCCACCACGGCGAAGGTGAACCACTGGAAGGCATAGGCGCGATGGCGCGCCGGCGGCATCGCGCTGAAGTCGGGCGTGTGCTGGCGGGTGTAGATCGAGGCCGGCTCGGCTTCCAGCGCGAGCACGCGCGGATAGAGCGTGGCGCCGAGATCCTTGGCGATATCGCCCAGGTCCAGATAGATGCTGGTCTTCGGCCAATGGGCCTGGCCGGTCAGCGCATCGCCGCCCATCTCGAAGCCGGCCCCGGGCGGTGGCTGATAGAAGCCGGTGAGCTCGACTGTGCCGTCCGGCAGCGGCGGCAGCTGCGGCGTCTGGTCGGTGCCGTTGCCGGCCAGGAAACCCAGGTCCACCAGCAGCAGCCGCTCCGTACCCTGCGGGCGGAACGGCGCATACACCTCCACGCCGCCGCGCTGGTCGTGCTTGGGGTTATCCAGCAGATATTCGCGGCCCGGCAGGTAGGCGCCGCGCACGCGCACATGCGGCAGCACGTCGAGCGCAGGCGGCGCCGTATCCGCCGCGGCAAATTCGCGCACGGGCTGCTCGGCTGCTGCGGCATAGCGACGCAGAAGTGCGTCCTTCTCGTCGGCGCGATGCAGCTGCCACACGCCCAGGCGCAGGAAAAGCAGCACTCCCGCCAGGGTCAGCAGGACGGCCCACCAGCGCGGACGCCGCAGCAGGCTCATACGGAGCCGCCGCGGGGCAGGGCTATACTGCGGATGTCATCGTCCTTCGGGCCAATCACGTGGAAACCGTCTACAAATATGCGCTGGTGATCCTGCTGCTCGTGGTGTTGTTCAACCTCGGCCAGGCGCTGTATTTCATGATGACCGACAAGGACGGCAGCAAGCGCACGGTGTGGGCGTTGACCCGCCGTATCGGGCTGTCGGTGCTGCTCATCCTGATGGTGATACTGGGCATCTGGATGGGCTGGCTGCATCCGCACGGTGTCGGCCGCTGAATCAAAGGGCTGATTGTAGCGGCCCGCCGCCGGACGCGCCCCATCCCGCGACATTCCGGCCGGCACGCCGCCCGGGCGCAACCCGCCCCGGCCCGCCAAAGAAAAAGCCCGCCTTCCGGCGGGCTTTTTCGTTCCGGGCGGCGAACGCCTCAGAGGCCGATCTATCAAAGAATGTAGACGAACATGAACAGGCCCAGCCACACCACGTCCACGAAGTGCCAGTACCAGGCCACCGCTTCGAAGGCGAAGTGGTGGTCCTTGCTGAAATGGCCCTTGGCGCAGCGGAACCAGATGATCGCCAGCATGATCGTGCCCAGGGTCACGTGCATGCCGTGGAAGCCGGTGAGCATGAAGAAGGTCGAACCGTACACGCCGCTCTGCAGCGTCAGGTTGAGCTCCTTGTAGGCCTCGATGTACTCGTGCGCCTGGAAGTACAGGAAGGTCGCGCCCAGCAGCACGGTAAGGGCCAGGAACACCAGCAGCCTGCCGCGGTGGCCGGCCTTCAGCGCATGGTGCGCGATGGTGACGGTGATGCTGGAGGTGAGCAGGATCAGCGTGTTCAGCAGCGGCAGGCCCCACGGCGCCACCGTCTGGAAGTCGCCGCCGATGCGCGCCGGACCGCCGCCGCCGTTGGCGCCCCACGCAGCCGCGTAGTCGCCCCACAGGAACTGGTGGGTCAGCACGCCATGGCCATCGCCGCCCAGCCACGGCACCGAGAACATGCGGGCGTAGAACAGCGCGCCGAAGAAGGCGCCGAAGAACATCACTTCGGAGAAGATGAACCACATCATGCCCATGCGGAACGAGGTGTCCACCTGGGCGTTGTAGCTGCCGGCCAGCGATTCGCGGATCACCGAGCGGAACCAGCCGAAGAACATGGCCAGGATGCCGACGAAGCCGATCGTCAGCAGCGTCTTGCCGAAGCCGGCCTCGCCGGGCTGCGCGTTCAGCCAGTGCGCGGCACCGAGCACGGTGACGAACATGACCACCGCGGCCACGATCGGCCACGAGCTCTTGGACGGTACGAAATAAGCGCCTTGCTGCTGACCCATGGTGAGATTCCCGTGGATTTCCTCGTTACTTCCACCCGCCGGACTGCGCGGGAAATTCGAACCGCGATACCGCCTGTCAGGTCCTGAGCATCTGCAGGATCGAGAGCAGGAAGATCGCTACCGCGATCACGGCGACCACCAGGGCGGTGCGCCTGGCGCCTTTGCGGCGCGCTTCCTGTTCCTTGTCCATCGTCTGCCGGATCATCGAATGCGGTGGCGGCCGCTCCCGCCGCGGACGGCGGGAGCGGCCGTGCTGCTGTCAGTCTTCAACGTGCCCGTGGGCCAGTTCGTCCTCGTGGATCACCGGCGGCAGCTCGAAGGTGTGGTACGGCGCCGGCGACGGCACGGTCCACTCCAGGCCCTTCGCGCCTTCCCACACGCGGTCGGCGGCCTTCTTCTTGGAGAACCACACGGCATGCACCAGCACGCCCAGGAAGATCAGCTGCGAGGCGCCGAACAGGAAACCGCCGATCGAGCTGATCATGTTGAAGTTGGCGAACGCGACGTTGTAGTCCGGGATGCGGCGCGGCATGCCGGCCAGGCCCAGGAAGTGCTGCGGGAAGAACAGCACGTTCACCCAGATCACGCTGTTCCAGAAGTGCACCTTGCCCCAGAACTCGCTGTACATGTGGCCGGTCCACTTCGGTAGCCAGTAGTAGGTGGCCGCGATGATGGCGAAGATCGCGCCGGTCACCAGCACGTAGTGGAAGTGCGCCACCACGAAGTAGGAGTCGTGGTACTGGAAGTCCGCCGGCACCAGGGCCAGCATCAGGCCGGAGAAGCCGCCGATGGTGAACAGGATCACGAAGGCCACGGCGAACAGCATCGGCGTCTCGAAGGTCATCGAGCCACCCCACATGGTGCTGACCCAGTTGAACACCTTCACGCCGGTGGGCACCGCGATCAGCATGGTCGCGTACATGAAGAAGATCTCGGCGCCCAGCGGCAGGCCGACCGCGAACATGTGGTGCGCCCACACGATGAACGACAGGAAGGCGATCGAGGCGATCGCGAACACCATCGCCTTGTAGCCGAAGATCGGCTTGCGCGAGAAGGTCGGGATGATTTCCGAGATGATCCCGAACGCCGGCAGGATCATGATGTACACCTCGGGGTGCCCGAAGAACCAGAAGATGTGCTGGAACAGCACCGGGTCGCCGCCGCCGGCGGCGTTGAAGAAGCTGGTGCCGAAGTACTTGTCGGTCAGCAGCATGGTCACCGCGCCCGCCAGCACCGGCATCACCGCGATCAGCAGGAAGGCGGTGATCAGCCAGCTCCATACGAACACCGGCATCTTCAGCAGGTCCATGCCCGGCGCGCGCATGTTGAGGATGGTGGCGATGATGTTGATCGCGCCCATGATCGAGCTGATGCCCATCAGATGCACCGCGAACACCAGCGGCGCCACCGAATCGCCCTGCAGCGACAGCGGCGGATACATGGTCCAGCCGCCGGCCGGGCCGCCGCCCGGCATGAACAGGGTGGACAGCAGCAAGGTGAAGGCGAACGGCAGAATCCAGAACGACAGGTTGTTCATGCGCGGCAGCGCCATGTCCGGCGCACCGATCATCAGCGGGATCATCCAGTTGCCCAGGCCCACGAAGGCCGGCATCACCGCGCCGAAGATCATGACCAGCGCATGCATCGTGGTCATTTCATTGAAGAAGTACGGCTGCACCAGCTGCAGGCCGGGCTTGAACAGCTCGGCGCGGATCACCATCGCGAAGCTGCCGCCGATGAAGAACATCAGCAGCGAGAACACGAGGTACAGCGTGCCGATGTCCTTGTGGTTGGTGGACATGCACCAGCGCACGAAGAAATTCTTCGGCGCGCCGTGATGATCGTCGTGGTGATCGTGGGTGGCTGCGTGGGCCATGGCCTTGCACCTCTACCTAAACGGAATGCTGTGGGACGGCGCGTGGCCGAAGAATCAACCCTGGTGGCTCGTCGCCGGAGCGGCGGCCTGCGCGGTCTTCGGCGCGGCGCTGCTGGAGGCGGGAGCCGGGGCGGCGGGTTGCTGGGGCGCGGCCGGCTGCGGCTGCGCGGCCTGCTGCTTCTGCGCCAGCCACTGCTCGAACTCGGCCTTGGGCACCGCCTTGACCACGATCGGCATGAAGCCGTGGTCCTGGCCGCACAGCTCGGCGCACTGGCCGCGGTACACGCCCGGTTCCTTGATGTTGGTCCAGGCCGCGTTGACGATGCCGGGGATGGCATCCATCTTCCAGCCCAGCGCCGGCACCCACCAGGAGTGGATCACGTCGCCGGCGGTGATCACGAAGCGGATCTTGGTGCCGACCGGCACCACCAGCGGCTCATCCACATTGATGAGATAGGTGTTGTAGCCGTCGACCTTGACCGCGTTCGGGTCCAGGCCGGACTTCAGCTGGCGGGTCTCGTCGCTCTCGCGGTCCAGCTTGGAGATGAAGCCGACCTTGTCGACCGGCTTGCCCTGGTATTCGACGTAGTCGTAGCGCCACTTCCACTGGAAGCCGGTGACCTTCACGGTCATCTGCGAGCCGGTGGTGTCGGCGAAGCTCTTCAGGCCGCCGGTGGCCAGGTAGGCCAGCACGATCAGGATGATCACCGGGATGGTGGTCCACACCACTTCGAGGGTGGTGTTGTGCGACCACTTCTCGGCCACCGCGCCGCGCGATTTGCGGAAGCGGAACATCGCCACGAACATCGCGCCGAACACCACGATGCCGATGACGACGCAGACACCCAGGGCGACGTTATTGAGGAAGTACGGCTCCGAGGACCATTCGGTCACGCCGCGGGTCATGTTCAGCTGACCGGGTTCCGGGTTGGCCCACGCTGCGCCGGCAAACAGCGCGCAGATCGTTGCTACCCATGCCTTGATCCTGATGCCGCCAGATGTCATGTCTTGCACCCTTGTTGAACCTACCTGCGCGGCTGGGGATGAAGGTCCGCCAGCAGCACCATGAGTTTCCTCGACAGCTCGATGCGTTCCTCATCCGCAAGGAACGCCCCGATCTCCAGCTCGCGCCCGTGCGAGGTCAGCAGCAGACGATGGCGTCCCGCCCCCTCCCCCAGCCGCACGCGCACCCAGTAGGACTGGAAGCGCGCACTGCGCCGGCCCGGCAGGGATTGCACCTCCAGCGACGTGGCGTCGAGGGTGATGCGCTCGCTGCGGTCGCCGGCCCGCCAGGCTACGCCCAGGGCGAGAGCCACCGCGGAGGATTCGACCAGCGCGAACAGCGG
>Ga0207667_10000243_pt1 | contig 76553 bp, 68 predicted proteins | sample KBSCornC52_FD_184301 | JGI IMG/M metagenome (GOLD analysis project Ga0207667, IMG submission 184301) | Corn rhizosphere microbial communities from Kellogg Biological Station, Michigan, USA - KBS Corn C5-2 (SPAdes) (version 2) | ecosystem: Host-associated > Plants > Roots > Rhizosphere > Soil ... | reverse complement strand
CGGAGTTCGTGCGGCCGCTGCGGGCGCGGGTCACGCCCGAGCGCTTCAAGGGTGCGGGCGCGGGGGAGCGCAAGCTCAGCTTGGCCTTCGTGGCCGCCAAGGTGGGTGTCGGGCCGGTGGTGGTGAAGGCGCGCGCGGTCGTGTGTCGCGGCGCGGGTGAGCAAGAGCGCTGTCACCCCGAAAGCCAAGACGCGCGCGCCGAAATCCGGGTCGGCGGCTGAGACCCGCGGTACCCCAAAACTTGGCTGTGTTGGCTTAGTTTTGGTAGCCGCAAGGGATGAGGCTTCCGGGACGACTTCGGTTGACGACGCTGGGCGACGTGCTCGGTGCGATCCATCGCGCGGGGGCTTCGGGCGTGCTGGAGCTCACGGACGATCGCGGCGCTACGCATCGCGTGTTCTGGGCCGATGGCATGATCACCCAGGTCGACACGGAGCTGTTTCGCCAGCGGCTGGGAGATCTGCTGGCGGGGCAGGGCTTTTTGGGGGCGCGAGCGCTGGCTCGCTTGGCGCGCCGCCTGCTCGAAGCGCCGGGCCAACGCGCCGGCGAAATTTTGGTCGAAGAAGGCTTCGTGAGCCCGGATTTGGTGAGCGCCGGTTTGCGCCGCCAGCTGCGTCAAAAGCTGGAAGCGCTGTTCCAGCTGAACGACGCCCAGCTGACGTTCCGCGTGCCGCGTCCGCACGAGCAACACCGCACACCGCTCTCACCGGGCGAGTTCTTGCACGGTCGTCCGCGCGCTCGCCCGCGGACGCGCAGCGCCGCCGCTGCGGACAAACACGGCAGCCCCGGAGCCGCGAGCGGCAGCCGACCCTCGACGCCGCGCGCCCCGCACGGCGCGCGCAGTCACGCGTACGCCACGCTGGGCCTGCTGCCTGGAGCCGACCGCGTCGCCATTCAACAAGCTTTCCGTCGGCTCGCGCTCGATTTGCATCCCGATCGCTTTCCGAACGCCGACGCCACCGAGCGGGCGCGCCTGTTGTCGCGCTTTGCCGAGCTCAGCGCCGCGTACCACGCGCTAGCTGGCTGAGCGCATCCGGCAGCTCAGCGAGCGTGTCGATCATTAGGTCGGGCGCCGACGCGCTGAGGCGCTCGAGGGCCTGGATGCCTCCGCGTACGCCGACGGTGAAGGCGCCGGCGGCGCGACCCGAGAGCACGTCTTGGGGGCCGTCGCCGACCATCACGATGGATTGCACCGCCACGCCCAGCAGGCGTGCCGACTCGACCACCATGGCTGGATCGGGCTTGCGCTTGGGCAGGTCATCGCCCGCCACCACGCCTTTGAAGCGCGCTTCCAGCCCGAGCCCGCGCAACACGGCGAGCGACGTGCGCCGCGGCTTGTTCGTGCACACGCCCAGCGGCAGCTCGCGCAAAGCGTCCAGCGCTTCCAACCCGCCCGGCATCACGGTCGTGTGGTCGATGGGATGCTCGGCGTAATAGTCGAGAAAATCCGCGACCATGGCTGCCGTCTTTAAATCCGTCACCTCGAGCCGTGCGGCGCGCGCCATCAGCAGCGGCGCGCCATCTCCCACGTAGGATTCGAGCTCGTCGTGCGGCAGTCGCTGCAGCCCAGCTTTCTCGAGCGCGTAGTTGGCGGCTTCGGCGATGTCGCGCCGCGAATCGACCAGGGTGCCGTCGAGGTCGAACACCACCCCGCTCACCAGCGTTGGCAGCCCGCTCACCCTGCGTTCCTGAACACGGCGCGGCCGACGAAGAACGGTCCCATCTTGTCCATGAACTCCGCCGTCTGGCGGGTCTGGCGCATGGCCTGCACCACGTGCGAAAGCGGGTGTAGCTCTTTACCGATGAGCCCGATAACGAAGTCGTTGTCGGCTTGGTCCAGGCCATGGCAGGCCAGCCGCACGTCGTGGGCCAGGTCCTGCGAGCCGTAGGCCCGCCCGACGCCGCCGTGCTCGCGCATGATCTGACCGCGCTCTTTGGGATCCAGCCGCTCGAAAGGACCGACGCGGCGTAGCGGGTACCAGATGGCCCACGGCCAGGCTTCGTTCAGCACCGTTTCCCGCGGGCGGCGCAAGAGCCAGAACTCCAGATCTTGCTCGAAGCCGGTCGAGTAGGTGCGGCCCAACATGGACAATTCGGGCCGCGGGCGCAGCCCGGAGAGCGCCGAGCTACCGACGAGTGGTCGCACGCGGGTGGCAAAGTCGAGCGGCTGCTCGGAGAAGGTCAGCAGCGCCAAGCCTCGCGGGTGATTCACGTCTTCGTAGACGACGCTGGGCACGCCCTGCTCGCGTAGCGCGCCGGTGAGGATGGGCAGCAGCCGGCTCGGGTCGTCGCACTCGAACCCCAAAAGCTGCATGAACAGCCGCCGATTCATGCTGACGGGGGCTCCGCTCTTGTCGGAGCCGCGCTCGTTGACGTCCACGGCCTCGGGCTCGCGGGGAGAATGGGCGGTGGTGCTGGCCGGGTCGCTCATGGGCGGCACATGTACCACGGAAATCGGTTAGGCTCCGCCCGCTTTGCCCGCCTCGATTCCCGCCCCCGCCACGGCCACGCCGCCGCGCGCCGCGTCCAGCTCGGCTCGCCCGGCCAGTGACCTGTCGCATCCATTGCCCGCCGGCATGCGTGATTTCCTCCCGCCCGACGCGCGGGGCTTGAGTGAGCTGGCGCGGCGCCTGCTCGGCAGCTTCGAGCTGTTCGGCTACGAGCTGGTGACGTTGCCGGTGTTCGAATACGAAAGCGTGCTGGAACGTGGCCTCGGGGCGCTCGATCCGGACGAGGTGCTGCGCTTCGTCGAGCCCGAAACCGGAGAAGTGGTGGCGCTGCGCCCGGACATGACGCCGCAGCTGGCGCGCGTCGTGGCGACGCGCTTGTCCCAAGCCGTCCCCCCCATCCGCTTGTCGTATCAAGGCTCGGTTTTGCGCCGTCGCCGTGAGCGAGCTCGGCGCCACCGTCAAATCTTTCAAGCCGGCATCGAGCTCATCGGCCTCGACGGCCCCTCGGGCGATCTGGAAGCGCTCGACGTTGCCTGCTCGGCGGCGCGCGCGGTCGGGCTCGATGACTTCGTGCTCGATCTGGGACACGCGCGCATCGCATTCGCGCTGCTCGAAGGCGTAGAGTCGACCCGCCAGCGGGCCGCGGTCGAGGCTCTACATCTGAAGGATCAAGTCGAGCTGCGGCGCGCGGCGGCGTCCGCCGGTTTGGGTATCCCTGAGCAAGATGCGCTGGTCGGGCTGAGCGAGCTGCACGGCGGCAAAGAAATTCTCAAGGCCGCTCGCGGTCTGCTCACCGGCACTCGCGCCGAGCCGGGCCTCGACGAGCTGGCCCGCGTCCTGCTCGAGGTCGAGCGGCGTGGCTTTGCTCCCTCCGTGGTCGTCGACTTGGGTGAGACCCGAAATTTCGCCTATTACACTGGCACTACATTTCAGCTGCATGCACACGGTCCGGGCGTGCCCATTGCCTCCGGTGGTCGCTACGACGGCCTACTCGAGGGCTTCGGTCGACCGCTGCCGGCCTTTGGTTTCGCCTTCGGGCTCGACGATTTGGTGTGGGCCCTGGGTAGCGGGGTCCGCACCGCTGCCACCCCCCGGTTGCTGCTCACCGGCGGTGCGACGGCCTTGGCCGGAGCCCTGCGCGCCCTGGGCGTGTGCTGCGCCGTCGGCCCTGAGCAGGATCCGCTGGCGTACGCCCAGGCGTGGCGGTACACGCACTGGGTGAGCGCCACGGCTAGTGAGGCGGTGGTGACCTCCGCAAATGACTTGGTGGAGCGACGCGCTCCGCTCGACGCTGCCTCGGTGGCGCGCGTGCTGGTCAAAGCCAAGCCCTGAATCCCTGACTGAGTTTCAGTCCCAAACCGAAGAAGCGGTGTCAGCATGTCGTGTGTCGTGATTGTGGGTGCCCAGTGGGGCGACGAAGGCAAAGGCAAGATCGTCGATATCTATACGGAGTTTGCCGAGGTCGTAGTGCGCTACGCCGGTGGACCCAACGCCGGCCATACCCTGGTGGTCGGAGACGACAAGCTCGTGGTGCGCCTCCTTCCCAGCGGCATCTTGCGCCCGCAAACGCGCTGCATCTTGGCGCAAGGCATGGTCATCGACCCCGACGTGTTGCTCGGTGAGGTCGACGAGCTGATTCGTCGCGGGCACCGCGAGGTCGAAAAGCGCCTGTGCGTCTCGGACCGCGCCCACCTGATCCTGCCGTACCACGTGTTGGTCGACACCCTGCGCGAGGCCGCGCCTGGCGGCATCGGCACTACCAAGAAGGGCATCGGCCCGGCCTACGAAGACAAGGCGCGCCGCACCGGCGTGCGCGCGGGTGACCTGCGGGACCCGGTCCGGCTCGGCGAGCGCATCCGCGCCTCGCTCGAAGCCTGGGCTCCCACCATCAAGCACCTGGGCGGTGAAGTGCCGTCGGCAGACGCTATTTTGAAGCAGCTCGCCGCCTCCACCCCGCGGCTGGTGTCGCTGTTGGCCAACACTTCGCAGATCGTCGACCAGGCGGTGCGCGAGGGTAAGCGTGTGATGTTGGAAGGTGCGCAGGGCACCCTGCTCGACATCGACCACGGCACTTACCCGTTCGTCACCTCCAGCTCGGCGGTCGCGGGTGGCGCGTCCATCGGCGTCGGCATCGGTCCGAACCGCATCAACTCGGTGCTGGGCATCACCAAGGCCTACGCCACTCGTGTCGGCTCGGGCCCGTTCCCCACCGAGCTCAACGATGGCGACGGCCAGCACTTGCGCGAGGTCGGCGCCGAGTTCGGCTCCGTCACCGGACGTCCGCGCCGCACCGGCTGGCTCGACCTACCCGCGCTGCGCTACGCCGCGCGCGTGAACGGCATCGACGGTCTCGCGTTGACCAAGCTCGACGTGCTGACGGGCTTGTCGCGCATTCAGGTGTGCGTGGCCTACGACACGCCCGAAGGTCGCACCGACGAGTTCCCGATCGACTACCTGGACGTGCCGGGCGCGGTGAAGCCGGTGTACGAAGAGATGACGGGTTGGAGTGAGAAGCTCGACGGCGTGCGCGTCTTGGACGAGCTGCCCAAGGCCGCCCGCACCTACGTGCGCTTCCTGGAAGAGGCGGCAAAAGTGCCGCTGTACTTGCTCAGCGTGGGCCCGCGCCGGAGCGAAACCATCGTGCTGCACAACCCCTTCGTCGGGAGAGCAGCCGCGCCGTGAGCTTGGTTTGGGCCCTCCCGTTCGTGATCGTGATGCAAACGCGGTCGGCGGGAGTGTCGCCTAAGCCGGTGGCGTGGGCCGCCCAAAGCCCACGCCCGGCGAGCTGCTTGGGCACGCCGGGCCTGTGGGATTTGACGCGACAAGCGTTGCTGGGGCGGCGCTGTCGCGAGCTGTCCCGCGCGCAGGCGCTGCTCGTACGCGCCCCGGACAAAGCGCGCGAGCGCGCGGCCGCGCTGCTCGCGCAAGCGCCCGACTTTGCCGAGGCGCGCGTGTTGCACGGCCGCGCCAGCCTGCGCGCTGGCGACGGCGCGACGGCGTTGGCGGAGCTGTTGCCGCTGCTGGCCGACGACGCCGCCGGCGTCGCCGATCCGGCTGTCCTGCTCGACGGTGGGCGCGCGGCGCTGTCTCAAAAAGATTTGGCGAACGCGGCGCGCTTCTATCGCGCGCTCGGTAGCCGAGCCGCGCTCTTGCCGGACCGCAGTCAGCAAATCGTCGCCTACATGGAGATTGCGGCGACGTTGCTGGCCAGCGAGAAATCGCCGGTCGACGACGTGCTGGCGTACCTGCGCGAGGCGCGCCGACGCGCGGCGGGCAGCGGCTACACGGGTCTCTGCGCGGGGCTCACCGCGGTTGCCTGGACGGCGGCGGGCCGCGACGCCGAAGGTCAAGGCGCGCTCGCCGAGGTGACCGACTTGGAGGCGCTCGAGCGCTTCGAAGGCTCGAAAGACGTTTGGCTTCCGGAAGGCTTGTTGCACGCCGTCTTGGCCCTCGCCGCCGAGCGGGAGCGACCGGACTTGTCACTGACGCACTATCGCGCGCTCGCCCAGAGCCCGCTCGCCGCTGGCAGTATCGGCAAGCTGGCGAGCCGTACGCGTGCTCGCGCCGCTTCGGGGAAGGCGGGAAAGCGTGAGGGCAGGTGAGGCGCCACACGCTCGGGTTGATCGCGCTCGCTTTGCTGTTGGCGCCAGCCGCTACGGCTGAGCCCACGCTCTGGCAGCGAGCCCGCACGCCGGGCTGGCAAATGCGCGAGAAGGCGCGGTTGCGCGCCGAGCAGCTGTTCGATCAAGCCAGTGATCCGCGCGCCGATCTGGAGACCCTGCGTGAGCTGTCGCTCGGCAGCGCCGCCTTGATGGAGCTGAGCGGGGAAGCGCGGCGCGATCCCTGGCAAGAGGTGCTGCTGGGGCGCGTGCTGTTGGATGCCCAGCCTGGGCGCGAGCGCGAGGCTCTCCAGCTCATCGAGGGCGGGCTGCCGGCTTTGCCCGACTCGGATTTCAAGCGCCAAAGCCTGTTCGACCTGGGGCTGGGGGCCATGTTCAGCGGCGAGATGGAGCACGCCGCCCGGGCCTTCACGGCCGCCCTGGCCCTGGCTTGGAAGCCCGACGACCGAGCGACGCTTCATCGCAATCGCGGCAAAGCGCGCATGCTGTCCGGGCAGCTGCTGGGCGCGGTGGCCGACTTTCGTGCGGCCGTTGCCCTCGGGCGGGGCGTGGAGGTGATGGCCCTGTCCCGCTTTGGCTTGGGCGTGGCGCTGGAACGCAGCGGTGACTACCCGCAGGGCATGCAAGAGATTGCGCGTGGCGTGGCGCTGCGCTTGCCGGTGCCGCCGTACCCGAGCGAAAGCGTCCTCGACCTGCCCGGCTTGCGCTGGATCCCGGAGTACGACGTGCACTATTTCCGCGCGCTCGGCGCCATGTCGGAGGCGGAGACGGCCGACGCCAGCGAGCAGGAGCGCGACCGCTACGAGACCGCGCTCGAGAGCTGGGAGCAGTACATTCCCGCCGCCGAAGCCCAGAAAGATCGCTTTCTGCCCAATGCGCTCCGGCATCGTCAGCGTTGCCTGGACGCGCTGTCGCGTTTGCGCCCGCCTTCGAGCTCCGCCGTGTCGCGTTCAGGCCGCGTACGGTAGGACGGGGCCGGAGCCGAGCACGCGCCGGGCGCCTTCGGCGTCTTCGACGGCTTCGAACACCGGGCGCAGGTGGGGACTGCGCTCCAGCTCACCGAAGGCACCGCTGGCCGCGAGCGCGCGCGCTTGCGGGCCGTCCAGCACCATGAACACGTTGCGCAAGCCGTCGCCGGCGGGGGCGTCGATCACGTCGACGATCTTGGAGCGATCGACGTGCAGCTCTTCGCCGCGGCGCTGGATCAACACCCGCTTGTCGGTGATGAGGTAGCGCGTGTCACCGACCAGCTTGCCGGGGCGGATGACCGTGTCGTAGGCGATGTAGCCGCCCACCACGAGCACCAGCGCGACAGCCATGAAAATGCCGGTGGCCAGAGCCATGAAGCTGGGTGACAAGTAGGGGAGGCCGCCTCGGGCGACCTTGGCCAGGGTGGTGACGGCGCGCAGCACCATCTCCATGCCCGCGAACACGGTGAAGGCCGAGATGGCCATCAGCAGCCATTGGCGTTGCCCCTGCGGCAAGTACGCACGCAGTTGCTGACGCGGCTGGGCCGACCAGATCACGCGCTCGCCGCGGTCGAGGCGCTGCCCGATGGGCATTTCGGCGCTGCCCAGCGGCGCGACGTCTTCGGCGCCGCGCACGATGGCCCAAACGCGGTCGGGCGCTACGACGCCTGGCAAGCGCAGCAGCAAGCGACGCCGCAACGCGCCAGTGGGAACGGCGCGCACCAGCTCGAGATCGCCGGTATCGGGTTGGTCGGCGTCCCAGAAAATGCGAGCGAAGCTGACGGCGCTGCGTTGGATGCTGCGGCGGAAGGGCCCGAAATGCACGACCACGTGGTGCTCGGTGACCACGTAGCGCGCGCGCTCCATCAACATGCGAGGCACGGTGCGAAACCCGATGCCGAGCAGCGTCGTCCAAAACCCGAACAGCAGCGTGCTGGCCGGCGTCACCCGCAGCACGAGCGACGTTACGACCGCGAACAGCAGCGAGATGGTGGCGGTGAAAAAACACAGCCCGGAAAGCGCCCGGTGCAACGCGCTAGGGCGAACGGACTTCGGACGGCCTGTCCAAACTATCCGCTCTCCATATAGCGAGTCTCGCGCCACGGTTGCTCCTCACGAGAGATACGACCGCACTCCTGACAAACTTGCGCTCTCGTGGTTCCAACGTCAACGCTTCGCGTCGCAACAGCGCGCACGCCGCCCGTCGAGCCAGGGGACGATCGCGCGGCACTGGACGACCAGCGTTCGGGCTCGGAGACGGGGCGTGCAGTGGAGCTGGAGCGCAGCCGCGTTCGCCGGCATTTCCAGGGCAGGGCGGCGCCAGGCGGGGCACGTAACCGAAGCGGTCAGGTACCAGGCGACACGAACACGATTTCCAGGCGCTCGTTGCGAGCAGCAGCCCCGACGCGATCGGGTGGGACCACCGGCGTGGTGTTGCCGGCGCTCTTGGCTTCGATGCGGCTGGCGCCGGCGGCCTTGAGCGCGTCGACCGCCTGGGCCGCCAGACCGTCGTCTTTGACGCCAGCCCGCGCGTCGTGGCTGACGACCAAGACCGGAAACTCGGGATGAGCTTTGGCGACGCGACCGAGCTCGCCCAGTTTGCTGAGCGCCTTGCCGCCGAGCTTGCCGGCTTCTCGGGGGGCGTGCAGCGTAACCACCACGCCGCGGTCGTCGCGGAACGGCAGAAAATCGGCGCGGCTCAGCTCGGTGAGCAGCGCGTCGGCTTCGCCCTGCGACGGATTGGCCTGGGCGCGCGGACGGCGCGCCAGCGTGAGCTCACGCAGGCAATCGGAGCGGAGCGCGGTCGCTTCGTCGATGGGCGCCGGCGCCGCCGTATCGAGCTTCTTGCGCAGCTCGTCGGCCTTGCCGGACAGCGCTGCCAAGGCGCTGCGATTGGGATCGATCAGGCGTGCCGAGACGCACAACAGGGAGCCTTGGGTGACGATGGCGCGCGCGGCTTCGCGGCGGGCTTTCTCGCGCTCGGGCGAGGCCGGCTCGTTCTTGGCCAGGGGCTCGGCGTCGCGCGCGACCTTGGCCCGTAGCTCCAAGTCGGCCGCCTCCGCCGACAAGCGCTGCTGCTCGACTTCCAGCTGCGCCAAGCGTTCGGCTTGCGTTTTTTCCGACAGGCGCGCCTCGGCCAAGCGCGCTTCGGCGCGGGTTTGCCGGGCTTCGATGGTCGCGCGCAAGTACGCGGCGAGGGCTTGCTCGGCCAAGATTTGGGCGGAGGGCAGATCGTCGTCGGCGTAGGCCTTTTCGGCTCGTTGCTTGATCAGCTCGGCGCGCGCGTACGCTTGGGGCGCGTTCTTGCGCGCGTCCAGCACCGCCTGACCTTCGCGCGTGCGATCGACCTGGCTCAAGATCTGCGGGCGCGCGGGGGACGCGCAGGCCACCGCGCCGAGCAGGGCCAGCAGCCACGGCAAGCTGTGGCGCGTCACGGCTTGCTCGCTTTCTCGTCCACCTTGCGCAGCGCTTCCTCGGCGCGCGCGCGACGGGCGACGGTTTGTTCGACCAGCGCTTGGGCACGGAACACTTTGGTCTCAAGCTCGGTGGTGCGTGTTTGCAGCTCGGCGAGTTGCTTCTCGCTCTGCGCGGTCTTGTCCAGCTGCTCGGAGGCTAGGGCCCACTCCAGCGCGGTCTCTTCCTGCATGGCGCCGCGCGTCTGATCACCGGCGGCGCGAAGCTGATCGGCGCGGCGCAGAGCGTCGGTGGCCTTCTGGATGGACTCGGAGGCGACGCGGGCGGCGTCGGGCTTCTTGGTCAGGCCCGCCAAAATGGTTGCGGCTTGGGAGCGCGCGTCGGGGGCGGCCAGCGCGACGCCCGCCAGCGAGGCGAGCAAAAGGCACATGAAAGCGCCCTGCCGGAGCGCGATTTTCCGTCGATTCACGCGGCAACGAAGCCATGCGAGGGTCCCCACGTCAAGCGCGGCCGACGGCGGGCGCGAACGAGGCGAAAATGACCGAACGCAAACGAGCAAGCTGGGACGAGTATTTCATGGCCATCGCGCGGGAGGTGGCCACGCGCTCCACCTGCGATCGCAAGCACGTCGGCGCCGTGGTCGTGCGCGAGAAGATGATCCTGACGACGGGCTACAACGGCTCGATCCGCGGCTTGCCGCACTGCGACGACGAGGGACACATGATGGAGGACGGGCACTGCGTCCGCACCGTGCACGCGGAGGCGAACGCCATCGTGCAGGCGGCTCGCAATGGCATCCGTCTGGACGCGAGCGACATCTACGTGAGCGCGTCGCCGTGCTTCGGTTGCTTCAAGCTGATCGCCAACAGCGGCATGAAGAAGATCGTGTTCGGCGAGTTTTACCGAGACCAGCGCATCTTCAAGCTCAGTGAGGAGCTCAAAATCGAGCTCGTGCACTTGCCCATCGAGTCGCTGGCCAAGCCCGACGCATGAGCGGGGCCACGACCCCCAGGTGGCGCTAGGCCGACTGGCGTCGGTTGCGCAAACGAGCCAGCAGCTCGTCGCGGTTCGCGGGGGCGGCGACGGGGCCGGGCACGCGTTGGCGCGGGCCGCTGGGCTCGACGGCAGGAGACGAGCGCGGGTCGGGCGCGGCCGCCGCTTCCAGCTCGGTCATGCTCGGGCGCACTTCGGGCAAGCTGGGCCGCTCGGCCTCGGCGAGGCTCGGGCGTTCGGCGTCGGGAGCGCTGGGGCGCTCGGCTCCGGTCGCGCTCGCTCGCTCGGGCTCGCCCGCGCTTTGCTTGGCTTTGACCGCGCGCTCGATGAACGCTTTGGTGGCTGCGCCGAAGCGTTTGAAGCGAACTTTCAAGCCCCCGGGACGAACGCCGTCCCCGGGCGTCACCCCGACCACGCGGCCCTCGGCACGGATCGGCTTCTGGCCGTCCGCCAGCGCGACGTCGAACAGCACCGTCGTTTCGTTCGGCAATGGCTCGGCGTCGATCAGCAGCATTCCCTTCGCGTCGATGCTCCAAGCCTCCGCGTTCAGGTAATCCTGCTCGCTCGCGTAAGGACGCACCACGTGGACGACGACGGGATTCACAGCCAGGCAGCCTCCAGCTAGACCTCCCAAAATAACACCGCTTTCCCCCATCTCCCAGCGGATTGTGGTAGGCGGCGGTTGGTTTCGAGTCTCGCTGTCTCGAAAAGCGTTCAACACGAAAAGCCCCGCAGAGTCTCCAATGGTAGGTCGCCTCTCGAAAATCTTGGTCGTTGGCTCGGGGGGGCGGGAGCACGCGCTTGCGCTTCGTCTCCTCACGTCGCCTAGTGTGGGTGAGGTCATCGTCAGCCCGGGCAACGCGGGGACGCGAGCCACGCCGCCGGGGGCCGAATTCGTCGGGAAGAAACTGAGCTCGAGCCCCGACGCCCCCCTGGTCATCGCCAAGAGCGAAAACGTCGACTTGGTGGTGGTAGGTCCGGAGGGGCCGCTGTGCGATGGCCTGGTCGATGATCTCACCCGGGAGGGTGTGCTGACCTACGGCCCTAGCAAGCTCGCGGCCGAGCTCGAAGGCTCGAAGGCTTTCATGAAGGCTTTCGCGGTCCGGCACGGCATCCCGACCGCGCGCCACGTGGTGGTTCGTGACGAGGCCGAGCTCGAGGCGGAGGTGGCGTCCTTCCCGGTGGCACCAGTGGTCAAGGCCGACGGCCTGTGCGCGGGCAAGGGCGTGGTCGTGGCCGAAACGCACGCCGAAGCGCTGGCGGCGGCGCGCGAAATGCTTTCGGGGGCGCGTTTTGGCGCGGCCGGCGCGACGGTCGTGCTCGAGGAGCGCTTGGTCGGCAACGAAGCCAGCATTCATGCCATCTGCGACGGCGAGCGCTTCGTGTTGCTCCACGCGGCGCAAGACCACAAGCGCATCTTCGACGGTGATCGCGGTCCCAACACCGGCGGCATGGGTACGTATGCTCCAGCTCCCGTCGTCACGCCCGCGGTCATGCAGCGCTTCGAGGCGGAGGTGGTGGTGCCCACGCTGCGCGGCATGGCCGCCGAGGGGCGTCCGTTTCGAGGCACCTTGTTCGCGGGCGTGATGGTCACGGCGGACGAGCAGGTGCGCTTGATCGAGTTCAACGTGCGCTTCGGGGATCCCGAGACGCAAGTTTTGATGGCGACGTTGGACGGCGACTTGGCCGAAGCGTTGGCCTCTGCTGCGCGTGGACGGCTCGACGCGAGCGCGATTCGCGCTTCGGGGCAGCACGCGGTTTGTATCGTGCTCGCGGCGCACGGCTACCCGGAGACGCCGCGCAAAGGCGACGTCATTCACGGGCTCGAGGCTGCGTCCGCCGAGCCCGGGGTCAGCGTGCTGCACGCCGGCACCGCCGTGGCTGCCAACGGCGACGTGGTAACGGCCGGGGGGCGGGTGCTGGGCGTGACCGGGTACGGCGCCACCCTGCAAGAGGCGCACACCCGCGCCTACCACGCGGCAGGCAAAATCGACTTCGCCGGCAAGCAGTACCGCCGTGACATCGCCGGCCGAGCCGGCTTGTTTTCAGCCGCCACGTGAGCAACGGAGAGCGTCCTTGACGCTACGCGGCACGGGCGCTACGCCCTCAGCGCGGCAAAAAGCCCGCATTCTCGTTTCTGGTTCTTTGGAGGAACATGGCTCGCACAATCAATTTCAACGCTGGTCCGGCTGCGCTCCCTCTCGGGGCTCTCGAACGCGCTCAAAAAGAGCTGCTCGATCTCGGCGGCACGGGCATGAGCGTGATGGAGCACAGCCACCGCGGCAAAGCGTACGAGGCTGTTCACAACGAGGCGATCGCCCTCACGAAAGAGCTGCTGGGCGTCCCCGACAACTACGACATCTTGCTGCTCCAGGGTGGGGCCAGCCAGCAGTTCGCCGTCATTCCGATGAACCTGCTGCCGCAAGGCAAGAGCGCCGACTACATCTTGACCGGCGCTTGGTCGCAGAAGGCTTACAAAGAAGCCAAGACCATCGGCACCGCTCGCGTCGCCTCCAGCACGGAGAAGGACAAGAAGTTCACGCGCATTCCCGCGCAAAATGAGCTGGATCTGGATGCGAACGCCGCTTACGTCCACATCACCAGCAACAACACCATCTTCGGCACCCAGTGGGCCGAGTTCCCGAACGTCGGCAACGTCCCGCTGATCGCCGACATGTCGAGCGACATCGCTTGGCGCCCGATCGACGTCTCCAAGTTCGGCCTGCTCTACGCCGGCGCTCAGAAGAACCTGGGCCCCAGCGGCTTGGCGGTCGTGATCGTGCGCAAGGATTTGGTCGAGGCCGGCCGCAAGGACATCCCGGTCATCTTCCAGTACCGGACGCACTCGGAGAACAACTCGCTGTACAACACGCCGCCCACGTTCTCGGTCTACGTGCTGCGCAACGTGTTGAGCGAGCTGAAGGCCAACGGCGGCCTCAGCGCCATCGAGAAGATCAACCGCGAAAAAGCCAAGCTGCTGTACGACGCCATCGAGTCGCGCCCGGACGTGTTCACCGCGCCCGTCGAAAAGGGCTCGCGTTCGACCATGAACGTGGTCTTCACCCTGTCGACCCCCGAGCTCGAGGCCGAGTTCCTGGCCGAGGCCAAGAAGCGCGGCATGGAAGGCCTGAAGGGTCACCGCTCGGTTGGCGGCATGCGCGCCTCCATCTACAACGCGGTTTCGCGTGAGTGGGTGGCGGCTTTGGCCGACCTGATCACCGGCTTCAAGAAGTAAGCAGTCTTCCCTTCGGGGACGTAGCGCCCGGTGGCTCCCATGGCCGCCGGGCGTTCGCTTTTTGTGGGCGAAAATTCCCTGTTCCCGACCGGCCGGCTTGCTCTAGCCTGACTTGCCGCGTTCGTTCCGACAGGAGAAAAGCATGCCCAATCCGTTCGCCCATATCGAGCTCACCACCGACGACTTGAAAGCTGCGCACAAGTTTTACAGCAAGATCTTCGGCTGGAAGCTGAACGAAATGCCCGGCATGAATTACACCATGATCGACGTCGGTCCGGGCGGCGTGGGCGGCGGCATGCAGGCGAAGCCGATGGACAGCGCGCCGACGGGTTGGATGCCTTACGTGCAGGTCGACGACGTGAAGGCGGTCGTCGCCAAGGCGGTCAAGGCTGGCGCGACCGCGATGTTGCCGTACCAAGAGATTGGGGAGATGGGCTCCATCGGCGTGTTCGCCGATCCGAGCGGCTCCGTGATCGGAGTCTGGGCAAGCAAGGCTCCCGCCGACGCGCCCCAGGCGGCACCGCCCGCTGCCAAGAAAGCGCCCGCTGCCAAGAAGGCGCCCGCCGCCAAGAAAGCGCCCGCCGCCAAGAAAGCGCCGGCTACCGAGAAAGCGCCGGCTGCCAAGACCGCGCCCGCTGCCAAAAAGGCGCCCGCGAAGAAGGCGGCGGCTCCGGCGAAGAAGGCCCCCGCTCCGGCCAAGAAAGCCCCCGCTCCGGCCAAAAAAGCCGGCAAAAAGAAGTAGCGCCTAGAGCGCACCGCGCTGGGGCTCGCTGAGCGCAATCAGCGAGCCCTTGGCGTTCTTCACGTGTGTGGTGCCAATGAGCAACAGCGGAAGCGACACCGCGATGCTGAGGCCGCCCGCCGAGAGACCAGCGATGCCCGCTGCCGTCAGGCCCGTATTGTCACGCACGCGGCCTTGAGCGAACAGGCCCATACCCGCTAGCGCAACCGGAATGCCAATCGCCAGCGTGAGGATGCCGGCGCGGCGCGCGCTTGCCGAGCCTCCGTCCACGCGCACGCCCGCGGTGCCGTCGCCGCCGTCGAAGCGAAAGACGTTGGAGGTCGTCATGCCCGGCGCCGTCACGCGCGCTTCGCGTCCTTCGACCGGCAGCTTGAGGTCGCACGGTGCGCGGCACACGCGCAAGAAGTCGCCTCCGTCGACGTAGCTGCGCATCTCGAGCCACGCGTCCTTGTGGCTCACGGCAACGTGTACCAAGGCTTCGCCCGGCGACGTGACCGCGCGCGGCGTGTTGGTGGGTGCCGCGACGGCAGGCGCGACAGCGGGCGCCGCGATGGCGGGCGGCGGAGGGGCTGGTGGCGCTACCGACGGAGCTGCCGGAGCTGGGGTCGGGGCGGCAGCTGCCGACGGCGGTGCCGCGCCTTCCGGTGCGCCTGTCGGGGCGGCGGGCGGAGTCGTCGGGGAAGCCGAGGCCGAGGCCGCAACGGGCGAGACCGAGGGCGCCGGCTCCGCGTGCGCCGGCCGCGAGGGGTAGACGCCGACAAAAACGGCGAGCAGGAGCGGGGCTACGACGGCGCTCGGGCAAGCTTGCTGGCGAATCATGGCCCTGGGGTCGCACGAGGGTTCGCCGGCGGCAAGATTTGCGCGGGAATTCCGGCCTATGCTTTGACGGCTCGGCATCGCCAAGGCTATGTTTGTAGCTCGGTTTTTTTCCGTCTCGGACGGCACACGACCTTGACCCGGTTCCGCCTACGCTTCCTCCTGCAAGAGATCGACCTGCCCCAGGGGGATACGCTCGTGGGGCGAAGTGCCAACTGCCAGGTCACCGTCGACGACCCACTCGTATCCCGAGAGCACGCGCGGATTCGCATCGAGGGGGCGCATGCCACCGTCGAGGACCTGGGCTCTCGAAACGGGGTTCAGCTGGGTGGCCAACCCATCACCGGCAAGGCGCCGCTCAGCAACGGAGATCGAATTCGCATCGGCACGCAGGAGCTGGTGTTCTTGGAGTTGGCGGCCAACCCCGAACCGGCCACGCGAGGCTCGACCCGCCAAACCGGGTTCATGTGCCACTGCGCCGCGTGCGCCCGCGCTTATCCGGCAGAGCTGGTGGTGTGCCCCGCGTGCGGCAGCAAAGACCGGCTCGAAGAAGATACGCTCACGGGCAGCAGCCAAAAAGATTGGGGTTTGGAGCTAGCCGCGGAGGCCGTGGGCCGCGCGCGTAAGGCTGGCGTCGTGGAGGACCTCGAGCGCGTTTTGTCCCACGCCCGGCTCGGCCTCGAGCAGCGCTTGGCCGAGGGCCGCAGCGTCGAGCGACACTTGATCGACGGGATTGGCCTGGCCGCGGCCGAAGTCGCACTTTCTCGAGCGGAGGCGGGTTGGGGGCGCTGGGCGCTGTCCATTCACGCCTCGCTCGGCTTGCAGCCCAAGCCAGCGCTGGTCGAGCTGTTGGCCCAGCTGCCGCCGGCGGAGCTTGTGCTGCTGCGGCCGGCCGCGCAGCGAGCTTTCGATAGCGCGGGGGCGGGCAAGTCCGCCGAGGAGATCGCGGGCCACGCTGCGCTCGGGCAGCTCGTGGGGAGCGCGAAGCCTTGAAGCACGTGCTGCGCTACAAGCACCACGACATCGAGCTATCGGAAGGAAAGTTCGTGATCGGGCGCGCCGCCAGCTGCCAGTTATCGCTCGACGATCCATTGGTCTCGCGGCATCACGCGCAGCTGACGGTCGAAGGAGATACCATCACGGTCGAGGACCTGGGCTCGCGCAACGGCGTCAAGGTCAACGGCGAGCTCATCAGCAGCCGCTACTCGGTCCAAGATAAGGATCAGATCGTGATCGGGGGCCAGGAGCTCAAGTACCTGGCGCGCAGAGAGAACATGGGTGACACGCTCATCCAGCCGGCGACCCAGCGGGTGCCCACCTTCGGGCTGCTCGGGATTCTGGCCGACAAGGCGTTTGCCCTGGGGCGTGCGGACGAAGCCGAGCGGCTCCTCACCGAGCTGCTGGATCAGGTGCTGGGCGACTTGGAGGCGGGCCGCGAAGTGAAGCAGGAGCTGTTCGAGCGCTCGAGCGAGTACGCCATGAAGCTTGCCAGCGCGACCGGCAGCGCCCGCTGGATCGAGTACATTTTTCGAGTCTTTGCCAGCGTCAGGCGACCGTGCCCGGCGGGGATCGTCGACGAGCTGTACTCGTTGGTGCGTCGAGTGGAGCGGGTGAACCTCGGTGCGCTTCGCACCTACATCGATGTCCTACGGGAAAATTCTGCGACTCTTGGCCCCACCGAGCGGTTTCTGGTCAATCGCATCGAGGGTCTCGAGCGATTGGTCGCGGCCAAGTAGCCGGAGGCCCTTTGGGTCGAAACTCGACAGACTTCGCGCCTGCCGGCTACGCTTGAGGCGTGAGCTCGAGCCGGGACGGCGGCGACAAGGTCGACACTCAGAATGATGGCGAGACGACTCTCGTCCGCTTTTGGCTCGAGTACCAAGGGCACACGCTGGAGCTGCGCAACGGCGCGGTGGTGGTAGGTCGCAGCTCGACCTGCCACATCGTGCTCGACGATGGGCTCGTGTCGCGCAAGCACGCGCAGTTCGTCGTCAGCGCGAAGACCGCGGTCATCGAAGACTTCGGCAGCGTCAACGGCGTGTACTTGAACGGGGAGCGCATCTCGGGTCAGCGCGCGCTGCGCGACGGCGATCGCGTGCAGATCGGCAAACAAGACTTCGTGCTGCGCAGCGCTACCAAGGTCGTGCAGCTGGCGCCGCCCGAGCGCTTCAGCGCCGAGACCCTGCACGGGCAGACGCTGCCGCGCGAGGTGTTGGAGCCGGAGAAAGCCCGCGAAGAGCTGACGCGTCGCACCGACGCGCTCGACCTTTTGTGCGGCGTGGCTGACAAGGTGCTGGCGCTGGGGCGCGGGGACGAAGCGGAGAAGCTGCTGGGAACGGCGCTCGGCAACATGTTGAAGCAGGTCCAGAGCGGCTCGATACTGGCGCCCGCATCCGCCGCACGCGCCGCCAGCTACGCCGTCCGCATTGCCGACGCTACGGGCAAAGGTCGCTGGGTCGACTATTGCTTCGAGCTGTATGCAGTGCCGGCGCGGCCGCTGCCGAGCGACGTCGTCGATCACCTGTACGTGGTGTTGCGCAAGATCAGCGGCGTCGCGATTTCGGGTTTTCGGACGTACTTGGAGAAGCTGAAGGCGGCGTCGTCGACCTTCTCGCCGACGGAGCGCTTCGTGACGCAGAGGATCGAGGGGCTGGAGCGGCTGATTTTGCGCTGAGCTTCGCGGCGCGGCCCAGCCACAGCTCGGCGGCGTCGGCGATGGCGCGACGCAGCTCCGGATCGTCCACGGCTCGTACGCGCGCGGCCAGCTCGCTGGGCAAGGCCGCCCGCGCTGCGGGGCGTTTCTTGAGCCGCTGCCCGAGTGAGCCCTGGATCTGTTGGCGCACGCGGAAGCGCACGGAAAGAATGTGCAGCTTCAGCGGCTTCAGCCGTTCGAGTAGCTCGTTGCTGAGCAGCGAAAGCTCCTGAGCCCACGGCGCCGAGGCCACGTAGATGGTGAGCACGCCTCCCGCAAGGCCGCCCGGCTCGGTGCGGCGCGCGACGCGATCACCGAGCAGGCGGCGCCAGGTATCGCGATCGATCGCCACCTTGCCGCGCTCGGCCGAAACCACGCGAGCACCATCGAGGAGCTCTCCCAGCATTTGGGGGCGTGAGCGGGGTTTCACGGGGCGAGCGGAGCGTTGCCGCTGGACGGTGTCAATCGATTGCGGTGCTGGCCGCGGCACCGGCAGGGGAGACGCTGCCGCTCGACGCCCGGCCGTGCTACTGGCAGGCACCGTGAGGACGCGAATGACGATGGCGCGAGCCGTTCACTGGTTTGGCGCGTTTGGCGCGTTTGGCGCCGTGGTCTTGGGGTTGCCGGGCTGTCGGCTGAGCCCGAGCACGACTCCGCTGGGCGGCAGTCACGAACAGGCACCCCAAGCGGCCAAGCCGGCGGCCTCCGCGGGGGTCACGGCTGCCGTCGCCGCGCTCACGCCTGCCGATGAAAAGGGCGCCGAGGAGGTCCCGGTCGAGTCGCCCGCCGTGCCCGCGTCCAGCGTCTCCACGGGCGAGCCGCTGAAGGCGACTCCGCCCGGCGCTTTCCAGGTGAAGCCCTACGCGCCTCATCAAGCATGGACGCGCCTGTTCGATCTCGAGTTTGCGCTGAAGGTCGGGCCCGGTGGCAACATCGACATGAAGATGGTCAGCCATCAAGAAGCGCGCTTCGAGGTGTTGGCGGTAACGGCCGGCGTCATCGACAAGCTGCAGATCGAATACACGGTCTACACCAGCAAGATGACGATCATGGGCGCCGAGGGCGACTCGCCGGAAGAGCTGGCGGGCAAGCGCTTCGTCGTCACGTTCGCGCAGGGCGTGCCCGACGTGCGCGACGTGTCGGGCGGTAAGCCCCCGAAAAAGCAGATCGATTCGGTCGAAGACGACGCCCGCGAGCCGCTCGAGATAGAAAAAGCGCTGAAAGAGCTGGCCCAGCTCACCACCAAGGGACAGGGCGACTTCAGCGTGGCTGGCGCGGTCGCGTTGGCTGGGGGCGAAGACCACGACACCAAGGTATCGAAGGCCCAGGCGCGTTTGCAGAAGCTCACCACCGGCGGCCACAACGACAAGCTGGCGTTGTTGGATCTCGGCTACACCCTCACCAACGCCGTCGACGACAAGACGACCATCGAAGTGCAGGTCAAAGGCAACCTCACGGTGGTGGACGCGCCGGCACGCTACCAAACCAGCACCCTGCAGGGGCCGATGGAAATCCGCTCCAGCGAGCCGAGCGGCATGCAAGGCCGCGGCACCGTGAAGATCACGACCAGCTACAAATACTGATGCGCGAGATCAGGGGCGCACCCGGCCGATGCGCAGCGCCAGCCCGGCGATGTTGGTCGGCACGAAGGCGTAAAAGTTCCCCGGCTCGTTGTTGAGCGGGAACCAGTGGCCGTACTCGCCCAGCAGCGCGACGTGCTCCGAAAGCCTGAGCTCCACCCCGAGACTCAGTTGCAGCAGCCCGTCGCCGGTTCCGGTCCGCTGAATCACGTTCGGAGGCAGTATGCCCTCGGGTGGCTCGGGCGCGATCCAATGGTTCGCGTAGGTCAGCCCCAAATAGGGCTCGAGCGTGTCGAAGCGGTAGCTGGCGATGGCGCCGCCCTCCAGCATGCTCACGCTGCGCCCCGCCCCGCGGTAGCCTGCGCCGGCCCGAGGCGCGAGCGCGAAGCGTTGCTGCGGCGTGAGCAGATTGACCTTCACGTCCGCCTTCACCCCGCCGAGCAAGAAGCTACCCAAGCCCGCGTCGACCCGCTTGGCCAGGCCAACCCGCCCGCCCACCTGAGCGCCCAGGTTCGTGGCGAGTCCGCGCCCGTTCTGCTCGTCGATGCGGTTGAAGACTTGAGCCACGCCGGGCGTGACGCTCACCGATCCGGGCGCTTGGGTGTGCGCGGTCTGGAAGGAACCAAACGAGCAACCGCTCCCGAAAGCACCCGCGAGGAGCAGGGGCAGAGCGCGAAAGATATTGCTCATGGCGCCGCCGAAAAGGCGTCGGCGATGGCCGAGGTGGTGTCGTGCTCGTCGCACAGCCGGCGAAATTCTTCGCGCGTGAGCGGCGGCAGATCGGCGCGACGGCGGACTTGGATGGTGTCTTCGACCAGCAAATACGGCTCGAACGCCTTCCAGCCGGTCTGGACGCAGCCATACGGCTCGCGGCTCACCACCTCGGGGCGGCGCGTTTCCGGAAAGGTAGCGTGCAGGTGGAGCACCTTCACGCCCACCACCGCCCAGTAGATGGCGTAGGCGACGCCGCCGTCCGTCTCCAGCGCGACCGGCAAACTGACGCGCGGATCGCGCGCGATGTCCGTGTCGGCGGCGACGTTGGCGAGCCAGTCGCGCGCGGCTTTGCGCGCGTCGTCGAGCGGAAACGCCAAGAGCTCGTCGTCGGCCAGCTCCGGGGCCATGCCGATGGAGTCGGCGGAGACCGCGTGCAGGCCGTACAAGAGTTGTTGCTTCGCTGCGAGCTCTTCGCCCAACGTCGAAGCGGCGCGAGTGCCGTCTTCGAGCAGGCGCGAGGTCGTCGCGAGAAAATCGGGGCCGAGCACGGTGTTCAGCAGCCCTTCGAGGAAACGATAGGCGCGCGCGCTGCGCAGGTAGAAAGTCGGAAAAGGCTCGACCACGAGCTTTGGATAAACGACGAACTCGATGCGCTGCGGCTCGCCGGAGGCGGCGGTAGACCTCGCGTCGACGATGCTGATTTGCTTGACGTGGGTTTCGCGCGTTTGAATCAACAGAGACTTGAACGTCTCGACCAGCTTCTGTTTGTACGCGCGCGTCAACAGCAGATGCTGCGACTCAGTGGCCTTTTCCGGCACCAGCAGCGTCTCGAGCGCGTACAGCTGCTGGTCGTAAAAGCCGGAGTCGGGGCGCGGGGTGAGATCGAGCTTTCCCGTCTGAATCGTGCGGATCAAGCCGTCCAACAAAGTCTCGTTTTCCAACAGCTGTTGACCGCACAAAAGCTGGCGCATCATGCGGTTTTCCGCGCTCTCGGAAGCGGGAAAAGCCGCGACGGCGGGGTTGCAAAAAGGAAAGTCGGGGTAGGGAGCGGGCTGGGTCGCGTTGAACCGAGCCTCGACCCCGGAGAGATCATCGAGCGCGCTCGCGTCGGGCACGAAGGGCGCGAGCTTGAACGGGTCGGCATCGAAGAACGGATCGGTGAGCCCGGCGTACAGGTCGAGCGAGCGCCGGTACGCGGCCGAGAGCGGTCCGGGCTGCCCCACCACCAAGCCCAGCTCCGCCAACGCGTCGAACGAAACTGGTCCGTCTTGGTTGGGCACGTGGCGGCTCTGCAACCAGCGATCGCGCTTGAAGATGACTTGGAGCTCGGGGGCCCAGGTATAAAATCCGATCGGCTTCGAGGCGATGCCGGCCGCGTCGAACTCGGCGGCCGCCGTGGCGGCGTCACTGGCCAAGCTTGCGGGCACGGCGCTGGCTTCGCCTCCGAGCGTCAAGGCGGTGGCCACGTGGCGTGCGGCCGCCAGGGCGGGGTTGCGCTCGGCGGTGCTGCCGTTCGTCGCGCGTTTCATCAGCTCCGCGAGCAGATCGAGCAGCAATTGATGCTTGTTGACCTGGCTCGCGTTGCCCTGCTCGGCGGCGAGCTCCACGGCCGCGTACAGGCCGTCGTTGAACGGTTTGAGTGCGCCGTTCACGACCTCGATGGTCGGGAGCGTGGGCGCGCCCGCCAGCGCCGCCAGCGCCGCGCCCCGTGACGGAAAAATCTTGCCCTTGAGGGTCTTGTCGAGCTCGCTCGCTGACTGCAGCGTGAGCCGTGTCACGCTCGCGCTTTTGTTGAGCACGACGTGGCAGCCGTCGAACTCCTCTAAGACCGTGCGCGCAGGATCGTACTCGGGATGCTTGTCCGAGAGTTGGTCGTCTTGAAGCGGCTCTGCACGCCGTGACTCCGTGACCACTTCGCCGACGCCCGTGACATCCATCGGATCGACGCAGCCCGTGAGCCCGCCCGAAATCAGCAGCGCGAGCAACGCTTGGGCGTGGCGCGGGGCGCGGAGTAGCCGCGGAAATGGAGTGGGCGTAGTCATTGCTGCTCCTCGGTGAAGCTGGCGGAAGCGCCAGGCAAGTCGGTAAAAAGGGCGTCGAAACCACCGCTTGGCGGGGCGCCGGTCGCCACCTCCGGCAGTCCGGCCCCGAGCGCCACCTGCTTGCCGCGGACCACCAGCGCGCCGGCCACTCCAGACGCCAACCGCGTGATGGTGAGCGTTGCGGGACCGCTATCGGAGACGCCGCTAGCGCTGGTGGTGAGGGTGACCGACACCGGAACGAGCAGCTGGTCGTCGCAGTTTCGCGTTGCCTTGCCGCCTCCGTAGGCGATGACCAGCTCGGCGCTGTCCGAAAGCTCGACGGGGGTGTGACTGGTGGCGGCGCGTGGCTCCACTTGCCAGAGCAAGCCCGCCCGATAAGTTCCTTCGAAGGCCCTCGCCGCTGTCGCCACCGTGGTGCCGCTCCAAGTCGCCGTGGGCGACAACCCGCTGGCGCCGCAGTCGAGCGAGGTGGGTTGGCCTGTCTGCCCTCCCAGGCATGCGCCTGCCAGCACTGCCCAGAGCACCCCGACCAAAGCGCGAAACGCCAGCCTCGCCATCCAGAGCCACCTTGCTCCGCACGCTCCGCGACGTCAATGCACGCTATGCACATTTAGTCATCATGTTGGGCCACATTGTGTGCGTATCATGAGTACATGGACACGGCGCAAATCTCCGCCGATTGGCTGCGTTTGATGCGCGGAAAGCGCTCTCAACGCGGTTTCAGCAAGCGCCTGGGCTACGCCAGCAACATCGCCTACCGCTGGGAGACCGGCGTCTGCTTCCCTCTAGCCAGAGAAGCGTTGACGCTGGCCAAGCGCGACGGCGCCGCGGGCCGGAGCGCGCTCATCGCGTTCCTGGGCGGCACGCTGCCAGCCCCGCTCGCTGACGTCGACTTGGGAACGGCTGCCGGCGTCGCGCAGTTGTTGCGTGGGCTACGCGGCGACACGTCGTTGGTGGAGCTCGCTCGCCGCGCCGGCTGCAGCCGCTTCTCGATGGCGCGTTGGCTGAGCGGGGCCGCCGAGCCGCGCCTGCCCGAGCTGTTAGCCGTCGTGGAGGCGATGACCTTCCGGTTGCTGGATTTTCTGGCCTGCTTCACCCACATCGAGCGTTTGCCGTCGGTTGCCGCGCCGTACCGCGCCCTGGAAGCGGCTCGCAAGATTGCCTACGACGTCCCGTGGTCGCACGCGGTGCTACGCGCGCTGGAGCTTTCGGACTACCAGGCGTTGCGGCGCCATCAACCGGGCTGGCTCGCTCGTCGTTTGGGCATCTCCCGCGCCGAAGAAGAGCTGTGTTTGAACGCCCTGGCCACCGCCCGCCAAATCAACCTCGTGCGCGGCCGTTGGGTGGTCGATGAAACCAGAACCCTCGACACGCGTGCCCAGCCGGAGCGAGGACGGCGCCTCAAGGCCCAGTGGCTCAGGGTCGCGCTCGAGCGGCTCGAGTCGGGCGTGTCCGGCGTCTTCGGCTACAACCTGATGGGCGTCTCGCGCGCCGACCTGGCCCGCCTGCGCGAGATGCACGTCGCCTACTTCCGCAGCATGCAAGCCTTGGTGGCCGACTCGACGCCCAGCGAATGCGTAGTGCTCTTCAACACCGAGCTCTTCGCCCTCGACGAACCGGCAAAACCACCGTCGCCTGCCAACCCCTGACCTGAGGAGCTGGTCTTCTTTTTACTGGTGCCGAAGGTCGGACTTGAACCGACACGTCTTTTAAGGACAACGGATTTTGAGTCCGCCGCGTCTGCCAATTCCGCCACTTCGGCTCTGTGGGAGGCGTGTGGTAACGGAAGTCACGGGCCTGGTCAAGGGGCTGTTCGATGTTCCCGGGGCGGCGGCTACGGGCTTTGGGTCTGCTACGCTCGCGGCGGGATGAAAAAGCGCGGGTTGGGAACGGCGGTTCTGGGTTGCCTTTTGATCGCCTCGGCGTGCGGGGGGCGCGCGTCGCAGGTAGGAAGGGGCGGCGGGGACGCGGGGCAGGCGGGCGGTCGGCTGGGGGAAGCGGGTGTTCCGGCCACAGGCGGCTCCGCGAGCCACGGAGGTGACGAGCCCGGGGCCGCGGGGCTTGGCGGGCAGCCCCTGCAGGGAGGTGAACCGGGAATTGGTGGCTGGTCGGGCGACGCCGGGGCCGCTGGGGTTGCTGGCGCAAGCGGTTTTGGCGGAGTAGCGGGGGACGACCCGCCGCCCGTCGTCGGCGTGAATTGTGATGGTGAGCCTTTCGAGCTCGACGCCGAGCGCGTTCGACAATGCGTGCTGCTGGGCGCGTGCGGCGCCGACCTTCAGCAGGCGAGCGAATGCGTCGTGCACGGAGCCGATCCGGCGGCGACACAGTTCACGAGCGGCCACGTGACGTACCCCGACCAACCCGATGCCCGCGCGGACGGCTGCCTGGGCTCGCTGAGGAGTTGCGCCGACGTGATGGCTTGCACTGGCGAGGGTCGGGCCGACGCGGAGTGCCAGGACGATCCGACTTCACGTTGTGAGGGAGAGCTAGCCATCACGTGTGGCAGTAGCCCCCACGTCCAAGACTGCCGCAAGTTGACGGGCAAGTCGGGCAATTGTCGGGTGCAGGGGCAGGGCGCGCAGGCCGTCGCAGCCTGCGCCGTCGACGTGCAGGCCGACTGCACGGGGAAAGACGACGCGCGTCGCGTTTATTGCGACGGGACCGTGCGCTACGGTTGCCGCGCCGGCGTGGCCGTCGGCGTGGATTGCGCTGAGTTCGGCCTGAGCTGCGCCGAAGAGCACTACGATCCCGCTGCGACCGGCTACGCGCAATGCGTTCGGCCACCGCCGACGACGGGCTGCGCGGCCCCCGGCACCGGCGCCTGCAACGGCACGAAGATCGAGCTGTGCGCGTTGGGTGGGGTGTCGTTCGTGCGCGACTGTTCCGCCGTGGGCGGGCTCACGTGTTACCAGGGTGTAGGAGACGAGCCCACCGATCATCCCTGGTTCGATTGCGTGCCGGCGGGCTGTAGTATGCGCTTCGAAACCAACGATGCCTGTGATGGAGACGACCTCATGCTCGCCATGGATTCGTCCAATAGCGTGCGCATCCACTGCCCCGACTACGGCTTTGCCACGTGCCAGGACGGCGACGGTTCGAATCCTCACTGCGCCAACTGAAGCGCAGCGGTAGACGCAAAAAAGCCCCGCGCGCCATGAGGCACCGCGGGGCTTTTTTCGGGCGTCGTCGCCGCCGGTCTCAGAGACCGTTGACGATGAAGTTGCGGTCGTTCTTCTCGAAGAAGCCGACGATTTGACGAGCGGCGGCGAGGCCGGCGTTGACGTTCGCTTCCTCGGTCTGGGCGCCCATCTTGGCGGGCGTGAGGTACACGCGCTTGTCGAACTTCTCCTTCAGCACGGCGGCGGTCGCGTCGCTGGGCGCGATGTCGCTGACGTAGCGGAAGTCGGGGCGGGCCTCGAAAACCTCGAGCAACTCGGCCTCGTTGATGACCTCTTTGCGCGCGGTGTTGATCAAGGTCGCGCCCTTCGGCATCAAGCTGAGCAGCTTCTTGCCAATCGAGCCCTTGGTCTCGGCCGTGGCCGGGATGTGCAGCGAGAGGTACTGGCTCTTCGTGTACAGGTCCTCGATGGACGAGGCGGCTTCGACGCCGGCGGCGGCGAGCACGTCGGCCTTCACGTACGGGTCGAAGGCGTACACCTTCATGCCGAAGCCCTTGGCGATGGTGGCGACGGCGCGACCGACCATGCCGAAGGCGTGCAGGCCGAGGGTCTTGCCGCGCAGCTCGCTGCCGGTCTTGCCGTCGAACTTGCCGCGGGCCAGGTAGACCAGCATGCCGAACACCAGCTCGGCCACCGCGTTGGCGTTCTGACCGGGGGTGTTCATGACCGCGATGTTCTTGGCCTTGGCGGCGGCGGTGTCGATGTTGTCGTAGCCGGCGCCCGCGCGCACGGCCAGTTTCAGGTTCTTGGCGGCGTCGAGCACCTCGGTGTCGATGATGTCGCTGCGGAAGATCACCGCGTCGGCGCTGGCAATGGCTTCGATCAGCGGGCCTTTGCCTTTGTAGTTTTCGAGGACGTTGGCGGTGTAGCCAGCCTCTTTGATGATGGCCACGACCTGGTCGCGGGCGCTGGCGGAGAAGGCTTTTTCGGTAGCGAGCAGTACGGTTTTGGACACGCAGGACCTCGGTGGTTGAACCCGGCAGATAGCCGGAGAAAAAAGCCACGAAGCTTTAATCTCGGGCGGGCCTCGAGGCAAGCCGGGCCAAAATTCAGCGCTTTGACAGCACCACCACCACGTCGTCCAGCTCGTACAGCGGCCGCTGGCTGTCACCGGCCGACAGATAGGGCGCCCGCGCGAAACATTCGAGCGTGAGGCCGAGCGGCAGCAAGTCGCGCTCGATGAAGCGCCGCGCGCCGTCCTCCCATTTGCCCGACTCCCCCGGATCGCACTCCAAACGTTCGAGGGGGTCGGGGGTGGCGGGCCCGTCGAAGTAGAAGGGACGATAGGGCAGGGCGAGCGCGACGATGAACACCCCGCCGGGCGCGAGCGCCGCCAGGCAATGCTCGAGCAACCGTCGCGGCCGCTGACAGCGATCGAGCACGTTGAGCAAGGACACGGCGTCGAACGAGGCGCCCGTCAGCGGCGCTTCGGTCAGGTCGAGCGCGTGACAGCGCACGCCGCGCTTGGCCAGGCGCCGGGCCATGCCGCGCGACACCTCGGTGGCTTCGACCTCGTCGAAGCAGGGCGCGAGCGAAGCGGTCACGTCGCCGGAGCCAGCGCCGACGTCCAGCAGACGGCCCCCACCGTGCCCGTCGAGCAGGCGACGCCACGCACCTTCGGGCAAGAGCTGCATGCGATACATGCCGGTCAGCGCGTTGGCGTCGAAGTCCGACAGGTACAGGCGTGCCAACCGCTGCGCGTACGTGCGCAGCGGTCCGTGGCGCTCGCGCAGCAGCGCTTCTACGTTGCGCCGCCATTCGTCGTCGACCAAAAGCTCGCGGAAGCGCGGGCCAAAGCTGCCCAACAGCGCGAGGTTGGCCGAGGTGACGAGCCGAGCGGCGCCAGTCATCATCGGCGGCAGCTTAAGCCGGGCGGCGCGCGAAATGCTTGGCCCGTCGACTGAGCTCTGCCATGGGACCGGTGATGGCCAGGGTGAGGCCGTCCAGCTGCAAGTTCACGAAGATGGCGTCGCCGCTCGGCGAGCAACACACGCCGGCCAGCTCGCCGCTGCTGCGCGCGTTTCGGGCCAAATCGTACACGCGCCCCTCGGGGGTAATGCCGCGGAGGTACTGCTCACCGGAGCCGTCCTCGGCCACCAGCAAATCGCCCCAGGGCGCCAAGAAGATGTTGTCGGGCATGTCGAGCACGTTGGGACCCGGCGACTCGGCGAACAGCTCGAGCCTATCGGGGTCGGTGCCGCGACCGAGCGTGAGCGTGAAGACTTGCCCCGAGCCTTGACGGCCACCGCTGGTGCAGCACACGTACACCACGCCGTCGTCGTAAAAAATGCCCTCGCCGCGGCAAAAGCGCGCGGCCCCCGCGCTGGTGGCTTGGTGGCGCACGTTGTCGTCCTTCGGATCGGCATCGGGCACGTCGACCCAGTCGACGGCCAAGCGCAACCCGCGATCGAGATCGCGCGAGGTGTCGAAGTGGGGCAGGTCCTTGATGCGCAGCGCTTGCAGCTTGCCCGAGGTATGCGGCCGCGCGAGATCACTGGGCCGGTAGCGGTAAAAGCAGCCGTCGGTCTGATCCTCGGTCAGAAAAGCGGTCAGCGTTTTCGGGTCGACGCAGGCTGCCTCGTGGCGAAAACGCCCGTAGGCCGGGATGCGCTCGGCCGGCGCGACGCGGGCCGCGTCGGTGCGGCAGCGAAAGACGTAGCCGTGGCGTGCCTCCACGCTCTCTTCACAGCTCAGCCAGCCCCACGGGCTGGTGCCGCCAGCGCAGTTGCGAAAGGTGCCGGCAAGCACGCGGTTGCTGGCCACCACCTGCAGGCTCTTGGCGTTCAGCACCACGCGCGTCACGCCGCCCGCGCCTGCCGGATCGTACGCCTCCGGAGGAGACTTGGCGTAGCCGGCTTCGCTGAAGCCGCTCTCGAGCTCGTGATTGCGCATCAGCACCAGCTCGCCGTTGGCGGCTGGAAAGCAGGCCATCCCGTCCGGGCGCCCCGGCACCGTGAAGCCGTCGCTCATGGCGTCGAACGTGCGCTGCAGGATGCTGTAGTGAAACCCGGGCGGCAGATCCAAGATGCGCGCAGGATCGGGCACGAGCGGCCCGCCGTCCGCCCGCGCTTCACGCCGAAACAGGAACGCAAGCGGTGACGCCACGACCGCTGCGCCGGCAGCAGCCTTGAGCACCGTGCGTCGCCTAATCGCCATCGACCAACTGTCCCACCGGAACGACACACGTCAAAGGAGTGAAAAACGCCTCACTTCCTCCATTGACAGCCGGCGCCAAACTCTCGAAATTCGCGCCCTCCGTTTCCCCCAACCAATCCCAAAGGAGCCCCCCATGGCATTTGAGCTTCCGCCGCTGCCGTTCGCCAAGAACGCGCTCGAGCCGGTGATGAAATCCGAGACCTTCGACTACCACTACGACAAGCACCACCGCGCTTACGTCACCAAGCTCAACCAACTGCTCGAGGGCAAGCCCGAAGCGTCGAAGAGCTTGGTCGACGTGATCAAGAGCAGCACCGGCGCCGTGTTCAACAACGCCGCGCAGGTTTGGAACCACACGTTCTTCTGGGACAGCTTGAAGCCCGGTGGTGGTGGCGCGCCTCCCGCAGGCGACGTGGCCGATCTGATCAACGGCCTGGGCGGCTGGGACAAGTTCCGCGCTGACTTCATCGCCGCCGGCATGGGTCGCTTCGGCTCCGGCTGGGCTTGGCTCGTGCTGGACGGTGGCAAGGGCAAGATCATGGACACGCCCAACGCCGAGACGCCCCTCACCACCAGCGCCATCCCGCTCGTCACGTGCGACGTTTGGGAGCACGCCTACTACATCGACCACCGCAACAATCGCACGGCGTTCCTCGAGGCCTTCTGCGACAAGCTCCTGAACTGGGACTTCGTCGCCAAGAACCTCAAAGCCGCCAAGTAACGAGCAGGAATCAGCAAGCAGCGGGGAGCGGGAAGGCGGCTAGGGCTCGATGCCCCAGCAGACTTCCCGCCGCGCTTTCCGTCTTCTTGCGTACCCGTTGCCCCTCAAGCGTTCAAGTTGGCAGGCACGGCCTGCGCCTTGACCGGCAAGATGGGCGCCCACACCAGGCGCGACAGCAGCGAGTCTTCGATCATCAAGCCGCGGTCGCTGAAGGAGAGCACGTTCTCGGTGCCGTCTTCCTTCCACTCGCCCACGAACAGGATGCCTTGACCCTTTTCGTTGTAGCCGAGCTCGACCAGCGCGTTCTTCAGCCACTTGCCACCGCCCTCGAAGCTGAGCGCCTCGGGCAGGGTGTAGAAGCCTTCGCTCGGCAGCACCTTGAGCGTCTTGGCCCACGTGGGTGACCGAAGGGGCGTGGTGGGATCACGCCAGAACCAGCGGTTGCGGCGGTTGTCGACGGGACGGACGACGAACTTCACGCCGCCGTTCGACGGTTGGCCGACATAGACGAGCACGCCGGCGGGGAACTCCTCCTCGTGACCGGGCATGGGTTGGGTGGTTCGGTACAGGCCTGCATCAGGAAGATCGAGCATGGGGAACGGCTCTTTTACTCGCCCCGCGGTCAGCTTCAAGAAACATTGCGGATCCGGCCCGGTTCACCGCGTTTTAGGTTTCGCTTCGCACCACCGCGATGCCCACGTCCGGCCCGAGCGCGGGCACCCGCTTGACCGCGATGCCGAAGTCCCGGCCCTCGATTTCTCGAGCACCGTCGACGACGCCCTCGCCGCTGGCGCGGCCGAATAGCCCGCTGTCTTTGATGGCCTTGGCGTTGACGTCCGGCGAGATGGGGGCGCCGTAGGCTTCCTTTTCGACCAACACGTACACGTACACGAGCGGCTCTTTGGTGCCGGCGTCCGCGGCTTCGGACTTGACCATGCTGCGCAGCTGATTCTCGAGCCGGTAAGCGTAGGCCGACCAAGACCAGCCGGTCGCGTACACCCCCGCGACGTCGGCGCCTTTCATCACGGGCGTGGCGGCTGCCCATTGGCCGTCGCTGCGGCCGCGCACCCCGGCGGCTTCGGCCATGCTGCCGCGCGTCTCGACGTACTTGCCGGAGCTTGCACCCTTCAACTCGCCGAACGCCCCGAACAGACTCTTGGAGGCGAGCGAGTCGTGATCCAAATCACTCCGCAGGATGAGGCCGTTCTTGTCAGCCAAGAGAAAGAAGGTGCTCTTGGCCGTGCGCAGATCTTGAACCTTGCCGCGCGCGCTCTCGAGCGCTTCTTTGGCGGCCGCGGCATCGCCCTGCGCTTTCTCGTCGGCAAAGAATGTCTCCAGGTGCTTGGCTCCGAGCGGAAGGCCCCGCCGCACTTCTTCGACGTCGGAGGCTGCGGCTTTGGCCAAGACCTCGACCTCGGCGTGGGCCTTCTGTTTGCTGACTTCGCCAGTTTTTGCGCAACCCACCAGCAGCGATGCGCCCACGGCTAGCATTCCAAGTGTAGGCAAAGGTGGGGTCAGGGTTCCCAAGTAACGGGTCGGCAACATGCGCGCATCCTTACGCGATTTGGCGTTAGTCACAATTCTGAAACCGTTCCCTTGCAGAGTTGCACTCCATCGTGAGTCGTCGGTGAAATGACGGACACTCGGATTAGGCAAAAGTTCGAGGAATACGGCTCACGGTAGCGGTGCGGAAGAATACGTCTATCATCGACGTACGAGTTTTGGGCGCGGTGGTCACTACTCAGGGTGAGGCGATCGAGTCGTCATCAAGCTGATGCAAGTGGTCGTGGTGGAGCGGAGTGGAACCGAATCCACGCGGTGCGTGTACTGGCGCGTTACGGCCCGTGCGGCGATGAATACATGATGTACGGCGTGGCGGCGGACTCGTCACCCTGCTAGTTTATGAAGGTTGGGCAAAGTGCCCTTTAGCGCTCGCTGAGGAAAAACACCTGGCACGAGTTAGCTCTCCCCAAAAGGGCAGCATCCTTCCGCCCCGCAGCAACCGGCTGTCGGACGCCCCACCGCGTCCCGAAAGCAATCCTTCCGCGCGCGACTCGTTCTTCTCGTTCCGGCGCTTGGTTTCCCCGGAAGAGCTGTCGGTGGTGTTCCAGCCCATCGTCGACATGCAGGACGGCAAGCTGTTCGCGCATGAAGCGCTGGTGCGTTGCTCCCAGCCCGACCTAGCGAACCCGCTCGTGCTCTTCGAGCGCGCGGTCGAGGCCGGTTGCGTCGGGCGCCTGGGCCGAATGATTCGCGACATTGCCGTGCCGCTGTCCGGTACGCGGCCGGTGTTCATCAACGTGCACCCGCAAGAGCTGCAAGAGGGCTGGCTGGTGCGCCCTGACGATCCCATCTACTCCCACGACTCGGAAATCTTCTTGGAGGTGACCGAGTCGGTGCCGCTGTCGCACTACGCGCTGTGCTTGAGCGTGCTGCGCGAGGTGCGGGCGCGCGGCGGCATTCAGCTCGTCGTCGACGACCTGGGCGCGGGTTACTCCAACCTGAAGCGCATCGCCGATCTCGAGCCGCAAGTGGTGAAGCTGGATCGCGGGCTCATCATGGGCGTCGATCAAAGCGCACGGCAGCGCCAGCTGGTGGCGAGCGTGGTGCGGCTGTGCAACGACCTCAATGCCTCCGTCGTGGCGGAAGGCATCGAGACCGAAGACGAGCTGTCCGCGTTGCGCGACACCGGTGCGCACTACGGCCAGGGTTTCCTGTTCGCGCGCCCCGCGTACCCGATGCCGCCCGTCACGTGGCCGCCCAGCGCGCCGCGTCCCAAGCTCGACGGGTACGTGCAAGACAAGTGAGGTCGGAAAACTGCTTAGCGGAGCTCCGCCCCTTGTCGTGCTGCAGCGCCTTCACCTTTTGTCCCTCGCAGTGTCTCGGAATGACTTCGCATGCGAAGTCATCGTCGTGAGCGAAGGGCGCAGGCTCGCTTACCAGCGACGGCCAAGGCACCACGCTGCTCGCAGAGCCGCCGCGCGCTGCGCACCCCTCCCTGAGCGCGTGAAGCGCGCGATTTGGGAGGGGTCGGCCGCGCGCAGGCCGCAGGCCGAGCACGGACGGGGGTGGGCATCAGAACTGCCAACAGCGGTTGTAAGCTCCTGACCCACCGCCCTTTTTCGACACCCTGCTCGGTCGCCAAAGACGCTCGACGCATCGGGCGAAGCGCGGAGGGGAGCTAGAGCAACGCCTTGGCGTCTTCCAAGACCGCGTCCACGTGGCCGTCGACGCGCACGCCACGGTAGGCTTTCTTGATCAGGCCGTCGGCACCGATCAAGAACGTGCTGCGGACGATGCCCATGTACTCTTTGCCGTAATTTTTCTTGGGGCCCCAAACGCCGTAGGCCTTGGCCAGCTCTTTTTCTGGATCCGACAGCAGGGTGAACGGGAGGCCGTATTTCTTGCCGAATTTGGCGTGACTTTGCTGCGAGTCGGGGCTGACGCCCAGCACGCGCAAGCCGCGTTGCCCGAAGCGCGCGAAGTTGTCGCGGATGTCGCAGGCTTCTTTGGTGCAGCCCGGTGTGTCGTCCTTCGGATAGAAGTAGAGGAGGTACGGCTTGCCGGCCAGCGAGCTCGAAGAGACGTGCTCGCCCTTGTCGTCCAGCAAGTCGAACGCGGGCGCCGCGCGTCCCGCATCGCTGTCCAGGACTTTGGCGGCGGCGCTAGCAACGGCTTGCACGACCTTGGCTGCGGCGCGCTTGACCGTCTTCGCGAGTGACGACGGTTCCGACTTGGTCGCCTTCGTGGCTTTGACCGGCGCGCTCTTGGCCGGCTTGCGGGCAGGCTTGGTGGCCTTGACCGGCGCGGCCTTCGCTGCCGCTTTCGCGGGCGCGGCCTTGGCTTTCTTGGCCACCGGTTTGGGGGCCTTTGCCGGCGCAGCTTGCTTCTTGGCTACGGGCTTAGCTTTCGACTTGCTCTTGGCGGGTGACAACTTCTTCTTGGCGGCCATCGCTACTCCCTTCGGGGGCCGCTACTTCACCACGATCGTGCGCAGGCTCACCATGAAAAGCTCGTTTTGCCCCTGCTGTTTGCCCCAGACGCTGACCTCGTAGCGGCCGGCGCGGGGCCGCGCGCCCAAGCCGATGTCGATGGAGAAGGCTTGGCCGTCTACCTTCACGGGCTTTGGGGTCTTGAAGCCGGGCGGAAAATACAGCGTTTCTGGCGCGGGGATGCGGTAGACGCTGGTGGCGTTGAGCTCCTTCGGGCTCCGGGGGCTCGGCGGGTCGATGCGCGCGAGGCCCACGCCACCGAAACGGATCGGCTCGTGCAGCTCGCCGGCCACGTGCAGCGTGACGCTCGGCGCTGCTTTGCGCGGCAGCTCGCTGAAGTCACCCCAGTCGTCGACGAACTCCTGCGACAAGCAGGGCTGGTTGACGGTCGCCGGCTGCGCCAACCCGATGCCGACGCGGTGGTGGCCAGGTTTGAGGATGTTCTTGCGATGGCCGTCGTTGGGCGGCACCTCATCCATGAACATCTTTTGTAATTGCTCGAGCAGGGCGGGGTCGAAGCGTGGGTTGGGGTCCAGATCGCGCGGTACGCCGTCGAACAAGCACGCCACGTTCTCTTGCACCAAGTCGGTGCCACCGGCGTCGGTGTAGCGCTCTTCGGGGACGGAGCCGTCCGTGCCCCAGTGCGCGGTGAAGCCGTGCGCGGCCATGTCGCGCGCGTGACGTCGCGCGCCTTCGGACGCGACGGGGTCGAGCTCGACCTCGCTCAGACCTTCCGCTTTGCGATCGCGGTTGATCAGGGTGAGCATGTACGCGACGGCTTCGTCGGCCGCCGCCGGCGCGGTCGGGCGGGGGACAGCGACCGGTGCCGAGCCGCCAGCTTGGGATGAGCAACCGGCCAGGGTTGCGATTGTTCCGAGCAGTAGCGGCCAAAGCCAGGCCGCGGAGCGATTCACATCCGGTCGTTGAGCTTGGCTGCCGCTCACCATCAAAACTGCCTTCGAGCGCGCAATTGGTTGGCCAACAGCTTACTGACGGCTTCGACGCTACCGCAAGGGCGAGGTCGAAGTTGCTGGCTAACTCGTCCTGACAGTCTGCGGCGCCCGCGGCGGCGATGCCGGCTAGATCAGCCCGGCGCGCCTGCGGGCGTACCAGTGAGCGCCGATGCCGCTTGCCGCGAGCAGCGCCCAAATCCAGGCGGGCAACAGCGGCGCGACCACGCGCTGGCTTTCCACGTGGGTGGGCGGCGGCGCCTTCAGGCTGCTGGCCTCGGAAGCTTTGAGGCTGACGCCGCCGGTTTGCTGCGAAATGCGCTCGAGCAAGCTCGGATCGGGGCGCGAGTCGGCGAAGGCGGGGCCGCCGCTTTCGCACGCAAAGTCGAAGCGCGCCGCGGGCGAGCTGCCGATGTGTACGGTCGCGGTGTAGCCGCCTTCGCTCAGGGCTCCGAGCGGAAGCGTGGCCGTTTCTACGTCGCCCTCCATTCGCAGTTGCAGAGGCTTCGGTGGTGCGGGCGGGGCGCCGGCGTCGCCCAATCGCTCGAGCGTCACCTTCACGTCGACGGCCGCGCCGGGCAGGCGTGTGATGACGAGCGAGGCCGGCGCACCCGCGCGGCACTCGTGCGTGAGCTCGAGGCGCGCAGATTCGTAGCGAGGGTCGCGCATCAACCAGCCGACGAGGCCTTCCCAGAGCGCTCCGTAGGCTCGACCGGCGCTGCGCTCGCCCAGCTCGCTCCACTGCAGCAGGTGCGTGCCGTCGACGCCGAGCGCGATGGCGCGGCCGTCACCGCTGTCACCGAGCGCCAGCATCGGCATGGCGTCGCGGCCCGCCCGGCGATCGGGGTGCTCCCAAAGCGCGATGGCGCCGGGCCGCAGTGGCCCCAACGTATTGGAGCCGAGCATTTGTGGCAACCGCTCGCCCAAGAGCTCGCGAACTCCGCGCAGCGCGGGAGCAGCGCGACCGGCGGGCGTGATGCGCGGCTCGAACGACGCCATGTCGATGGGCGGAGCCGAGTCGCGGTCGGGCAGGGTGACGGGCAGGACTTCACCGAGCGGACTGCCGGCGTAACCGCCGCCCATGAACGCCGAAGGGCCGCCCACCATGATCAAACCGCCGCCGGCTCGCACGTAGCGCGCCAGCGCCGGCAAGTGGCGCTCGAGCTTGTACTCGACGGCGTCGATGTCCTGCAAAATCACCGCGTCGAACGAGGGCAAATGCTCGGTGAACAGCTCGTCGACGGGAAACGGAATCAGCGCCAGCTCCGAGTCGTCCGACACCTGCGTCGCGTCGCTGTTGGTGCGCAGGATGAAGAAAGCGATGAGATCGATGGATTCGTCGGCCTTCAACCACATGCGCAGGGCGCGCACGTCGTACGTGGGCCGCCCCGCCACGTGCAGCAGGCGCACACGCTCGCGCGTTACGTCGAACGTCAACAAACGTTGGTTATTTTCGGGGACTTTATCGCCTTCGGGCGCGTCCAGCCGCACGCGCACCAAGCGCCGTCCGGCGCGATCGAGCGTGAAGGGTAGCTCCAGCGTGGCCACGCCGTCGCGCACCTTGGCCACCCCTTGCGCCAACGGCGCGGGCGGTTCGCCGTGCAGTAGCTCTTCGACCGTGATGGGCAGCTCGTCGCAACTGAGCCCGCCGGAGCAGCCGACGCTCAGCTCGAGCGCGAGCTTTTGGTGCGCGACGGCGGCGCCGGTCGTGCCCACCTTGCGAATGCTGGCGTCGGGCGGGGCGCTGCTCGCCACCGAAACCGTGTGGATCGGCACGCCGAGGCGGCTACCCAGCTCCTTGAGGGTTTCGGCGGTGGCGGCTTCGTTCGGGCTGGTCAGACGTCCGTCGCTCACCACCACCAAGGCTTTGGGGCGTTCGCCGGGGGCGGCCGACAAGGCGCGCAGGCTGGCCGTGAGGTCGCTGTCGGTCGGTCGTTCCACCGCGCCGGCCTCGGCTTCGACGAACGGCGCGGGCGGCCCTTCGCCGAAGCCCAAGACCTCCACCCGCGCCTGTTTGAGCTGTTTTTGCAGGGCGTGAAGCGCGTCGAGCGCCACTTGCTCGCGCGTTTGCTCGCCCGCCTTCAAATCGAGCCGCCAGGAACGGTCGAGCAAGACCACGACCTTGGGGAACAGATCCGCGCCGCGGCTGGTGACCCGAGTCGGGCGCAAAATGGCCGCCGCCACCAGCAAAGCCGTCAGCACTCCCGACGCCGTGAGCCAGGCGCTGACCTTGCGTGAGCGCGCTTCCAGCACGAGCAGCAGCAGCCACGCGGCCAGCAGCACGCCCAGCGACCACGTCAGCGCCGTGCTCACGCCCTCGGCCACACCGAAGCCGCGCTCGATCATCGCGCCTGCGCTCGGCGTCGCATGAGGAACGGCGCGTGCACCTGATCGTCTTTGTAGTCCGAGCAGAGCACGTACATGGCGATGTTCACCGCGAAGCGCATGGCCTGCTGGCGTTGATCGTAGCCGGACGGTTCGGTCGGCAGTGAGTAGCTGCCTTCGTCGGACCGCGCGAGCGCCCCCAGCAGGTCGTGCGACAGCAGCAGCACTTGCGCGTTCTTGCCGCGCACGATGGCGTCGATGGTGGGCGGCCCGAGCACGCGCCCGACCGGGCGCTCGACGATGTAGAAGGTTTTGTAGACGACGTGGGACGGATCCAGTCGAACCGGCGGCGACTCGGGCAGCACGCGCAGCAGCTCTCGCCGCACCGAGCGTCCGAAGCTGCCTTGGGCCGGATCGCTGTCGTCGACCACCAACACGCCGCCCAGGCGAATGAATTTGGCGAGCCCCCGCCGCTCGGCGACGCTGAGCGAGCCCACGTCGGCGTCACCGGCCCAAATCGCGAACGGCTCGTTGCACAGCTCCGGGCGATCGAGCGAAACTTCGCGCGGCGCCAAGCGCGCCGGAGCGCTGGTGCGGTTGACGAGCTCCATCGACCAAGACGCCGGGCCGGTGCTGCGCGGCCCGCTCAGGCGCTTGCCGCCGGCCACGACCACGCGCGGGTTGAACGCGCCCACGTCTCCGAAGGCGTGCGCCGCGCGGGTGCCAGCCAGAGCCGCAAGCCCCGAGAGGACGACGTGACGACGTGAAGCTTTCTTTCCGAGCACGGCGCCTAGCTTTCAATCGAAATCGAGCACGCGCCAGACGCCGGCTTCGCGCTTGAGCAAGATGCGGTGGCCGGTCGGCAGCTGCACCTCGGCGGCGTCACCGTTGATCTGGATGTCGAGCGTCTCCGGATGCTCGAGCCCGCTGACCAACGCGCCCATGTCCGACTCGAGCGCGCCCCGCGAATCGCTCGACATGAGCGCCATCAACGCCGGGTAGCTGCGGCGGGCCAGCGCGCGGCGGAGACCCGACAACGCCTGGGCGGGAGTACGAGGCCGCGCGGGGAGCAGGCTGGCCGCGTCGACGTAGAAGCGACCATTCTCCAGGACCAAGGTGGCGCTCTCGCCGTCGCTGAAGCGCGTTTCGGCGCTGGCTTCGACGCGCGCGTCAGAGCTTTGGATGGCTTGCGCGGTGCGGCCGAGCTCGGATTTCGACTCTTGCACCAGCTGCTTGGTCCCGGCCGGCCCCAGCGCCCGCTGGCCTTCTGGGGTGAGTAAGGCGTAGATGGCGGCCGCGTCACCCCGCTGGGCCGCGCTTGCATAAGCGCGGGCTGTAACTTTCGGGTCGGGCACGCGATGGCTCGCGCAACCCAGAACGAGCAGCAAGAGCACCGGAGTGCGAGGAATCAAGCGAGATGTGGACACGTCAGGACCTGGGGCCAAAGGCAGGGCGGGCCGGGGCCCCGCCGAACAGCGGGACAGCGAGGACAGTGCTAGCGAAAGCCATGCCTCTTGGCTACCTTTTCAGGCCAATGAAGGCCTGGCTCGGCTTGGCTTGTGTGCTCACCGCCTGTGGCGGGCCGCCTCCGCGCGCCCCGAACCCCACGCGACCGCTGGACGAGCGGCGCGCGATTGAGCTCATCATCCAAGCCTTCCGCGAAGAGAAAGATCGTCCCGTGCCTGGCCACCCGATCGCGCTGACGGAGAGCAAGCAGATCAACGTCGACGTGGGCGCGAGCGACCGCAAGTACGGGGTCGCCTACGTGACGGCCGCCGAACGGGTCGAGCTGGGCACCGCGCTACCCGAAAAGGATCCGCAGATGTACGACGCGCTGCAGCTCGTTTCCGGGCTGGGTGACGACGGCGACGCGCGGGTGCTGGTGCTGCGCGACAGCGACTACCAATACGACGACCACGTCGGCGACGAGCACGAGCAGCCGTCGCTGACCGCCGAGCTGAAGCTAAAGCGCGACGTGCACGACTTCATCGTGCGCGCGCACGCGGAGAAGTGGCCCTGATGGTGACGGTACCGGTCCGCGAGCAAAACGCGCGGCGCTTCTTGGGCATCGCCGCCACGCTGGGCGTGCTGGGCGTCGCCTTCAACCTGAACAGCGACGACAGCACCCTGCCCAAGGTGATGGCCGCCGTCGGCGTCATCGCCCTGATTTGGAGCATCCACCGCTTCGGCCGCCTCGGCCCCGACGAAACCATCGTCTTCGAAGAGCCCGAAGCCGAGCCCGCTCCCCGCAAAAAGAAGAAAAAGAAGCGCAAGCCGGTCGCCGACGAAGCGTCCAGCAACGACGGCATGTAGCTGGCTAGGGGTGAGGAGTGAGGGGTTAGGGGTTAGTCGGCGGGGAAGTAGGGGTCGCTGGCGCGGGGCCCGACACACATTTCGTCGCCCCTTCTTCCTCCCCGCCGCTCGTTTCCGTCGAACCGCTGGTTTCCGTCGACCCGCCACGATCCCTGCACCGCTCGTTTCCGCTGCTCGCTCTCGTCCTCGCCCCAGCGAGCGCCAAACCCTCATCGTTGCCTGCTCGCGTTCGACCGTCGGAGCCGCCAAAAGTCGCTACATTGCAAGCTCGCGCACAGCGCGAGCCAGATCGAGCTCAGCCGCACCTTGGCGAGAGCAGATCACGATCGGCAGAAGAAGACCGGAGTGAAACAAACTCGGCGAGGCCGAGCGCCGATCGCGCTCCAGCCCACGAGCATCGCCAAACACACCACGCGGAGTGCGGAGGAGACCAAGATGCATCTCCGCGTGGTGGCCACTATCCCGACAGAAGCCTCGAGGCCTCAGTCGTAATATTCATTACCCAGATGCGTGATGAGGTCTTCGCCCATCATCCAACGCAGCGTGTTCTTCAGCTTCATCGATTGGATGAAGATGTCGTGCTCGGGGTAGAGGCCGGACGCAGTTTGTGGGCTCTTGAAGTAGAAGCTGAGCCATTCTTGTACGCCGCGGAAGCCGGCGCGCTTGCCGAGGTCGCTGAACAGCGCCAAGTCGAGCACGAGCGGTGCCGCCAGGATGGAGTCGCGGCACAAGAAGTCGATCTTGATTTGCATCGGGTAATTGAGCCACCCGAAGATGTCGATGTTGTCCCAGCCCTCTTTGGCGTCGCCGCGCGGCGGGTAATATTCGATGCGAACCTTGTGATAGATGTCGCCGTAGAGCTCGGGGTAGAGCTCCGGTTGCAGGATCTGCTCGATGGCGCCGAGCTTGCTGACTTCTTTGGACTTGAAGCTGCCCGGCTCGTCCAGCACCTCGCCGTCACGGTTGCCGAGAATGTTGGTCGAAAACCAGCCTTTCATGCCGAGCATGCGCGCCTTGAGGCCGGGCGCGAGCAGCGTCTTCATGAAGGTTTGGCCGGTCTTGAAATCCTTGCCGCAGACCGGCGTTTGCGTCTCGCGCGCCAGCTCCAGCATGCAGGGAACGTCCACCGTCAGGTTCGGCGCGCCGTTGGCGTAGGGCACGCCTTCCTTCAAACAGGCCCAGGCGTACAGCATCGAGTTCGGAATGTTCGGGTCGTTCTCGAGCAGGCCCTTCTCGAAGGACTTGATCGACTGGTGAACCTCCGTTTGCTCCAAGAAGATCTCGGTCGAGCCGCACCACACGCACACGGCGCGGTCGGCGCCGTTGTTCTTGATGAAGTTGCGGATGTCGGCGCGCAGCTGCTCGACGATGTCGGCCTTGGTGCCTCCGGTCTTGACGTGGGTGCCGCTGAGGCGCTTCACGTACTCCGGATAGAAGGCGGCCGTCATCGGCTTGATCGCCGACAGCTCGTCCTTGATGGGGTCGATGTGCTTGGAGTCGAGCACCTTGGCGTGGAGCGCCGACTCGAGCGCGTTGTCCGGGAACAAGTCCCAGGAGCCGAACACGATGTCATCGAGGGCGGCCAGCGGGGCGAACTCTTTGATGCGCGGGGTTCGGTTGTCGGTGCGCTTGCCCAGCCGAATGGTGCCGGTCTGCGTGAGCGAGCCGACGGGAGAGGCCAAGCCCTTTCGAGCCAGCAAGACGCCAGCAATCAAAGTCGTGGACACTGCGCCGAGGCCCGGCAACAGCACCGCCAGCTTGCCTTCGGGTTTCTTGATCTTCTCCGGTCGTTGCATCTCAGAAGCTCCTCATCATTTTCGCGTCGCCGTGGTAGCAAGCCGCGTGCCCGCGCGCAAACGCGAGCACTGCGTAAATTTCGACGCTTTTACAGCTGCCTGACGACAGCGCAGCGTTCATAGGTCAGACATGGTCGAAGCGGCAGTGATCTTGGTTGCAGGAATTGGCTCACGCCTCCGTCCCATCACCGATACGCGCCCCAAAGCGCTCGCGCCGGTGGGCGACGAAACCATTTTGGGACGGGCTGCACGCTTGCTGCTCGATTTCGGCGTTTCGCGGCTGATTTTGGCGACCGGCTACCGCGAAGACGCCGTGCGCGCCGCCGTCGCGGGGTTGCCGTGTGAAGTGGTGTTTTGCCCGAACCCCCGCTTCGACAGCACGCAGAACTCAGTTTCGCTCGCGCTTTGTCGCGAAGCGGTGGCTGGGCGATCCTTTTTCAAGCTGGACGGAGACGTGGTGTTCGACCCCGAGGTGCTCACGCGCATCGCGGCGCCGAGCGCTGAGCTGTCCGCTGGCGTCGACTCGCGCCGCAAGCTCGACGCCGAAGCCATGAAAGTGGTGGTTGCCGGCGGTTCCATCCGACGTTTTGGCAAAGCGGTGCCTCTGGCCGACAGTCACGGCGAGAGCATCGGTATCGAGCGCATCGCCGCGAGCGCGTCGGCCAAGCTGTTCGATGCGCTGGACGCGCGCATCGCCGCCGGGGTCACCGACCTCTATTACGAGGACGTCTACTCGGAGATGATTTCCCGGGGCGAGCTCACGGCCGAGGCGGCGGACGTCTCGGGGCTGCGCTGGACGGAAGTCGATACCTTCGAAGACCTCGAGGCCGCGCGCCGTCTGTTTACGCTACCAAGTGCGTAATGGGTGACGCACTGTGGCATCTCGCCGACAGTCGGGTGCCATGTGGGTAAATGTCGAGAATCCGCGGTGTTACGGTTACGTGGCCGGGCATTTTAGGGCGCCTTCCAGCTGGCACCCATTCGTCCCGTTGCTGTTGTGATTTTGCAACACTGTGAGCCGGCTGCGACACCGAGATCAGGGTCTAAATCCGCGATAAGAAAAGGATTTGCCCGGTTTGACCAGTGCATGCTAGTTGCTTCGGCATAGCTTGATGGCCACACAATTGCGACCGATCCAGGCAGCCCGCGTGACGAGAGCCATTGTGCTCGCCGCTGGTTTGGGCTCACGTCTGAGCGAGGGCGGGGACATCACCCCCAAGCCTTTGCGCCGGGTGGCCGGTGTCCCGCTGATCGTGCGGGTGCTGCGGACGCTCGAAGCGGCCGGCATCGAGCACGCGGTGGTCGTCATCGGCCACGGTGGTCACCTGATTCGCGAAGCCGTCGCCGAAGAGGCGAACCTGGGGTTGGCAATCAGCTTCGTCGAAAACACGGACTACTTGAAGAAGAACGGCGTGTCGGTGCTCGCCGCCGCCGCCTTCATCGACCAAGAGTGCCTGCTGACCATGTCCGACCACCTGTACTCGCCCGAGCTGGTGCGGCGGCTGTTGGCCGCTGACATCCCGGCCGAGGGCGCCGGGTTGGCCGTCGACTACGACATTCCGCGCTGCTTCGATCTCGACGACGCGACCAAGGTCGGCGTGGAGCGCGGGCGCATCGTGCGCATCGCCAAAGAGCTGGATGCGTACGATGCCCTCGACACCGGCGTTTTCCGGATCGGCCCGTCGCTCGTGGCCGAGCTGTCGCGCGTGGCCGAGCAAAACGGTGACGCTTCGCTCAGCGACGGCGTGCAAGCCCTCAGCCGCCGCGGCGTCTTCGCCGCCGTCGACGTCGGCGACGTGCGCTGGATCGACGTGGACACGCAGCCGGCGCTCGAGCGTGCCGAAGCCATGTTGCGGGTCTACGGTGACGACCTGGGCGACGAGCCCGGCGCCGGGCCCGATTTCGAGATCGATCCGGACGCCATCGAGACGTTCGCCCCCAGCTGGGTGCGCGCCGCCAAGCCGTACGACGAGCATCACTTCGCCGTCGCCGAGCGCAACGGCGCCGCGCGCATGATGTCGAACGAGAGCCCGTTTCCGCCCAGCCCGCGCGTGATGCAAGCCATCATCGACGCGGCCAGCCGCGGCAACCACTACCCGGGCGGCAGCAAGACCCTGTCCGACAAGATCTCGCGCCGTGAAGGCCTGGCTCAGGGCAGCGTGCTGTTCGGCGCCGGCTCGACCGAGCTCATCGACGTCGTCATCCGCACCTTCGTCGGCCCCGGCGAGGAAGTGCTGCTCAGCGTGCCGACCTTCAGCATGTACGAGGCGCGCACGCGCGTGACGGGCGGCATTCCGGTGCTGGTGCCCATGACCGACACGCACGATCACGATCTCAACGGTCTGATTCGCGCCGTGAACGAGCGCACCAAGGTGCTGTTCTTGTGCTCGCCCAACAACCCGACCGGCAATCGCATGTCGCAAGCCGACCTGCGCCGCATGCTGCGCCTGGGTCTGCCCACCGTCATCGACGAAGCCTATTTCGACTTCGAAACCGACGGCTCGTCGACGTGCCTGTTGGCCGAGTTCCCCAACGCCATCGTCCTCCGCACCTTCTCCAAGGCGTTCGGCCTGGCGGGCATGCGGCTCGGCTATGCGTTGGCCCACCCGGTCGTGATTCGCTTGCTGTCGCGCGTGAAGGTGCCGTGGAACGTACCCAGCCTGGTGCTGGCGGCGGCGGCGGCGGCGCTGGACGACCAAGCCGAGTTCGAGGCGCGCCGCGAAGAGCTGTCGAGCGGCCGGCAAGAGCTGTTCAATGCTTTGTCGCTGCTACCTGGCCTTTCGCCCGTCGCGGGCGAGGGCAATTTCGTGCTGATCGACGTGTCGCGCACCGGCCACTCCGCAGAGCGGCTGGTCGAGCTCTTGCTCGAGCAGGGCGTGTTGATTCGCTCGCTGACCGTACACCACGCCGCCAAGAGCTACGTGCGCGTGACGGTGGGCATGCGCGAGCAGAACCAGCGCTGCGTGCGGGCCTTCGAACGGGTGCTGGGTCGCGGCGCGCGGCGCGAGCCCATGACGCTCGTGGCCGGCCCGAGCGACGCGGAATAGGGCCAGCTGGGGCAGGGTCCCAGCCCGACAAGACATGCAAGTCTTGGAAGAACAGGTGGCTGAGTGAGCTCGGGCTTTTGGTCCGGTTACTGGCAGAGCCTGAAGTCGCTCGACGTCGAGGAGCCGGTGGACGTCTACGTGCACCGCCCGCTGGCGTACCTGTTGGCGCGCGCTTTGCTGCCGACGCCCGTCTCGCCCAATCTGGTGACGTTGGCGTCGATGGGTATCGGCGTCTACTCGGCGGTGCTGATCGTGTCGAACGTGCCGCACCACTTTCAATGGGCGGCGTTGTGCGCGTTTCTTTCGACGGTGTTCGACTGCGCCGACGGGCAGCTGGCGCGCATGCGCAAGACGTCGTCGGTGATTGGTCGGATGCTGGACGGCACCGCCGACGTGATCGTGACTGCCGCCATCTTGATCGGAGGCGGCTACTACATTTGCCTCAAATACGGCAGAAGCCCGGCGTTGCTGGTGGCCTGCATTGCGTTCACGCTCGTGGCGGGCGTGGCGACCTCGGTGCAGACCACCTTGTTCGATCACTACAAAACCGTGTTCATGAAGATGGCGGTGCCCGGCTTCAAAGAAGCGGAGTCGTACCCCGAAGCGCGCCGCCGTTTCGAAGCCGTCGAGAGCTTCACCCCCGTCACCCGCTTGGCTTGGGCGCTGTACCTGCAGTTCGTGGGCAACCAAAGCGCGGCGGTGCGGAAGTTCGATCCCCACACGGTGACTGAATTTTCCATCTTGGGCGACTACACCCCCGAGCGCGCGCAAATCTACCGTGAGCACATGGCGGCGGTGATGGGCACCTGGCGCCGCTGGTTCGGCTACGGCTCTTTGATGATCGGCATCACGCTCGCGCTCGCGTTCGAGGTGCCCGAGTACTACCTCTTGCTGCGTTTGACGCTGTACGGCGTCGTTTTCTACGGGCCCTTGATGCGCCGTCAGCGGCAGGCGTCGGCGCGCGCATTCGCGGCCTTGGGCGTCGAACCGCGCTGAGAATTGACACGGGCCGCGCCGGGGTCGAAAGTCCATGGCGCGCATGCTGCGAAGGAAGGCGCCTGTTCTCGGTTTCGTGCTCGGTGCGCTGCTAGCGCTGAGCGGTAGCGAGGCGCGCGCGGCGATCTGGCCGAGCGCCACCCGGCGCGCCGAGCGTGAGCTCGGGTCCAGCGACGTCGCGGCGCGCCAAGCCGCGGTGGCAAGCTTGTCCGAATTGCCGCGCGCGGCGGCGCGCCGCCTGCTGCTGCGCGCGCTCGATGACACGGACGCGCAGGTGGCAAGCTCGGCGCTCGAGCTGCTGTTGCGCCTGGAAACGCCGAACGTCACCGAGCGGGTGGTGCCGTGGCTTTCTGGCTCCGACAAGCGCCTGCGGCTGTCGGCGGCGCTGGCGCTGGCGGTGGCGCCCGCGGCCAACGCCACCCCGGCTTTGGGCCGCGCACTGGGGGATTCGGACGCCGAGGTGAGGGCGGCCGCGGCCGCGGCGTTGGGCGCGTCTCGCAACGAAGGCGCCGTGCTGCCGCTGCTCGGTCACCTGGACGACAGCGTGCCGGAGGTCCGCGAAGCCGTGGCCAACGCCCTGGGGGCGCTGGGTGACGCCCGCGCGGTGCTGCCTCTGATCGGAAAGATCGAAGACCCGCGGCCCAGCGTGCGGGCGGCGGTGGCACGCGCGCTCGGCTCGCTGCGCGATCCGCGCAGCAGCAGCGCGCTCTTGTTGGCGCTGCGCGATTCGGATCGCGCGGTCGTGATCGCGGTGGTGCGGGCGCTGGGCGCTCTCGCCGAAACGGCTGCAGTTTCGCCGCTAGCCGCGCTGCTGCGCGAGCGCTCCGAGCCCGAGGCGCGCCGGGCGTTGCTGCAGTCGCTCGGCCGCATCGGCAGCGTCGAGGCCGGGCAGGCGCTGGTCAAAGAGCTCGGCTCCGACGAGCCCGGACACGAACGCGAAGCAGTGCTGGGCGCGCTCGTGTTGGCTCCCGGTGCTTTCACCGCTCCCTTGCGCGATTGCTTGGACTCGGTGGTGGACATCGCGCTGGCCGAGGGCTGCGCGCTCGGATTGGCCGAAGTGCACGATACGGGGTCGTCGTCGCGCGTACGCGCCGCCCTCGACCGCGGTCGGCTCTCGCCCAAAGTGGGGCTGGCGGTGCTGGGGGCGTTGGGCGACGCGCGCGCTCTGAGCGCGGCGTTGGAGCGCCTCACCGTGCCCGACGCCGACACGCGCGCGGCGGCCATGGACGCCGCCGAGGCGCTGCTTTCACCCAGAGAGGCCGATGGTCGGGCGGTCGAGCCCTTGGCTCGCGCTTTGTTGGCGCGCGCGGTTTCTCGTCCCGAGCGCCTGCGCTTGGTTGGTCTACTCGGTCGCACCGGTTCGGAGCGCGCGCTGCCCACGTTGTTGCCGTTGCTGGAGAGCGCGAGCGATCCGGCGCTGGCCGAGAGCGCGGCCCTCGCGCTCGGCTCCGTCCCCGGCAAAGCCACCGCCGCGGCGCTGCTCAAGGCGTTGGATGCCGAGGAAATGCGAGTCAAGCGCGCGGCCGCGCTCTCGATCCGGCGAGCGCAAAGCCCGGAGCTGCTCGGCCCGCTGTTGGCGCGTCTCGAGCGCGGCGGCCAGAGCGAGCGAGCGCTCGTCTACTTGGCGCTGCCCGGTCCGCTCTCACGAAATCGCGACGATGCCTTGGTCGCGCGCGCGGTTCGCCTGCTCGCGGCAACGCGCGGCAGCGAGCGCGACGAATTGCTCGAGGCTCTTGCCGCCTCGCGCCTGCCGCGCGCGCGAGCGGCCCTGTCGCGGCTGGCCCAGAGCCCCGACTTCGGCGATCGCGCCAAGGTCGCGGAGCTGATGGCGGGACAGCCCGAGCCCTCCGTGCTCACGACCCTGTTGCGCGATTCCGATGCGCGAGTGCGCGGCAACGCCGCTTGGGCGCTGGGCTTCGTGGACGCCAGCGCGGCGGCTGCGGTCCGGGCGGCGTTGGAGCCCGCGCTCAAAGATCGCGAGCCGAGCGTCAGCGGTAACGCCGCCATTTCGCTTGGTCGCTTGGCCCTGGGCAGGCCGGAGTTGGCCGAGGCTGCGCTGTGCGCAGGCCCCTTGCACGACGCGCGCGCGTCGGTGCGAGAGCAAGCGCTGCGTGGCTTGGCGCTCGCGCGGGCTCGTTGCGCCGACGGCTACCCGGCCACGCTGCTGGCAGCGGACGCCCGGGCCAACGTGCGTCGCGCGGCCGCCGAGCTGTTGCTCCAGCACGGTCCCGACGCTGCCGAGCGTCGTCTGCTGGCGCGTTGCCAAGAGAGCGATACGCACGCCTCCGTCGCCGACACTTGCGCCGGTGCGGCCAGGTCGCCAACGCCGGAAATCGAGCCGACCGCGGTGCTGATCGTCCAAAGTGCCGGCGGCGACCCGACGCCAGGGGCTCCCTTCGCCCTGTTGTGGGCCGACGGAGCCTTGCGGCTGGGTAGCGCCGACCGGCGCGGCGGCGTGTTCGAGCCGCGCGCACCCCACGGCGCCGTCGAGTCGCTCCCCTACGCAGGCGGTGACTAGCGTGCCGGCGGCAGTCGTCGTGGAGGTGTACGCGCCCCAGCCGAGCACGCAGGAGCTGTCAGTGCTGTTGGCCGCGTGCTCTCGCGCCGCCGCGCCGCACGAGTGCATCGATGCTGAAGTGAAGAGCTCGGAGCCGCCGCTGGGCGTCGCCATCGTGCGGCGCGACGGTGATCGGGCGCGCATCGAGCTCGGGCTGCGCAGCGTCGTCAGCGCCCAATGGTCGACGCGCGACCTGGTATTTCAGCCCGGCGACGATGAGCTCGAGCGCTACCGCGCGATCGGGTTCGCCATCGGCACCTTGGTGGCGCGCGAAAGCGAGCCTCCGGCGCCCCCCCCGGCCGAGGAGCCCCCCGCCGCAAAGCCGGCGCCTCCGCTCGCGCCGCCGCCGCTGGCAAAAGCGCCCGATCGGCCTACTTTTGCCTCCGCCGCGCCGCGACGGGCGGCATGGATCGACGCCGTCGGCAGCGTTGGTCTGGGCTTGGTGCCTGGGCCACCGCGCGCCGGTGGCTCGGTGCGCGCTGCGCTCGAGCTGGTACCGCAGGGCGCGTTCGGCGTGGTCGAAGGTGGCTACGCCGAGCGCTACGGGGATCCGTCGTTGCGCGTGCGTTGGTTGAGCGGGGCGCTCGGTATCGGGCATCCTTTGGCTCCGCACCTGCGCTCGTTGGGCGTCGACGTGCGGCTGCTGTTCGTCGTCGAGCGCTTGTCCTTCGACGCTGTTGCGGGCGGCTCTAGCGAAGGCGCCACGCGCTGGAAGCCGGGCGTCACCGCCGCCATCGACGGCCATTGGGACTTCGCGCCCCCGGTCGGCCTCGTCGTCAGCGCCGCGACGTTCATCGATCCAGAGCACACGGTCGTTCACGTGGGCGGTGACCAGGCGGGCGAAACCCCCGCGCTGGGGCTGAGCGGGTTCGTCGGCATTCGCCTCAAACTGCGCTGAGGCGCGCGATGCGTGGCTGCCGCGCAGGGCGGGGCGGGCCAGGCTACTGGCATTTGCCGTGAGGCGTGTCGCAATGCCCGCTGGCGCAGTGCTTGTCGAGCGTGCACTCGACGCACTGGAAATTGGCGCAAACGTGGCGCGTGCCTAGCGTGCAATCCAGGTCTTGCTGGCATTCCACGCAACGCCGGAAATAGCAGAAGCGAGTGTCCGGATCGCCATCCTGCTCGCACTCGCGGTCGTCGATGCACTGCACGCAGGTACCTTGGGCGGTGTCGCACACGCGGTTGTCACGGCACTCGAGCGTGCTCGTGCAGCTGGGGCCGCAGCGTCCGACCAAGAGGTCACAGCTGTAGCCCGGCTTGCACTGGCCTTTTTCCGCGCATTGAACGCAGATGTTGTTGAGAAGCGCGGAGCAGTGGAAATCCGGCGGACACTGTTCGTCGCTCGAGCAGGTGCAGCTGCCGAAACCAGAGCCGCAATTGTTGCCGAACCCGCCGAACCCGTTGCCGTCACCGCCGCCGGGGCAGCCAAAACCAAAGCAGCCGCCGCCGCCACCGCCTGCGTTCGTCCACGGGCTGCCGCCGCCGCCACCATGCCCGGCGGTGCCCGGGCTACCGCCAACGCCGCCGCTGGTTACGCCCGCAACAGCGTCGCTGCCGGCCGCGCCGGCCGTGACGGCACCGCCACCCTGGCTAGCGCCTGCGCTGGCCTTGGGCTGCAACAAATTGACGACGTCGGAGCCGCAGGAGACCAGGGCGACCGAGATCAGCGCCGCAAGCGCCACCGCCGCGTTGAGCCTCGGTGCTGGGGACATGACTGGGCAAGGGTACCATGTAGTCTTGCCCCCCGCGAGGCGCCGGGGCGGCTAATTCAGCAGAAATCATGCTCGATCAGTGGGGCTGCCTGGCGGGTCGGAGAGCGGTTACTATCATTCACGAGTCCCCGTGTCTCGGTCCGCTCCCGCCGCCAAAGCCCCTCTGCGCCTCGTCGCGCCGGCCCCCCGTGCCGATGGCAGCGCCGAGGCGCTGGATGACGAAGCGTTGATCCTCGCGGTTCAGCGTGGTGACCGGCAAGTGGCGTCGGCCCTTTACGATCGGCTGATACGGGTCGTTGACCACACCGTGTACCGCGTATTCGGACGGCGAGAGGTCGACCACGACGATCTCGTGCAGATGGTCTTCGAGCAGATCATCGTCACGTTGTCGCGGCGCAGCTATGCGCGCGCCTGCAACCTGCGCACGTGGGCTTCAAGCATCGCCAGCCACGTTGCCTTCAATGCCCTGCGCTCGCGTCGTCGTGAACGCAAAGTCATGGATCGCGACGCGCCGCCCGACAGCGAAACGTATGCCGCTCGCGGTGACGCCGAGCGAGAAGCCTCCGTTCGTTCCGAGCTGCAGGTCGTGCGCGCCACCTTGGTCGACATGAAGCCGCAGTACGCCGAGACGGTGTTCCTGCACGACGTGCTCGGTCACGAGCTGGCCGAGATCGCGCTGATGATGCGCGTGTCGGTGGCGGCGGCTCAGTCGCGGCTCGTTCGCGGTCGCAAAGATCTACACAAGCGCCTCGCCCTGGCGACGCCGGCCGGAGGCGCCGTCCGATGAGCCGCGCCCCGCTCGACAGTGAGCCGGGCGAGCTGCTTCGGCAGCTGGCTCAGGAGCCCGTACCCAACAGCGCGGAAGATGCGTCGCCGGCGCGCCGCGAACGCCTCGTGCGCTCGATGAAAGACGCCGTGGAACGCGCGGTCGAAGGCGCCGAGCGGCGGCGTCGCCTACGTCTTGGTGGGGTGCTGGTCGCGGCGGCGGCGGGCATCGTGCTGCTTTCGGGCCTGCTGCTGAAGGAACATCGCGCGCATGGCGGCGCGGGCAGCATCGCCGGGCTCGACGGCGTGAGTGGCACCGTGGTGCTCACGCAAGAGGGTGCGGGGCGCGTCGTCGGCTCCGGTGAGCGCGCGGTGCGCGACGGCGACTCGTTGCAGACGCTCGCTGGCGCTCACGCCCACCTGGCGACGCACAAGTCCTCCGTCAACGTGGGCGAGTCGACGGAGCTGAAGTTGTCGCAGCCCAGCGCGGCCGAAGAGCGCATCAGCTTGCGGCGCGGTCGCGTCGATGTCTCCGTCGACAAAGCGGTGGAGACCAAGCGCTCCGTCGTCGTGGAGACACCCGACGCCGAGGTCGTCGTGCGCGGTACCGTGTTCGACGTGCGCGTCGAGCCGTGGCTCAGCGCGACCAACACGCACGTGCACGTCACGCGCGGCAGTGTCTGGGTGCTCGCGCAGGGGGTGCAGGTCGCCTTGCTCAGCGCCGGCCAGAGCTGGAGCTCGGTAGGCGGCGTCGGTGTCGGCGTTCCGCCGCCGGCGGTTGCGCCCGTTCCCAGCCGCGTCGTCGCGCCCGAGCCGGATAGCGCCGCGCCGGCGCCCGCCGCACCGGTCGTTGCTCGAAATGCCGGCGCTTCGTCCGCAGTCAAGGAGCCGCCGACGCGCAAGGGCACCTTGGCCGAAGAAAACCGACTGTTCGCGGCCGGGGTCGAGGCTCGCAACCGCGGCGACGCCGCGCGCGCCGCCGAGCTTTTCGGCGAGCTCCTCAGCACCTACCCACAAAGCACCCTGCGTGAGGTCGCCCAAGTCGAACACTTCCGCGCCCTCAACCAAGCTGGCCAAACCACGCGCGCGGTGGGCGAAGCACGCCGCTACCTCGCCGAGCACGCCGACGGCGCCGCGCGCAGCGAAGCCCGCGATCTCGCGTTGTCCGAAAAATAGCCAGAGCCCAACCGGCCAAACCGCGTTCCCCCGCGATTCATCGTGCCGGTGACCGCCAATCGCAGCCCGCCAAGGGTTCGACCCATCTTGGGGCTGCCAATCCGCAGCCTGAATCGCAGAAGCTTCTGTAGCGGTTCCAGGCCACCCTGCGCCTTCACCCGTTGTTCCTCGCTCCGCCTCAGAATGACTTCGCATGCGAAGTCATCGCCATGAGCTCGAGCGCGGGCTCGTATTCACCAATGAATACGAATAGCTGAAACTCTGCCGCCAGCGGAAGCAGAGATGACTTCGCATGCGAAGTCATTCTGGCGCGCGCGAAGGGGGGGAACAATTGCCAGCGGCCGCCAAGGGTCTCTGGGCAGCCACGAGACGTGTGAATCCTCAGCCGCAGCCCGCATCGCCGAAGCATCCGCGCCATTCCAGAGCAAATCCGCGCCGCCGAAGCTGGTTAAGCCCTCCAGTCGCCGCCCCAACGCGCAACCCCACGCGCGCCACGCGACCCAAACCCCACGCGCGGCGCGGCGATGCAACCCCACGCGCGCCACGCGACCCAAACCCAACGCGCGCCGCGGCGATGCAAGCCCACGCGCGCCGCCGTGACGCAAGCCCCACGCGCGCCACGCGACCCAAACCCAACGCGCGCCACGCGACCCAAACCCAACGCGCGGCGCGGCGACGCAAGGCAACGCGCGCCGCGTGACGCAAGCCCCACGCGCGCCGCCGTGACGCAAGCCCAACGCGCGCCGCCGCGACGCAAGCCCGACGCGCTCCACGCAACCCAAACCCCACGCGCGGCGCGGCGATGCAAGCCAACGCGCGCGGCGTGACGCAAGCGCAACGCGCGCGGCGTGACGCAAGCCCAACGCGCGCCGCGTGACGCAAGCCCAACGGGGTCCGCGGTCCGCAGGCACACTCTCATTCGAACGTGTTCCATCTGCGAGGCTGGAACCCTTACACTTAGGAGTATCGGGTTTTCCGTGAGCCCGGCCGCGATATCATTCAGAAAATTTACTGGCGCGAGTAAGTCCAATTCCGATCAGTGAAAGGGGCCTCACGGCGCGACGGACAAGCCACGGTGGGCTTACTGTCGAGCTGGCCGTTCGACGGGATCCAGCGTGCCGGACCCGCTGCACCGGCCGCAGATCGCGGAGTGAGCGCTGCTCGGACGAGCTGCGGACGAGCGGAGACGCCCGTCGCTGGTAAGAGATTGCCAAGCGACGGGGGCCTGATTCGGGCGGAGGTTTATCCGGCGGCGCAGCGCATGGCGCACTGCAGATCGCCGGGGGCGCAGCCGCAGGGATTCTTTTTCGGCTTGGGCGCCGCTGCGGGCGCGTCCGCCGCGGGAGGCGTCGTGGCGCCGCCGCCGCCCTTCTTGGGGGCCGCGGCTCCACCACCGCCACCACGCTTGACGCCACCGACCGCGGGCTTTCCGGCCTTCGGGGCCTCTTCGCTCTGGGGCGTGCCGGTAGAAGGCGGCGTAGCGGTGACCTCGGGCGTTGGAGCCGGCGGGGGAGTGGGGGCGGGCGTCGGCGCCGGAGCGGCAGCGACGGGCGGAGCGGCCGGCGGCGGGGGCGGCGGCCGCAACATGAACACGATAGCGACGGCCGCGATGGCCGCGACCGCGATGCCGCCGCCGATGTACAAGCCGGTCTTGTTCTTGCCGGAGGCCGCGCCGTAGTCGTGAGCGGGCGCGCTCAGGCCGCCGCCGAGCGGCGACGCAATGCCGAGCGGTGAGGCCGCCAGCGGCGAGATCAACGGAGCCGTGGGCAACGCGGGCGCCGCGCTGGTTTCCGATTTGGTTGCGGCGGCGGTGAGCGCCTTCAGGTCGATCAGGCCAGAATCCTCACGGCTGGCCGCCGCGCTGGGCACCGCTGCGGGCGCGATGGGGCGCGACGACGGACGGCTGGCCGCCGACGTCAGCGCGCTCAGCGAGAACAGCACCGACGACTCGTTGCGAGCCCCCGTGCTGCCGCTGCCGGCCGAGCTTCCACCACCCAGACCGAGACCGCCGCCACCGCCGCGTGGCGCCGACGAATGATCCGGCGCGCTGGTGGCGACGTCGTCTTCACTTCCGGCGGCGTCGATGCCGCCGAATAGATCGGGCGCGGGCGCGCGACCCGCGGTGCGCGCGGCCGTGCGCGCGGGGCTCGCGGCTGCGGAGGCCCAGGGAGCGGCGGCGGGTGCGGCGGGAGATCCGGCCGGGCTCAACGCTGCGACGACTTCTTCTACCTCGGAGAGCGGCTTCCAATCCGCGAAGCCATCAGCCCAAAGGTAAGTGTCTTGCGTGATCTGGCCCGCGTTGTACGCGCCCACGATCTCAGGCACGGACATCGTGCGCTGATCACCTTCGCCGAAGTCGACGGTGAACTGCAGGCCCGCGGCCTGGCTATCGCCCGAGTCGTCGTTCGCTTCGGTGGTGGCCTCCCCGGCCGCCGTGTAGACGCTGGGGGGATTGGCTTTGCCGTCGATGACGATGGTGGCGCCGCACTTGCGGCAGCGGATCTTCGCCAAGCGGTCAGAGACTTTTTCGTCAGCAATCGAGTACTTGGCAGCGCACGCAGGACAGGAAATCTTCACTAGCGGCCTCGCGTCTGGAGCTATCGAGTAGAAAGGTACGTTCTTGCTCGATGTTCGGTCTGAATCTGGAAGCGGGGTCTGTGGCGATGAGCCAGTCACCGCCGGGTCGAAACGGGGCCCCTTTTTACCATCCCTGTCAGGATTCGCTAGCGCGCCGTGTTCTCTCATAAGAAGTCTTGGACCTCCTCCTCCCCAGAACCTTGGCTTTCGGGGCGCGAGCGGAAACAGCAGGCAGGTGGGCGAGCGAGGCGAGGGGCTGGTTTCAGGCAGGAAATGCGGCTCGCCGAGGCTGCGGGCCGGTCCGTAGCCGGGCGGCCACCCCCAAAGCCATCCCGCCGTCGCCCTCGGTGATCTTTCGCGCTCCGTACCGGCCGGTTAGCTGCCCATCGCGAAGAGAGCCAGGTCGATGGCATCCAGGCGTTCGGCCAGGTCGGGGTTGTCCCCGTCTTCGCGCAGGGCCATCTGCAGCTCGCGCTTGGCGGAGGTCAAATCTCCGTTCGAGATCAGCTCTTCGGCCCGCTTGGCGAACCGGCGCGCGCCCGGTGAGCGACACAGCTCGTCGAGCGACCGGATGTCGGAGTTTCGGGCCAGGGGCGGGGGAGCGATGGTGGTATCGAGCCGCAGCTGCCCCTTGGCCAACGCCAGATCGTAGTCGGCACGCGACTCGGGCCGCGACAGCACCCGATACGCCTCGGCGCCGCGCTGGAAGACGCGCCGCAACGCGTCAGCCGTCTCTTCATCGGCTTCCGGAAAAGCATCGGGATGAAATGCCACGGCGAACTCGTGGAACGCCTTGCGGATGGCGCTGCCGTCGGCGATTTCGAGCAGGCCGAGCACTTCGTAGTACGACGACTGGTCGATCAATGCGTCCCACTCGAAGATGCGCTCGATGTCTTGCAGATCCATGCGCCGGCTCACATCCCGCGGGCGGCTTGTCGCGCCGCCATGCGCGCCACTTCTTGCGCGTCGGGCAGACCCACGAGGTGCACCTGGGTCGACGTCTCGCGACCGGTGCCGACGTCCTTGGCGCTGACCACCAGCATGCCGCTCGCGTCGAGCGCGAACGACACCGCGATGCGCACGTCGCCGCGGCGCGCCGGCCGTAGCCCCGAAAGCTCGATTTCACCCAGAAGGGTGTTTTCGAGGAACTTCTTCGACTCGCCTTGGCTGACCCGCACTCGCACGGACGTCTGATTGTCGGCGGCGGTCACGAACTCGCGCGTGCGCGAGCAGGGCACGGTGGTGTTGCGCGCGATGATCGAATCACAGAAGCCCTCGACGGTTTCGACCGCCAACGTGAGCGGCGTGACGTCGACCAACACCGGCGGTACGGGAGTGGGCGCTGGCGCTGGCGGGGGCGGCGACGTGGCAAGCTTCTGAGTCGTGGCGCCCGGCGCTTGTAGGGGCGCCGTCGCTGCGGCGGGGAGCGGCGCCGTCGTGGTGCCCACGGGGCCGAGCGGACGCGCGCGCGGTATTGCCACGTCGAGATCGATGGTGCCGAAACCGCCGCCCGGCGCCGCGCCGCCGAACATGGCTGGAGGTGGCGGCGGAACCGGCAGTGGCGCGGGTGGGGGACCGAACGGCGCCGTGGCCGGAGAGCGACCGAGCGGCGCCGTCGCAGCAGGGGGGGCTTTGGCGCGCGCGGCTTCACGCGCTTCCTCCAGCTCTCGCTCGCGCAACATCGCCAGGCCTTCTTCGCGCGCGCGCTCCAGCTCGGCGGGGGACGGCGTTCCGACTTTGGTCGGCTCGTCTTCGGGGATCTCCGGCACCTCGAGATCGCCCTCGTCGAGCTCCTCGGGCAGCGTGAGCGCCATCGGCTGAGCCAGGGGTCTCACACCGGCGGCGGCGCGGGGTGGGGGCGCCGCAACGTCCTCGATGTCGCCGTCTCCGAGCTGAAATGCGACGCTTTCTTCGCGCGTGGCCGGTTTGCTTGCGCCGGCAACGGCCGGTGGCGGAGGAGGCTCCGGCATCACGAGTGGCAAGCCCGCTTCGCTGGCCGCGAGCGCGCTCTGGGCGGCGTCGGAAGCGCTGACCAGGGTCGGCCCGCTGACGGCGCGCGCGACCGGGCCAAGGCCGGCGCCGGTCTTCTGCTTCGGCCGCTCGCCGCCTTCGGCGGCTTGCCCCGGGCGCCCGAGCACACCCATCGCGGGGTGACGAGTCGGCGCCATCGGGTCAGCGCCTTCTTGAACACCCGGCGTGGTCGGCATGCGCTGGCGACCGCCCTGAAATGGCTGCGTGCTCGGGATGCCGAAAGCGTCTGGAGCCGTGTCCATGCGCGGGCGCGCCTGACCGGACTGCATGGCAGGGCCGGGCGCGGTATCGGTGCGCTGGCGCTGCACGCCGGGCGGCAACGTACCCTCGCGACGACGCGCCAGCACCGACGGGCGATCGGTCGAGCTGGGCATCACGCTGCGCGCCGGATTGGGCGGCGGCGGCACGGTGCCCTTGCGGCGCTGCTCGGCGCCCGACAGCGCGCTGGCTTGAATGGCGGCGCCGATGGCCACCACCTCGTCCGGGCTGATGTGCGCGCGCACCTCGCGCTTCCAAAATTCTTCGACGCGGCGCTTGACCAACGGCACGCGCGTCGAGCCGCCGACCAGCAACAGCTGCTGAAAGTCGCTGATCGAGAGCCGGGCGATGCCGAGCGCCTCTTTACAGACCTCGAAGGTGCTGTCGATGAGCGGCGTGGCCAGCCGCTCCAGCTCGCCTCGCGTCATCGAGAACGTGAGCCCGAGCGGCTTGCCGCCGGGGCCGTGGGCGATGTCTTTGATCTCGATCGTGAGCTCCGGCTCGCTGGAGAGCCGATGCTTCACCTCTTCTGCCGCGACCTTCAGATGCTCGAAAACCTGCGGTTCCGAGCGCGGATCGTAGCGGTGGCGCGCCAGAAATGTCTCCGCCATGCGCTCGGCGATGGCCATGTCGAGGTCGTCGCCACCGAGGAAGGTGTTGCCCGCGGTCGCCAGCACCTCGAATACGTTGTCGGACAGGTCCAGCAGCGTCACGTCGAAGGTGCCGCCGCCGAAATCGTACACCGCGATGCGCTCGGAGCTCGATTTACCGTAACCGTAGGCCAACGCGGCGGCGGTCGGCTCGTTCAAGATGCGCATCACCTCCAGCCCTGCGACCCGCCCCGCGACCTTGGTGGCAGCGCGCTGCAGGTCGTTGAAGTTGGCGGGTACGGTGATGACCGCGCGATCGACGGTCGTCCCCAGCGCCGCTTCGGCGATGCTCTTGGCCTTGCGCAGCACGAAGGCGCTGATCTCGGGCAAGGTGTAGGTTTCGCCGCGGGCCACCACCAGCGCGGCCTGCCCGGGGCCCTCTTTCATCTGGAACGGGAAGCGCGAGCGCGCTCGCCGCACCTCCTCCGAGTCCCAGCTGCGACCGATCAGCCGTTTGACCGAGTAGATGGTGTTGATGGAGTCGACGAGGCGCCGCTCTTTGGCGGCGCGGCCCACCAGCACGTTGCCGCTCGGGTGAAACGACACCACCGACGGCATGAGCACGTTGCCGTTCTCGTCCGGAATTGCCGAGGCCTGACCGTCTTTGACCACCGCCACCACGGTGTTGGTGGTCCCCAAATCGATGCCGATGACAGGCGCCATTGCTCTTCTTCTAGGCTCCCTCGAGCGCTCGCGGCTCCGCTCGGAGCTCGCCCACCACGCGGTCGTACCAAGCTTCGACCACCGAACGGAAGGGCCACATCCAGCCGTAGTCCGGCCCGACGAAGCGCCCGACGATCTCGGCGCGCAGCTGCTGGCTAGCGAGCGCTTCCAGCCCGCGGAGCTCGGCGGTCGCCCTCAGGGTCTCGGTATACGCCTCCCATTCGATGCGGGCCCTGCCGTAGGCCAGGCCCAGCGGCAGGAACGGGATCAAGTAGAGGAACGTCATCAGCGGGCCACCATAGCGCCGACGCTGACGCAGATGCACCCGCTCGTGCCGGAGTAGAATCACCCTGTCCAGATCGGCGAGTTGTTCCCAGGTTTCCGGCACGTAGAGCGTGTCGCCAATCACCGTGTGGTACCGCGTCAGGTAGTGGCGTTGGCCGCCTAGCGTTACGATTCGCAGGGCTAAATCGATCGCGTGGCTCAGCCGATGGCCGCGCTTGGGCGTGATGCGAAAGTCGGGGAACTCCGCTTTCAGGTCGGCCACGAAGCGCTCCGACAGCTTCACGGGCGGAACCGTAACACCTTGCGGCGCGCTTGGTCGAAAATCTCCGTTGTTTCGCGGAGTTGTCGCGGGGGAGGGGTGAGGATTGAGGGCGTAGGGGGTAGGGGTGGTTGCTCGCTGGCGCTCGCGTTGGTGGCCATCGAGCTGCGGCGATTGTCACGTCGTCCTGAGCTCTCGCTGGCCTAACCCCTAAGCCCTCACTCCTCACCCCTCACGTCACTGACCGAGGACGAGGCCTTCCGTCAACACGCGGCCGTTGATCAGGTCTTGAGCCATCAGGGCTTTTTTGCCTTCGAGCTGGGCGTTGATCAGCTCGAGGGTGCCCGAGCCGGTGGCTACCAGCGCGCGCTTGCCCAAGATGGACACGGAGCCGGGAGCAGCACCGGGCGCCATGGGGCCAGGGGCTGGTCGGGCCTCGTGGAGCCGCAGCACCTTTCCGCCGAGCAGCGTGAAGGCGCCGGGGCGGGGAGCCATGCCACGGACGAGCCGGGCGATTTCGAGCGCGGAGCGGCCCCAATCCACCTGCAAATGGCTCCGCTCAATCAATGGGGCGTGGCTGGCCAGCGCCTCGTCTTGTGGCTCGGCGACGAGCTTGCCGTCTACCGCGGCTGCGAGGTCCGCGCGGACGACGTGAGCGGCCAGCGTGGCGATGCGCTCGGCGAGGGTGCCGGCGGTTTCCGTGTCAGAAAGATCCAACGCGTGGCGTGAATAGACCGGACCCGTGTCGAGCCCTTCGTCCATTTGCATCAACGAGACGCCCGTCTGCGTCTCACCGTGAACGATGACCCAATTGATGGGAGCGGCGCCGCGGTAACGGGGAAGCAGCGAAGCGTGCAAATTCATCGCGCCGCGGCGGGGCGCGGCGAGCACGTCGGCCGGCAGGATGCGTCCGTAGGCCATCACCAGCGCGACATCGACCGCTTTTTCGCGAAGCCAATCGGCGAGCTCGCCCGTACGTACCTTGGTAGGTTGATGTACGGAAAGGCCCAGCTCGACAGCGGCCTCCTTCACCGGCGGGCTCGCAACCTTCAAGCCTCGGCCACTAGGCCGATCAGGCTGACAAACAACTGCGGCAACTTCCGCTACTTGCGTGAGCGCACGCAGCGCCGGAACCGCAACCTGAGGAGTGCCGAAGAACACCGCGCGCATGGTTCGCGCGCGTATAGTCCCGCCTTCTCGAAAGCGAAAGGCATTGTGCCCCACGTAAGCGTGATTACCTTCCTCTAGTTACGTTTCCCGGAACGCCAGCCGTTCCAAGCTCAGTGCGACAGATAAGCCTGTTTTCCCCAAGTGTCCGTGCCCAAGATGAGGCTTCATGAGTGACAAGAAAAAGCAGCAGCAGCAGCCGCAATCGCCGCCCCCGCCTCCTCCGTCAGAAGAGGACATCAAGTTCGGCGACGAGCTCGCGGTGTTGCCGATTCGCAATGCGGTGCTGTTCCCCGGCGCCGTAGCTCCGTTCGACGTGGGTCGTGAAAAGTCGGTCGCGCTGGTCGAGGACGTTCACAACCTCGACAGCCCCGTCATCGCCATCTTCGCGCAGCGCGATCCGGCGACGGACGATCCGGCCGCCGATGACTTGTATCCGGTCGGCTGCGCGGCGCGCGTGCTCAAGGCGCTCAAGCACAGCTCCGGCAACTACTCGCTCATCCTCCAGGGTTTGACGCGCATCCGTTTGGACGCGGTGACGCAGTCGTCGCCGTACATGCGCGCCAAGGTGACGCGCGTCGAGTCGCCCTCGTCGGAGGACGTCGAGGCCGAAGCGCTGGCGATGAGCCTGCGCGACGTCGCCAAGCAAGTGATCCAGCTGATGCCCGAGCTGCCGCGTGAGGCGGGCTCGCTCATCGACTCCATCCAGGCGCCCGGTGCACTGGCGGATTTGGTGGCGGCCAACTTGGACGCCCCTGTCGAAGAGAAGGCCCAGCTGATCGAGACGGTCGAGGTCAAGGAGCGCATCCGCAAGGTGCTGCGCTTGCTGACCCGTCAGCTCGAGATCTTGAAGATGCGCGAGCGCATCAACTCCCAGATCAAAGAGGAGATGGGCAAGAATCAGCGCGAGTACGTGCTCCGTCAGCAGCTCAAAGCCATCAAGGAAGAGCTGGGCGAAGACGACGGCGACCAGGGTGATCTGGACGGGTTGGAAGAGCGCATCGCCAAGGCCAGCTTGCCGAGCGAGGCGGACAGCGTCGCCAAGAAGCAGCTGAAGCGCCTGCGTTCGATGCAAGTGGGCAGCGCCGAGTACACGGTGGTGCGCACCTACCTCGACTGGATCCTGGATCTGCCGTGGACGAATTCCACGGAAGACAACATGGACATCGCCGAAGTGCGCAAGGTCTTGGACGAGGACCACTACGGCCTCGACAAGGTCAAGAAGCGCATCGTCGAGTACCTGGCCGTCCGCAAGCTGAAGAAGGACAAAAAAGGCCCGATTCTGTGCCTGCTCGGCCCGCCCGGCGTCGGTAAGACGTCGCTCGGCAAGAGCATCGCGCGCGCGCTCGGACGAAAATTCGTGCGCGTCTCGCTAGGCGGCGTTCACGACGAGGCAGCTATCCGTGGCCACCGCCGCACCTACGTGGGCGCGCTGCCAGGCCAGATCATCCAAGGCATGAAGAAGTCCGGAACGGTGAACCCGGTCTTCATGATGGATGAGGTCGACAAGATCGGTCACGACTTCCGTGGTGACCCGAGCGCGGCCTTGCTCGAGGTGCTCGACCCCGAGCAGAACAACACCTTCGCCGACCACTACCTGGAGATTCCGTACGATCTCTCCAACGTGATGTTCGTCGCGACGGCCAACATCGCCGACCCGATCCCTCCGCCGCTCCGCGACCGCATGGAGATCCTGGAAATTCCGGGCTACACGCGGCGCGAAAAGCTGGCCATCTCACGCCAGCACTTGATTCCCAAGCAGCTGGAAGAGCACGGCCTCAAGCCCGAGCAGCTGACGATAACTGACGAAGCCGTGGAGGAGCTCATCGAGCACTACACGCGCGAAGCCGGTGTGCGCAGCCTGGAGCGCACGATCGCCAGCGTGATCCGTGGCGTCGCGGTCAAGGTGGCCGAGGGTGACCTCACCCCCCGCACCATCAAGAGCGAAGATGACCTCCGGGAGTACCTGGGTGCCATCAAGTTCACGAGCGATGTGGCGGAACGCACCGAGGAGACCGGTGTCTCGACCGGGTTGGCCTGGACCAGCGTGGGCGGCGAAATCCTGTTCATCGAGGCAACTCGCATGTTCGGGACTGGCAAGCTCCAGCTCACCGGTCAGCTGGGTGACGTCATGAAAGAGAGCGCTCACGCGGCGCTGTCCTACGTGCGCACCAACGCCGAGAAGTACGGTATCCCGCGGGATTTCTTGGAGAAGAGTGATCTGCACGTGCACATCCCGGCGGGTGGCATGCCCAAGGACGGGCCCTCGGCGGGCATCACCATGTTCACCGCCATCGTCTCGCTGCTCACCGGCATTCGGGTGCGGCACGACGTGGCCATGACCGGTGAAATCTCGCTGCGCGGTCGGGTCTTGCCGATTGGCGGCTTGAAAGAGAAGACGCTGGCGGCTCACCGTGCCGGTATCAAGCGAGTTTTGGTGCCGGAGCGGAACAAGGCGGATCTCGATGAAGTGCCGAAAGAGATCCGCGACGAGCTCGAGTTCGTGTTCGTGACCAAGCTCGACGAGGTGCTGGAAGCAGCGCTCGAGTCGATGCCACAGCCGTCTCAGGCCTACTTGGACGAGGTTGCCAAGCGCGAGTCTGCGACGACGCCCTCCGCCAACTGAGTTGGTACGGCCCGGACATCGAGGCAAAATGCGATGTCTGGGCCGTGAGTAGCGGTCTTAGGTTGCACCGCTAAGGGCACGAAGAAGCCCGGTACGCCGAATGGGTCGTACCGGGCTTTTTCATTGATCCAAATTCGAAATTTGAGGGAGGGCGCGAGTTGCTCCGCGCACTAGCAGAATGGCTGCGCTTCACTTTTTCCCCTCAGCGAAACTTGCCTCGTAGCGGTGGGAAACGGGCACACTACAGATCTCCAAGGGAGTGTGTGTGCCCCATGCCCGGTTTTGCAATTAGTCGACTCAACTCGACGGCGATGCTTCGTCGCTTGCTCGTCCTCGGTTCCCTTCTTTCGACCGTCGCCCTGGCGGCCTCCTGCTCGTCCAAGACGGGTGAGAGCCACGTCGGTGGTGATGAGCCGGGAACGGCGGCTGCGCCGTCTGGGGGCGGGTCGGCCTCCGTTGGCTCCAATCCCGGCACGGGAAGCACGCTCAACCTAGGTGGCGACCTCAATCCAGGCGCAACCATGAAGGGGCCCTGCACCGGTTTGGAGTGCGCGGTGCAAGCGTGCGCAGGAGGGGTAACGACGACGATCAGCGGCAAGGTCTACGATCCTGCCGGAAAGCTTCCGCTGTACAACGTAGCCGTCTACGTGCCGAATGCTCCGGTCGCGCCCTTCAAGGATGGCGCCAGCTGTGACCGTTGTGATGCCAGCATCTTGAATCCGGTGACCTCCGCCATCTCGGATGAAGCCGGCAGCTTCGTTTTGGCCGACGCGCCGGTAGGGGCGAACATTCCTCTGGTGATCCAGGTCGGCAAGTGGCGTCGGCAAGTCACCATTCCTGTCGTCAACGGTTGCGTGGACAATCCGCTCGACAAAGAGCTCACTCGGCTGCCGCGCAACAAGGCCGAGGGGGATTTGCCGCACATTGCCATCTCCGCGGGCGGGGGCGACCAGATGGAATGCCTACCGTTGCGGATGGGCGTGGATCCGGCGGAGTTCACGACCGCGGACGGGGATGGCCACATCCATCTTTTCGCTGGAGACGCCGGTAGCTACCCTCCGCTCGCGAGCTTCGATGCCGCTCACAATGGGGGCGCGGCGCTGACCCCGTCCTCCACCGGTCTCTGGGCGTCGACCGACACGCTCAAGAAGTACGACATCGTCATCTTGTCTTGTGAGGCCGGCGAAAATGCCCCGAACAAGACCACGGCGATGCGTCAAGCGATGTACGACTATGCTTCGCTCGGTGGCCGGGTGTTTGCGTCGCATCTGCACTCGGTTTGGTTTGCGGGGGGGCCAGCCCCGCTGCCGACGACCGGGACCTGGCGCAGGGTTCAGCAGAATCCCCCTGATCCGAGCACGGCGACGATCAACACGAGCTTCCCCAAGGGCGCCGCGCTGGCTCAATGGCTCGTCAACGTTCAAGCGTCCACGATGCTTGGACAAGTTTCGGTGTCCTTCCCTCGCAATGACATCCAGGCCGTCAACACCATGGTGGCCACGGAATGGCTCACCGTTCCCGATCCGGGCGCAGTCCAATACATGTCCTTCAACACGCCAATTGGCGCCGCCGAGGACAAGATCTGTGGCCGAGAGGTGTTCACCGACCTGCACGTCGCCTCGGTCGACGTGAACAGCCTACCGGCCTTGAACGCCAATGGGTTCCCTGCGAGCTGCGAGATGCGGGAGCTGTCTGCCCAGGAGAAGATCGTCGCCTTCATGCTGTTCGACCTTTCGGCGTGCGTGCAGAGGGAAGACAAGCCGATCAAGCCTCCGAAGTGAATTTTCGCTTGTAGCCAGAATCTGTCTCCAATCCGCGCGAGACGAGAAAGCTTCCACCGGCTCTTCGGTGCTCTCAATTCGAAATAGGAATTGAAGGCACCGAGTCTGGACTAGGAGAGTGGCAGCGCTTCACTTTTTCCCCATAGCGAAACTTGGGCTCTTTCTATTGAAAAGGGGCACACTACAGGCGCCTTAGGGAGCGCGTGTCCTCCAAGGCGAGGTTCGCCATGAAAAATCGGCTCAACGCGACGCAATTGCGCCGCTTCAGTGTCATTGGTTCGCTCGTTTCTCTGGCAGCGTTCGCGTTCTCGTGCTCGTCGAAGACGGGCCAGAGCGAAGTCGGCCCGGATAACGGCGCAGGCGCCCAGTCGCCGACCACGGCTACTGGTGGCGCGCCGTCGTCGCAAGCCGGAAGTACGAGTATCGGGAGCACCCTCAACCTTGGGGGTGAGATCACCAAAGAGATGCCGGGCGGCCCCTGCGACGGTCTCGAGTGCGCCGTTCAGCAATGCACGGGCACCACCAAGACCACCATCACCGGCAAGGTGTACGACCCCGCCGGTAAGCTGCCTTTGTACAACGTGGCCGTGTACGTGCCGAATGCGCCGGTCGCGCCCTTCAAAGAGGGCGTTACGTGTGACCGCTGCGACGCCAGCATTCTGAATCCGGTCACCTCTGCCATCACCGACGAGACGGGCACGTTCGTGCTCAGCGACGCGCCGGTGGGGGCCAACATTCCGCTCGTCATTCAGGTCGGTAAATGGCGCCGGCAGATCACGATTCCTACGGTCACGGGCTGCGTCGACAACCCCCTGACCGATCCGCAAGTGACGCGCTTGCCGCGCAACAAGGCGGAAGGTGACATCCCCAAGATGGCCATCGCGGTGGGTGGCGCCGATCAGATGGAGTGTTTGCCGCTCCGCATGGGCATCGATCCGGCCGAGTTCACGCCGGCGACGGGCGACGGGCGCATTCACCTCTACGTCGGCGATTACGACAAGGGCAACACCCATCAACCGGTCATGGCGATGGACGCCGCGCACGGCGCCGCTGCCCTCACTCCCGCGAGTGATCTTTGGGCCTCCACCGACAGCTTGATGAAGTACGACATCACGATCTTGTCGTGCGAGGGCGGCGCTCACGAGCGGCAGAAGCCCATGACCGTCCGGCAGGCCATGTACGACTACGAGTCTGCGGGTGGCCGCGTGTTCGCATCGCACTGGCACAACATCTGGTTCGAGCAGGGGCCCAACCCCTTGCCGACCACCGGCACGTGGAACACCCGCATGCCCAACCCAGCTGGCAACGCCCAGAACGAGAACGGTGACGGCACGCCGCAGCTGGCCACCATCAACCAGACCTTCCCCAAAGGCGAAGCGCTGGCCAAATGGCTGCTGAATGTGGGCGCGTCGACGATGCTGGGCAACATGGACGTGGCCTATCCGCGCGACAACATCCAAGCCGTCAATCCCGACTTGGCTCGCGAGTGGATCACCGTCAACAACCCGAACTTTCCGGACGCGCCCAAGGCGGTGCAGTACATGTCGTTCAACACGCCCATCGGCGCGGCCGAGGACATGATCTGTGGTCGCGCGGTCTACACCGATTTGCACGTCGCTTCGATTGACGACAACACGACGGCCAACGCCCAAGGCTTTCCGGCCAGCTGCGAGATGCGCGACCTGTCGGCCCAAGAAAAAGCCGTCGCCTTCATGCTGTTCGATCTTTCGGCGTGCGTGCAGAGCGAAGACAAGCCGGTCAAGCCGCCGAAGTGATTCTCGCGAAGCGAGAATCACTTCGGGTTTGGTTTGGTTTTCGTTTGGCTCCGCCTGGTGAGTCTCGCGATCGTGTCTGCCTGAGAGGGAGTCGTGCGCTCGGCCTCGCCGAGTTTGTTCGCAGGTTCTTGGTCTCCTCCGTGCCTTGCCCAAGCCTCCGGCGATCCTCTCGACCTGAGGCGCAGCGGGCGCTCGGCCTCGCCGAGTTTCCTTCACTACGGTCTGCTGGTGCCGATCGGGATCTGCTCTCGCCAAAGTCGGCTGGGGGCATTCTGGCTCGCGCTTGTCGCGCGAGCGCACTCTGTTCAACAGCTGATTCGCTCGAGAGGAGCGAGCAGCAGCTGGTTGGCTCGAGAGGAGCGCGCAGCAGCTGATTCGCTCGAGAGAGCGAGCAGCAGTAGCTTGTTGGCTCGAGGAGCTAGCAGCCGCTAGCTCAGTTGTGTGCACCGCCGACGCCGGCGGTTCAGCAGCGCGCTCCGGACTGCCTTCGGGGCGGCCGCGCAGAGGTACCAGGGGCCGCCACGCAAGCTTCTGCAATCCAGGCTGCGTTTCGGCAGCCCCGCGCGCTCAGCCTTCTTCGTCCCAGAGGCGGATGCCGCCGGTCATGCCGTCGACGTTGTCGAAGATGGAGACGTTGGGCGGCAGATCTACCTTGATGTGCTCGGCGTTGCCGCCGCCGATGTAAAGGTGGTCGTAGTTGAAGATGGCGCTGAGCAGCGTGATCATCTCGCCGACGCGCTTGCTCCACTTTTGCTTGCCGTGCTCTTTGAGCTCGGCGTCGCTGAGGCGCTCTTCGTAAGTTTTGTCTTTTTGGAACGGGTGGTGACCGAGCTCCAGGTTGGGAACGAGACGGCCGCCGACGAACAGGGCCGAGCCAACCCCGGTGCCGAGCGTGAGCACCATCTCGACGCCGGTACCGGTGATGACGCCGTAACCTTGTAGATCGGCGTCGTTGAGCACCCGTGTGGGAGCGCCGACCAGCTTTTCGAGCTCGGCCTGGAGGTTGAAGCCGATCCAGCTCGCGTCCACGTTGGCGGCGCTGAGCGTGATGCCTTGGCGCACGATTCCGGGGTAGCCGACCGACACGCGATCGAAGCGGGGCTGCTGCTTGACCATGGCGCTCATCACCGTGAGCACGGCTTGGGGAGTGGCGGGCTTGGGGGTGAGCTCGCGCGCGCGCTCGTTGATGGGCTGGCCCTCGGGGTCGAGGACGATCATTTTGATGCCCGTTCCGCCGATGTCGATGCACAAGGTGCGGAGCTGAGAGCCGTGCTCGCGCTGCCGGAGCAGAGCGGTGCAGGTGGAAATGCGGGGTTCGGGGCGGGGGCGGCTGCGGTAGGGAATCGGCATGTTGGGGAAAGGCGTTTTCCGAGGCGGAGTATGTTACAGATTTTGGTGGTGAAAGCTCGCCTCTTGCGCGGCGTGTGGGTGCACGCGTTGGCGGTGCTGTTGAGCAGCGCGCTGGGTGGAGCCCTGGCATTTCAGCGGGCGCAGGCGGCTCGCGTGGCGAAGGTTCCGGTTTCTGTGCCGAGTGCCAGTCCGGCTCACGGCCCGGTGGCGCTGGCGTCGAATGGGGCCGTAGACGCCGAGCGAGCGGCAGCCGAAGCCGATCAGGCGTGCCTGGCGCGCCGCGCAGAGCTTTGGCAGCGGCCGGAGCTGGCGCTGCCGGCCGCCGACAGCCCGGAGCTGCGCGCGCAATTGCTGGGGCGAACGAAGAGCACGCCGGTGCTGTTTCTTTCCCGCCCGGAGCCGGAAGCGATCGACGCGGTTGCGGCGGCGTTGCGTCAGCAGCTGGATGCTTCTCCCGGCTACGCCACGTTCGACGTGGTCGTGGGCAAGGTGCGCCGCAGCCCCGAGCTGGCGCGCGCCGTGTTCCTGCGCGACGGCTACCTGTACACCGAAAACCCGGAGCTGGCGGCCCTGTACGGCTCGCTCACGCTATCGCTGCTGTTTCGCGAGCCAGAGCTGCTGATCGTGCGCGGAGCCGAAGAGCTGCGCGCACGGCGGCTGAACGACGGCGACTACGAATACGTCAACGGCGACGAGCGCGGTCGTCGCGCCAAGCTGCTGCTGTTCGACCGCGTGGCGCCGGCCGGCGCCGGGCTCGGCCCCGCGCGTCACGTCGACCTGCGAGGCTTGTCTCGTGAGCTGGGCTTCGACGAGCTTTTGCTGGTGCGGGCCACCGCCGAGCAGCTGGCGGTAGAGGCCAGCTACGGCGCGTTGCGCGTGCCCATGCTGCTCGGCGTCGCCGACGGTAAATTGTCCTTGAGCTGCGAGGCGAAGGGCAAGGAGCGCGCGCGGGTGTTGGCGTTGCGAGCGCAGGCGGCGCGCGCCGTGAGAGCTCAGGCGCGCCTGGTTTCGGTGATCAAAGAGCAGGTCGACGAGGCGCTGCCGTTCGACGAGCCGAAGACGGAAGACGGCCAGCAAGATGGCAAGCTCCGGCCCGAATGGCGCAACGCCTACCTGAACGGCAGCTCCAGCTTCGAGTTCAACGGCGATCGCTACGCGGTGTTCGACAGCGCCGGGCGGCCGCGGCCCCCGCAAGTGTGCATCGACTTCGTGCTCGATACCTTCGAGCGCGCCAGCGGCACGTGGTGGCAGTCGCGCGGCCAAGGCCGGCAGCGGGTGCTCGGACGCCTGCAGTTCGACGACCCGGCGTTGGAAAATCGCCGTAGCGTGGAGCGCTTCATCGACTTCGCGCGCAGCCACGCCGAGGCCTTCGACGTGTACGACTTGCCGCCCGAAGCGCGCGTGCCTTTGCGCAATCGGGCGTTGTTCTTCGCGGCCCTGTACCGCTTCCGAGCCCAGTTCCAACGTGGCGACATCGTTGCGATCTTGGGGCCGCGCGACGACGAAAAGCTCCACTACCACTCGTTCTTGATCGTCGACGCCGATCCGCTGAGCGGCATGCCGACCGAGCTTGCCGCCAACGCGGGCAGACCGCGCATTCGCAGCTGGGAAGGCGAGATGCAGAACGCGCCTCGTCGCAGCATCTTGGCTCGCATCCGGCCGCGCCCCATCTGGCTCGAAGCGCTGATGGCGCCGGAAACCGGTGTTTCGGCCGACGACCCACGGCCCGCGCTCGGCCCCGGCGCCAAGCCCGCGGCGGGTTGAGGGCCGGTTCAGCTGGAAAGGGCTTGACGTTTCGCAGGATCTCGCGAAAAACCGGGGGCTGCCCGTTTTTGGAGGTCCTGTTTTGAGTGAGACACAGAAGTCCCCGGTGAAGATCGCCCTGCTCGGTTGCGGGACGGTAGGCGGCGGTGTGCTGCGCCTGCTGGAGGACAATCGCGAATTTTTGGCGTCGCGCGTTGGAGCGGAGCTGCAAGTTCAGCACGTGCTGGTGCGTGACCTCGGCAAAGCGCGCGGCCCCGAGTGCAAGCGTGAGTGGCTGACCAACGACGCCGAGAAGATCTTCAACGATTCCTCCGTCGACCTGGTCGTCGAGGTGATCGGCGGCGAGACGCCGGCGCGCTCGTACCTGGAGCGAGCGCTGAAGTCCGGCCGCTCGGTCGTGACCGCCAATAAATATTTGATCTCCAAGCATGGACCGGCGCTCGTGCGCGCGGCCATCGACAATCGCGTCGACCTAGCGTTCGAAGCCTCCGTCGGCGGCGGCATTCCCATAATTCGCACCCTGCGGGAAGCGCTGGCCAGCGACACGGTGTCCAGCGTCCACGCCATCCTGAACGGCACCTGCAACTACATCCTCACGCGCATGCGCCAGGACGGCTTGACGTTCGCGGCGGCGCTGAAGGAGGCCCAAGACTTGGGCTACGCCGAGGCCGACCCGACCATGGACGTGGAAGGCCAGGACGCCGCGCAGAAGCTGTCGGTCGTCAGCATGCTGGCGTTCGACACCAGCATCGGCACCGACGAGTTCTTGATCGAGGGCATTCGCGGGGTCGAAGACATCGACTTCCGCTTCGCCGACCGCTTCGGCTTCACCCTCAAGCACTTGTGCATCGGTCACGACCGCGGCGACCAAGTGGAGCTGCGCGCTCATCCAGCGCTGATCCCCAAGAACAGCGTGCTGGCCAACGTGGACGGCGTGCTCAACGGCGTATTCTTGATGGGACGCGCGCTCGGGCCCTGCTTGTTGGTCGGGCGCGGCGCCGGCGACATGCCCACCGCAGTCAGCGTCGTCGCCGACATCGTGGACGTGGCAGCTTCGCGGATTCACGGCGAATCCGGGCTGGCCACGCGCGGCATTCAGATCAAGCCGCGCAAGGTGATGTCGCCCGATCAGATCGAGACCCGCTACTACCTGCGCTTCGAGGTGGGCGACCATCCGGGCGTGCTGGGCCGGATTGCCTCCGCCCTCGGCTCGGAGGGCGTGTCGATCGAGCAAATGGTGCAAGAAGGTCGCGCCAGCGGCGAGGGCGACGCGGTGCCGGTCTGCATCTTGACCCATCAGACCAAAGAAGGCGCCGTGCGCCGCGCCATCGCTTCGATCGAGCAGCAGGCCATTTTGAAGAGCAAGGCGCGGTTGATTCGCATCGAGGACGTGTGAGCGGAGACAGCGCGCGCCGGCTTGCTGCCGACGCGCCGCTCGGAGTCTTCGACTCGGGCCTCGGCGGTTTGACGGTGGCGGCGGCGCTCAGACGGGCGTTGCCGCGCGAGCGCATCGTCTACTTGGGTGATACGGCGCGCGTTCCGTACGGTACGCGCTCGGCCGAGACGGTCGTGCGTTATGCGCGCGGCTGCGCCAAGCTGCTGGTCGACCGTGGCGTGAAGGCGCTGGTGATCGCCTGCAACACGGTGAGCGCGGTGGCGGTCGAAATTCTGCGCGCCGAGCTGGATCTGCCGATTTTAGGGGTGATTGAGCCGGGCGCGCGAGCGGCCTTGGGCGCGTTGAGGCAAGGGGCGGGTCCGATTGGAGTCTTGGGTACGGTGGGGACGGTTAGCTCCGGCGCTTACCCGCGCGCGGTGAGCCAGCTGTCGACTCGCTTGGAGGTGGTGGCGCAAGCCGCGCCCCTGCTGGTGCCGCTCGTCGAAGAGGGCTGGCTTACCGGTGACGTCCCGCGCTTGGCGATCCAGCGCTACCTCGAGCCGCTGGTTGCCGCCAACGTCAGCGTGATCGTGCTGGGTTGCACGCACTACCCGCTACTCAAACACACCATCGCGAAGGTCGCCGCCGAAATGTCGGGCCGCGTCGTCCCGGTCGTGGACAGCGCCGAAGCCACCGCCGCCGCGGTGCAGGCTTGGATCGACGACGAAAAGATCGCGCCCGCGGTCACCGAGCCGCCTTTCGGCAGCGAGCTTCAGCTGCTCGTCACCGATTTGCCGAAGAGCTTCGCGGCGATGGCCGAACGAATGCTCGGCGCCAGTGCGCCCCACGTCACGCAAGTCGATTTGACGGCGTAGCGACGGCGCTGCCTGGACCCAGATTTTTTCACAGGAAGGTCAAAAGGGCAGAAGGGCGAGCAAAGGGGGGGCGCCGCCCTGGCTCGGTCCTTGCGTCGCTCCGCAAACTTCCGTGCCCGCGGATAGCCGGCTGCTCTGCGAGCCTTGCGTCTGCTGAACAGAGCGAGCTCGCGCAACGCGCGAGCCAGATCGCCCTCAACCACACCTTGGCGCGAGCAGATCACGATCAAAACAGAAGACCGGAGTGAACGAAACTCGGCGAGGCCGAGCGCCCGCTGCGCGTCAGGTTGGGAGGAGCGCGCGACGCACTACGCGAAGCACGGAGGCAAACTAGGACTTCGCCGTAAACGCCAACACGGCCATGCGGACGGCGACGCCGGCTTCGACTTGGTCCAGGATGACGGAGTGCGAGCCGTCGGCGATTTCTTCGGAAATTTCGACGCCGCGGTTGAGCGGACCGGGGTGCATGACGAGCGCGTTGGGCTTGGCCAGCGCCAGGCGCGCAGCGTTGAGCCCGAATACGCGCGAGTATTCGCGCAGGCTGGGAAACAGCGCGGCGCCCAGCCGTTCGCGTTGGATGCGCAGCATCATCACCACGTCGGCGCCCTCCAATGCGGGTTCGACTCGCTCGAACAATGGACAGCCCAGCGCGGCGGCGTCGCGCGGCAACAGCGTGCGCGGCCCGGCCAGGCGCACCTGGGCGCCGAGCATTTTCAGCAGCTTGGCGTTCGAGCGGGCGACGCGGCTGTGCAACACGTCGCCCAAGATGGCGACGGTGAGCCCGCGAAAGTCCTTACCGCGATGACGCCGGATGGTGAGCGCGTCGAGCAGCGCCTGGGTCGGGTGCTCGTGCATGCCGTCGCCGGCGTTGATGACGGCGGCGCGGGTGTGCTTGGCGACGTAGTCGGCGGCGCCGGACGCGGGGTGCCGAATGACGATGGCGTCGGCGTGCATGGCGTCGAGCGTCTTGACGGTGTCGCGCAGCGTCTCACCCTTGGAGGTGCTGCTGGCGGAGCCGCTGATGTTGACGACGTCGGCGCCCAAACGCTTGCCGGCCAGCTCGAACGAAGTGCGCGTGCGCGTGGACGCTTCGTAGAAGACGTTGATGATGGTCTTACCGCGCAGGTCGCCCAGCTTGACGATGGGCTGGCGGGTGACCTCCAGAAACTCGTCGGCCTTCTCCAGCAGCTCGTTCGACAGCTGGGGCGTCAGGCTCTCGATGGTCGTGAGATGCGTGAGCCGCGGCGGCATTGACCGAGCTTCTTACACCAAAATCGGGACTTCGGGGCGCGCCCTCAGCGGGCGACGCCATTTCGTCGGCTTTGGTTGCGGCTCTTTCAGCCTGCGTGGTTCCGGAGCCGGTGTGCGGCGCTAATTCAGCCAACGGCCGTCCGGGCCCTTGTCGTCTTCGTCGTCGCTGCGGCCGCCCGGAATCACGCGCAGGCCGCCCGGGTTGGGCCGCGCCTTGCGCGGGGCGCCCTTGCCACCGCGCCGAGCGTCTTGCCCTTCCAACTGGGCCAGGCGCAGCTTGAGCCAAGCTTTGCGGAGTGGGGAAGGCGTGCCGCCGCCCAGGGCCCAACCCAGGAACATGCCGCAGAACGGCGCCAGCAACCCCTCTTCGGGGTTCTGGGCCGCCGCCAAGCGCAGCAGGCCGAAGCCGATGACGACCAGGATCAACGTGCGCGACGACATGGGGGGCAGCAGGAACAGGTTGACCGTCTGCCCCTTGAAGCTGCACGCCCAGGCGATGGTGACCGCGGCAACGGCGGGCTGAAGGCCGTACCAGTAATTGCCGACGAGGCGCGCCGCGAGCCCTGCCGGCAAGACCAGCGCGAACCCCATTTGCATCACGTAGGCCAGCACGCAGCTGAGCGCGATGAAGCGCAGCAGGCGCGCGCCGCCCCACATGTCTTCCAAGCGGGTAGCGAAGAATATCAGGCCCAGCAGGGTCCACAGCAGGTGGCCCACGCTGTTGTCCCCCCGCGGGGTATGTAAAAGCGGCGCCGTCAACAGTCGCCACACCTCGCCGTGCAGGATGGCGTTGGTGTCGCCGGCGAACAGCAGGAAGACCGACGTCGATGCGCCACCCCAGTTGAGGCCGATCGCGAACATCAGCCACACGGTGGTGAGCACGACCATGAGCCCGATCAGCGCCCGACCGGGGCGGACGAAACCGAACGTCATGCCGTCGCTACTTTGCATCGGGAACCCTAGGCTGGTCCCTTTGCTATAACGCAGGTTCGTCGAAGGGGCACGGAGCCCGGCGGAGCTACGGCGAATTCTGCGTGCAATCGGCGAGCGCGAGCTGCCCGGGAGCAATCTCGGCCGTGCAAGTCAGCGAGACCGCGGCCGCGCTGCTGTCCGCCGGCTGGACGGTGACGCTCACGGTGGCCTTGCCCGGCGCGAACCCGAGCTCGAACGGCTGTAGGCAATCCGGCGGCACCACGCTCTGAGATTGCGCGCCGTCCCGCACGTCGATCGTGACGGCGCTGATGCTCCGCGTGTTGCAAGAAAGCGCGACGCTTTCGAGCGCGGCCTGAAGATCGATGCGCAGAGTTCCGACCCGGCTCAGCCCCGTGCATTCGGCGTCGACGCTGGCGGCCGGCGACGTCAAGGCGTCGCAGGTTGCCCCGGCGAAGGCGTACGTGCTGTCGGCGCTGAAGGCGGTCACGTACGCGGTCACGCGGTCGCGCGGCGAAAGCTCGTCGTAGCTCAGCTCGGCGTCTGCCGTGCATGGCACGCTACGGACGTGCATGACCCCGTCGCCGGAGGAGAGCGTGACTTCGAAGTGAGAGATTTGACCGGGCTGATCGCCGCAGACCAATCCGCCCATCAGCCCGGCGAGCGGAATGCGCACGCTGCCCAACGCGGCGTCGTCGAGGGGCTGGAACGGAGTGCAGTGCAGGGCGCGCACGATCGTCGAATCGACGGCGATGGTGTCGTCGCAGTGGGCGCTCCAGCGTGGCGTCAACAGCGAGGCCTCGGGCCGGCCTTCGGCGGCCACCGTCGACACCATCTGTCGTGAGCCACTGGCGCGCGGCGCCAAATCCTCCGTGTCGTAGCCGTCGATTTCGACGTCGTAGTGGCGCCCCGACACCACGAGACCGAAACCCACCGCCGCCAAGCAAGGCGTGGGGCGCGAGCTTGGCAGCTGAAAATCGACGGCGCCGCCCGCGGCGTCCGCCGTCGTATCGACGGCACTCGCGCCGCCCTGCGCCACGTAGTCGGTGTCGATGAGCGTGGCCACGAAGCGCTTCAGCCCGGGGCCTTCGGAGCAGGGCACGTCGCCCAAGAAGTCTTCCGGCGCCACCTCGATCATGGTCGGATGCGTCACGGCCGCCGCGGTGGTGCCGCCGCTCGAGCAGCCGGCGTAGGCCAGCAGCCCGAACCCCAGCAAGAGGGAAGCCGGGCGAAGCGAGCGGAGCTGACGGGCAAGCATGGGCGCCCGCGTCTCTAGACCAGGCCTCACGCTCCGGCAAGCCGTGGCACGGGCGACACCGCGCGTGGCCCCGACTATTCGACGCTCGCCCCCGCCGCCGCCGCTTCGCCCCCGCTGCCGCTTTGGCCGGCCGCAGCTCCGCCCGAGCTATCGGTGCCGCCTTGGCCTCCGCTGCCCTGGCCGGCCGCGCCACTCACGTCCGGGGTGTCGAGCAGGAAGGAGCATTCGGTCGCACGCTCGGGATGGGTGACGACATCGCAGGCTCGGGTCAAGCCGGCGCGTCGGTCGGTAACCGGACAGTCGGCGAGGGTGCTGTCCGGATCGCTCTTGGCGCACTCGCCAGCTGCCTCGATGACTTGGACGCAGGCCGAAACGCTGGCGCCGGCCGGCGGTTTGACGGCCAGGCCGTGCAAACAATGGTCGCGGTAGAAGCGCTCGCAGGCCGGTACGTCGTCGATGAGCGGCGCCCCGTCGTCGTTCAAGCACGCGGCGCTGGCACGGCAGCGTGCCTGCTCGATGTCTCGGCAGTCGTCGACGCCGACGGCGTTCGTGCCGCAGCTCGCGGACGTCACGAGGCTGAACGTCGCTGCTGCCGCGAGCAGCGTCGCCGAGAGCGATCGGAGGTAACTCATCTCGCTCCCCGGGTACCATGCGAGCGGCGGACGGGGCGAGCTTTCAGGCATAATGGGGCGCATGACGAGCGCGCTGATTCTGGCGGCTGGCTTCGGCACGCGGCTGCGCCCGCTCACGCTCGAGCTGCCGAAGCCCGTCGTGCCGGTCGGAGACCGTCCGTTGCTCGCGCACATTGCCGCCGCTTGTCGCGCTGCCGGCATCGGCACGCTGGTAGCTAACGCACATCATGAACATGAGAAATTATCAGGTATAATCAATGACTTATCGCTAAGAGTTGAGGTGGTGGTCGAGGCCGAGATTCGCGGCACCGCCGGTGGCGTCGCCGGCGCGCGCGGGCGTTTCGAGAGCGGCGCGGTGCTGGTTTGGAACGGGGACATCTTGACCAACGCGCCGGTGAGCGCGCTGCTCGAGCGCGCCCAGGTCGGCGACGCTCAAGTGCTAGCGGTGAGCCCGCGACCCTTGGGCGAGGGCACGGTGGGGATGGACGGCGCGGGGAACGTCGTGCGACTGCGCGGGCGAACGTTCGGCCACGAGGTGCAATCGGGCGACTACGTCGGCGTGATGGCGCTGGGGCCCGGGGTCGTAGCAGGCTTGCCGGAGCGAGGGTGCCTGATGGCCGACGTCGCGCTGCCTTGCCTGGCGGCGGGTGGGAAGGTGGCGACGGTGCCGTCGCTCGCGCCGTGGACGGATCTGGGCGACCTTGCCAGCTACGTTGCCGCCAATTTCCGTTGGCTGGACGACTCGGGCGCCGGGGCGGCGTCGTCGTGGGTCGCGCCGGGCGTCACCGTGCCCCCCGGCGTCGAGGTGGAGCGGAGCTTGCTCGGAGCCGGGGCGAGGGTGAGCGGGCGCGGCGCCCTCCGGCAGGTCATCGCCTGGCCCGGCGCGCCGGTGGTGGCGCCGCTGACGCGAGCGGTGGTGCTCGGCTCGGGCCGCGTCGTTCCGTTCGACGAAACCGCAGAAAATTAGGCCGGTTTCGCGCTTGGCGAGTAACCAAGGCAGAACGCCCATGCCGCAGGTGAACGTCCGCAACCTCGAACAGATCCAAGAGCACGACTCGGCCAGGCCGTCGCGGATTGGCACGTTGTTGCTGGTTTCGCTGGCCGGCGCCGCCGTGGTGAGCGCGTCGGTGATGATGTCGAAGAAGACGGGAGCGCCGACTCGTTCGACGCAGGACCCGCTGGCCGCGTTGGTGGCCGAGGCCAAGACCCCCGGCACGCCCGCCGAAGAGCTCGAGGGTAAAGACGTCAGCTTTCCGCGCATCTTGAGCGACGGAGCGTCGCCCACCACCGCCTTGGCGGCGGTGAAGGACGAGCGAGGGCGCCTGGTGAAGCAAGATGGGCCTGCCGATCCGAGCGAGGCCAACGCCGTCTTGGGCGCGCCGCCGCCGGCCAGTGATCGTTTGCCGGTGGTGCCGCTGCCGGCCGGGACGCTGTTCAACTCCTCGCCCGTGATCACGACGCCGCGCGATGCCCTCACCGATTTGGCCGCCAACGCCGCCGCGTCCAAGACCGACGCCGAGCTTGCGCCCGAGGGCAGCGACGGCGGCTTTCAGCTGCAGGTGGCGAGCTTCAAGGATCAAGCCGAAGCGGACCGCGCCGTCGAAGACCTGCGCAAGCGGGGACACCGCGCGTTTCGCCAAGCCGCTCACGTGCCGGATCGCGGGCTGTGGCACCGCGTGCGCATCGGGCCGTTCAAGACCAAGCTGGAAGCCCTCAAGTACAAAGAGCGCTTCGAGCGCACCGAGCGCATCGCGCCGTTCTTGATCGATCCCGACAAAGTGAAGCAAGCCGAAGAGCAACGCGCCGCGCGCCTCTCCGCTCTGCAAAAGCGCCACGAGCGCCTGACCGGCGACTGAGCCACCCGACGACCTGCGGCCGCTTCGGGTCTTGGCTTCGCCCGCAGGCCCGCGGCGGGACCCTGATTTTCACAGGGAGGACGGGAGTACGCTCATCATTGGTCTCATTTCAGCTGTTAGCGACGCCCGCTGATCCTGGCCTCTGGCTTCACTGCGCCTCCGGCGCTCCCTCGCCTTCGGCTCGGGCCGTAGGCCTCCGTGGACTCCGTCCAGCACGCTGGACTCCGTCCACTCCGGC